>Ga0209023_10005126_pt1 | contig 14482 bp, 19 predicted proteins | sample LakOneMetagenome_FD_187468 | JGI IMG/M metagenome (GOLD analysis project Ga0209023, IMG submission 187468) | Freshwater and sediment microbial communities from Lake Erie, Canada (SPAdes) (version 2) | ecosystem: Environmental > Aquatic > Freshwater > Lentic | place: Lake Erie, Canada...
CCCCGCCACTTCCAACCCTCGCGGGCTTGTGAGATCCAGTCATGCGTTTGAGTCACGACTGCCCTTGAGAGGAGAGATAGCGTGGCGCAACGGAGTCCAACGCGGACGTGGCTATACCGAGGTCGCTCAGATTCGGAAGCCCGCTCGCGACGTTCGCCTTGAGCATCGAGTCCAGGTTGTCGCGTGACATCAAGGGGCCGCCAGGCAGCATCTCGAGCAGCAGCGCCTGCCATCGGCCCAGGGTTCGCGGAAGCGGCACGATCGGTCTGCGGTGTCCGGACCATTTGCCCGTCAGACGGATGAGTTCAATCAGCTCGTAAACCGTCGGGCCAACGCACTCATAGGTACGCCCGATGCTCTGGGGTGATCGCAGACATCTGACGATGCCCGCGGCGACGTCTTCGACCCACACCGGTTGGAACAGCGCATGCGCACCGGCAAGCGGAAGAACCGGGGCGAACCTGAGCAGGGTTGCGAACAGATTCAAGAATCGGTCGCTCTCACCGTAGATGACCGAGGGACGCAAGACCGTCGCATCGATGCCGCCCATGTTCAGGCACGCTTCGCCTCGAGTCTTCGAGCGCAGGTACAAGCTCGGCGCATCGCTGCCGACGCCGAGCGCGCTGACGTGGATCACTCGTGGTTTGCCCGTCAACTTGCAGACATGCGCAAGAGACTCCACGAGGCCCACGTGGATGCGTTCGAACATCGCCGCGTTGCCGTGCAGGATCGCCACCAGATTCACGACGGCATCGTGGCGACGCACCAGGTCGACTAGTGTCCTGTCCCGCTGATACGAGAGCAAAGTCGATGCAACTTTTCAAGGATCGAGTCGGCGGTCGCAGTCCATTGGAATGGCTGGGACTTGATGTTGTGGTGCGTGACGAATTGGTCGATGCGCTGCACGAGTTGCTTGACGCTGGTGAACGAGCCACGACGGATCGCCTTGTCAGTGATCAGCGCGAAGAACCGTTCCACCTGATTCAGCCAGGAACTGTAGGTCGGGATGAAATGCATGTGCCAGCGCGGCCGACTTGCCAGCCAGGCCTTGACCTTGGGGTGGCTGTGCGTGGCGTAGTTGTCGACGATGCAATGAACGTCCAAGTCGATGGGCACGGCCTTGTCGATCTCGCGCAGGAACGACAGGAACTCCTGATGGCGATGCCGCGGCTTGCAAGTCGCCAGCACCGCGCCGTTGAGGACATTGAGTGCCGCGAACAGCGTTGTCGTGCCGTGACGCTTGTAGTCGTGCGTGACACCTTCGACGTACCCGAAGCCCATCGGCAGCATCGGCTGAGTACGTTCCAACGCTTGGCACTGGCTCTTCTCGTCCACGCACAGAACCAGCGCGTTCTCGGGCGGGCTCAGGTACAGCCCCACCACGTCGCGCAGCTTCTCGACGAAGAAGGGATCGTTGGACAGTTTGAAGCTCTCGGAGCGATGCGGCTGCAACCCGAAGAGCTGGAAGTAGCGCTGCACGCTGCTCTTGGAGATGCCAGTCTGTGCGGCCACCGAGCGCACGCTCCAGTGGGTCGAACCGTTGGTCGGCTTGGTGTGCAGCGTCGTCTTGATCAAGCCGGCCACGCGCTCGTCATCGATGGTGCGTGGCGGACCCGGTCGCACGTCGTCGTAGAGCCCGGCAATGCGGCGTTCGATGAAACGAGCGCGCCACTTGCCGACCGTGGCTTTGCCCAACTTGAGGCGCTCGGCAATCGAACTGTTGGCCTCGCCGTCGGCGCTGCTCAGAACGATGCGGGCTCGCGCGCCCAACGACGCCGGCAACGAACGACTGCGCGCAAACGACGTGAGCTGCGTTCGCTCGTCGTCCGTGATCACCAAATCCGCCTTCGGCCTGCCTCTGTTCATCGCCGTATCTCCGTCCCAAAGATACCGCAGAGGCATGCACTATTTATGCCCGTTAATAACGGGACAGGACACTAGCTGGTCGGTGTCGAACACGTCGACCTGGCTCAGGCCCAGACCGGGGAGGCCACGGAGATGCTCCGCCGTCTGCAGCTTCCTGGTGGCAACGGTCACTCGAACAGGGCTCTCGCGTGCCCCGAGAAGCTGTCGACACAAGCTGGTTCCCAGGAATCCGGTGCCGCCAAGCACGAGGATCTTCCGAACGCCCGACGTGCTCACTTGAAGATCAGTCCCTTACTCATGAGTGCTCCAACACGGTCAAGCAAATCCACTGGAACAGTACCCGCGGGCCTCACGATTGCAACGAGTCCCAGTCGAAGTCAAAGGACATTCCGAAGAACAATACTGTTTCACTAACGTTGCACATGCCCCGATGAACTACCGGCACCTCTACTACTTCTGGGTCGTCGCCAAGGAAGGTGGCTTCGCCCGCGCCGCCAAGCGACTGGACATGGCGCTGCAGACGATCAGCACGCAAGTGCGTGAACTCGAGAAGGCATTCGGACACCAGCTGCTCAAGCCCGAGGGCCGAGGAGTAGTCATGACCGATGCCGGGCAGGCCGCCTTCCTTCGCGCAGAAGAGATCTTCCAGATTGGTCAGTTGATTCCCGATGAGGTTCGCGAGGCGGCGAGCGGCAAGAGCGCGCGCTTGGCCATCGGCATGTCGGACGGGATCTCGAAGCTCGCAGTGCACGCGCTGCTGGATCCCATCCTGGCCACGCCGTCACTGCGGCTGCTGTGTCATGAAGGAGAGTTCGAGGAGCTCTTGGCCGAGCTCGCGCTGCATCGTCTGGATCTGGTTCTGTCCGGACACCCGGCCCCTCGAAACCCGAACCTGCGCTTGACGAGTGAGCGGCTGAGCGCGTCACCGGTCGCCTGGTTCGGATCGGCCGCGCATGTGCGCAAGGCCGAGATCGACCAGTTTCCTCAATCGCTCAATTGGCTGCCGGTGCTGTTGCCCACAGGGCATTCGGCGTTGCGCGCCCAGCTCGATCACTGGTTCGAAGACAACGATGTGAAGCCACGCGTCGTGGGTGAATTCGAGGACAGCGCGCTCTTGGGCGTCTTCGCTGCGCGTGGCCTCGGCGTCTTCCCGGTGAGCAGGCTCGGCGCGGGCGACGCGGGCTGGATGCACGGGCTGCGCCCGCTGGGGCGTTGCGACGAAGTGACGGAGGAGATCTATGCCATTCGTTCGCGCCGCGGCCAGCACCACCCGCTGGCGCTGAAGATCATCGCGGCAGCACAAGGCTAGCCATCGTTCACTCATTTTTTTGCGAAGTAAAAAATCTGTTTAAGCTGCTTTTTCAGAACTCTTTCTCGCGCCAGACTTGTGCTGTCACTCAGTTGAAGGAGACCGCGATGAAAGTACTGTTCGTAGCACGCGACCCGCAGGCACATGAACTGCGTGACTTGACCGAACGCCGTGTGCGCTTCGTTCTGCGTCGCATGGGCTGGCTGGTTCCGCGTGCCGAGGTCCAGATGTCGGACGTGAACGGCGGGCGGGGCGGCATCGACAAGCGCTGCCAGGTGGAACTCAAGACCGATGGTGCGGGTTCCGTGGTCGTCACGTCGGTGGCGAGCGAATGGCGCACCGCACTCGACAACGCGTTGGCCCGCGCCGCGCGTGCGCTGATGCGTTTGTGGCGACGCGACTGCGACTCGCGACGCCTTCGTCGCCGTTTGCTCGGCCACGAACTCTGACACCTGAGGAGGAACTCACCATGAACTCGATGAACCCTGTGAACACCCCGCTCAGCGGTGCCAGCGCTGGCGGACACATCGCGCAGCGCAATCGCGTGCTTCGCAACACCTACGGGCTGCTTGCCCTGTCGATGGTGCCCACCGTCCTGGGCGCGTGGGTCGGCGTCTCCACAGGCATCGTCGCAGCGATGTCGCCGGGCGTCGGCCTGATGGTCTTTCTGGTCGGCGCATTCGGCTTCATGTTCGCGATCGAGAAGACCAAGAACTCGGCGGCGGGCGTACCGATGCTGCTGGCATTCACGTTCTTCATGGGCCTGATGCTGTCGCGTCTGGTGGGTCAGGTGCTGGGGCTGTCCAACGGAGCCAGCCTCGTCATGCTGGCGTTCGCGGGCACAGGGGCGATCTTTCTCGGCATGGCGAGCTTGTCGTCGCTGATCAAGCGCGACCTGTCGTCGATGGGCAAGTTCCTGTTCGTCGGAGCGGTGATGTTGCTGGTGGCCGGGATCGCCAACGTCTTCATCCAGTCGAGCGCGCTGATGATCACGCTGTCGGTGCTCGCGATCGGGGTCTTTTCCGCGTTCATCCTGCATGACTTGAAGCGTGTGCGTGACGGGCTCGAGACCAACTACATCAGCGCCACGCTCGGCGTCTACCTCAGCATGTACAACGTCTTCCAGTCGCTGCTCGCCGTCTTTGGCCTGACTTCCGCCCGGGAAGAGTAGCTGCCCCCGACCTCTTCTCGCCCACTGATCGACGGACGCCAACGATGCTCGAACTCCTTTCCGATCCGCAAGCCTGGATTGCGCTTGCCACGCTGACTGCGCTCGAGCTGGTGCTCGGCATCGACAACATCGTCTTCATCTCGATCCTGGTCGACAAGCTGCCGGCGGCACAGCGAGAGCGGGCGCGCCGGATCGGGCTGTTCATGGCGATGTTCATGCGCATCGGGCTGTTGCTCGTGCTGTCATGGATCGTCGGCCTCATCGCGCCGCTCTTCACGGTGCTGGGTCAGGAGATTTCCGGCAGAGACCTCATCCTGATCGCCGGCGGACTGTTCCTCCTCTACAAGGCGACCGGCGAGATTCACCAGTCTTTGGAAGGCGAAGAGGGCCATGCGTCCAGAGCGGTCAAGGCCACTTTCGGCGCCGTGATCCTGCAGATCATGGTCGTCGACATGGTGTTCTCGCTGGATTCCATCATCACCGCCGTCGGCATGGTCGATCGAATCGAGGTGATGATCGCGGCGGTGATCGCTTCGGTGGGACTGATGATGCTGTTCGCCGGCGCGATAGGACGGTTCGTCTCGGACCATCCGACGATCAAGGTGCTGGCCTTGTCGTTCCTCGTCGTCGTCGGCGTCGTGCTGATCGCCGAGGGCTTCGATCAGCACGTGCCCAAGGGCTACGTCTACTTCGCGATGGCGTTCTCGGTCGCAGTTGAGATGCTGAACATTCGCATGCGGAAGAAGTCGAAGCAGCCGACCGCCCTGCACTCACCCTACATCCCAGACGCAAGCGGTCGGTGACCGATACTGAAGAACCGCGACCGCGACAATTCGGCTGTCACGAGTGGTCTCCCAGGAGGATGGCAATGTTCGGTACCGATCTCGAAGTGCACCCGATCCACCTTGGCCTGGGCGCCACGGCCGCCTCCGAACCACCGTTCACCGGCGACGTCGACTGGTACGAGGGCTATTCGACACGAAATGCGACCGATGGAGCCGAGGGCCGCTTGGTGAGCATGCACACTTTCGACGCGCCGTGGGCCATGTGGGAGATGCATCCGCACGGCGCAGAAGTGGTGCTCTGCACCTCCGGCTCGATGACGCTGCATCAGGAGCGGGGAGACGGCACCCGCACGACGATCGAACTGCGGCCTGGGCAGTACGCGATCAACGAGCCGGGCGTATGGCACACGGCAGACGTTCCCGATCGCGCGACGGCGGTGTTCGTGACGGCCGGGCTGGGAACGCAACACCGGCCACGTTGACCATCGCCTTCGCGGCAAGGAAAAGGGGCTGGCTGTCGCGGCCTTGACAGCGGTCACCCGGTCCGGCGCCTACATTGTCGACGTCTCCCCCGAGGTCGCCGCGATGAATCCGCTTCCAGATCCACTTGCTCAGATCCGCGCCATCAATCGGACTGCAGCCTTCAATCAGTGGTGCGGTATCGAGGTCGTCAGCGCGGAGGCCGGAAAGGCCGAGATCGCGATGCCCTGGAAGATGGAAGCCGGTCAGTACTCCGGCTTCTTGCATGCGGGCCTGGTCGGAGCGCTCATCGACACAGCCTGTGGCTTCGCCGCTGCGACCGTGGTCGGTCGGGTGCTGGCATCGCACTATTCGGTCAACTGCCTCCGTCCGGCGATCGGCGAGCGATTCATCGCAAGAGCCCATGTCGTGAAGGCTGGACAGTCGCAGGTCTTCACCACCTGCGAGCTGGTGGCGGTGACGGGTTCCGCGGAGAAGCTTGTTGCGACCGGCGAGACGTTGCTCTCGGTCGTGGGTCATGACGCGCAGCGAGCGCAGGTCGACGTCGCTGCGCCATAGACTGGACATGCCACCCGCTCACGCCTTTCGCGTGAGCAGCACCTGCTTCGCGAAGTCGATGAAGGCACGCAGCTTCGGCTGCTGCTGACTCCGCCTGGGAAAGTACAGATGCAGGCCCGGCCCGCTGATGCAGTAGGTCGACAACACGGTGCGCAGTCGCTGGGCTTCGATGTCGCGCACCGCCACTTGGTCGGCCGTGTAGACCAGACCGGCGCCGGCCCGGGCCAGCGCGATCATCGTCAGGTGATCGTTGACGATGATGCCGCCTGCCACATCGACGGAGAGCGGCCGGCCCTTGATCTGGAACTGCCAGCGGTAGACCGACTTTGCGGTTGGAAATCGATAGCCGATGCATTGGTGATGCAGCAGGTCCTCGGGCTTTCTCGGGACGCCATGTCGCGCCAGGTAGTCCGGGGTGCCGAGCACGCGCCAGCGAAAGTTTGGCGTCAGACGCACCGCCACCATGTCGCGCTCCACGAAATCGCCGACGCGCACGCCGGCGTCGAAGCCCGCCTTGGCGATGTCGACCGACGCATCGTTGACGTCGACCTCGACCATGACGTCGGGATAGGCCACGCGAAAGGCCGGCAGCACGGGCAGCACCACCAGATCCAGCGCGATGCGCGGCACCGAAAGGCGCAACACGCCGCTGGGCCGCTGTCGCAGCGCATCGATCTCGCCCAGCGCCTCGCCGATCTCGTCGGTGGCCGGGCGCAGGCGCTGGTGCAGGCGCGCTCCGGCTTCGGTGAGCGCCACGCTGCGCGTCGTGCGAACGAACAGCGGTATGCCCACGCGCGCCTCGAGCACCTTGATGGCCTGGCTCACGGCCGCGGCCGACACACGCAGGTGCGCGGCCGCCGAGCGGAAGCTGCCCCGGTCGGCAACGGCCATGAACTCGGTCAATCCGGAGAAAGTGTCGATGCGTGCCATGAAGCGTCGCTCGGATCGGATGGCGTCGAATTGATAAGTTCAACTTTACAGCGCATCTCGAATGCATGGCTTCCTCTGTCACCCGCTGCCCGCCACACTGCGGGCCGGATTCACACCGGACATACGCAAATGGAACTCTTCTTCTCGCCACTGGCCTGCTCGATGGCCTCACGCATCACGCTATACGAAGCAGGTGCCACCGCCACCTTCACCGAGGTGGATGCGAAGACCAAGCGCACCTCGTCGGGGCTGGACTTCTACTCGATCAACCCGCTCGGGCTGGTGCCAGCCCTTCGATTGCCCGGCGGCGAGATACTGCTCGAGAACGCGGCCATCCTGCAGGCCCTGGCCGACCTTCATCCCCAGGCCGCGCTGGCGCCGCGCTCGGGCCTCGCGCGCTCGCAGCTGCAGCAATGGCTGTCGTTCATCGGCACCGAGCTGCACAAGGCGTTGTTCATTCCGCTGTTCGACAGGATGCAGCCCGAGGCTGCGCGCGAGAAGACCATGCTCGCGGGCGCGAAGCGGTTCGCCGTGCTGCAGGCGCACCTCGAGCAACGCGAGTTCCTGCTGGACGCGTGGAGCGTGGCGGACGCCTACCTGACCACCGTGCTCAACTGGCACGTGGCTGCGGACGTCGATCTGGCGCGCTGGCCGGTGGTCAAGTCCTACTTCGAGCGCATGTGCGCCCGTCCTGCCACGGCGAAGGCATTGTCGGAAGAGCGCGCGCTCTACGTCGACGAGCAGCGGCGGCGTGCGGCACGACCTGTGGCCGCAGCACGGTGACATGAAGGGCATCGATGATGAACCATCCCTCTCTCGCCCCGGACGAGATCACCGTCCTGGGTTCGACTGACCATTCTGCGATTGCAACCAAGGACGTCATCCGCTGACCCCACGCATGGACCGCGTGTCGTCGTCACCCCAACAATAGCGCCATCGGACGACGACGCGCTCGCCGACCACGAAGACCTCCTCACGCTCGAACCAGGTGCCGGTAGCACTTGCAAGGGCCTGCCAGTTCGCGAGGCACTGCGCCTTGCCGACAAGACGGGCGCCGTTCGGCGCAATCTGATGCGGATCCGTGGCGGCCGCATCGTCGAAGCCCTGGGTTATGTGAAAGGCTAGATCGCGGCTGCTGAGCATTAGGCGATCGTCACGCCCGATCCCGTAGAGTCGCTCATCATCTCGTCACGGCGACTGAACTGTATGGGTATCGTTCTCGGCAAAGCGGCCTGGTTTGCCGTCGGATTCTGCGTCGCGGCGACCGCATGCCTGGCGATCGTCAACTTCTCCTCTGGAGAGACCCAGATCGAGCGCCATGTCGACCGTACACACTCGATCGGCGACGCCGAATTCGCGCACGAGCTGGGCGTGTTGCTGGGGCCTCCGTTTGTTCAAGGCAATCAGGCGACCGTCCTCCTGAACGGCGACGAGATATTCCCGCCCATGCTCGAGGCGATTGCCGAGGCTCAAACGTCGATCACCTTCGAGACCTACATCTACTGGTCCGGTGACATCGGCCGGCGATTTGCTGCGGCCTTGGCAGAGGCGGCAAAGCGGGGCGTGAAATGTCATGTCCTTCTGGACTGGCTCGGCAGCGCGAAGATGGACGAGGACTTGATCAATCAGATGGCGGCCGCGGGCGTCGAAGTTCGACGCTTCCATCCGCCGCATTGGTCGCATCTCGCGCGTCTGAACAATCGCACCCACCGAAAGCTCTTGGTGGTCGACGGCCGAATCGGCTTCACGGGCGGTGTCGGCATTGCACCGGAGTGGACCGGCCACGCACAGGATCCGGAACACTGGCGCGATACTCACTTCCAGATCGCAGGTCCCGTCGTCGCGCAAATGCAGGCTGTCTTCCTGGACAACTGGACCAAGGTCACGGGCAAGGTGCTGCACGGGCCACACTACTTTCCGCAGTTGACGACACCCGGCAAGATGGCAGCGCAGGTATTCAGCAGTTCACCGAGCGGTGGCAGTGAAAGCATGCAGCTGATGTATCTCTTCGCGATCACCGCTGCCGCCAAGACGATCGACCTGTCGGCGTCGTACTTCGTCCCCGACGAGCTGACGCAGAACGCCCTGATCGATGCCATGCACCGCGGCGTGAAGGTTCGGATTGTTGTTCCTGGAGGGCATATCGACAGCGAGACCGTCCGGAGTGCCTCGCGCGCGAATTGGGGTGCGTTGTTGCTGGCAGGTGCGGTCATCGCCGAGTACGGTCCGACGATGTACCACTGCAAAGTATTGATCGTCGACGGACTGCTGACTTCTGTCGGCTCGACCAACTTCGACAACCGATCGTTCAGATTGAACGACGAGGCGACGCTCAACATCATCGATGCGAGCTTCGCCGCTCAGCAGACGGCGATCTTCGAGGCCGATCTGGCGAAGTCCAAGGTGATTGGCTTCGTCGAATGGTCGAACAGGCCCTGGAAGGAAAAGGCAGCGGACTGGTTCAGTCGCGCGGTTGCCTCGCAGCTCTGACTCACGAGCAAACGTCTTCGAAAAGGACGAACCGGCAGCGCCGGTTCCCATTCAAGGTGGCGCGTCTTTGCCGTCACGCAACCCCACCTGCTCGGCGAGCCGGATGCTGCGAAATCGATGTCCGGCAGCCGCCAGGTCAGCAGCTGGTAAGCGTCGGCCTTGACCATACTCGAGCGGCCCTACCCGAAAGCTGCCCTCGATTTGGCGGCAGCGGTCACACTGAGGAGCACACCATGGCACTGGGATTGATCCTGGAGTTCGAAGGCATCGGCCGCGAGGTCTACGAGGCCGTCAACCGGCACCTCGGCCTCGACGCCACCAAGCCCGCCGGCCCGTGGCCGCCGGGGCTGCTCTATCACGCCGGCGGTGCCAAGCCCACGGGCTGGGTCGTTTTTGAAGTCTGGCAGAGCAAGCAGGATCAGGAAGCGTTCATGCGCGATCGGCTCGGTCGAGCACTCGGCGAAGGCGGCATCACCGCCGCACCCTCGCGGGTCGAATGGCTGACGCTGGCCGCGCACACGGTGCCGGCACGCTGAAGCGCGGCGCGTAGGTCGTTCGCGCCGGCATGCGCCTGCGCGATGCCAGGTGGCCGCCACGGCGTCGCGCGATAGGGGGACTTGCGGCGCCACTTTGATTCGAGTATTCTAGAATCATGGAAGTGAACGACATTGTTCGGGCCCTGGCGGCGCTGGCCCATCCGGTACGCCTGCAGGTCTTCAGGGCGCTGGTGGTCACCGGCCGGAGCGGACTGACCCCTGGCGCCATGCAAGAGGGGCTGGACATCCCTCCCGCCACGCTGTCGTTTCACCTGAAGGAGCTGGCGCACGCTGAGTTGATCACCCAAGAGCGCGACGGTCGCTACCTGATCTACCGCGCGGCGTACGAACGCATGAATTCGCTGATCGGCTACCTGACCGAGAACTGCTGTCAGGGCGCGGATTGCACTGTCACACCGGCGGCATCCACCTGCTGCTGACCTAAGGAGAGCCCCATGAAGCGATTTCACGTCCACGCCCACGTCGAGGACCTGCAGGCGAGCATCGCCTTCTACTCCAAGCTCTTCGCCTCAGAGCCCAGCCGCGTCGAGGCGGACTACGCGAAGTGGATGCTGGAGGATCCGCGCATCAATTTCGCGATCTCGACGCGCGGTGGCAAGCCCGGCGTCGATCACCTGGGCATCCAGACCGACACCGAGGAGGAGCTGCTGGTGCTGAAGGATCGAGCCCGTGCCGCCGACATGACGCTCCTGGACGAAGGCGAGACCAGTTGCTGTTACGCCCGCAGCGACAAGTACTGGCTCACTGATCCGCAAGGCATTGCCTGGGAACAGTTCCATACGCTGGGATCGATCCCGGTGTTCAGCGAGACGCCAACGACGGCCGTGCCCGAGGCATCGGCCTGCTGCGACGGCACGGCGCCGCGCGGCAAGCCGATCGACGTCCCGGTGAAGTCGGCTTCGTCCTGCTGCTGACGGTGCTGGCTCGCAGGCTCCTCGCCGAGGCACTCGGCACGGCGCTGCTGCTCGCGGTGGTGATCGGCTCGGGCATCATGGGCGAGCGACTGGCCGGCGGCAACGCCGCGATCGCTTTGCTGGCGAACACGCTGGCGACGGTCGGGGGCCTCTACGTGTTGATCGAGGTGTTCGGCCCGATCAGCGGTGCGCATTTCAATCCGGCGGTGTCGCTTGTTCAGGCCTGGCGCGGCGACTTGCCCCGCGGGTTGCTCGCCCCTTACATCACGGCGCAACTGCTTGGGGCGATCGCAGGCGCCTGGCTGGCCCACGCGATGTTCGACTTGAGTCTCCTGCAATTCTCATCGAAGGTGCGCGCGGGGGCCGGGCAGTGGATCGCCGAGGCGGTGGCGACGTTGGGCCTGGTCCTGGTGATTCTGCGAGCGCCTGCAAGTCGCGTGGCCGCGATGGTCGCGGCGTACATCGGTGCGGCCTACTGGTTCACGTCGTCCACCTCGTTCGCCAACCCTGCCGCTGCGGTCGGGCGCATGTTCAGCGACACGTTCGCAGGCATCGCGCCCGCCAGCGTTCCGGGATTCGTGCTTGCCGAGTTGATCGGCGCGACGGCGGCGGTGCTGATACACCGAGTCCTGAGTTCCGAAGCGCCGACGACGTCTTCGGCCACATCCACCGATGCGTTGTCCCGCCATGTCTGACATCACGATCTACCACAACCCTGCATGCGGCACGTCACGCAACACGCTGGCTCTGATCCGGCACGCCGGGCTGGATCCGACGGTCATCGAGTACCTGAAGACGCCACCCGACAAGGCCACACTGCGTCGCTTGATCGACGCGATGGGCGTGCCTGTGCGCAGCGTCCTCCGAGAGAAGGGAACGCCCTACGCCGAGCTCGGGCTGGGCGATCCGAAGTGGAGCGACGAGCAGCTGTTGGACGTCATGCTGGAGCACCCGATCCTGATCAACCGGCCGATCGTGATCACGCCCCTCGGGGTGAAGCTCTGTCGACCGTCTGAGGCCGTGCTGGAACTCCTGCCGGTGCCGAAGCTGCACGACTACAAGAAGGAAGACGGGAAGGTCATCGTCGACTCGGGACAGCGACGTGCGATAGGCCGCGGCTGACGTTGCGAACTCGCGCCGCGCAGCGCATGCGGTCGCGGCCGATGTACCGGTCAGCGTGCGGCTGGCGCTGAGGCGCTGGACTCGCGCACGACGAGGCTGGCCGCTGGTGCACGCAAGGTCTTGCGGGTCGAGTCGCCGCGCAGATGCTCCAGCAGCAGTTTGATCGCCTGGGTGGCGACCACCTCCAGGTGCAGATCGAGCGCGGTGAGTGGTGGCTGGCACTCGCGTGCGCGCCGCCCGTCGTAGCGCGTCGCGATCATCAGGTCGCCCGGAACTGTGCGCCGCGTCTCACGTGCAGCGAGCACTGCGCCGACCGCAAAGGCATCGACGGGCGCACAGATCGCGTCGAGCTGCGGCTCTTGCCTCAGCATCTCCAGTGCCGCGATGCGCCCGCCCTCTTCGCCCAGTAACTCGTCGGCGACCGCGGTGATCGGTCGCATCCGGTGCGTCTTCGCGAACTCGGCATAGGCGCTTGCGGACTCCGTGTAGGGGCTGCGCTGCTGCGATCCGCCGAGCAGCCCGATGTGGCGGGCGCCTTGCGCGCGCAAGTGCTCGAGCAGCAGCATCGTCGTCTCGTGCGAGCGCAGGTCGATGCAGGGAAGGTTGCGCGTCTCGTCCGGCTGGCGCCCGATCGTCACGATCGGAATGCCGCGCTGCACCAGTTGCTCGAGCTGCGGATCGTCACGCGCCGGCTCCAGCACCAGCGCCGCGTCCACGTCGACGCCCTCGATGGCGGACGCGGCCGCCTGTGACGGCGGCACGAGGACGAGCGCCAGGCCCCGTTCGAGCGCGACGCTCGCGGCGACCGCGGCAATCTCCATCATGAAGCCGAGCCGCGCGGGCCCGCCGGCGACGGAGAAGGGCATCGACGAGACCAGCGCGATCACTTGCGCCGACGTACGGCGCAACTGCTGCGCATGGCGATTGGGCCGATAGCCGAGCTTGCGCGCGACGCGCGCGACATGTTCGCGTGTCTTCGGGTCGACCTGCCCGCGGCCGTTGAGGGCGTGCGAGACGGTGGTGATCGAGACGCCGGCCTCGCGCGCGACGTCGACGATCTTGGCGCGCGGTCCGGGCGGCACGGCGGCGGAAGTCGAGGTGCGACGTGCGTTCGAATTTTTAGTTGACATGGCGGCGGCGTGGCGTTTTAATCCGTTCCACACAAAACGTTTTGGGCAAGTTTACCCCGAGTGCCCGCCGCTGATCCCCGTCTGGGGTTCTTTTTTGGATGGCGCCCAAAACGTTTTGTGCGCCAAGTCTCTTGCAGTCCTGCCGCGTCCGCCTCGTCGAAGGAGCTCCCTATGTCTGCCTCTCCGTCCGCTCATGCCCATCCATTGACCGCAGACGCCAGCGCGTCGAGCCAGGTCGCCCCGGTCGATACCGTGCTGCCGGCCTCGCAGCTGTTCGTGTTCGGCTTGCAGCACGTGCTCGTGATGGCCGCGGTGCCGATCACCTCGGTCTTCCTGGTCGCGAAGGCGTTGAACCTGAGTACCGAGACGACGTTGCAGCTGATCAGCTCGACCTTCCTCGTCTGCGGGCTGGGCAGCCTGCTGCAGGCGTTCGGGCCGTGGAAGTTTGGCGCGCGGCTGCCATTCATGATGATTCCGGGCGGCGCGCCGATCGTGATGTTCCTCACCATCGCGCAGCAGCGCGACCTCGCGACCGCCTCGGGCGCGGTGATCCTCACGTCACTGCTGTACTTCGTCGCGCTGCCGATCTTTGCGCGCTGCCTGAAGTACTTCCCGCGCATCGTGATCGGCACGCTGCTGCTGCTCGTCTCGATCAATCTGCTGAAGGTCTATGGCGGCATCATCGTCGGTCGGCCCGGCACGCCGTCGTTCGCCGACCCGGCCGCGATCGGCCTCGCGTTCGCGACGATCTTCATGACGATCCTGTTCGCGCGCTTCCTGAAGGGCATGCTGGGTCAGATCGCGGTCCTGCTCGGCCTCGTCGCCGGGACGATCCTCGCGACCGTCTGCGGCATGGCGCATTTCGACAGCGTGGCGAACGGACCGCTGTTCACGCTGCCCAGCGTGCTGCCGTTCGGGCTGCCGAAGTTCGACATCGTCGCCGCGATCCCGCTGCTCGTGTTCGGCGTGATCTCGATGGTCGAGGCGACCGGCCAGACGATCGCGGTGGCCGACGCGGTCGGCAAGCCGATCGACCCTCGCGTCGACGTGCCCAAGACGATCCGCGGCGATGCGCTGATGTCGCTCGTGGGCGGTCTGATGGGCACGTCGATGATCATCACCAGCGGCGAGAACATCGGCATCGTGCGCGCCACCGGCGTGCGCTCGCGC
>Ga0209023_10005127_pt1 | contig 14480 bp, 10 predicted proteins | sample LakOneMetagenome_FD_187468 | JGI IMG/M metagenome (GOLD analysis project Ga0209023, IMG submission 187468) | Freshwater and sediment microbial communities from Lake Erie, Canada (SPAdes) (version 2) | ecosystem: Environmental > Aquatic > Freshwater > Lentic | place: Lake Erie, Canada...
TACCAGTTTATGCCAAGGCTGAGCAAGCAGGTGGGCGCCAGCCAGCTGATTATTCCCTGTGTGTACAGGGGGTATATCTGCTTTGCAAAAGTTGATTTATAAGTGAGCAATAAAAATATTTAATACTTATAAATATTTAACCAACTTTGCAAAGCATTTTCAATTTTTCATTTTAATTATTAATTCTCTGTGACCGGCACCTTTAAAGCCAATAATCCTTATAACAGTTTTTTGTTGCTGGTCTATGGCATATTGCTGAAGCTGCCCATGTTTTTGCATCCTAAAATTCCGCAGGAGCAGCTGATAGATGGTTTTTTATACAAAGCCTTATTGAAATGGCTCCAGCCTGTTGCAGGCAGCTTCCCGCTTATATATGCCTTCATCGCTTTTATCCTGTTATACACCCAGGCAGTTTCTTTTAATAAGCTGGTAAACGATTTAAGGCTGATGCAGAAGCCCAATTACCTGGCCGGTATGAGTTACCTGCTGGTTACCTCGCTGTTTACTGTTTGGAATGTATTATCGGCGCCGTTAATCATCAATACCCTGCTCATATGGGTATGGGCCCGCATGAGCGGCCTGAACAATGACGCCAGCCCTAAATCCACTTTATTTAATATTGGTATTGCCATTGGCCTCAGTACTTTTTTCTATTTCCCTTCCATTGCATTTGCGGCGCTGGTTATATTCGGGCTGGCTTTTATCCGCCCATTTAAATTTTCAGAATGGATGATCGCACTTTTTGGGGTTATTACACCCTATTACTTTATCCTGGCTATTGCTTTTTTAAATGACAAAATAAAGGGCTATCATTTTCCGGGTGTGGCGGTAACCTATCCCAAATTTAACCAGGGTAACTGGGCCTTTGCTGCTATTATTGTAGTGTTATTTACTGCCGTGGTGGGCTTTTTCTTTGTGCAGCAAAATTTCAGGCGGCAGCTGATACAGGCCCGTAAAAGCTGGAACCTTATTTTTTTGTACCTGGTGGTGGCCCTTTTCGTACCGTTTATTAATGCCACGTCCACTTTCAGCTACTGGATTTTGTGTGCCGTGCCCCTGTCGGCCTTGATGGGTGCCGCATTCCTGTACCCTTCTAAAAAGATAGTCCCCCTGCTGCTGCACTGGACCATGGTGGCCATTGCCATTGCCGTGGGCTACTTTGTTAAATAATTAAAATCTGCACGTACATTTGCCGAATAATTTTTAACCGCGGTTGATTCCGGTTGCAACAGCCGGTATCAATTCATAATCTGATTCAATACATGAAATTTGGCGTAGTGGTTTTTCCAGGCAGTAATTGCGACAGGGATATGATGGAAGCCCTGCAAAATGATTTACAACAGGAGGTGATACAGCTCTGGCATAAAGACAAAGATGTAAGTATGTTTACCACTGACGACTGCATTGTACTGCCGGGTGGTTTTAGTTATGGCGATTACCTGCGCTGCGGTGCCATTGCCCGGTTCAGCCCCATGATGCAGAGTGTGATTGAATTTGCCAATAAAGGGGGCAAAGTGCTGGGTGTTTGTAACGGGTTCCAGATTTTGTGCGAAAGCGGCTTATTGCCCGGCGTATTGCTGCGCAACAGCCAGCAGCAGTTTGTGTGCAAAAATATTTATATGAAAGAAGCAGCTGCTGAGGGAAGCCAGGCGCTTAAAATTCCGGTGGCACATGGCGAGGGCAGGTATTTTGCCAATGATAAAACACTGGAGGAACTGGAAATGCACCGCCAGGTTATTTACCGCTATTGTGATGAGCATGGAAAAATTACGCCCGACAGTAACCCCAATGGTGCCATTCATAATATTGCAGGTATTTGTAATAAAGAAAGAAATGTTTATGGCATGATGCCACACCCCGAAAGGGCAACCAGCGCTTTATTGAGTAATGAAGATGGTAAAAAAGTGTTCAATCACCTCTTTGGCATAAATTAATGTTAAATGACACTTATTTACTGACCAACAAAACCATTAAGGAATCTAATTTGTAATTAGTAAGGATAAATAATAAAAAATGAAAAGTATACTTGTTGCACTGGCCTTAGTGATGTTTGCCGGGGGGGCAGCCGCCCAAAAACTGATATGGACCTATACAGCTAAAAAACTGGCCGGCGATAAATATGAATTACGCATTACAGCACAGCCGCCTGCCGGCTGGCATATCTATTCTCAAAACACACCCGGTGGCGGCCCCCTGCCCACCAGTTTTACGTTTAATAAAAACCCGCTGGTTACCATCGCAGGTAAGCCAAAAGAATCGGGTAAGCTGGTAACTTATTTCGATAATAATTTTAAGGTTAACGTTAAATATTTTGAAGGAAAAGTGGATTTTGTGCAGGTGGTAACGCTTAAGGGAAAAGCCAAAACCAATATCACCGGGCAGGTGGAATCGATGATCTGCAATGACAGGACCTGTATGCCGCCCACCACCGAAAAATTCACTATCGCACTGTAATAAAGAATAATGACATTACTTGTTTCAAAATACATGAAGCAACTGGCTGTAATATCCATGTTGCTTTTTTTGTCGCTGCCGGTATGGTCACAAAATACCGGGCAGGTTACCTGGCAGTTAAGTTCACAAAAAATTAATGAGCAAGAGTATGTCATTACGGCAAAGGGCAAACTGCAGGAGGGCTGGCGCATCTACAGTAATAAATCTGTTATTGACGGGCTGGATAAAGCTGCCATTAATTTTACCGACAGCAGTATTGAAAAAACCGGTTCGCTGGAGCAAACCGGTGCCGAAAAAACAGGGCCCGACCCGGTATTTCAGCAACCTGCGGTGAGTTTTGAAAAGGAGGTAAGCTTTGCTCAAAAAATAAAATTTACTGGCACCGTTCCCGGTACGTTAAAAGTTTCACTCGCTTTCAGCTTTGCAAAAGGCAATGAATCTTTTTTTACAGAAGCCGGAGAAAAATTTGATGTACAACTGGAAGGGGGGGCAGCAGTGAGTGTGGATGATAACAGGATCAAAATCCCATCCATTGATCTGAAAAATCCCGCAGCTGACTGTGGCAATACAGCACCACAGGGCAAGGGCCTCTGGCAAATATTTTTAATCGGGTTTTTGGGCGGGCTTATTGCCCTGCTCACTCCATGTGTGTTTCCTATGATCCCTTTAACGGTATCCTTCTTTACCAAAAAAGCTTCCAGCAGAAAAAAGGGTATTGGCAATGCCTTACTGTATGGCTTCTTTATATTTTTAATTTATGTGCTGCTGAGTGTGCCTTTTTATTTTTTACCCAAGGGCAATGAAGAAATATTAAATAATATCAGTACCAATCCCTGGCTGAATCTTGCCTTCTTTGTAATTTTTATAGTGTTTGCTTTATCTTTTTTTGGATTGTATGAAATTACATTACCATCTTCTTTTGCCAACCGTACCGATTCTAAATCCAATACCGGCACCTTACTGGGCGTTTTCTTTATGGCCCTCACACTGGCCATTGTTTCGTTTTCATGTACCGGCCCCATACTGGGAAGTTTGCTGGTGGGCGCACTGAATGGCGGTGCTGTAAATCTTACAGCCGGGCTGGCAGGTTTTGGTTTGGCACTGGCATTACCGTTTGCATTATTTGCCCTGTTCCCGCAATTGCTTTCCACTTTGCCTAAAAGTGGTGGGTGGCTCAGTGAAGTAAAAGTGGTGCTGGGTTTCATTGAGGTTGCCATGGCAATGAAATTTCTCAGCAATGCTGACCTGTCGGTTCATACCAACCTTATTTCCAGGGAAGTGTTCATTGGTATCTGGATATTATGCGGGCTGTGCGTGGTACTGTATCTTTTAAATATTCCGCCTTTTAAAAGAAAATATCCTGTAAAATTTTCAAAAGCAAAAATCATATTTACCCTATTCTTTGCTGCTTTTACAATTATGCTGATACCCGGTTTAACCAATACAAAATATTCAAAAATACCATTGGTAAGCGGGTTTACGCCACCTTACAGCAATAGTTTATATGCACATCATTATTATGAACTGAAGCATGCAGATGATTATAATGAAGCATTGAAGATGGCAAAAGAGCTGAACAAACCCATCATGATTGATTTTACAGGATGGAACTGTGTAAACTGCCGCAAAATGGAAGAAAATGTGTGGCCTGACGAAAAAGTAAAAAAACTGATGGGCGAGTACATACTGGTGTCGCTGTATGTTGATGACCGTAAAAAACTACCGGCGCATAAACAGTTTACGTATACTACGGCAGACGGTGCAAAAAAAGAGATCATTACCATTGGTGATAAATGGGCCACTATGCAGGTGGAAAATTTTGGGGTTACTTCACAGCCTTATTATGTGCTGTTATCGCCCGATGAAAAATTATTAAACCTCCCTGTGGCTTATGAACCCGACCCGGCTGCCTATGCTGCATGGTTGCAATGCGGGCTGGATGCCTTCAAAAAGAAATAAACAAAAAACCCTCTGTAATTGCAGAGGGTTTTTTATTTATGGGGGTTACAAAATTTCTATAGTGCAATTTGCTTTTCCACCATCAGCTTGCGCAGGTTAATCAAACCATAGCGCATACGGCCTAACGCAGTATTGATGCTGCATTTGGTAAGGTCGGCAATTTCTTTAAAGCTAAGGTCTGCATAATGACGCAGGATAATCACTTCACGCTGGTCTTCGGGCAGCATGTCCACCATCTTGCGGATGCGGTCGTGGCTCTGGCCATTCATCATTTTTTGATCGGCACCGGCTTCGCTGAAGTTCAGTACTTCAAAAATGTCCCTGTCATCGCTTGTTTTAATGGTGGGGCTGCGTTTTACTTTCCTGAAGTGGTCTACACACATATTGTGTGCAATACGCATGGCCCATGGTAAAAATTTACCTTCATCTGTATAACGGCCACCTTTTAAAGTGTCGATGATACGGATAAACACGTCCTGGAAAATGTCTTCGGCCAGGTACTTGTCTTTAACCAGTAAATAAATTGAAGTGTAGATTTTGTCCTTGTAACGCACAATAATAGTGGCAAGGGCATCAGCGTCGCCTTCCATGTACAAATGAATAAGCTGCTGGTCGGTAAGATTGTTAAGGCATTTCATAAACTTCTACAGTTTTTAAGTGTTAGGACTTTGTTACAGGACCAAAAAATGGGAAAAAATCGTAGAAGTCTTTTAGATAGGCTTATAACGGCTTTTCACTTTTTTGGATATTGGACTGTAAAAATAATAGGATGTTCTGAAAATAGTATGAGTAAAAACCCTCAATTTTTAAAGAACGTTAACATGGTAAAAATACTAAACTGTTTTGCTTGTCAAAATGCCGCTCAAGGCTTTAAGAAAAATTTCACATAATGAAAGCAGCAGTAATATTTACTTATTTTTGAGTATGGCTACAGTAAAAAGCAGGCAGCAGGGGGTTTCAGCAGCAAATGACATATATATAAAAGGGGCCCGTGTTCACAACCTTAAAAATGTTGATGTAAAAATTCCACGTAATAAACTGGTGGTGGTTACGGGTGTTTCCGGTTCCGGCAAATCATCTTTAACTATTGATACCTTATTTGCAGAAGGCCAGCGCCGCTATGCCGAAAGTTTAAGTGCTTATGCCCGCCAGTTTATGCAGCGCATGAATAAGCCCGATGTGGATTATATCAAGGGCCTTTGCCCGGCTATTGCCATCGAACAAAAAGTAATTACCCGTACACCACGCAGCACGGTGGGCAGTATGACGGAAATTTATGATTACCTGCGCCTCTTATATGCAAGGGCAGGTAAAACCATTTCGCCGGTTAGTGGGAAGGAAGTAAAAAAAGATGATGTAAACGATGTGGTGGATGCCATTGCCGGGTTAAAGGCCGGCGATAAAGTAGTGTTGCTGGTTCCTTTTAAGCAGCAAAAAAACCGGGATGTAAAAGAAGAACTGAATATCTTATTGCAAAAAGGATTTTCAAGATTATACATCAATAAAGAAATTGTACGTATTGAAGACCTGCTGGAACAACAAACCACAAAACACAAACTGCAGGCAACGTATTTATTGGTGGACCGTTTTGTGGTTAAAGATTTTGATGAAGATGATAAACACCGCATAGCCGATTCGGTAAATACTGCTTTTTATGAGGGTGAGGGCGAATTGTATATTGAGATCAACGAAAAAAAACAGCAGCATTTTTCCAATAAATTTGAAGCAGACGGAATTGTTTTTGAAGAACCCGTTCCCAATTTATTTTCTTTTAATAATCCCTTTGGTGCCTGCCCCACCTGTGAAGGCTTTTCGCAGATACTGGGTATTGATGCCGATCTTATTATTCCTGATAAACAGTTAAGTATTTACGAAGGGGCTGTAGCCCCGTGGAAAGGGGAAAAACTGGGGTGGTGGAAAGAACAGTTTATTAAAGGGGCAAAAAAAATAAATTTCCCCGTTCACAAACCCATTATAGATTTAACAGCCGGGCAACTGCATGATCTATGGAATGGTAATAATGGTGTGTATGGCATTAATGATTTTTTTAAGGAGGTGGAAGCCAATTTGTATAAAGTACAGTACCGTGTTTTATTAAGCCGCTATCGTGGCCGCACCTTATGTACTGATTGTAAAGGCTACCGCCTCCGTAAAGAAGCCCTGTATGTGCAGGTGGGTGGGAGGCATATTGGCCAGTTATGCGAAATGCCGGTACAGGATTTACAACAATGGTTTGCTGATCTGAAGTTGAGTGAATATGACAGGCAGGTGGCCAAAAGAATTTTAACGGAAATCAACCATCGTATTAAAACCTTAATGGATGTTGGCCTGGGTTACCTTACCCTGAACCGTTTGGCCAACAGTTTAAGTGGTGGCGAAAGCCAGCGCATACAGTTAACCCGGAGCCTGGGCAGCAACCTTACCAACTCCTTATACATACTGGATGAGCCCTCCATCGGGCTGCACTCCAGGGATACGGAAAGGCTGATACGTGTACTGAAAGAACTGCGTGACCTGGGTAATACCGTAGTGGTGGTGGAGCATGACGAAATGATGATGCGGGAAGCCGACCATATTATTGATATGGGGCCACTGGCCAGTCATTTGGGTGGTGAAGTGGTGGCAGCAGGCAATTATGAAGAAATAGTAAATAATAAAGAAAGCCTTACCGGAAAATATTTATCGGGCGTATTACAGATTGAGCCACCCAAAAACATCCGTAAATGGAACCGTTCTATTAAAGTGGAAGGAGCCCGCCAGCATAATCTTAAAAACATTACTGTTGAATTTCCTTTAAACGTAATGTGTGTGGTGAGCGGGGTAAGCGGCAGTGGCAAAACAACGCTGGTAAAACAAATCCTGTATCCCGCCCTGCAAAAACTTAAGGGTGAATTTACAGATAAGGCCGGTATGCATAAAGCCATTACCGGCGACCTGGATTTTATCTCACAGGTGGAAATGGTGGATCAGAACCCCATCGGTAAATCATCCCGCAGTAACCCGGTTACTTATATAAAGGCATATGATGAAATACGGGACCTGTACAGCAGGCAGCCATTGAGTAAGATAAGGGGCTTTCAGCCCAAGCATTTTTCTTTTAACGTGGATGGGGGCCGGTGCGATGCCTGTAAAGGAGAGGGCGAGCAGGTGGTGGAAATGCAGTTCCTGGCAGATGTGCACCTGACTTGTGATGTATGTGGCGGAAAGCGTTTTAAAGAAGAAGTGCTGGAAGTAACATATAAAGATAAAAATATTTACGATGTACTGGAAATGAGCGTGGATGATGCAGTTGAATTCTTTTATGACGAACCTGGGGTGGCCAATAAAATAAAACCCCTGAGTAATGTAGGGCTGGGTTATGTAAAACTGGGGCAATCGTCGGATACCTTGAGCGGCGGGGAGGCCCAAAGGGTAAAACTGGCTTCCTTTCTCGGTAAGGGCAAGGCCCAAGGCAGTATATTGTTTATTTTTGATGAACCCACAACCGGCCTTCATTTTCATGATATTAAGAAGCTGCTGGCTTCCTTTAATGCTCTCATAGAACAGGGGCATTCCATACTGGTGATAGAGCACAATACTGATGTGATAAAAAGTGCCGACTGGGTTATTGACCTGGGGCCTGAAGCCGGGGATAAGGGTGGCCACCTGGTATTTGCCGGAAAACCTGCGGCTTTACAACAATGCCATGCCAGCCATACAGCTAAATTTTTAAGCTGAGGGTAAAAAAAATGAAGTAAAAATTGGGTTGTTTTTAATTTATACCGTATTTTTACCAACGCACTTCGCTAATAACTCCCCAAGCTTCCATCCATCCTACCTAAAACTTACCTGAAATCCGTTTCTTAAGGCAACTTTACATGCATTTAATAATTTTTTTTAACACTAAAATAGGCACTATGAAAAGAATGTTACTTAACTCGAAATCAGCTGTAATTATTTTGTTTCTTGCACTGATGTCATTCTCTGGCAAAACATTTGCCACGATTTATTATACCAATGCAGCAGGCGCACCTGAAACATTGGCCAACTGGTGGACAAACACCAACGGAACAGGTGGTCACCCGGCAAATTTTACAACTGCAGGTGATGTTTTTAACATCCAGACAGGTGATGTGATGACACAGGCAGCCGCAACCTGGACGGTTACCGGAACCGTTAATATCAATCTCGGCGGAACACTAGCACGCGGAACTAAAACTTTTACATGCGGAGCTTTGGTTATTGATGGTACTATGACCAATGGTAATGGCGGCTCCACAACTGTAAATGGTAATGTTAGCGGTACAGGAACTTTAACAACCGGAACCACAGCAAGGGTTTTTAATGTTACAGGGGACTGGACCTTTAACGGTACTGTAAGTGCCGGCGATGGTATATCATTAACCATGAACGGAACAGGTAACCAGTTACTTTCTGGTATTATTTGTGAAGCAACTGCAAATAACGGCGCTCTTATTATTAATAAAACAAGTGGAACAGTAACCCTTGGCAGCAATATAAATGTTGTTGGTTCAACCAGCAGTGTATTCACACTTACTGCAGGTACATTTGACGCCGCTACTTTTTTACTAACTGCAACCACCCGTACGTTTACGGCAGGTACCATCAGGGTAGGTGCTACAACATGGGCAGGTAATTTTAGCGGTGCTATAACAGAGCCTGCAGGCGGTACTATTGAATATTACCGGTCAGGTAGTGCACAAACAGTAAATCCTGTTGTTTATGCCGGTAACTTAATTCTTTCAGCTACCAGTGCCAGTGCAAAAACAACTACAGGCGTAACAGTTAATGGTACATTGTCTATAGAAGGTGTGGCCACTGTAACAGTTGCCCCAACCTACGGTGCTGCTGCTTCCTTACAATACAAAACAACAGACGTTAGAAACCAGGGGCCCGAATGGATATCACCATGGGTGGCAACCGGTGACATCTTTATTAATCTTCCAAGTGGTAGTTTAACACTTAATGCTGCTAAATCAATTGCTAACGGTATAGTACTGAATTTAGTGAACGGCACTTTTGCAGCAGGTACTAACCTCACCATGTCCACAACATCAAGCATCGTTAAAAGTGGTGGTACCATGACGGGTACACTGCAGGGTGCAGGTACTTATGATGTGAGTTATACAGGTACTTCTATGAGTACGTCATCAGAATTATCTGGTACAGGCTTAAGAAATGTTACCTTAAACCTGACTGCAGGTAATGACCTTACTTTAGATGTAAACAGGACCATGCCTTCAGCAACAGGTGTATTAACACTTACCAGTGGCAGACTGGTGATTCCCTCAGGTTTAACATTTACAGTTACTAATACTGCCGCTATAGCTGGGGCAGGTTTTGGTGCTACTAAATGCATCGTTACACAGGTAAATAACGGTACCGGTGCCAAAGGATTTTTAAGGGTATCTGTTCCGGCTGCTACACTGAGACTGATGCCGGTTGGTGATGGTACAAATTATTTACCCGTATCACTTACTCCAGCAAACGCCAACACTTTTGATATATGCGTATTCAATGGCGTTACCGATACAGGCGAACCCAATGGAACAGGTTTTTCTGCAGGGCAAAAAGCAATTGTTGTTGATGCAGTTCAGTACGTGAATTTGGTTAGTGGAGCTGCAGGTGCAGGTGTAACCATGACGTTGAGCTGGCCTGTTGCCTTAGAAGGTTCTGTATTTACCTTAGCCACTTACAATACCCAGCATGGTATCTCTCATTGGGGAGGTGGCGTGTGGGGCCCTTATACCAGGACTTCATCTGCAGCAGGTACTGTAACGCTTAACGGTATTACAGTTTTCTCTCCATTTAATGTGGGCCTTACTGCAACAGCCTTACCGCTTTCTTTCACTTCTGTTAACGCAGCAAAAGGAAATGGTTTCAATACCGTTACCTGGCAGGCTACCTGCAACAGCAGCTATGCAATATTTGATGTAGAGCGTTCAACAGACGGCAGAACATTCACTTCTGTAAATACTATTACCGCCAGCCAGCAACGTTGCTTACAGCCTTTCACTTATGCTGATAACACCAATGCAGCAGGAACAGTGTACTATCGTATTAAGAACACTGATGTGGATGGTAAAGTATCTTACTCCTCAATAGTTAAATTAACCAGCAGCACCAAAGACATGATACTGGTGGGTGTGGCACCAAACCCAGTTAGCAATATTGCCCAGTTAAGTGTGGCAGTTGCTAAAAACGACAGGGTTGAACTGCAGGTAATATCAGTTGAAGGCAGGGTGGTACAACGCAGTACTGTTGCTGTGCAGGCAGGTACCAGCATTGTTAACCTCGACGTGGCTAACCTGCAAAACGGTATGTATACCATTAAAGGTGTATTTGCAAACGGTCAAACCAGTACCGTAAGATTCATGAAACAATAAAAGCACACATAAATCTGCAAAAACCAAAAAGCGTCCCCAATTAATTGGGGACGCTTTGCATTATTAGGGTTTCTGAATAATTACAGTAACCTGGAGTTGTAGCAGATTTTTTTAATTTAGAGAAAAGCCGTATTTATATACTGTCATATAACAATTACACCCTGCTATGGATCATTATATGTTGGTACCGGCGGAATTATTGTAACCACCCAATTGTTAAAATAACAAAATACACATTTGAAGATTTATTCAAATTATATTCTATTTCTGCGTAGTGTTTGAGAATTAGCACCTACCTTGTGCCCTGTTACACCTCCCAACCTTTCCTCATTTGTTTTTATAGCCTAAAAAAGTTACTGGATTTCTAGTTCCTGAGAGAGCCTGTACGCACGTGATAATTTTTTTATAATCTTAAAAATATGAAACAATGAAGAAAAATTACTTATTAATTCAATCGGTTTTATTGTTGCTGTTTTGCGGCAGCATAGCGGCGCAACCTGTAAGTCAGACTTACAGTGTGGCCGGAACCTATACCTATACAGTGCCCATTCCCTGGGGAACTGTTGTAACCGTTGAGTGTATTGGTGCAGGTGGCGGCGGGGGTGCCAACTCTGGAAATTCCAGGGATGGTGGTGGTGGTGGCGCTTATGCAAGAACCACCGGAATAATCCTTGCATCTGGAAGTTATACTGTTGTTGTTGGTGCAGGTGGTGCAGGTAGTGCAAACGGTGGTAACAGCAGTTTTGCCACTACAACCGTTGTAGCCCAAGGCGGCAACGCTGCAACAGCCGGTGCCCCTGGTACAGGTGGAACAACTGCTGGAAGTACAGGAACTACAAAAAATGCCGGCGGGGCTGGTGGTAATAAAGAAGGCACCAATTCCTCTGGCGGCGGCGGCGGTGGCTCTGCAACTTCAGCAGCTGCTGGCGTGGCTGGCGGCAATGGTGGAGCAATTACTCCTGGTGTAGGCGGTACTGGTGGTACAGGTTCAGGTACCGGTGGTGCGGGTGGCAATACCAATTTTGGTGCAGGTGCTCCAAGTGGTCCTGGTGGTGGCGGTGGCGGAAAGGGTGCTACAGGTTCCTCTTCTGCGTCAGGTAACGGTGCTGATGGACAGGTAATAATTACAGTAAGTTCTTTGCTGGCAATACAAATTGCAAACATAAATGTAGAAAAAGGCCCTGGCTATAATACTATAAACTGGCAGGCAAACTGCAGCTCATCACAGGCAATATTTGATGTAGAGCGTTCAGCAGACGGAAGAACATTCACATCTGTAAATACCATTACCGCCAGCCAGCAGCGTTGTTTACAGCCGTTTAGTTATGTAGATAATACGGGTACAGCGGGTACTTTATATTACCGCATCAGGATTACTGATCTTGATGGTAAAATAACTTACTCTTCAATAGTTAAATTAACCAACAGTACTAAAGACATGATGCTGGTGGGTGTGGCACCAAACCCGGTAAGTAATGTTGCCCAGTTAAGTGTGGCAGTTGCTAAAAACGACAGGGTTGAACTGCAGGTAATATCAGTTGAAGGCAGGGTGGTACAACGCAGTACTGTTGCTGTGCAGGCAGGTACCAGCATTGTTAACCTCGACGTGGCTAACCTGCAAAACGGTATGTATACCATTAAAGGTGTATTTGCAAACGGTGAGACCAGCACCGTTAAATTCATGAAACAATAAAAGCACACATAAATCTGCAAAAACCAAAAAGCGTCCCCAAATATTTGGGGACGCTTTGCATTATAAGCAGTTGATAAAAAAAATTATCTTAACCTGTCGCTGTCTTTAATTAATTTCTCGTCTTTATTAACAGCACGGGCAGCCAGTACAAAACAAATAACAATTACACTGTGCAATATGGCCCATAAAGCATAGGTGCCGGTGGAAAAACTTTGTATTTCGCGATAGTATAAAAAAAGTAAAAGGGCTTCCAGTACAATACCCAGCACACATAATTTTAACTGCAGTGTACGTTTCTTAAATAAAAAAATAGTTATTACAGCCAGTGCACCCACAGCAAATGTGGCCAGCATCAGTAAAATGTTTTCTGAGGCATTTAACTCGTAAGGCGCAAAGCCTTTGGCATTGGTACCGCTGTAAAATGGGAGCTTATAAGTAGAAAAAACACAGGCTGCTGCCAGCAGCAGCCATAAAGACTGAACACGTTGTATCATAAAAGGTAATTTAGCTTATCCCAGTTCGGGGTATAAAGGAAATTGCTTCATGAATTCTTTTACGGCTGTTTTTACAGCGGCAATTACCCCTTCATCATCTGCATGCATCAGCACTTTATCAATCAGGGCCACCACGGTTTCCATATGCGCTTCTTTCATACCCCTTGTTGTTATGGCTGGTACGCCCACACGTATACCAGATGTAACAAATGGCGATTTGTCGTCAAAAGGTACAGCGTTTTTGTTTAAGGTAATATGAGCTTTGTCAAGCGTTTCCTGTGCTTTTTTACCGGTAAGGTTTTTATTACGCAGGTCAATAAGCATTAAATGATTGTCGGTGCCGTTGCTGATAAGGTGGTATCCACGGCTTACAAAAGCCCTGGCCATGGCCTGGGCATTACTGATCACCTGTTTACCATAGGCTTTAAAATCTTCAGAAAGAATTTCACCAAAAGCAACAGCTTTGGCAGCAATTACATGTTCCAGCGGGCCGCCCTGTGTGCCGGGGAATACGGCCAGGTCAAGCAGGGAACTCATGGTCCTTAAGTTGCCCTTTGGATCTTTAAGGCCCCATGGGTTCTCAAAATCGTTGCGCAGCATGATAATACCACCTCTTGGCCCGCGCAGGGTTTTATGCGTGGTGGAGCTTACAATATGGCAATGATCAAAAGGGTCGTTTAATAAGCCTGAAGCGATCAAACCGGCCGGGTGTGCAATATCTGCAAATACCACGGCGCCAATTTCATCAGCAACGGCACGGATGCGCTTGTAATCCCAGTCGCGGCTGTATGCAGATGCACCGCAAATGATCATTTTGGGTTTTTCTTTACGGGCAGTGGCTTCTAACTGCTCATAATCCACAATACCATCTTTGGTTACGCCATAATGCAGTGCCTGGTATGTTTTGCCGCTGAAATTTGCCGGGCTGCCATGTGTAAGGTGGCCGCCCATGCTTAGATCAAGCCCCAAAAATTTTTCACCGGGTTTCATCACTGCTAAAAAAACAGCACCATTTGCCTGTGCGCCACTATGCGGCTGCACATTGGCCCAGCTGCAGTTAAATACTTTTTTCAAACGGTCAATAGCCAGTTGCTCAATTTCATCCACCACTTCGCAACCGCCATAATACCTTCTGCCGGGATAGCCTTCAGCATATTTATTGGTGGGTACTGTACCCATGGCCTGCATTACCTGCAGGCTGGTAAAATTTTCAGAAGCTATCAGTTCTATACCATGGCGCTGGCGGTCCAGTTCTTTATTAATCAGGTCAAAAATGGCAGTATCTCTTTGCATGCATTTTATTTTGGCGCAAAGATAAATGCTTGCCGAATTGAAACCTAAAAATGGCTTTGTGTAAAAAATACACCGCCTTAATAAAAAATCACTAATTTCACGTCCCTTTAAAACAGGGCACTTAACTAATATTCAACGCATGAAGGCTATCATACCGGTGGCAGGCGCAGGCACCAAACTTCGTCCGCATACATATACGCA
>Ga0209023_10005128_pt1 | contig 14478 bp, 5 predicted proteins | sample LakOneMetagenome_FD_187468 | JGI IMG/M metagenome (GOLD analysis project Ga0209023, IMG submission 187468) | Freshwater and sediment microbial communities from Lake Erie, Canada (SPAdes) (version 2) | ecosystem: Environmental > Aquatic > Freshwater > Lentic | place: Lake Erie, Canada | collected...
ACGCCGCTGATCGTGCCGTCGAACTCCTTGCCGACATGGCCTTCCATCCACGCCGCGCGGTAACGCTCGTCCACTTCGCGCTGGGCTTCGTCGGCGCGGCGCGAACGCTCAGAACATTGCAGCGACAGGCTGGCCATCGCGTGCGGCGAATAGGCGTAGGTCCCCGGCTTGCCGCCGGCCAGCGCGTGCTTGATCGCGCGATGCACCAGCAGGTCCGGATAGCGCCGGATCGGCGAGGTGAAATGCGCATAGGCCTCCAGCGCGAGGCCGAAGTGGCCGATGTTGTCCGGCGCGTACACCGCCAGCGACTGGCTGCGCAGGATCACCGATTCCAGCAGCGCGGCATCGGGGCGTTCGCGGATCTTCTCCAGCAGGTTGCGGAAATCCTTTGGCTTGACCTTCGCCCAAGGTGGCAGGCGCAATGCGAATTCCTTCAGGAACTCCTCCAGATCGGCGTATTTCGATTCCGGCGGCTTGTCGTGGTCGCGGAACGGTGCCGGGATATGCGATTCCAGCAGGAACAGCGCGGCCTGCACGTTGGCCGCGATCATGCATTCCTCGATCAGCTTGTGCGCATCGTTGCGCTGGAGCATGCCGGCCTGGGTGACCGCGCCCTTGACATCGAGCACGAAACGCACTTCGTTGCTCTCGAACTCGATCGCGCCGCGTTTCGCCCGTGCCTTGTCGAGGATGCGGTACAACTGGTGCAAAGCCTGCACCTGCGGCAGCAGTGGGCCGATCTTCGCCAACGCCGCGCCGCGGTCGTCTTCGGCAATGCCCTCGCCCACCGCGTTCCATACGTCGGTATAGGTCAGGCGCGCATGCGAGTGCATCACCGCTTCGTAAAACCTGCTCGAAGCCACGATGCCGTCGCGCCCGACCTGCATGTCGCAGCAGAAACACAGTCGATCCAGCTTCGGGTTCAGCGAACAGATGCCGTTCGACAGCGTCTCCGGCAGCATCGGCACCACGAAACCGGGAAAATATACCGAGGTCGCGCGCAGCTGCGCCTCGTCGTCGAGCGGCGTTCCGGGGCGAACATAGTGCGAAACATCGGCGATGGCGACGATCAGGCGAAAGCCATCCTTGTTCGGTTCGCACCAGACCGCATCGTCGAAATCCTTCGCGTCCTCGCCATCGATGGTGATGAGCGGGAGCTTGCGCAGGTCAACGCGGCTTGCGATATCCGCGGCCTGCACTTCCAGCGGCACGGCGGTGGCCTGCGCCAGCACTTCCGGCGGGAATTCATGCGGAATGTCGTGGCCGTGGATCGCCGCTTCCACCGCCTGCGACGCAGTGAGCTTGTCGCCGAGCACCGCCAGCACGCGCCCGATCGGTGGCCGGTGCGCGTCCTGCGGCGTAGTGATCTCGGCGACCACCAGTTGCCCGTTGCGCGCATCGTTGCGGCTGTCGGCAGGAATCATCACATTGCGCTGGATGCGCTTGTCGTCCGGCACCACGTAGCCGATGCCGGCCTCCTCGGTGTAGCGCCCGATCAACCGGCTCAGGCGGCGTTCCAGCACTTCGACGATGCTGCCTTCGCGACGCCCGCGCCGATCCACGCCGGTGACGCTGGCGAGCACGCGGTCGCCGTGCATCGCCTTGCGCATCTCGAACGGCGGCAGGAACAGATCGTCGCCGCTGCCACTGTCCGGGCGTAGGAACCCGAAACCATCAGCATTGGCGATCACCGTGCCGGCGACCAGGTCCGCGCGTTCGGCCGGCACGAAACCGCCGCGACGGTTCTGCAGCAATTGGCCATCGCGCAGCATCGCGGCGAGGCGCTTTTCCAGCGCGTCGAAACGCTCGGGCGCGGTCAGCGCCAGTTTCCGTGCCAAGGCGTCGGCATCCATCGGCCCGTCATTGGCGGCGAGGACTTGCAGGATCATCTCGCGGCTGGCGATGGGCTGCGCGTAGCGCTGCGCCTCGCGTTCGGCATGCGGATCGGATCGCGGCGATGACCGTGGCGGCGCGGGCCGCGTTTCGGGCGGCCGGGATCGCGCTGGCGGCGATGCCGGCAGCTCCGGCATCCAGGGTGGCCGCTTCGCACTCCCTTGTACAGGCTTGCCGACCTTGCCCTTGGCGGGCGCCTTGCCGCGGCCGCTGCCGCGCTTGCCGGGTGGTTTGCTCATGCGCCGATGGTACAGGGTGCGCGTTGACAAGCCCTGACGCCATGCCCAGAATGCGCGGCTCGCACCTGCCCAGGTGGCGGAATTGGTAGACGCACTAGTTTCAGGTACTAGCGGGTAAAACCGTGGAGGTTCGAGTCCTCTCCTGGGCACCACGCGAAACGCAAAACCCCGCCGAAGCGGGGTTTTTTTTATTGTCTTTGCCGGCATGCCTGACCTGCGGCTTGCCCGCCCTCGGGTTCGCGGCTAACTTGCCTGCTATCCACACATCTGCGGGCGACGCCCTACCGCGCCGCCCGCTTGCATTTCCGGGAGTCCAGCCATGAGCACCACCATCCAACGCCCGCCGCTGCTGCTGTCGCGCCTGGATGCCGAACGCATCGAGGCGCTGCTTGAACAGCCGCAGTTCCGCAGCCTGAACACCGATGCGCTGCGTGGCGAACTGGCGCGCGCGGAGGTGGTCGAACCGGCGGATCTGCCGAAAGACGTGATCAGCATGAATTCCACCTCGTACGTACGCGTGGAAGATGCGGAACTCGGCGTGCAGGAGCACGAACTGACCCTGGTCTACCCGCGCGATGCCGACGGCAGCGCGAACAAGGTCTCGATCTTCGCACCAGTCGGCAGCGCCCTGCTCGGCCTGCGCACGGGCGACATGATCGACTGGCCGCTGCCGGGCGGACGCAGCGCTCGCCTGCAAGTACTGGCGATCCGCTACCAGCCCGAAGCCGCAGGCGAACCGCATCGCTGAGCCTCGATCCCTGGTGGCGCCAGGGATCCGGCGGTCGTGTCGCCGTCAGTTCACGGTGCAGGTCATGGAGATGGTGGCGGTATCGCCCACGTTCATCGTTCCCAGTGTCGCGCCAGCACCTTGCAGTGTTGCGATCGGGATGGTGGCACCCGGGCATGCAGCACCCGTGCAGGTCGCCGGCGTGGTGCAGGTCAGTCCTGTGGGTGCAGGGTCGCGCACGACCGCACCTGTCGCACTGTCCGGGCCTGCGTTCGTCACCACGATCGTATAGGTGGTCGTCTGTCCCGGTACCAGCGCGGTCTCGCCATTGGTCTTGGTGACCTGCAGGTCGGCCGAGGGCAGTGGCGTCACCACGCAATGCTTCGGGTCCGCCACCGCGTTGCAGGTCGGCGGCGGCGCACAGGGCTGGCCGCTGGTACTGCACCCGGGCGGCGGGGTGTTGGCGTCGTCAGTGACGAGGTTGGAGATGGCGGTGACACCCGCAGGAATCGGGCTCGCCACCTGCGCCACCAGGGTCGCGCTCGCGGAGCCGCCATTGGCCGCGATCGGCCCGGGCACGGTGATCGTGCACAGGCGCGACCCGGATTGCCCGACCGTGCAATCACTGGTGGCGCCGCCCAACGAAACCAGCGTGGTGTTCGCCGGCAACACTTCGAAGAACGAGTAGGCAGCGGTCTGCGGGGCAGCACCTGAATTGGTCAAGGTGAGGGTGTAGGTGAGATTTTCGCCAGCTTCGGCCTTGCCGGAAATGCTGCCCGATTCGCCGGTGAGCTGCTTCTGCACGGCGATGCTCGGCACCGGTGGCGGCGAGCTCGGGCAACGCGCACCGTCGTTCTGGTTGGTGGATGGCGCGGCGCTGGTCAGCAATTCCACGCTGGGGGTGCCGCCACCCGCGGCATTGCGGACGCGGAAGATATTGCCATCGTTGCGCGAGGCGTACAGCGAACCCTGGTTGTCGAAGTATTGCGCACCGAAGGCGGCGCCCGTAGGCACATTGACGCCGGGGACGTCCGTCCCGACGCCCGTCGCGGGATTGACCTGCACCACCGCACCGTCGTTGTTGCGGACGTAGTAGATCATCCCGTCGTTGATGTTGAACGCCCAGTCGTTGATGCTGTCGACATTGGTAGTCGCCAGGGTATTCACCAGTGTGTTCGTGGCCAGGTCGACGACGTACATCGTCCCGCCACTCTTGTTGCTCCACAGGTACAGCTTGTTTTGGTACACGTCGCCGACGACCGCCTGGACCGAACCCATGCCAGCCGGGGTCGGGCCGATGAACTCGGCGCTGCCGTCTCCGCCGACGCGGACCACCTGGTGGACCGAGTTGTTCCATCCGTAGATGAACCGGCCGGTTTCCTCGAAGCCGATGGCATTGATGCCGTTCGTGTTGCCGGCGTTGTTGCCCTGGAGATCGGGGTCGGTGCCGATGTTGGTGACCGTTCCGACGCCGACATCGATGGTGTACAGCGAGTACGTGTCCGGGGTCACATCATCGGCCTGGATGGTCTGGTAGGCCTCGATCGGGCAGGCGCCGAACGGCGGCACCGCCGCCATCGCCGGCGAGGCGAACAGGCTTGCCCCCATCGCGACGACGCCGACGCCAAGCCAGCCGGAAAGGGTTCGCATCTTGCGTCCAGACATATGCCAAGGCTCCATCAGTATCTCCCGACCAGGTTGAGGAACCAGCCCTTGTGGTCGTAGTCGAAATTGGTCAGGTCGTCGCTGAAATCGGTGAAGTTGTAACCGAGGCCGATGCGGAAGTTGCGGCCGATGTCGCGATCCACGTCGACCATGAAACCGGAACGGTTGCCTCCGTCCTGCACGCCCAGCCAGCGGTATTCGGCCATCGCGTTCCAGTCGGTGGTGATGCCGTAGCGAACCTGCGCGGCCGCGAAGGTCGCGGTCGAATCGGCCCAGGATCCGGCCAGGCGATCCATGCGCACCTCGCCCTCGCGACGCGCCAGCTTGCCCGCGAACTCCCAATCGTGCAGCGGGTGATAGACGCCCTCGAACGACAGCACCTGCGAGCGCTGGTCATAGAAGGCCACGCTCTCGTCCTGTGGCAACGATGAGACGTCGTAAAGGTAGGTGTAGCGACCCAGCAGCGCCCAACGCGTGCTGTCCCAGGGCCGCCAGGCGAAGCCGAAGTTGCCTTCGATGAACTTCGCGCCGGCATCCGGATCGATGTCGTCGTCGGTCTTCGAGTAATTGAGCCGCGCGGCGATGCGGAAGCTTTCGTTGAACTTGTGGGTCAGGTTGTTGGTGGTGACCCACTGCTCGCGGCTCTCGGCGCCGCTGTCCTCGCGCCATTCCAGCTTGCTCTGCCATTGGGTGGCGTTGGACGTGCGCCCGCCGTGCAGGCTGACGGCACGCCGGTCGACACCGCCCAGCGAGGAGTCGAGATTCGCGTTCTGCAGGGTGAAGCCCGCGTTCCAGCCGATGGCGGGGTAGAAATCCATGCCGAAGGTATGCGCCAGGCCCGATTCCTGCGGGGTCTTCAGGAACTGGCTTTCGTTGAACAGGTTGACCTGGTTCGACAGACGCCAGCGCTGGCCCAAGGTCCAGCCATCCTGCTGGCGGGTGTTGAACAGAGAATCGTAAGGACTGTCATCGGTCGAAACCGCGTAGCTCCCGTACAAGGTGTGGTCGGGCGTGAGCCGGTATTCGGCGCTGACCAGGGCAGCATCGCCGCGATCGCCGGTGGTCACTTCCGCGCCGATGCTCGAAAGCGTCCCGAACAGGTACTTCGCGCCCACGGTGAAGGCATCGTTGTCCGCATAACGGCCATGGTCGTCGTCCACGGTGAACTGGGCGATGCCATAGACATCCAGCGTGTCGCCGAAACGGTGCTTGTATTGCACTGCCGCCAGCGTGCCGACGCCGCTTCCGATCAACTGGTCTTCGTCGACCCGGCGCAACTCCGCACTCAGGGTGCTGAAGTCGTTGATCCGCCATTCGCCGGTCAACTGCGCCTGGGTCAGCGATTCCGGCCCGCGTTCCGCACGGCTGTAACGACCGTAGATGCTGAAGTTGGGCGCAAGCTGGCCCTTCACCTCGGCGCCGTATTCCTCCACTTCCTGACCGATGTCGAAGCGGGCGATGGAATAGCCGGCATCGACATGGCGCCACCATGCGCCCGCCGACCAGTCGAGATCGGTCCAGCCCAGTTCCTTGAAGTTGACCCGCGCCTCGACGGCATCGGCGTCGCCTTCGCGATTCGCGGCGAGGCCATTCAACTGGATGAAGCTGAGGCCACCGTTGTCGGAGTAGAACACCGGTGCACTGGTCGCTTCGGTATGGCTGTGTTCCAGCTTGAGGTAGGTGCCGCGACCGGCCTGCAGGGTGACGTCGGCACCGGCGAGGGTGTAATCGTCGCCCGAGCGGTTTTCGTCGACATAGGTCAGGCCGACGCCGACATGGTCGCCGAACCAGTGCTTGGCTCGAACACCGGCGGTGATGTCGTCGGGATCGAATCCGGTCGGGATGTATTCGTAATCGACCAGCAGCACCTGGCTGTTGCCATCGAGCGGGGCATCGCGGGTGATCCCTGGCAAGCCATCGCGAGTGACGCTTGCGAGCGGATTGGTCAGGATGATGCGACCCTGCATGTTGTCGATTTCGTAATCGGCGCCCGGATGCAGCTCGATGCGCTGCATGACCCGACCCGTGGTCGGATCGCGCACTTCGATCGCCACGCGCTCGGAACCGGGCAGGACATCGGTGTTCTTGAGGTAGTAAAGGCTGCCGCCGGTACCGAGGAATTCGCTATGGCCGGGAGCGGTCTGCGCTTCCGACCCGAAGACCTTCAGCTCGCTGCCCGGATCGCCCCAGGCATTGCTGCCCCGGCTGCGCCAGCTCAGCGCCGCACCATACAACGCACGCGAGTACTGGCCGTACTCGGTACCGGTGATGCCGGTGTTGTAGTTGCCCCACAGCGCCTGGCTCTTGTCCCAATCCATGCGCAGGTACAGCCGGCCCATCGTATCGACATCGCGATATGTGGTGCTGTCGTCGCCGTAAACCGGGTAATACGCATCCGGATCGAGGCGACGGAAGATGTCCTGCGGATCGGCGCGCCAGAAATCGGTGAACAGGTCGCTGATCTCGCGCTCACGGGTATCGGCCTGCGCGGTCAGCAGGTACTTGCCCTTGAGTTTGGCCTTGAGATAGAAGGCCAGGCGACCGTCGGTGACGAGGCTGTCGTCGTAACGATCGGCATCGGCCGCCATCGGTTCGGGCGAACCCGAGGTGCTGTTGCCGGAAACGGTGACGTCGGCCAGCGCGACCGCGAAGGCGTAGTGGCCGGTGACATCGATGTCCAGGTTGTGGTGCAGCGGCTCGGTCTGGCCGCGTTCGGCGATCGCGATGTCGAAATCGTGCTTGCCCACCGGCACCAGGTATTCGGCGACCAGCTTGCGCTCCATGTCGACCGGCGTGCTTTGGCCGTTGATGGCCACGCTCGCGTTCTCGGGCAGGTTGCGGCCCTGGATGCGGATGCGTGAGCCGTAGATCGCAATGTTCTGCTGGCGCAGGGTGTTCACACCGAACACGCTGTCGGTCAACGAGCGCGATTCGGCCTCTTCGACCGTGAACGCCTGGCCGACCTGCTTCTCCACGGATTCGCGCAGCAATTCCGCGCCCCGTGCGGCTTCTTCCGGCTTCACCAGCTGCAGGCTGCTCGGATTGGTTTCATCGACGCTGCCGTCAGCCCCATACGCACGCACCAGGTAGATCAGTTGATCGCCCTGGCGGGCTTCAAGGTTTGCCGGCAGCGCCCCGTCCCATTCGGCATCGCTGATCGCGGCAACCGGCAACGGCACGCGCGCGACCGGTTCGACCAGATCCGTGTCGCTGGCGCGGAACACCAGGACTTCGGCGTGATCGATGAAATCCGGATAGTTGCTGAACGCATGGAACCGAACCGGCTCGGTGATGCGGGTTCCATCGAACGGCACCAGCGAGGGCGCCGAAACGCTGAGCGAAGGCTGGCCGAGGTTGGGATCTTCGGTCGCCCAGATCACGCCGCCATTGGCCAGTTGCACCGACCACTTGCCGACAGCCACGGCCTTGCCCGGTTGTTCGGTTTCGATGGTGACGCGGCGATCGGGCTGCAGCGCAGCCGAACTGGAATGATCGGTCGTGCCGCTGGTCTCCGGCTGGCGCTCGCCGCGGGTGCGCACACGCATCAGCACGCCATCCGCGCTGCTGCACGCCGTGTCGGTGCATTTCACGCCATCACCCGCAGGAGCGGCAGGCGTGGTGTCCTGCGCCATGGCCGCCACGGGTGCGATGCCGGCGAGAATGCCGATCAGGGCGGTGTGCAGGATCGTCTTGTTCATGGTCGTCTTCATGGCGGGCTCCCTTATCGGCTCTGCAGGCCGACTGGGGCCGTCGGATCGTCACTGATCTCCACGCGCAACTTGGCGCGCACCTCCGGGTCGAGCTTCGCCGCGATCGCTGCGTACACCGCCTTGGCGCGCCGCAGGCCGAGCGCCACGTTGTAGGCATCTGAGCCGCGCTTGTCGGCATGGCCGACAACACCCACCACGCCACCGCCCAGCTTGGCGATATCCGCGGCGACCTTGTCGATCACCGGCAGGAACTCCGGCTTGATCGTCGAGGAATCGGTGTCGAACAACACCGTGCCGAGCACCGGTGATTCACCCAGCTGGACCAGCGTGCTCCGCGGGTCGGTGAGGTCGGTACGCAGGCTGACCTTGAGCCCCTGGGCCTGGGCAGGTTCCAGCCTGGACAGCAACGCCGACTGCAAGGCCCTGGCGCGGTCGTAGGCCAGCGACTGGCTTTCCCCGTTGGCCGAGATCACGACCTCGCCGCCATCGTGCGCACGGACCTGCTCGGCCATCTTGTCGACGACCGGCATGTATTCCTGGCGCAGTTCGGCGCTTTCGGCATTGAACAACACCGTGCCGATTTCCATTTCGACCGGCTGCTGCCCGCCTTCCACCAGGCCTGGCGGCAGCTTGACGCCGAAGTCGAAGCGTACCGGCAGGCCAGGCGTGACCCGGCGCAGCAGCGGGTTGTCGGTCGAGAAAGTGCTGCCCGGCGGCAAGGTTGCCGGATCGACCTTGAGGATGAAGTTGCGACCACGCTCCCAACGCCCGCCATCGATGCCGACGACGTGATAGCGGCCGAACTGGTCGGTTTCCATCAGCAGGCCTTCGACCGACGCGATGCGCACGCCGGGGATGCCGCGTTCGTCCACACCCTCGTTGCCGATGATGTAGTCGACGCGATAGCCGCCTTCCACCTGCGAGACCTTGCGTTCGACCCTCGGCACGGCCGCGGTGAGGCCGCGTGCCGCATCGCCCTGGCTGTTATCGATGGTGGTGTTGCCGGCTGCATCCATGCGCAGGCCGACGCCCTGCTTCGTCGTCAGCACGAAGTCGTCGGTGAAGTCGGGCGAGGACAGCATCTGGCTGACCACCACCTGGTGTGCGACAACCGGATCGGCATCCGACTGGCGGCCGGCGATGTCGCCGATGGTGATGCCATGCAGCATCGGCGCGCTGGCATCGGCTTCCGGCTGCGGGCCGTTGCCGCGATCGACCGTGGTCGAATTCGCGATATAGGCGCCCGGTGCGAAGCCGCCCTGTACCCGGATGCCGCCCATCGCCGCACTGTCCTGCCAGCCGTCGCCATCGCGATCGTCGAATACGGTGCCGACGATCAGCGAGTCGTCCATCATCGGATCGGCGACGAGTTGCACGCTCGCGGTTCCGATGTTGGAAATCGGCGTGCCGCCCTGGAACAGTTGCGCGGTGTTGGTATGCACGCCTGCACGGACACCTGCCCCGACACGCAGCATGTAGGTGATGGTGGCGTGGCCGCCGACCGCGATGTCGATGTGGTCGATCGAAATCGGATAGGTGCCGATCAGGTTGCCGGAGGCATCGTCGTCCGCCACGACCAGCGAGCCATCGACATAGGTGAAGCCGGCGGGCGGCGTATCGACCAGATTGCCGTTCACCACCGGATTGATGCCGGTGTTGTCGAGCACCAGGGTATAGCGCACCAGGTCGCCGATCTTGACCTCGCCCGGTTGCGCGGTCTTGGTCAGGTGCACCGTGGTCGGGTCGGGTTCGACCACGACCGCCGCTACCGCAGTATCGGTCACGGTTTCGGTGGTCCCGCCGGGCCCGGTACCGGTCGCGGTGACCGTGTTGTCGAGGGTGCCGCCCGCGTTCGCTTCCGCCGCGGTAATCGTGTGCGTATAGCTCGCGCAGGTGGCCACCGCACCCGGCGCCAGGGTGGTGGGCGCACAGGACAGCGTGGTCGGCGCACCGCCTTCCAGAACGTCCGTCACGATGATGCCGCTCAGCGGGACGTCACCGGTGTTGGTCACCGTCACGGCGTAGGTAATCACGTCACCCGTGTTGCCCACGCCTTGGGTCGAGTTGTCCGTGGTCAGCGTCGCCGTCTTGTGCGCGGAAATCGCCGGGTGCTGGGTGACGACCGTCACCACCGTCACCGTGCACACGCCCGCACCACCGGCCGGACACAGCGGGCTGGTCGCCGTCGCCGTGTTCGAGATGTTGCCCGCCGTCGCGTCCGCCGCCGTCACCACGTAGGTGCCGGTCAGCACGCAGGTCGCACCCGCCGCCACGCTCGCGCAGGTCTGGCTGTTCGGCGTGATCTTGCTGTCGGTCACCGTGACATTGCTCAGCGCACCGCTCGCGCTGGTGTTGGTCAAGGTCACCGTGTAGGTCAGCGTGTCACCCACGCTCACCGTGCCCGAACCGTCTTCGTCGGCATTGCCGCTCAGCGCCTTCACCAGGGTCTGGCTCAGCTTGGTCACCGGCGTCACCACCGTCACCGTGCACACGCCCGCACCACCGGCCGGACACAGCGGGCTGGTCGCCGTCGCCGTGTTCGAGATGTTGCCCGCCGTCGCGTCCGCCGCCGTCACCACGTAGGTGCCGGTCAGCACGCAGGTCGCACCCGCCGCCACGCTCGCGCAGGTCTGGCTGTTCGGCGTGATCTTGCTGTCGGTCACCGTGACATTGCTCAGCGCACCGCTCGCGCTGGTGTTGGTCAAGGTCACCGTGTAGGTCAGCGTGTCACCCACGCTCACCGTGCCCGAACCGTCTTCGTCGGCATTGCCGCTCAGCGCCTTCACCAGGGTCTGGCTCAGCTTGGGATCGCTGTCGGTGGAGGTGTTGTTGCCGGAGCAAACCGGCGGGTTGCCAGCGGTGCATCCGCCCGATGGATCGAGAACGCCCGGGGGCGGCGCGACCGAGGCCGTATTCGTCACGTTCTGGGCAAGTACCGAGCCCGACGCAAATGCGAGCAACAGGGAAACAGCAAGTTTGACGCTCCGCCACCTGGTGGCCGCCATAAGCGAGAAATCGATCACCTTGAGTTCCCCAAATCCATGTGTACGCCTATATCCGTCAGGCGAAAACGCCGGCAACCACCTGTCGCCTGCCTGCCCTAATCCCCGAACCGATGCCGCCCAAGGCACCGTTTCAACCCCGACGCGCATCATTTCGATGGCGCACGACCCAAGCGATGAGTCTGTCCTTATTTAGATTAGCTTGACGAGATCGCTCGGGGCAATAGCCCTTCGGAACGCAAACGGAGCGCTTAGCCATAATCAATCACGATGCGTCATGTCATATGACGCAGCGCGTCAAATCCTGCCGTTAGCAGGCCATACCAGAGCGCACGACCTACAATGCGTCTTTCATCGCGCATTCGAACATGAACGACGACATCCGCCCCGCCTTCCACGGTTTCGAGCAGATCCCGCTGCGCGAGTACGCCGAGCGCGCCTATCTCGATTACTCGATGTACGTGGTGCTCGATCGCGCCCTGCCCTTCCTCGGCGACGGACTCAAACCGGTGCAGCGACGCATCGTCTACGCGATGAGCGAGCTGGGCCTGGCCGCCTCGGCCAAACCGAAGAAATCCGCGCGCACCGTCGGCGACGTGATCGGCAAGTACCACCCGCACGGCGACAGCGCCTGCTACGAAGCGCTGGTGCTGATGGCGCAGCCGTTCTCGTACCGCTATCCGCTGATCGACGGCCAGGGCAATTTCGGTTCCAGCGACGACCCGAAGTCGTTCGCGGCGATGCGCTACACCGAATCCAGGCTCACGCCCATCGCCGAAGTGCTGCTCGGCGAACTCGGCCAGGGCACGGTCGACTGGACGCCGAACTTCGACGGCACGCTGGAGGAACCGACGTGGATGCCGGCGCGCCTGCCGCACCTGCTGCTGAACGGCACCACCGGCATCGCGGTCGGCATGGCCACCGACGTGCCGCCGCACAACCTGCGCGAAGTCGTCGACGCCTGCGTGCACCTGCTCGACAACCCGAACGCGACCGTGCGCGACTTGTGCGGATTCGTGCGCGGCCCGGATTATCCCACCGCCGCGGAAATCATCACCCCGGCGGCGGACCTGCTGGCGATGTACGAAACCGGCACCGGCTCGGTTCGCGCACGCGGCGTGTTCGTCAAGGAACACGCGAACATCGTGATCACGGAATTGCCCTACCAGGTATCGCCGAGCAAGGTGATCGAACAGATCGCCGCGCAGATGCGCGCGAAGAAGCTGCCGTGGCTGGAGGACATCCGCGACGAATCCGACCATGCCAATCCCACGCGCATCGTGCTGGTGCCGCGCAGCAACCGGGTCGACGCCGAACAGCTGATGGGCCACCTGTTCGCGACCACCGACCTCGAAAAGAGCTATCGCGCGAACTTCAACGTGATCGGCCTCGACGGCCGCCCGCAGGTCAAGAACCTCCGGCTGTTCCTGTCCGAATGGCTGGCGTTCCGCACCGACACGGTGACGCGGCGCCTGAAGCATCGCCTGGACAAGGTCGAACGCCGCCTGCACCTGCTGGAAGGCCTGCTGGTCGCCTTCCTCAACCTCGACGAAGTGATCCGCATCATCCGCAGCGAGGACGAGCCGAAGCCGGCGCTGATCGCGCGCTTCGACCTCAGCGAGGAGCAGGCCGACTACATCCTCGAGACCAAGCTCAAGCAACTCGCGCGGCTGGAGGAAATGAAGATCCGCGGCGAGCAGGACGAACTCGATTCGGAACGCGACCGCCTGATCGCGACGCTGGATTCGAAGGCCAAGCTGAAGAAGCTGGTCAGGGACGAACTGCTCGCCGACGCGAAGAAGTTCGGCGACGCGCGGCGTTCGCCGCTGGTCGCGCGCGAGGCCGCGCAGGCGCTGGCCGAAACCGAGCTCGTCGCCAGCGAGCCGGTCACGGTCGTGCTGAGCGAAAAAGGCTGGGTGCGCGCGGCCAAGGGCCACGACATCGATGCGGCATCGCTGGGCTACCGCGAAGGCGACGCGCTGCTCGCGGCGACCAAGGGCCGCAGCACGCAGCAGGTGGCCTTCCTCGACTCCACTGGTCGCAGCTACTCGACGCCTGCGCACACGCTGCCCGGCGCGCGCGGCAACGGCGAGCCGCTGACCGGGCGCTTCTCGCCGCCGGCGGGCGCGGCGTTCCAGGCGCTGGCCAGCGGCGACAACGACGCGCGCTTCGTCATCGCATCGAGCCACGGCTACGGTTTCGTCACCCGTTTCGAGAACCTCACTGGCCGCAACAAGGCCGGCAAGGCGCTGCTCTCGCTCGGCGAAGGCGCGCGCACGCTGCAACCGGCGGCGGTGAACGACATCGCCGCGGATCGCATCGTCGCGGTGACCAGCGCGGGACACGTGCTCGCGTTCGCGCTGTCCGACCTGCCGGAACTCGACAAGGGCAAGGGCAACAAGATCATCGAGATCCCGAAGTCCAAGCGCGGCACCGAACGCGTGGTCGCGGTCGCGGTCGTGCCGCCGGGCGGCAAGCTGCAGGTGAAATCCGGCAGCCGCACGATGACGTTGTCGTTCCGCGAACTCGACGATTACGTCGGTACGCGCGGTTCGCGCGGTGGCCTGCTGCCGCGGGGCTGGCAGAAGGTGGACGGATTGGTCGTCGACATGTAGGAGCGCTCTCGAGCGCGACATGCTTGTGTGCATACCCGGTCGCGCTCCAGCGCGCTCCTACAGGAGAAAACCGTGAACCCCGATTTCTGGCACCAGCGCTGGCACGACAACCAGATCGGCTTCCACCAGGCCGCGCCGACGCCGTTGCTGCTCAAGCATTGGCCGTCGCTCGGCGTGCCGGCTGGCGCGAAGGTGTTCGTGCCGCTGGCCGGGAAATCGCTGGACATGCTCTGGTTTGCGGCGCAGGGCCACCGCGTGCTCGGCGTCGAGTTGTCGACGCTCGCCGTCGAGCAATTCTTCGCCGAACACAGCCTGCAGCCGGACATCGAAACCACGCGCTACGGCACGCATTACCGCGCCGGCGACATCGAAATCATCAACGGCGATGCATTCGGACTGGATGAAGTCGCATTGCGCGATTGTGCCGCGGTATTCGACCGCGCCGCGCTGATCGCGCTGCCGCCGGAACTGCGCGTCCGCTATGCCAGCGAGTTGTACGCGAAGCTGCCCACCGGCTGCCGCGGCCTGCTGGTCACGCTCGAATATCCGCAGGCCGAACGCGACGGCCCGCCGTTCTCGGTGCCGGAAGACGAAGTGCGCACGGAGGTCGGTCGCGACTGGGACATC
>Ga0209023_10005130_pt1 | contig 14475 bp, 20 predicted proteins | sample LakOneMetagenome_FD_187468 | JGI IMG/M metagenome (GOLD analysis project Ga0209023, IMG submission 187468) | Freshwater and sediment microbial communities from Lake Erie, Canada (SPAdes) (version 2) | ecosystem: Environmental > Aquatic > Freshwater > Lentic | place: Lake Erie, Canada...
CGATCTAGCCGCGAGGAGTTCGAACGCATCCGCGATGCCCGCGACCTGATCCGGAACATCCCGCTCCACATCGACGCGACCGGCGGGCTCCACATCGCCAAGCTGGCCGCCCGGGCCCGGCGCCAGAAGCGCAAGTTCGGTCTGGACCTGCTGATCGTCGACTACCTCCAGCTCGTCACCACCGACGGCGGCAAGGGCTCACAGAGAGTTCAGGAGGTCACGGCGATCACCGGCGGGCTCAAGGCGCTGGCGAAGGAGCTCAACATCCCGATCATCGCCCTGTCCCAGCTTTCCCGGCAGGTCGAGAGCCGCGACGACAAGCGGCCCCAGCTTTCGGACCTCCGGGAGTCGGGATCGATCGAGCAGGACGCCGACGCGGTCATGTTCGTCTATCGCGAGGCCTATTACCTGTCCCGCTCTGAGCCGAAGGAAGGCTCCCCGGCTCACATCGACTGGTGCTCAGCCATGAGCGCTCTCGAGAACGTCGCCGAGGTCATTATCGGCAAGCAGCGCCACGGACCCATCGGAACGATCAAGCTGGCCTTCGACGGCAACACGACCCGGTTCGGTAACCTGGCCCGCGACCGCGACCAGTCCGGCTACATCGACTTCGCCGAGCCGCGCCCGCGCGAGCCGATCTATTCCATGGCAGGTGACCAGTGAGCACCCACCCCTACCTTCCGCTCTATGTCGACGATTACGAGGCCGCGACCGCTCACCTGTCGGCGGCCGAGGACGGCGTCTACAGCCGCCTACTGCGTCTCTGCTGGCGGACGCCGGGATGCAGCCTGCCGAACGATCACGCATGGATCGCGCGCAAGATCAGGCTCTCGACCAAGGACTTCGAGACCGTCGCCCGACCGGTCCTAGAGGAGTTCTTCAAGCTGTCTCGCGGCCGGCTGATCCAAAAGCGTCTCAAGGCCGAGTACGACGACATTTCTCGGAAGAAATCTGCGCGCGCCAAGGCCGGTAAAAAGGGGGGCGACGCCAAGGCTCAGAAACTACTCACTTTTGATCCTAGCAATGCTACCGATTTGCCAGCACACACGGGCGCGTTTCCAAACCCAGAACCAGAACCAGAGAAGAAGAAGGAAGCTATCGCTTCCTCTGTCGCCGGGAGCGACGTCGCGACGGCCTTTGCGGAGTGGAACGTTCTCGCCCAGCGGTTGTCGCTCCCGATTGCGAAGGCGCTGACCGCAGACCGGAAGAAGCACCTCAAAGCCCGTCTGGCCGCAGATGGCCTCGACGGCTGGCGGGACGCATTGGCTGGCGTTGAGGCCAGCGCCCACTGCCGCGGCGAGAACGATCGGGGCTGGAAGGCTGACATCGACTTCGTCGCCCAGCCCAAGTCGTTCCAGCGTCTTCGGGAGCGCTTCTACGGCGGTCAGCAAGCGTCCGCTGGGATCGGACAGTTGCCAGTGGCGGCGTGGTCCGGCCCGCCAGCGGTCCGCGCGTCCATCGTCAAGGCCAAGGACGAGGACTTCGCCCGGAAGTGGGTCGACCCCTACTGCTCTTGGAGCCCTATGGACCGGACCCTGCTGGTTTCGAACGCCTACGCTGCCAAGCAGATCACCCAGGAACTCCCCGGCTGGTTCACCACCAATAACGCCCACATCGCCATCGCCCCCGCCAACGACACCCCGCCTCTTCTCGCTCATGGAGCCGCCGCATGACCGATCTGCACGAAATCCAGCGCCAGATCGTCGAGCGCATCGGCGCCGCGCCGGTCGGATCGTGGCTGCGCTTCAAACTCATGGACGCTGCCGACGGTATGAGCCGCGCAATCGAGGCAGAGGAGCACGCTGCTGCAATGGCTGATCGGCCGCCGTTGGATGCCGAGAGCGCAGCAGCGTTGGCGCCCGGAGACCGCATCTTGATCGACACCGTCTTGACCCGGAACTTCGACAGGTTCGAAGGCGGCTTCATCTACGCCACCTCGAGCAGCTTGGGCCACGCCCCGGAGCACTGCATCTACCTCGGCCCAGCCGAACCCGAAATGGAGCCTGCCGCATGACCTCCGCCCGCATCCGCCAGAAGCCGTCGGCCCCGCGCTCCATCGGCGCCGGGAACGACAACGCGCCTCTGGTCGCCAATGATAACCGTCCGAGCGTGATCCTGTTGGGTGACCTGCCGGTCCTGTCGCGCCACCCCATCGACCGGCTCTCCCCCGGCGAGTTGGGCAGGATCAATCGCATCGAGGCCGCCCTCCGGGGTCGCAACAAGCGAGAGGCCTCGCGCCTAGCCCTCGACTACGAGACCAGCCAAGGCATCACGACCGAAGAGCGGATCGCGGCGATGGCGCCGGCGAACGACGTCGACCGCCTGATTGAGGCCGCGCTCGGGTTCGCGGTCCAGACCTACGCCGAGGGCTACGTCGCCCCGAAGCCGGTCCGCGAGAAGAAGCTCAAGGGCAAGAAGAAGCCGAAGGCGAAGAAGGTCGACCCATACGAGGGTTTCCCGATCGGCGATCTGCGGCAGGACGAAATCGACCAGGTCGAGGCGGCGGAGGCCAACCTCAAGGCTCCCGATCTCGCCGTACGCAAGGCTGCGATGGAGACGATGGCTCGGGTCCGCCGGGCGGTGGAGACCCGCATCAACAAGCAGGCCGTCACCGAAGGGCTCGAGGACATCATCGCCTTGGAGGCCGCCCGCGGCGTGAAGGTCGAGAAATCCAAGAACCCGGACCACGCCGGAGGGATGTTCGTGCCCGGCCGTGACGGTCTGGAAACCCTGACTGCCGAAAAGACCGACAAGGACGGAGAGCCGATCCCGCCCACCTTGAGCCGGATCCAGTTCGCCGCAGGCCTCCGCTACCGGAAAGATTACGAGATGATCGACCCAGCGCGCATCCTCACGCCGATGGAGTTGGGCGGCTCAACTAAGGGGGCCTCGCATGGCGGCGACGGCTGGAGCGACAAGCGATTGGAGATCGAGCGCCGCCTCTGGTCCGTCCATGCCCTCATCGCGGGCCTGCCCTACGGAGCCCGGTCCATGCCGCCGCTCCCAGCCGGGCACCTGGTAATGCGGGCAATCCACGCCATCGTTGAGATCGCGGGCAAGGGCTCAAACCCGAGCGAGATGACCAACAGCGGCGGAGCCCGGGAGCGCATCGTCGCCAGCCTGAAGTTCGCCCTGGACTGCGCAGCGTCCATCTACGATCTGGCCGATCCCGACGCAGCGCCTTGACGCGGGTCGGAAAGCGTGTGCAGAACGCCACCATAAGCGCAAGTCGCGCGAAAGGGCTCCCACCAACCGGCGGGGGCCTTTTTCGTTTCCGGCGCCGACCATGTTCTGACCTGCGGGGATGGCTGGATCGGCAGAGCGGAGCGTCTATCTCGCCTGGTTGATCAGAAACGCCACTGTCTCGATCGATCCCTCTACGCCGATGCTCGTGCCGTCTGCACAGTCGATCGTAGAACGATCCTCCCCACCCCACGCGATGCGAACTACGTGATCGGGGCTGACCCAAATGTTGCGGTCAACGGCAGGAACCTTGAACGCGATTAGTTTCGCCACGCTGGCCTCCTTCAGATGAAGCGATCAGCTTAGCACGGGATTCGATATGGCCCGCCCCACCCTCTTCAACGAGAGCCTGGCCGAGGAAATCTGCATCCGCATCATGTGCGGTGACAGCCTCGCTGAAATCTGCCGCGAGGAGGAGATGCCGGCCTATCGCACTGTCATGCGGTGGCTGAAGGACGATGCAGAGTTTCGGCGCAACTACGCGTCCGCGCGCGAGGACCAAGGCCACGCCGACGCAGACGCCATCGCCGACATCGCCAAGCGCATTATCAAGGGCGAGATCGAACCGGCCGCAGGCCGTGCAGCGATCGACGCCTTGAAGTGGACCGCAGGTAAGCGCCAGCCGAAGGCCTACGGGGACAAGGTCGCCTTGGTCGGCGGCGGCAAAGACGATGCTCCGATCCGCCAGTCCCACAGCTTCGACCTGACGAACGCCAGCGACGAGGAGCTTGAAGTCATTGAGCGCTTCGTTCGCCGTCGAGCTGCCGACACTGGAGGAGATCAGGGCGGAGAGGGCAAGACGGAAGGCTGAGGCCGAACGTCAGCGCCTGAACGACAATCAGGGCGTCATCCGCGCCCGCTGCGACAGCCTGCACGGCTTCATCGAGGAGCACTGGTCCGTTCTGGAGCCCAAGCGTCCGTTCGTGACCGGGTGGGCCCTGCAGGCAATGTGCCGCCACCTCGAAGCAGTCACCGCCGGCCAGATCCAGTTCCTCCTGATGACCGTCCCGCCCGGGATGATGAAATCGCTCCTGCTGGTCTTCTGGACCGCATGGGAATGGGGACCGCGGGCGCGGCCCGACCTGCAGACGCTGGCCACCTCCTACAGCCAGGCCAACGTCCTCCGCGACAACCTCAAACTGCGGCGCCTCATCGAGAGCGACCAGTATCGCGCACTCTGGCCCCTGAACCTGCGGGCCGACCAGAACGCCAAGGGCAAGTTCGAGAACACCGACAACGGGTTCAGCGAGGCCCGCCCGTTCAGCTCCATGACCGGCGGCCGGGGCGACCGGGTCAAGGTCGACGACCCGCACTCCACCGAGAGCGCCGAATCCGACGCCGAACGCGAGACCGCGGTCCGCATCTTCCGTGAGGGCATCTCCGACCGGATGAACGACGTGCAGACGTCGGCCATCGTGATCATCATGCAGCGCCTGCACTCGAAGGACGTCGCAGCGGTCGCCCTGGAGCTGGACATCGGCTTCGTCCACCTCAACCTGCCGATGGAGTTCGAAGCCGAGCGCATCGGCGAGGACGGCAAGACAAGCGGCGGACCCTGCCGGACCTACGTCGACGGCGAACTGTTCTTCGAAGACCCACGGACCCGTGACGGCGAGCTGCTGTTCCCCGAGCGCTTCCCCCTCGCCCAGGTCTCCAAGCTCAAGAAGGCCAAGGGCTCCTATGCGTGGGCAGGCCAGTACCAGCAGCGCCCGTCCCCCCGCGATGGCGGCATCTTCCAGCGCGAGTGGTTCAAGACCGTAGCCACCCTCCCCGTCGGAACCAAGCGCACAGTGCGCGCATGGGACATAGGCGCGACTGAAGGTGGCGGTGATCCCAGCGCTGGCGTTCGATGCACCAAGGTTGGATCAGGGGATGAGGCGGTCTTCTGTTTCACGAACGTTCGGCGAGGCCAATGGAGCCCAGCAACCTTGGAAGCAGAGCTCAAACTCACAGCGGCTGCCGACACCTCTGAGGCTACAATCAGACTTCCGCAGGACCCGGGCGCCGCCGGCAAGGGCTACGTTCAGACACTCGTGAAGAAGTTGCCAGGCTATGCGGTCGTCACGGCACAGCCCACCGGATCCAAGGTCACAAGAGCAACCGCTCTGGCGACACAGGCTGAAGCAGGAAACGTCTACCTGTTGACGACCGGCGACCCCGACAAAGATGGTTGGATTGAAGACTTCGTCGACGAGCTTTGTTCGTTCCCGTCCGGCACACACGACGATCAGGTCGATGCGGCGGCAGATGCCTTCAACGAACTAGCTCTCGGCCCCGCCCCTGTCCGTGTCGCCCCGCTGCGAATGTAGGAGACCCCATGGCAACGGAGGCGAACGCTCGATCGGCTGCTGTCACCGCCATGACTGCGGATGCTCCGATGCTCGAAGCCCTGATGGGCGGGACCGCAGCGATGCGGAAGGCCGGCGACAAGTACCTGCCGAAATGGCCGAACGAAGAGAAGGCGAGCTGGGACTCCCGGCTCAAGACCGCGACCCTGTTCCCGGCCTATCGCCGCACCGTCTCGGTCATGTCCGGCAAGCCGTTCTCCAAGGCGCTGACGCTGTCCGACGACACGCCCGACCAGATCGAGGAATGGGCCGAAGACATCGACCGCGAGGGGGTCAACCTCCATACCTTCGCTGCCGAGATGTTCCAGGAGAGCTTCTACGGTCTGGCCGGCATCCTCGTTGAGGCCCCGAAGGCCGACTCCCCAGACGCTCCAGTCACCCGCGCTGCTCAGAAAGCCGCAGGCGTCCGCCCCTACTTCGTCAGGGTCATGCACAACCAGATCCTCGGCTGGCGTGTCTCCCGTGAGAGCGGGGCCCGAAAGCTGACCCAGCTTCGGATCGCCGAGACCGCCTGCGAGGATGACGGCGACTACGGCGAGAAGACCGTCGAACGTGTCCGCGTCCTCACCCCCGGCGCATGGCAGGTACTGGAAAAGAGGACCGCATCGAACACTGCGGTCTCTTGGGTCGAGGTCGAGCGCGGCGTTTCCGGTCTGGACTACATCCCCTTCGTCCCGGTCTACGGCCAGCGTCAGGGCTTCATGTCCGGCCTGCCGCCTCTTCGGGACCTCGCCTATCTGAACGTCAAGCACTGGCAGTCCCAGAGCGATCAGGACACCATCCTGCACGTCGCCCGGGTGCCGATCCTGTTCCTGTCGGGCGCTGACGAGAAGACGACCCTCACCGTTGGGGCATCCAGCGCCATCACCGGGCCGACCGGCGCCAAGCTGGAGTTCGTCGAGCACACCGGACAGGCCATCGGCGCCGGTCAGGCCTCCCTCGACGCGCTCGAGCAGCAGATGATCCAGGCGGGGGCCGAGCTTCTGGTCAAGAAGCCGGGCCAGCGCTCCGCAACCGAAAGCGCCAACGACGCCGAGGGCAACAAGTCCGACCTTCAGCGTATGGCCGAAAGCTTCTCTGACAGCCTCGATGCAGCCCTGCAGATGATGGCCGACTATGCCTCCCTGCCCTCCGGCGGCCACGTCATCCTGTTCAGCGACTACGGCGCCGCAACCCTGACCTCGGCAAGCGGCCAACTGGTCCTCGCCATGCGCAGGGACCGCCTGATCTCCAACGACACCGCGATCTCGGAGATGAAGCGCCGCGGTGAACTGGCGGCCGACGTCGACCCCGAGGCTGAGGAAGCCAAGATCATCGAAGAGATGAGCGGCGAGGACGAGACCGACGACGAAACCGCCGCTCTCGGCGAGATGCCTGCCGAAGACGCTCCGGCAGACTGAAGACCTTGCCCTCAGCCGGGATCGGCGGGGCGATTGGAGCGTGATGCTCCGCAGCCAGGGCGAGATGCCCAGAAAGACCAACCATGAAGCTCAAGCTCGATGAAGCGGGCCACGTCGTCGTGTCCGATGGCAAGCCTGTCTATGTCCATGACGACGGCAAGGAAGTCCCTTTCGACGCCGCCGCCGCGACCGCCAAGATCAGCCAGCTCAATGGCGAGGCCATGGGCCATCGTCAGGGCAGGCAGGCCGCCGAAGACCTGCTGAAGAAGTTCGAGGGCATCGAAGACCCCGCCGCCGCGAAGGCCGCGCTCGCCACGATTTCCAGCCTGGACCAGAAGCAACTGATCGACGCCGGCAAGGTCGACGAGATCAAGGCCGCGGCCATCGCTGCGGTCGAAGAGAAGTACCAGCCTATCGTCGCCGAGCGCGATACGCTGAAGACCCAGCTCGACAAGGAAATCAGGGGCGGCAGCTTCGCGCGTTCCAAATATGCCGAGGAGAAGGTCGCCGTTCCCAAGCACATGCTGGAGCGCACCTACGGCGACAACTTCAAGATCGAAGACGGCAAGCTGACCCCCTACGACGCGAACGGCGCCAAGATCTTCAGCAGGGCCCGGCCCGGCGAGATCGCGGACTTCGATGAGGCTCTGGAGCTGATCATCGCCGCCGATCCGCATCGCGACCACATTCTCAAGGGCGACATCAAGGGCGGCGGTGGCGCTGGCCAAGGCGGTGGCGGCGGCGGAGACAAGACGATCTCTCGTGCTGATTTCGCCAAGCTCTCGCCAGCAGATCAAGCGTCGAAGGTGACCAAGGACAACTTCACCGTCGTCGACTGACGTTCGAGCCGCGCCCTGGATGGGGAGCGGTGCACGGGCCGGATGGCTCAAACCCCGGCGGGCCATCCGCCTCATGAAACCAATCCCACATCATCGAAAGGAGCTCCCTCATGGGCGCACTGACTCTTACCGGTCTCATCCCCACCATCTATGCGGCCATGGACGTGGTCTCCCGCGAGAAGGTCGGCCTCATCGCCGCCGTGTCGCAGGACTTCAGCGCCGAACGCGCCGCCCTGAACCAGACCATCAGCTCGCCGGTCGTTGGCGCGATGGCGGCTGAAGACCTGGCCCCGGCTGCCTATGCGGCCGACACGCCGAACCAGACCATCGGCAAGGTCGACATGACGATCTCCAAGGCCCGCTCCGTGCCCTTCGGCATCACGGGCGAGGAAACCAAGGGCCTGAACTCGGCCGGCACCCTCGACACGATCAACCGCGACCGCATCGCCCAGGCCCTCCGGACCCTGACCAACGAAGTCGAGACCGATCTCTACCAAGAGATCTACAAGTCGGCCTCGCGCGGCTACGGCACCGCCGGAACCACCCCGTTCGCCACCGCCAGCGACTTCTCCGACTTCGCCGGCGCCAACGAGGTGCTGGACGAAAACGGTGCCCCGGACACCGATCGCCACCTCATCCTGGGCTCCACGGCGATCCGCAACATCCGCGGCAAACAGGCCCTGCTGTTCCGTGCGAACGAAGCGGGCACCGACGATCTGCTGCGTCGCGGCATCATCGGCCAGGTCGAAGGCCTCGACATCCACCAGTCGGCGGCGATCAAGGGTACGGTCGCGGCCGGCACCGGAGCCTCGGCGACCACCAATAACGCCGGTTATGCCGTCGGCGCCACGGTGATCACGCTGGCCTCGGCCGGCACCGGCACGATCATCGCCGGTGACTTCGTCACCTTCGCCGGTGATACCCGCAAGTATCTGGTGGTTTCGGGCGACGCCGACACCTCCAATGGCGGCACGATCACCATCAACGAGCCCGGCCTCCTGCAGGCGATCCCGGCTGCCGCCACGAACATCACCCTGTCGGCTGCCGCGACCCGCAACATCTTCCTGCAGCGCTCGGCGGTCCAACTCGCCACCCGCGCTCCGGCCATGCCGGAAGGCGGCGACGCGGCGGACGACGTCATGATGCTCACCGACCCCGTGTCGCTGATCACCTACGAGTTCGCGATCTACAAGCAGAAGCGCCAGGTCCGCTACGAGGTGAACCTCGCCTGGGGCAAGAAGCTGATCGCGCCGCGCCACTCCGGCATCCTGCTGGGCTGACGGAACCCGGAGGGGGCTTCGGTCCCCTCCACTTTCCCCTCAACGCGAGAACATCGACATGCCGACCATCAAGGTTGTTCCGTGGTCCGACGATCAGGGCGACTACGTCCTGATCAACGAAGAGGACTTCGACCCCGAGGTCCACACGGCCTTTGCGCCGGGCACCGCGCCCGCTACGCCTGAACCTGTCGTGATCCCGGACGACTGGGCCGGTCTGCACTGGGCCACCCGCGTCAAGCTCGCCAAGTCGATCAAGGGCGATGACGCCGACCTGACCGCCGACGAGGCCAACGAGGTCATCACCAACCATCTGCTGGACGTCACCCATGACGATGCCGGCGGCCTGAGCCATCGCGAGCTCAACGCCTCGCCCGAAGGCCTCGGCATCAAGATCGACCCCGCCGATACCCCTGCCGACAAGGCCCGCAAGATCAGCGAAGCCAAGGCGGCCTGACCGATGCCCCTGGTCGTCGAAACCGGCTCAGGCTCCGCGAGCAGCGAGGCCTATGCCTCCGTCGCGGCGTTCAAGGCCTACTGCGACGGCCGGGGTATCGCCTATCCGACCGATGATGCCGTGATCGAGCAGCGCATCCGCCTGGGCGCCGACTATCTCGGCACCGTCTACCGCGAGGCATGGGCCGGAAACCGGATGTACGCCATTCAGGCGCTGGACTGGCCCCGGGCAAACGTCGTCATGCGCGACGGCCCCGGCTGGGGGCAGGATCTTCCGTTCTATCCGTTCGACAAGGTCCCGATCGCCGTCGTCAACGCCAATATTGAGGCGGCCCTTCGTGCGGCTTCGGGCCCGCTCATTCCGGACCTCACACAGGCCGTGCGCCGTGAGCGCGTCGGCCCTGTGGAAGTCGAGTATCAGGACTACAGCCGTGCGACGCGCTCCTACCGCGCAATTGATGCACTGCTCGCGCCCCTGCTGGCGGCAAGTGGCGGCCTGAGGGTCGTTCGGGGGTGAGCGCCTTCTATGACCGGATATTGGCCACGGCTAACCGGCTGATCGAAAACTATGGTCAAATGGGTGCGATCCGCGTCCCTTCCACGACGACCTCTGGCCCGAGTTACAACCCAACCCGATCAGGGCCTGTCGACCGGCCAGCCCGCTTCGTCATCACCGACTGGAACGCCAAGGACATCGACGGAACCCGCATCAAGGCGGCCGACAAGAAGGCCCTCGTGGCGCCCGGCTCCCTGCCCTCGGATCCGACGACCTCCGACACCCTGGTTGAAGCGAACGGCGCGACGTGGAAGATTGTCGCCGTCGAGACCCTTCGACCGGCGGAGACGACGTTGCTATTTACTTTGCAACTCCGCAGGTAAGGCGATAATTTAGGGCATGCCGATTTGCAGCGTGTCCGATTGCAGCAGGCCAGTGATGGCCAAAGGGTGGTGCGCACCGCACTACTACGCCCTGCGGCCCGCTCCCGAGTGCGCTGCCGAGGGTTGCGATAGAGCCTCTCAGAGCAAGGGCTTCTGCAACACCCACTACGCCCGCTTCAAACGCCACGGGGATGCAAAGGCTGGTCGTATTCCGCGCGGCGAAACCCAGCGGTGGCTCGACGCCCATATCGATCACGATGACGACAGGTGCTTGATCTGGCCCTTCGCCCGGGCCTCCCATGGTTACGGCGTTACGACGGTCGGAGGCCGCTATGCCTTGGCGCACCGGGTGATGTGCGAGAAGGCGCATGGAGCAGCGCCGACGCCCGCACATGAGTCTGCTCACTCCTGCGGTAAGGGCCACGAAGGCTGCGTCCATCCCCGGCATCTGCGCTGGGCGACGAAAAGCGAGAACGCTGTCGATGCAATGATCCACGGAACCAGCGGCGTCATCGACAACAAGGGCGAAAATCATCGGATGGCGAAGTTGACCGAAGACGATGTCCGGTCGATCCGTCGTCGGCGTGAGTGCGGCGAAACGAACGTCTCGCTGGCCAAGGAATATGGGGTGCACAGCTCGTGCATCTCCCAAGTCACGAACGGGCCGAACTGGCGCCACGTCGTATGAGCGAACACCGCAGCAAGGCCGTGCTGGCCGCTGCCGCGTGGAAGGACGTCAACGCCAAGTCATCAGCCTATCAGGCGGCCCAATTGCGCGGCGACACTGAACAGGCCGCAGCCATCAGGCAGGAGGCGCACGACATGCTCGATCTCCACCTCGACCTGCTCGACGAAGTCACGCGCGCCGCGCTGGACATCCTAGACCGCTAATCCGATGGCAAAAACCCAGGCGCAACGGCAGGTCTATGCCGACCTGCTGGATCGCTATGGGCGGCAGGTCGCCGACGCGTTCTTCAAAGCCATGGACAGCATCAAGTCCGCCGTCTCCATCCAGAGGATCACTGCCGAGATCGAGGCGGGCAACATCGAGGCCGCGCTCGACGAACTCGACATAGACCCCGCCGCCTTCAACGAGATGCTGGACCGGGTGAAGGATGCTCAGAAGGCCGGGGGCGACACCGCCGCCGAGGGCATGCCGAAGACCAAGCCCGACGGGACCGCCCTCAAGGTCCGCTTCGACGGCCGCGCCTATAACGCAGAGGACTGGATGCGCCGGCACTCGTCCGACCTCATCACCCAAACAACCACGGACATGCGCGCGGCAGTCCGGACCTCCCTGACTGCAAGCCTCGCCCGGGGCCAGAACCCGCGTGCTGCGGCACTGGACATCGTCGGCCGCATCAACCGGGTCACCGGAAAGCGCGAAGGCGGCATCTTGGGCCTCTCAGTCCCGCAAGAGGAATACGTTCGCACCGCCCGAGAAGAACTGGGCTCCAACGACCCGAAACTGCTGAGGAACTACCTCACGCGCGTCCGTCGGGACCGCCGCTTCGACCGGACCGTCACCAAGGCCATCCGCGAGGGCAAGGCCCCGGACAAGGCCATCACCGCGAAGGCCATCACCGCCTATGAGCGCCGCCTCCTCCAGCTTCGGGGCGAAGTCATCGGCAAGCACGAGGCCTTCTCCGCCCTCGCCGCTGGGAAGCAGCAGGCCTACGAACAGGCCGTCACCTCGGGCAAGGTGGACGCCGCGGTCGTGACGAAGAAGTGGAAGCACTTCCCGAACAAGGATCCGCGCCACCAGCACGAAGCCATGAACGGTCGCACTATCGGGCTGACCGACAACTTTATCCTGCCCGACGGCACGATCATGCAGTTTCCGCACGATCCCTCTGCCCCGGTTCGCCAGACGGCTGGCTGTCACTGTCAGGCCGACTACGACATCGACTTCCTCGCCGGGATCACCTGATGGCCCAAGGCGCATTCTCGACCAAGGTCAGCGCCTGGGTTGCGGAAACGAAAGCCCGCCGCGACCGCGTCCACCGCGAGAGCGCCAAGCGCGTCATCCAAGTGATGCAGCGGACCCGGAGCGAGGGCGGCAACCTCCGCTTCGACACCGGCTTCCTGCGGGCTTCTCTGGTCGTAACCCTCGGCGACGCCCTGCCCGCCATGACCTTCAAGCCCGATGGGGTCGAGCGGTTCTCGTACGACGGCGCCGCGACCAACCTCGTGATCGCCGGCGCCGACATCAAAGACCCGATCACCGCCGTCTACACTGCCAACTATGCCCGGCCCCGCGAATACGGGGCCAAGGGCCAGATGGCGGACCGGTTTGTCGCGCTCGCTGCCCAGCAGTGGCAGCAGATCGTCAATCAGGTGTGCGCCGAGGCCCAGAAGCGCGCAGGAGGGTAATCCATGGCCGATCCAGCCGTCGTCGCCCAACTGATCCTCGAGCATGCCGAGGCGATGGTGATCGGCTCTCCTGCGCTGCCGATCGCCTACCCGGACGTGACCTTCATCCCACCCACCGATGGCAAATACCTGCGCCTCGACCTCTTCAACAACGAGCCGTTCTGGCAGGGCCTCTCATCCGGCCGCATCGATCAGGGCCTCATGCAGGTGATGGTCGTCTGGCCGCGCGCCGAGGGCCGTATCAAGCCTGCCGAAGTCGCAGCGCTGGTCATGGAGCACTGGGCCAAGCTGACCGTCCTGCAAGGCTCCGGCGTGCGCGTGAAGGTCAACCGCGAGCCCTACGTCTCCTCGCCGATCCTGAGCGACCATGAGACCGAGACCCCCATCACCATCCCGTGGAACGCCGTCTAGCGACCACGGCCTGCCCTAATGCCGCTTGGGCAGCGGCTTCAGACCAAAGGAGCCTCCCATGGCAATCGGAACGAGCGAAGGCTCGCAGTTTTTCATCGGCCCCGTGACGACCGTCGCGACCCAAGCTGGCCTTGCGGCGCTGACCTTCGTCGAAGTCAACAACGTCGAGAGCCTGGGCGAGTTCGGCCCTGCCTCGCAGGACGTGACCTTCACGCCCCTCAAGGGCCCGAGCGTCCAGCACCTGAAGGGCGCCATCGACAACGGCATGCTTCCCGTGGTCTGCGCCGCCGATCCGCTCGACGCCGGCCAGGTCGCCCTGCGTGCCGCCGCCGATACGAAGTTCGAATACGCCGTCAAGATCGTGCTCAACGACGAAGCCGACGGCAACGACACCCCGACGACCTTCTACGGCCGCGGCCCGGTCTTCGGGAAGCGCGCGAACGTCGGGGGCGCCAACGATGTCGGAAAGCGCACCTTCAACATCGGCCTCAACCAGCTCTTCGAGGTCGCCGGCGCCGCCGTCGCCTGACTGCCTTCCTCCCCAAACTCTAACGCCGCGGTCGCTCCCGGCGTCCTTTTCAGGACAGAACCATGGACCTCTCCACCCTCGACACCTCGACCATTGCGAACGCGGGCGCGGTGCTGCACCTCAACGGCCCGACCGGCCAGCCGCTTTTCGAAGACGATGGCGAAACCCCTGTCACGATCACGCTCCTCGGTGAGGACAGCGACGTCGTGACCAAGGTCAACAACGAGGCCGCCAACCGTTTCCTGCGGGGTATGGGCAACGCTCAGCAGCAGGTCACGGCCGAAACCTCGAAGGCGAACGAGCTGAAGAAGTTCGCTGCCGCGACTGTCGACTGGTCCGGCATTGTCGTCGAGGGCAAGGCAATCGACTTCACCCCCGCCGCCGCCGTCAGCCTTTACCGGCGCTTTCCGTGGATCGCCGACCAGATCCGCGTCTTCATCGCTGACCGGGCAAATTTCTTGAAGGCCTCGCCGAAGCCCTGATCGCTTTCGCCGAGGCCGTTGAGCGCAAGGTTCCAGAGAGGCGCTGGCCGACCTTTCCCCAGCCCCTCGCCCACGTCTACGCCTGCTTCGTCGATCTGATGGGCACGCGAGACCGAGGCTTTGCGGTCGGGCCGATCACCTTCGCCGAGATCGACGCCTATCAGCGGCTCACGCATGCTGGCCTGTCGCCGTGGGACGTGAAGCTGATCCGCCGGCTCGACAACGCCACCCAGGCGAC
>Ga0209023_10005131_pt1 | contig 14474 bp, 13 predicted proteins | sample LakOneMetagenome_FD_187468 | JGI IMG/M metagenome (GOLD analysis project Ga0209023, IMG submission 187468) | Freshwater and sediment microbial communities from Lake Erie, Canada (SPAdes) (version 2) | ecosystem: Environmental > Aquatic > Freshwater > Lentic | place: Lake Erie, Canada...
TGGCGCGGCTCGCCCGTCTCGACGTCGTAGTCGAATGCCCAGATCTGCCGGCGCAGGGGATGCGAGTCCGACAGATACATCGTGGCCCCATCGGGCGACCATGCCAGACCATTTTGTGTCAGTAATCCAGCTATGACGGGCGCAGACAAGCCGTCGTGGCTGGTGTAGCGATACAGATTGCCGATATTTCTGGCGGCAGCCATGTCCATCCACATGGTGCCGCTCCAGTAACGTCCCTGACGATCACATCGGCCATCGTTAAAGCGTAATCCCGGTTGCGCTTCCGGCAGCGCGACCAGCCGCGTTTCCACTGCATGTATTTCAGCATTCAGTGATAAACGGAATAACCCGGTTTCCATGCCAGCGATCAGATCACCTTGCGCTGAGAACGCAATATTGGCCACCATTTCTGATGTGTTCCAGTAACGGCCCTGCTGCTTGCCGGTGTCGTATTTCCAGACACGTTTCTGGGGGATATCAACCCAGAACCAGGACTGCTGGCTTTCGCACCAGAGCGGGCTTTCACCTACCACGCAGGATTCGTTGCCGATAACTTCAAGGTTTGCAGATGCTTGCATGTCAATACTCCGGCGTTACAGGTCAGTGATGTCTTTGTGTGCTGGGACTAAGGCTTTCATCACTGCCCACGCCAGCAGATAGGCGACCGCACAGAATGAAAACATGATGGTGTAGCCTGTCTGTATGTGTCCGGCTGCTTTGTAGTAATCAAATAACCAGCCGCCCGATTTTGAAATCAACACACCGCCCAGACCGCCAGCCATGCCGCCGATACCGACCACTGATGCTACGGCTTTTTTCGGGAACATATCAGAAACAGTGGTGAAGATATTTGCTGACCATGCCTGATGCGCAGAAGCACCTATCCCTATCAGTAATACCGGCACCCAGGAGCTGATATAGCCGAATGGTTGTGCCAGCAATACGACGAGCGGAAATACGGCGATCAGCAACATCGCTCGCATCCGGCCTGTGTACGGAGCCATGCCTTGCTTCATGAAATAGCTTGGTAACCAGCCGCCACCAATACTGCCTACCATCGTCATGCTATACAGTACTGCAAGAGGAATGACGATTTCTGTCTTTTGCATTTTGTACTGGACTTCCAGATATTTTGGCAGCCAGAACAGGAAAAACCACCACACGCCATCCGTCATGAATTTACCGAAGACAAATGCCCATGTCTGGCGATAGCTTAACAACTTCAGCCAGGAAGTTTTTTCAGTCGTGACCGCGTCACTGACCGGCGCATCATGTTGCTGGATGTAGTCCAGTTCTGCTTTACTGAGTCGTTTTTGTTTCTCAGGTTTGTCATACAGAATTTCCCAGGCAACCATCCATGCAAAGCCGATTGCGCCGATGACGATGAAGGCTGTTTGCCAGCCGAATTTTTCGGCAATCCAGGGTACGGTCAGCGGCGCCAGAATCGCACCGATATTCGCGCCGGAATTAAAAATACCGGTTGCGAATGAACGTTCATGTTTGGGGAAATATTCAGCGGTCGCTTTGATTGCAGCGGGAAAATTACCTGCTTCACCGAAGGCGAGAACTGCGCGTGACAACATGAAGCCGGCAACCGACACTGGCACGACTGCTAAGCCAAGCGTTGCCAGTAAGTTTGATGTCGCTTCTCCGGCGGGAATGGCGTAAGCATGCAATATCGCGCCAATTGACCAGATCGCGATTGCCAGTGTGTAGGCTGCTTTTGTGCCGATTTTATCAATCAGGCGGCCCGCAAAAAGCATGGAAATCGCATAGACGAACTGAAATACAGCGGTGATATTGGCGTAGTCAGTATTTGACCAGCCGAACTCTTTTGATAAATCCGGTGCCAGCAGGCTGAGCACCTGACGATCCAGATAATTCACTGTTGTCGCAAAAAACAGCAGTGCGCAAATAGTCCATCGGTATTTGCCGATTTGATTAGAACTCATCTGAGTGTCTCCTTGTTACTGTATGTCTACGCACATCTGTTTCGTGTGCTTGGTATACCGCAAACTCCCCTTGGCAGCGTTGCAGCAAAGGGGAGCGATCATATTAATTTTTCAGGCTGCCGTCGACCATTCTTGTGAGCTTCCAAGGATTTTCATCACTTAATGCAGGAGGTAAGAGATCAGATGGAATCGCCTGATAGCAGACGGGGCGCAGGAAGCGATCAATTGCCGTGGCACCGACAGACGTACTGCGACTGTTCGATGTTGAAGGGAATGGGCCGCCATGCACCATGGAGTGTGCGACTTCGACACCGGTTGGGAAACCATTGAACAGGATACGGCCGGCTTTCTTTTCCAGACTCGTCAATAATGCACGGGCTGCGACATGATCGTCTGGTGCCGTATGTACGGTTGCAGTTAACTGGCCTTCCAGTTCTTTTGTGACGGCCAGCATTTGCGGCAAATCATCACACAGGATGACCACAGAAGACGGGCCAAATACTTCTTCCTGCAATGCCGGAGTCTGCAGAAAATCGCTGGCTTCGCACACCGATAACATCGCTTGCGCGGCATTTGGAGTGGCTGCTGGCTGACCTTTGGCTGCGATCTGCACGTTTTTCAAATCTGTAATTTTCGCGCAGCCGCTCTGATATGCACCGTGAATACCAGGCGTCAGCATGGTTGTCGCTGGCTTCCCTTCGAGTGCCAGTTTTGCCGCTGCGATAAATTGTTCTGCTGCCGCTGATTTTTGCATCAGCACCAGCCCAGGGTTAGTGCAGAATTGGCCTGCGCCCATCACCAGTGAATCGACAAACTGACTCGCCAGTGCGCTGGCTTTTTCTTCCAATACGGCAGGTAACAGATACACAGGATTGATGCTGCTCATCTCTGCGTAGACCGGAATAGGCTCTTTGCGTTCGTTGGCTGTTTTCACTAATGCGAGGCCGCCACTACGCGAGCCGGTAAAACCGACCGCCTGAATGACAGGATGTGCAACCAGTTTTTGCCCGACTGCCGCACCCGCGCCAATCAGCATTGAGAACACGCCTTCCGGCATTTGTGAGCTGATCGCTGCTTGCTGGATTGCTGAGCCAACGAGTTCTGATGTGCCCAGATGCGCATTATGTGCTTTCACGATGACCGGGCAACCGGCAGCCAGTGCTGACGCTGTGTCACCACCGGCAACGGAGAAGGCTAAAGGAAAATTGCTGGCGCCAAAGACTGCAACCGGACCCAATGCAATTTTCTGCATACGCAGGTCTGGGCGCGGCGGTGTCCGTTCTGGCAATGCCGAGTCCAGCGTTGCTTGCAGGTAGTGACCATCACGCAAAACTTTTGCAAACAGCTTCAACTGATTCACGGTGCGACCACGTTCACCTTCCAGGCGGACAACTGGCAGACCAGTTTCGGCATGCGCTCTTTCAATCAGCGTTGAACCCAGCGCCAGAATGCCATCGGCGATTGCCTCCAGAAATGCAGCGCGTTGTTCCAGCGATGTCATGCGATAGGCGTCAAATGCTTGTTCAGCCAATTCGCATGCCCGGTTGACCTCAGCTTCTGAGGCGTAACCGAACAATGGTTCCAATTGCTCGTTGGTAGCTGGGTTGGTTGCACGGGTGCCGCCAGATTGGCCCATGATGCGCTGACTTCCTATCAGCATTTGTCCTGAAATTTCCATCTTTATTTCTCCGGTGCAGGTGGTCGTTTACCGCAATAACCACCTGAAAACGTTACGTTGACAATACGGGTGATCTTAACGATCGCCGTTTATTGCGCGCCTTGCTTGAGTATCAGTTCGCGCAACATTTCATCTTCGGCTGCCGTCAGGTCAGTCAGTGGTGCGCGGACTGGGCCTGCGCTATGACCGACCAGACGCGCACCTGCTTTAACGATACTGACTGCATAACCTGATTTACGGTTACGGATATCCAGATACGGCAGGAAGAATTCGTCGATCAGACGATTGGTTGTCGCGTGATCATCTTTGGCGACAGCATGGTAAAAGTCCATCGCCAGTTTCGGTACAAAGTTAAAGACGGCAGAAGAATACACCGGCACGCCCAATGCTTTGTAAGCCGCAGCATACACTTCGGCTGTTGGCAAACCGCCCAGATAGGTCAGGCGATCACCAAGACGGCGCCAGATAGAAACCATCAGTTCGATATCGCCGATACCGTCTTTGAAACCAATCAGGTTAGGGCAGCGTGCCGCCAGAATTTCAAGCGAGTTCGCCGTTAAGCGGCAGATGCCACGGTTGTACACCACGACACCGAAGCTGACCGATTTGCATACCTCTTCAATATGCGCAATCAGGCCATCCTGACTGGCTTCAGTCAGGTAATGTGGCAACAACAAAATGCCGTCCGCACCCAGACGTTCTGCTTCTTGTGCGTAAGCGATAGCAACGCGGGTAGGGCCGCCGGCACCTGCCAGAATAGGTACTTTGCCACGGCATGTGTCGACCGCGACCTTAATGACGCTGCTGTATTCGGATGAAGTCAGTGAGAAAAATTCGCCAGTACCACCAGCGGCAAATAAAGCACTCGCACCATAAGGGGCCAGCCAGTCCAGACGATCCGCATAGGTTTTTGCGTTGAAGTCGCCATTTGCGTCAAAGTCTGTCAGCGGAAAAGACAGAAGGCCGGAAGAGAGGATTTTTTTCAGTTCTTGTGGGTGCATGATGTCTCCAAAAGTAAGCGTCTGGTGATCGGTTTCACCAGAATCATTAAGGTAAATAAAAGTCTGGAAATTTAAATTCAAAAATACATGTACGACATCGTACAACTGATTTTGTGTTGATGCAACACTGAATATTCATAAATTCAATTCAGCTGTTGGTCTGGTGGTTTGTCAGGTGGTTTTTTTGAGGGGGCAGGTGCAGTGCTAGGTCAGAGCGCAGAATATCGGAGTTTTATCGTCAGCGTGACTGATTGACCGTGCGCAAAGATACGACCGCATAGGTCGGTCACTTTGACCGGTCTTTATTGTTGGTGCATGGCAGACCGGCGGTTTTTGTATGGCGAAGGATTTACTGCTGATCAGTCTCAAACTTCTGTTGCGCGAGGCGCAAACGTTCGCGGCTATTGCTGAGGTGAGTGCGCATAGCGGCGCGGGCAGCTTCCGAGTCTTTGCGTAAGATCGCATCGTGTATATCTTCATGCTCGCGATTGACCCGTTCCAGATAACTGTTGCTGGCTTCATCGCTCAGCGCTGCGGAATCCAGGCGTGCACGGGGAATCAGTGTGCTGCCGAGGTCAGAAAGAATATCGACGAAATAGCGGTTGCCGGTTGCTTGCGCAATCAACTGGTGAAAACGCATATCTGCGTTCACGGATTCTGTATCCCGTTGTACATGTCCCAGAATATCTTTTAATGCCAGACTGAGTTCTGCCATTTGCGCGTCGGTACGCCGTAATGCTGCCAGCCATGCCGCTTCGGTTTCAAGGCTGATGCGCAACTCCAGAATGTCGAGAACGTCACGCACCGTAACAATGGCTTCTTTATGCAGGCTCAGCGGATTACTCGGCGGTTCCTGAATGAAGGTGCCGATACCATGACGTGTCTGTACTAAGCCTCCGGCCTGTAAGTGGGAAATTGCTTCCCGGACCACAGTGCGGCTGACCTCGTATAATTCCATGATGGCGGATTCGGTCGGTAATTTATCCCCAGGTTTCAAGGCGCCGCTACGAATTTTTTCGGTGATATTTTCTGCCAGACTTTGCGAGAGGCTCTTATGTTTTCTTCTGGTGTTATTGGGAAATAAGGCTGATTTTTCCATCGCAGTATCTATTCGCCGTAGAGATGATTTTGGCGCGATTGTATAGGAAAACGTCTGTTAAATGTTATACGATGTCGTATAAATGGCGACGTTGTAAGTGAATTAATCAAAATTAATCAAAATTAATCGATGATGAACAACAATAAAAAAACGAATGCAGACTGGATAGCGTTGCATACCAAAAATCATGCGCGATGCAATATCCGTGTTCAAGGCGCACATATCGCCTCCTGGTCACCGGCCGGTCGCGACGAACAGTTATTTATGAGTCGTCTTTCTTCCCCGGATCAGAGTCAGCCTTTGCGTGGCGGCATTCCTGTCATCTTTCCTCAGTTTGCTGACTTGGGGCCGTTGCCCAAGCATGGATTTGCCCGCACGGCAATTTGGCGGCTTGAGGATGTGCAGCAGAGCGACGATGCGGCAAGCGCGACGCTGGTGCTGACGGATACCCCTGAAAGTATGCAGCTTTGGCCGTATTCATTTACTGCAACGATACGCATCACCTTAACCGACCAGGCCTTACAGGTCGATTGGCAAGTGCGGAATGAGGGCGTGCAAACAATGTCGTTTCAGGCTGCGTTGCATACCTATTTCCGCGTCGCAGAAGGGAAATTTGCGACGATACTGGGACTGGCAAATAGCCCCAGTTACAACAAACTTACACAGGAAAAGGCAGCGGCAAGCGGAATGGATCAATTGATTGTGAAAAATGCGATCGACAGTATTTATGCGCAAACACCAGATCATCTGATTTTACAGACCGGTCTTGGCGAGCTGCGAATTGACAAGCATGGTTTTCCCGATACGGTCGTATGGACTCCCTGGGATGAGGGCGCGCGGCAAATTGCGGATCTCGCAGATGATGAAGGGCGTGCGTTCATCTGTGTGGAGGCAGCTTGTGTAAATGTTCCCATTACTCTATCACCGCAACAAAACTGGAACGCTAGTATGAAGCTGGGATGCTCAGAAGAATGAACCTGCGGTGAGGAACCGCATTACTTAGATGACCCGTACCCGAATTGGGACACAGTACACAGCAAAACAATGGTGTAAAGAGATGTCAGACACAGAATGTGGAGCATGCCAATGCTCTCGCGACCTAAGCACGGCATAAACTTACGCCATCAATCCATCCCACAATAGTTTGACGCCAGAAAGCCCGAGCGCTGCGGTTGCGAACAGATAAAACGGACGTTCCGGGATGCGCTGTAAAAGACGCATGCCTATCCACACGCCCACTGGTACCAGCGGCAACAGTATCGCGGACATTGTCAGCGTATCGATGCTGAACAGGCCGAGTGCGATGTAAAACGGCAGTTTCGCCAGGTTGATGACGGAAAAGAAAAAGACTGTGGTCGCAACGAAGGTTTCACGCGGTTGGCGCCATGACAGCAGATAGATCATCACCGGTGGCCCGCCCGCATGCGCCAGTGTACTGGTAAAGCCAGCACCAACGCCGCTGAGCCAGCCAAAAATACGTGGCGGACGTTGTTCGGTGGTCGCCTGGCCGCGATGGCGTAGGAGCCGGTCAAGAGTGAAACCGACGGCGATCAGTCCTATCAGTCCTTTCACCAGTTGGTCGGACATGACACCAAAAGCCAGCGTTCCCAGCACGATGCCGACGATGGCGCCCGGTATCAGTACTTTCAGATCACGCCAGTCGGCTTTGCCGCTCCAGGCGCGGATGCCGACCATATCCATCGCGATCAGGATAGGCAGCATCACTGCTGCTGCGTTACGCGGTGAAATCCACAGCGAAAGAAAGGGAACTGCCAGGCCGCCCAATGCACCACCCAGCCCTGATTTAGAAATCCCGGTAATCAGAACCGCAAAGGCGGCAACCAGCCAGCCGGCGGTGTTCATGTGCTCCATGTTGCTTATTTATTTTTTGAAGGTTTGTTGTCGACATTCACTTCTTGTATCGCCTCGGCGAATTCAGAGATGTCTTTAAAACTTTTGTAGACCGAAGCAAAACGGATGTAGGCGATTTTGTCGAGACGTTTTAATTCGTGCATGACCAGTTCGCCCAGATGGACGGACATGATTTCCCGTTCGCCACTGGAGAGCAATTTTTCTTCTATGCGTTGAATGGCGCTGTCAATCGCTTCGGCAGACACAGGGCGTTTGCGCAGCGCAAGCATGAAGCTGGCGCGCAGTTTATTCGATTCATATTCAGTGCGGCTGCCATTTTTCTTGACGATGACGGGCATCACCAGTTCCACCCGCTCATATGTGGTGAAGCGTTTATCACAATCTGCGCAGCGACGACGACGACGGATAACATTGCCTTCTTCGGAAACACGCGTATCGACGACCTGAGTATCAATATGGTGGCAGTAAGGACATTTCATGAATAGAGCCGTAGTGGGTGAGTTTGTCTGTCAGACAGCGACAATTAAAAAAACGCCACTCGGCTGAGTGGCGTTTTGATGACGACCAGAAATTACTTCGCGTACACAGGGAAAGCACTGGTCAGTTTTTTCACTTCTGCTTTGACGCGTTCTATGGTTGCCGCATCGTTAGGATTATCCAGCACGTCAGCAATCAGATGACCGACTTTGATTGCTTCTGCTTCTTTGAAACCACGGGTGGTAAATGCCGGGCTGCCCAGACGGATACCAGAAGTGACCATCGGTTTTTGCGGATCGTTAGGGATACCGTTTTTGTTGCAAGTCATGTGTGCGGAACCGAGGATTGCTTCCGCTTCTTTGCCTGTCAGACCTTTAGGACGCAGATCCACCAGCATCACATGAGATTCAGTGTGGCCGGAAACGATGCGCAGACCGCGTTCTGTCAGTGTCTGCGCCAGAGCCGCCGCATTTTTGATGACTTGTTGCTGATATTCTTTGAATTCCGGAGACAGCGCTTCTTTGAATGCAACCGCTTTACCGGCGATCACATGCATCAGCGGGCCGCCCTGAATACCAGGGAAAATCGATGAGTTAATTTTCTTAGCGATCGCTTCGTCATTGCTCAGTATGATACCGCCGCGTGGGCCGCGCAGGCTCTTATGCGTGGTGGAAGTGACGACGTCAGCAAACGGCACTGGGTTTGGATATACACCCGCAGCGATCAGGCCGGCATAATGCGCCATATCGACCATAAAATACGCGCCGACTTCTTTGGCGATTTTGCCGAAACGTTCAAAATCAATACGCAGTGCAAATGCAGATGCACCGGCGATGATCAGTTTTGGTTTGGTTTCGCGTGCCAGTTTTTCCATTGCATCGTAGTCGATGTCTTCCTGTGCATTCAGGCCATAAGACACGACATTGAACCATTTGCCCGACATATTCAGCGGCATACCGTGCGTCAGATGACCGCCTTCAGCGAGGCTCATGCCCATGATGGTGTCGCCCGGATTCAGCAGCGCAAAAAACACGCCCTGATTCGCTTGCGAGCCTGAGTTTGGCTGTACGTTCGCAAAGTTGCAGCCGAACAGTTGCTTCAGGCGATCAATCGCCAGTTGTTCGACCACATCAACGTGTTCGCAGCCGCCGTAGTAACGTTTGCCTGGATAGCCTTCGGCATATTTGTTTGTCAGTTGTGAGCCTTGTGCTTCCATCACGGCAGGGGAAGTGTAGTTTTCAGAAGCGATCAGCTCAATGTGATCTTCCTGACGCTGGTTTTCTAATTGTATCGTCGCGAACAATTCGGGATCGATATTGGCGAGAGTATGGTTTTTTGCAAACATGGTTTTCCTGACTATCGTGAGAGTGAGTTAAATAAGTGAATTCAACAAGCGCATTAAACTGGTTAAGTAAACGAGATTGGAGATTGACTTCAATGAGGTGTCAGTCTGACGCGGACGAAGAGAGGCAGCCTCACTACTTTTACCATCAGGCTACCCAGGCGCACGGCTGGGATCACGGAACACAGTAACCCCGACATCTCACGCTTCCCGATGGATCTCCATCTTTTGCAGCCGCCCTGATCGGGATCAGCCACAATTTCGCCAGTCACGTGAGACAAAATGGTGCTGAGATTTTACGTGATGCGCTTTGAATGGGCAAGCCACTCATCAGCACATGAAAGATATGGTTATTTTGCTAAAAAATAACTGCTTTCGTTTTAGTCGCAGTCTGACTGTTCTGACCTGTATCGCAAAAGCCCTTAGAATAGATATCTGACAGATATTTGTTTCCGGCTACGACAGGCGCGGCAAACACGGCAAACAAGCGCATTTTTCATTCAATGGCATAAAGGATTTCAGCATGATCGTATTAATTACAGGTGCAAGCTCAGGTTTCGGCGAAGAAATGGCGCGTAAATTTGTACGCGAAGGTCATCAGGTCATCGCTGCCGCCCGTCGGCTCGAACGTTTGTCTGCTTTGCACGCAGAGCTGGGAGATAAATTATTGCCGGTCACGATGGATGTGACGCAAAAGTCTTCGATACTGCAGGCGCTGGCGGATTTGCCTGCGGACTGGAAGAAAATCGATGTACTGATCAATAATGCCGGTCTGGCATTGGGAACCGAACCCGCTCATCTGGCCTCGCAGGAAGAGTGGGAAACCATGATAGACACCAACACCAAAGGTCTGGTGACCGTGACGCGGGCGGTTCTGCCTGACATGGTGGCGCGTAACAGCGGCATGATCATCAATATCGGCTCAATTGCTGGCTCAACCGCTTATCCGGGCGGCAATGTGTATGGTGCGACGAAAGCCTTTGTCGACCAGTTCACCAAGAATCTACGGGCGGATATGGCAGGTACCGGCGTGCGCACGACGAATATTGCACCGGGCTTATGTGGTGGCACTGAATTTTCAAATGTGCGTTTCCGTGGCAATGACGATGCTGCCGCGAAAGTCTATGAAGGCACGGTGCCATTGACTTCGGTCGATATCGCTGAAACCGCCTACTGGATTGCGACTTTACCCGCGCATGTCAACATCAACTATATCGAGATGATGCCGACCTGCCAGGGTTTCGGGCCGCTGAACATCAAACGAAACGTCGTTTGAGCGGATTTTTGCTGAAATAATACTGGGGGGAGTATATTTAAAAGCCCTTTGTTTATGCTGACATTAAGGCGAAACAGGCAGATACTCCCCCTGTTTATGAAAAACACCTAGTTAAAAAAGCGAAAATCAGCTGCTCATCATGAATAATTTCAACTGGAATGTGCGTGTGTATTACGAAGACACGGACGCTGGCGGCATCGTCTTTTATGCGAATTACCTGAAGTTCTTTGAACGTGCCCGCACTGAATGGCTGCGCGCCACCGGCATCCATCAGCAGGAAATGACGCAGGTGCATCAGGTAATGTTTGTCGTCAAAGCAAGCACAGTCGAGTATCATGCACCCGCCAGACTCGACGATGAACTCCGTATCACCGCCGTGGTCGAAAAGCTTGGACGGGCGTCGATCGTGTTTGCCCAGGAAGCCTGGTGCGGCGAGCGCCTGCTGGCCAGCGGCAAGATTAAAGTCGGCTGCGTCGGCACGGAAAGCTTGCGCCCGGCAGTCATCCCGGATGTGGTCGCGGAAAAAATTTCTGCCTGATCTGCCTGATGTGGCTGGCGCTTGCCAGGCGATCAGAATGTACTTTTTACCCTTTGTTATTTGTTGTTCTCAACTCTGATTCAATATGAACGTTACTCAAGACCTTTCTTTTTTAAGCCTGATCAGTAATGCCTCAGTACTGGTGAAACTGGTCATGTTGATTCTGCTGGGCGTGTCCCTGACCAGCTGGACCTATATCTTCAGCAAAATGTTTGCGATCAAAAAGGCACGTGCGCAGACCGAAATCTTTGAACGGAATTTCTGGTCCGGCGGCAATCTGGTCGAGCTGTATCAGGATGCCACCAGCAACCGTCGCGGTCGCGATAAAACCGGTTCGATGGAACGTATTTTTGAAGCCGGTATGAGCGAATACCATAAAGTGAAAAACGCCAATAAAGCCTCGCTCGATGCCAGCGCGATGCTCGATGGTGCCCGCCGTGCGATGCGCGCCGCGTATCAGCGCGAGATGGATATGCTGGAAGCGCATTTATCTTTCCTCGCTTCGGTGGGTTCAGTGTCGCCTTACATTGGTTTGTTCGGTACCGTCTGGGGGATTATGAATTCTTTCCGTGGTCTGGCGAATGTGCAGCAAGCGACGCTGGCTGCGGTGGCGCCGGGTATTGCAGAGGCGCTGATTGCAACTGCGATCGGTTTGTTTGCCGCGATTCCGGCGGTGCTGGCGTACAACCATTATTCGCATGACATTGATCGTCTGGCGATTCGTTTTGAAACTTTTATTGAAGAGTTCTCGAACATTCTTCAGCGTCAGTCACGTTAATGCAAAGTGAGTCAGCATGAGTTATCTGCGTGGCGAACGTAAACGCAAATTCAAAGCCGAGATTAACGTTGTTCCCTACATCGACGTGATGCTGGTATTGCTGGTGATTTTCATGGTGTGCGCACCGATGACCAATCCCAGCGTGATCAATTTGCCGACGGCCGGTCAATCGACACAGCCGCCGTCAGAATATATTGAAGTTACTTTGCGACCGAATGAGCTTGCAACCATCAGCGTCAATAGCAAAAACGGCAGCAATGGCAATAATCGCCAGGAAAGCAAAGAAGAGGCGAAAAATCGTCAGCAGTTGATGTCGAAACTGCGTGAATATCACGAAGCAAAACCCGATCTGTCGGTGCTGGTTTCTGCGGATAAAGGCATTATTTATGACGACGTGGTGCAGGTGATTTCTGAAGCCAAAAAACTGGGTATCAACCGCGTTGGGCTGGCAACAAAATAAATCAGTATGATGCCTATTCGCAAATGCCTGGGTTTTTCCGGCTGGCTGTTATACGCAGCGGCGATACCTGTTTTTGCGCAGGAAAAACCAGTGTTGCCGCCAGCTGTGCCGCTGGCGCAGACACAGGCAACGCCAGAATCGGAGAGCGTTGCCGAAGGTGATGCGGACGTCGTCATTCGCCGCACCAGCGGACGTTTCCGTTTGCAGGCAGCGAACACTGACTGGGCCAGTCTGCTGCGCGAGCATATCGCTGAATTTTCCGGCAGCAGCGAAGCGCAGAATGTCACACCGGGCTTGATCCGCCGCTTACGCCAGGACATCAGCGGTATTCTCGCCACAGAGGGTTATTTCTCACCGCAGATAGAATTTCGTAATCTCGACGACGTCGCTACTACGGCCAATTCAAATTCCAATTCAAATTCAGCCAATGCAAATGTCGCCGAAAAAGTGATTGAGGTTGTGGTCGATGCCGGGCAGCGCACCGGCATAGAAAATGTCACGCTGACTTTTCAGGGCGCGTTTGCCGATGCACTTGCGGCGAACGATGCGATCGCAAAACAGCGGCGTATTGGTCTGATCGAAGACTGGGGGCTCGGTGTCGGGCAATTTTTCCGTGAGTCTGACTGGCGCGATGCCAAAACACAGCTGACCGAAACACTGCGCTCCGACGTCTATGCCGCTGCGCGGATTACGGACAGTGCAGCGAACGTCGACGCCGATAATTATCGCGCCGATTTGCAGGTCGAAGTCGATAGCGGGCCACCATTTTTTCTGGGCGAATTACGCGTCACCGGTTTGCAACGCTATCCGCAATGGCTGCTCGATCGCTATCAGCCACCGGTGCGCGGCGAAGCTTATTCACGCAGTCGCTTACTCGAATTTCAGCGCAATTTACAAAACTCGCCTTATTTTGGAACAGTAGCGGTATCGATAGATCCCGATCCTGAAAAAGCCAGCGCAGTACCGGTTGAGGTGAACCTGATCGAGCGCAAAGCGCGTGATCTCAGTTTCGGTGTCGGTTACAGCAGCAATACCGGTTTTCGTGGCGAGATCGCTTATCGCGACCGCGACATCCTTGAAAAAGCATGGGATCTGCGCAGTGCGATACGGATAGAACAAAAGCGCCAACTGGGCTATGCCGATATCTATCTGCCGCCCCACGACAATAAACTCGATTCGTTCGGTGTGATCATGGACAGGCAGGACGTTTCCGGTGTGAAGTCCTTACGCAATGCCGTCGGGATCAAACGCACCAATACCCACGGCCATATCGAACAAAGGCTGGCACTGAAACTGATACGCGAACGAAAAGAGGTTGAGGGCGAAGCTGATTCCGTCAGCAAGGCGCTGGTTGCCAGCGTGGGCTGGACCTGGCGTGATGTGGATAATGCGTTTGCGCCGCGCCGTGGTGAGATTTACCAATTCGATCTGGATATTTCCGAAAAAGCTTTGTTATCCGATCAGCGTTTCATCCGTAGTTACGGTAAATATCAGCGCTGGATACCGGTCGGGCGCACCGACAGCATCATTCTGCGAGCCGAAGCCGGTCAGGTTTTTTCTCCGAAAAATGAAGGCATTCCTGAAGATTATTTATTCCGTACCGGCGGCAGTTCAACGGTGCGTGGTTATGCTTACCAAAGTCTGGGTGTTCAGCATCCGAGCGCCGTTACTGGCGGGCGTGTGATGGGCGTTGCCAGCGCAGAATATGTACACTGGCTCAACAGCACCTGGGGTGTCGCCAGTTTTGTTGATGCCGGTGATGCCGCCGACAGTTGGAAGAAATTCAGTTTGCATAAATCGCTGGGTGTCGGTGGCCGTTATCACACACCGGCCGGGCCGATTGCGCTTGATCTTGCTTATGGTTTGCAAACCAGAAAAGCGCGCCTGGATTTTTCTATCGCGATCGCGTTTTGATATGACCGACATCGAAAAAACAGAGACACCGGCCAACCCTGAACAGACGACTGCAAGTATTCCGCCTGCACGTCAGCGGCGCTCGTG
>Ga0209023_10005132_pt1 | contig 14473 bp, 8 predicted proteins | sample LakOneMetagenome_FD_187468 | JGI IMG/M metagenome (GOLD analysis project Ga0209023, IMG submission 187468) | Freshwater and sediment microbial communities from Lake Erie, Canada (SPAdes) (version 2) | ecosystem: Environmental > Aquatic > Freshwater > Lentic | place: Lake Erie, Canada | collected...
GGGCGACGGCTATGTGGCGGCCCATGCCCTGCGCGAAATGGGGTTCGAGGCGGAAGTGCGTGCGCTCGGCGATCCCCGCGCGCTGAAAGGCGACGCCGCCTGGGCCTATGACCTCTGGAACCGCGACGCCTCGCCGATCGACATGTTCGACATCGAGCAGGCCGACCTCGTCATCGACGCGCTGTTCGGCGCGGGCCTTGCGCGCAACCTCGACGGCGCGGCGCGCGATTTGGTCGAACGCGTGAACGCGTGGCGGCGTGAGCGCGCCGGCTGCGTGCTGGCGGTCGACGTTCCCTCCGGCCTCGACGGCACGACCGGCGCCGTGCGCGGCGCGGCGATCGAGGCGGACGAGACCGTCACTTTCTTTCGCCTCAAGCCGGCGCATCTGCTGCTGCCCGGCCGGATGCTGTGCGGCGTGGTGACCTGCGCCGATATCGGCATCAAGGCGGATGTCCTGCGCGACATCGCGCCCAAGGCCTTTCACAACAGCCCCGCGCTCTGGCGTACATCGCTTCCTGTGCCCCGCATCGACGCGCACAAATATGCGCGTGGCCATGCGCTGGTCGTGTCCGGCGGGATTTCCTCCACCGGCGCGGCGCGCCTTACCGCGCGCGGGGCGCTGCGGGCGGGCGCGGGCCTCGTCACGCTCGCTTCGCCCGCCGACGCGCTGCTGGTCAATGCGGTGGCGGCAACCGCCATCATGGTCCGCCGCAGCGACGGCCCGAAGGGCCTCGCGGAATTGCTTGCCGATTCCCGCAAGAACGCGGTCGTCCTCGGGCCCGGCCTCGGAATTGGCGAAGGGACATGCGCGCTGGTCGAGACTGCGCTGGCGGCGGGCGAGGGGCGCCGCGCGGCGGTGCTCGACGCCGATGCGCTGACTTCCTTTGCCAGCGCCCCGGAACGCCTGTTCGCGGCCATCCACGCCGCGAACGGCTCGGTCGTGCTCACGCCGCACGCGGGCGAGTTCGCGCGGCTGTTCGGCCGCAGCGACGGCGACAAGCTGTCGCGCGCCCGGCAGGCGGCAGAAAAGTCTGGCGCGATTGTCGTGTTCAAGGGGCCTGACACATTGGTCGCCCACCCCGACGGCCGGGCAGCGATCGCCGCCAACGCGCCGCCCTGGCTCGCCACGGCGGGCTCGGGCGATGTGCTGGCGGGGATCATCTGCGGCCTGATGGCGCAGGCCATGCCGGCCTTCGAGGCCGCAAACGCCGCTGTCTGGATGCATGGCGAGGCGGCGAACCTTTTCGGGCCCGGCCTGATCGCAGAGGATCTGCCGGAAACGCTGCCGAAAGTCTGGCGCGCGCTGACGGGGGCACCAGCCGCTACTTAGGCCGATTTCGGCCACGGGGCGATTTCGTGTAGACGGGGCGCCTCGGAATTAACACGCGGCCCGAATGCTCTTCACCTCCTGGCAGTTCCTGCTGGTTTTCCTGCCCATCACGCTCGGCGGCTTCGTGGCGCTGCAGCGCCGGGGCTCGAACGAATTATGCGTGGCCTGGCTGCTGGCGGCCTCGTGCCTGTTCTATGGCTATTGGAGCGTCGCCTATTTCGGCCTGCTGGCCGGCGCCATGACGGCGAACTATCTCGCCGGCCGCCTGATCGACCAGGCGCATGGCAGCGCGCGCCGCACGCTCTTTATCATCGCCATCTGCGCCAATGTCGCGCTGCTCGGCTACTACAAATACGTCGACTTCTTCATCTCGGCCTTCGCCGACATCACCGGCATCCGCGCCCCGCTGCTGCACGTCTTTTTGCCTCTCGGCATTTCCTTCTTCACCTTCCAGAAGATCGCCTACATTTCCGACATCTATGTCGGCAAGGCGCGAAGCGGACGCTTTCTCGACTTCGCGCTGTTCGTCTTCTTCTTCCCGCAGCTGATCGCCGGCCCGATTGTGCATCACGCCGAGGTCATGCCGCAGTTTCGCAAGCTGACCTCGCCCGCGCATGTGGAGGCCGATGCGCGCTGGACGAATTATGCGGTCGGTTTCGCGCTGCTCGCGATCGGCCTCATCAAGAAGGTCGTGGTCGCCGACAATATCGCGCCCTTCGTCGAGCCTGCTTTCGCCACCGCGCGCGTCGGCGATGTCGGCATGGCGCTCGCATGGCAGGGCGCGCTCTGTTACGGCGTACAGCTCTATTTCGATTTTTCCGGCTATAGCGACATGGCGATCGGGCTGGCGCGGCTGTTCGGCGTGCGGCTGCCGGCCAATTTCGATTCGCCCTACGCCTCGCTCTCCATCGTGGAGTTCTGGCGGCGCTGGCACATGACCCTGTCGCGCTTCCTGCGCGACTACGTCTACATTCCGCTCGGCGGCAACAAGCGCGGCGAGGCGCAGCGTTCGATCAATCTCATGATCACCATGCTGCTCGGCGGCCTCTGGCACGGCGCCAATTACACATTCGTCATCTGGGGCGGCATGCACGGCGCCTATCTGCTGGTCGCGCATCTCTGGCAGAAGCGGGCGCCCTGGCGCATGCCGCCGTTTTTTGCGCGCGCGTTGACGCTTGCCGCCGTCCTCGTCGCCTGGGCGCCGTTTCGCGCCGACAGCGCTGGCGAGGCAGGCGTGATGATGGCCGGCATGATCGGCCTGAAGGGTCTGCGGCTCGACCAGATCGGCGTCGCGCCGGGTGGAATCGCCGCTGCTTTCGCGCTGCTGATCGCCTGCGTCATCCTGCCGAACGCGCGGCAGATCCTGCGCGAATATCACCCGACACTCGGCGAACCTGCGCCAGCCGTCCGCTTGATGCCGAGACTCTTCGCATGGCCCTCGCCTTTGTGGGCGGCTTTTCTCGCAATCGGCATCGTCGCCGTGGAGCTGTTCTCCTGGCAGACGTCCGAATTCCTCTACTTCCGGTTCTGACCATGCGCCGCTGGCTCGCGACCGCTTTCGCCCTCACGCTCGCATTGTTCGGCGTCGCCGCTGCAATTGCCGCGGCCGGCGATGTCTTCGCCATCTTCGGCACGCGGCTCGTCCCGCACAATCTCGGCGCGATCGAACTGCGGCTGACCACCAACGGCGACCGCGTCATCAAGGGCCTCGAATATTTCCGCCGCACGAAGCCGCTCGATGTCGTGTTTCTGGGTTCTTCGCGCGCAGTCTTCGGCTTCGATCCGCATACCCAGACCATGAGCGGTCTGAACGCCTACAATGCCGGGCTCAATGGATCGCATTCCAACGAAGCTGCGACCATGCTCACCGCAATCGCGAGCCGCGGTCCGAATGTCGCGCGAATAATCTGGGCGATGGATTTTGAGGAGTTTTTTCGCGAGGAAAAGGCGCCTGCCGATCTCGATGAATCCGTCTTCGGCGGCGCTTCGCCATGGCGCGGGCGCATCATGCATGCGTTATCGTGGGAGGGTCTGCGCAAGACCATCGGCGGGACGTTTGGCGGGCAGGCCTTCTACATCGACACCGACGGCTTCTATCACTACGCGCTGCAGGACCGGAAAAACCTGATCGGCGGCGAGGATTTTTGGGAGCTACCGAGCATGCGCGCGTGGTTCCCCTCCTACATGTTCCTGCCGCGCGACAGCTACGCCGATCAATTGCCGACGCGCCTGAAACGCATCGCCGATGCTCTGAAGGCCGCGCGCGCGAAAAACATTGCGGTCGATATCGTGCTGCCGCCAGTCCACGTCTCGCGCCGCGCGATGTTTGATCTGCTTGGATTTCAGCAGCGCTTCCGCGACTGGAAGAAGGCGCTGTCGGCAATCGTCGATGAAGCCGCGAAAGGCGAGGGCGCGCCCGTGCGCGCTTTCGATTTCAGCGAAATTGGCGAGGTCGCGCAGGATGTGTTCAAGCGCGGCGGGCCGCTCGACCGTTCGCCGTATTTCTTCGAGGTGCTACACTTCCGTCCCAGCGTCGGCGACATGATCGTGTCGCGCGCGCTCGATCGTCCCTGGCCGGCGTCGATCCCGCCCTTCGGCGGGCTCCTATCCGAGACGACGAACGATGCGCGGCTGAGCGCCGACGAGGCGCAGGTGATCGTGTGGGAGCAACGCAATCCGGAGTTGATCGCGCGGATCAAGGCGATCATGCAGACTTTCGAGAAGTGGAAAGTGAAATCGTAGGCCGTCATTGCGAGGAGCCGGTAGGCGACGAAGCAATCCATCCCCGAATTCGTCCCGGGGATGGATTGCTTCGTCGCTTCGCTCCTCGCAATGACGCGATAAATTACTTCACGTTTTCTGTGTCGAGGGCTGCCGCCGCAACTGCCTTGCCGTTCTTCGCCAGCGCCTTCACCTCGGGCTGGATCAATCCAGCCGACATGATCAGTTTCGCCGCATCATCTGGCGTCATGTCGATCTCGATCACGTCGCTCGCCGGCAGGTAGAAATAGAAGCCGGTCGTCGGGTTCGGCGTGCAGGGCAGGAAGACCGAGACATAGGGTGTCTCGCCCGCGCCGATTGCTGTCTTCACGCTCTCGCCGGGCGGCGTGGAAATGAACACGAGCGTCCATTGTCCCTTGCCGGGATATTGCACCAGTCCGACCTTGCGAAACCCCGTGCCCTGCTGCGAGAACACGGTCTCGAACAGCTGCTTCACGCTCTTGTAGATGCCGCGCACGACCGGCATCCGGTCGAGGATCGTCTCGCTGAGGCGAATGAGCGTGCGTCCCAAAAGGTTCGCTGCGAGAAAGCCGAGCAGCGTCAGGCCGACGAAGGCGATAACAACGCCGACGCCCGGAATGTCCTTCACCAGATAGATGTCGGGCCACAACGTCACGGGCAGCAGCGGCCGTATCCAGTGATCGACCGTGTCGACAAACCAGAAGACGAGCCACGCCGTCACCGCCAGCGGGCCTGCGATCACCAGACCGGTCAGGAAATAGGCGCGGATACGCGCGCCGAATCCGCGCGGGCGCGGCGGTGGCGGGGGCTGGAGCGGCGGCAGATCGGTCAAAAAATGTCCCTCTTGGCGGGCGCAATGTGGCTGCGGGAAAGCGGTTTTGCAAGCTGCGGACAGCGACCCTTCAGGCTCGCAATGACCAGCGCGTCCGAAGGCGCGCGCTTCCTCACGCCGCCTTCTTCTGCGACAGCGCCACCAGTGTGCGCAGGATGCGCCGCGCGCCTTCGAGCCGCTCGTGCGTCTCGTCGAAATTCCCGATGAAGACGATTCTCATGTCCGGCCGCACTTTCGCGCGATTGCCCTGTTCCGCGACAAAGCGCACCAGCCCCTGCGGGTTGGCGAAGGAATTGTCGCGGAAGGAAATGATGATCCCCTTCGGCCCGGCCTCCACCTTCTCGACATGCGCCTGGCGCGCCAGCGCCTTGATCGCCACGATCTCCATGAGCTGCTCGACTTCCGGCGGCAGCGGGCCGAAGCGGTCGATCATCTCGGCGGCGAAGGATTCGATTTCGGCTTCGTCCACAACGCCCGACAGGCGGCGATAAAGCTGCAGCCGCAGCTGCAGGTCTTCGACATAGCTTTCGGGAATCGTGACCGGCGCGCCGACGGTGATCGTGGGCGACCACAATTCTTCCGCGGGCTCTTCCTCGCCCGCCTTCAGCGCCTCGATCGCGTCGGTCAGCATCTGCTGGTAGAGCTCGTAGCCGACTTCCTTGATATGCCCGGACTGCTCGTCGCCGAGCAGATTGCCGGCGCCTCTGATATCGAGATCGTGGCTGGCGAGCTGGAAGCCCGCGCCCAGCGTATCCAGGGATTGCAGCACCTTCAGCCGCTTTTCGGCCTGCGGCGTCATCTGGCGCTTGGCCGGCACGGTGAACAGCGCATAGGCGCGCGTCTTGGATCGTCCGACGCGTCCGCGCAGCTGGTAGAGCTGGCCGAGGCCGAACATGTCGGCGCGATGCACGATCATCGTATTGGCGGTGGGAATATCGAGCCCGGATTCCACGATCGCGGTCGAGACGAGAATGTCGTACTTGCCGTCGTAGAAGGCGCTCATCTTTTCTTCGAGTTCCGTCGCACTCATCTGGCCATGCGCGATGGTGAACTTCGCTTCGGGAATGTTCTGGCGCAGGAAGGCGGCGGCCTCATCCAGATCCTCGATACGCGGGCAGACGTAGAAGCTCTGCCCGCCGCGATAGCGTTCGCGCAACAAGGCTTCGCGCACGATCAGATCGTCGAACGGCGTGATGAACGTGCGCACGGCGAGACGGTCGACCGGCGGCGTGGCGATGATCGAGAGTTCGCGCACGCCCGTCAGCGCGAGTTGCAGCGTACGCGGAATGGGCGTGGCCGACAGCGTCAGCACATGCACTTCGGAGCGTAATTCTTTCAGGCGCTCCTTGTGCCCGACGCCGAAATGCTGCTCCTCGTCGATCACGACGAGCCCGAGATCCTTGAAGCTGACGGTCTTGCCAAGCACGGCATGCGTGCCGACGACAATGTCGACCTCGCCCGATGCCGCGCCCGTCTTCGCGGCCTTGAGATCGGCCGAGGGAACCATGCGCGACATTTGCGCGACCTTCACCGGCAGGCCGGCGAAGCGTTGCGAGAAGGTCTTGTAGTGCTGCCGCGCGAGCAGCGTCGTCGGCACGACGACCGCCACCTGCTTGCCGGCCAGAACGGACGTGAATGCGGCGCGCAGCGCGACCTCAGTCTTGCCGAAGCCGACGTCGCCGCAGATCAGGCGGTCCATCGGGCGGCCAGCCGCCATATCGTCCAGCGTGGCCTCGATGGCGGCGTCCTGATCTTCCGTCTCGTCGTAGGGAAACTTCGCGCAGAATTCGTCGTAGAGACCTGATGGCGGCGTCATGACGGGCGCCTTGCGCAACATGCGTTGCGCGGCGAGCTTGATCAGACCATGCGCGATCTCGCGGATGCGCTTCTTCATCCGCGCCTTGCGCGTCTGCCAGCCGACGCCGCCGAGCCGGTCGAGCGTCGCCTCCTGATCTTCGGAACCGTAGCGCCAGAGCAGTTCCAGATTCTCGACCGGCAGATACAGTTTGTCGCCGCCGGCATAATGCAGTTCGAGACAATCGTGCGGCACGCCGATCGCCTGGATCTGCGTCAGGCCGACAAAGCGGCCGATGCCGTGATCGACATGCACGACGAGATCGCCGGCCGAAAGCGCGCCGACTTCCTGTAGCACGTTCTCGCGCTTCTGCCGTTTGTGCGAGCGCACAAGGCGGTCGCCGAGAATGTCCTGCTCGCCGATCACGGCGAGATCGCCTGCGACGAAACCCTGTTCGAGACCAATGACGGCGAGCGCCACGCCCTTGAGGCCAATCGTCTGCGCCAGAGACGAGACAGGCTCGAATTTCTTGAGCCCGTGCTCCTGCAGCACATGGCCGAGACGTTCGCGCGAACCGTCCGACCAGCCGGCCAGGATCACGCGCTTGCCGTCTTCGCGCAAAGCTTCGATGTGCCGAACCGCGGCCTCGAACACATTGGCGTTCTCGTCCGCGCGCTCCGGCGCGAAGGAGCGCCCGACGCCAGCGCCGAGATCGACCGTGAGGCCTTGCGACGTTTCCGGCACGGCGAAAGGCGAAACGCGCGCAAGCGGCGCGGCCTCCAGCCGCGTGCGAAACTCGTCTGGCTTGAGATAGAGCGCATCAGGCTTCAGCGGCTTGTAGCTGGCGCCCGCAGGATCGGAATCGTAGGCCTCCTTGCGCGCATCGTAATAATCCTGCGCCTGCGACAGCCGTTCGGCTGCGGCGTCTTCGGCCAGCGGATCGAACACGATCGGCGCGCCCGCGACATAGTCGAACAGCGTGTCCATCTTGTCGTGGAACAGCGGCAGCCAATGTTCCATGCCGGGAAAGCGACGGCCTTCGCTGACGGCTTCGTAGAGATTGTCGCCGCGCGTCTCCGCGCCGAACAGCGCCACATAGGCCTGACGAAAGCGACGCATGGTCTCGGTCGTCAGCTGCACCTCGCTCATCGGCACCAGATCGAGCGCGCGCAATTGCCCCGTGGAGCGCTGCGTTTCCGGATCGAACGGCCGGATCGTCTCCAGCGTATCGCCGAAGAAGTCGAGCCGGATGGGGGCGGGCATGCCGGGCGCAAACAGATCGACGATGCCGCCGCGCACTGCATATTCGCCGGTCTCGCGCACCGTGCTGGAGCGCAGGAAGCCGTTGATCTCCAGCCAGCGGGCGAGATCGTCGGTCTTCACGATATTGCCCGGCGCGGCCGAGAACGTATCGGCCGCGATCGTCGCCAGAGGCGCCACGCGCTGAACCAGCGCATTGATGGTCGTGCAGAGGATGCGCGGCCGTTCTTCCGATCCGCCGGAACGCGCAAGCCGCGACAGCGCCGTCATGCGGCGCGCGGTAATGCCGGCATTCGGGGATACGCGATCGTAAGGCTGGCAGTCCCAGGAGGGGAAATCGAGAATCTCGATGTCTGGCGCGGCGAAGGCGAAGGCTTCCTGGAAGGCGCGCGAGCGCTGGCCGTCGCGCGCGACATGCACCAGCGCGACGCTGCGTTGCTCGGCTTTCGCGGCCAACGCGCGCGAAATATCGGCGGCGACGAAAGCGTCGAACCCGTCGGGCGTGCGCGACAGAAGCACTTTGCCGCCGCGCTCCAGTTCCTTGAGCGCGCGTTGAAGATCGTTGGCCATGTTCTCTGGCTTAAGTGTTCACGGGGCCGGAATGGCTGTGGAACTGCTGGATTTGACGAAAAACCGGCGTGTCGTAGCCGGGCTCCGGCTCTTCCGTGCCGCACAGCCACGAGAACGCTTTCTGATCCTCGACGTCCATCAGGCGTTCGAGTTCCGAGACCTCGGCTTCGCTCAGCGTCGCCAGCCGCGCATCGACGAATCCGCCGATCAGAATGTCCATCTCGCGCATGCCGCGACGCCACGCGCGAATCTTGATGGCGCGGCGGCGGGTGTCGAGGTCGTCGGCGGTCATGGAGGGCTCCATCGCGGGCGCGGCGCCCGGCTGAGGCCGCGTATATAGCGAGGCAGGGCGGAAATGTCATGGACCGCGACCGCCCTTGCGAGTGCTGGGGCGCGCGGTCCAAATAGGCGCATGCGCCCCTCGCTGCTCGATCCCCTGTTCTCCGGCCTCGCCGCCCTGCCGGGCGTGGGCCCGAAGACGGCCAAGCTGTTCGACCGGCTGCTCGGCCAGGACGAGGCGCGCGTGCTGGACCTTCTGTTTCATCTGCCCACAGGCGTGGTGGACAACAGGCTCAGCGCCACGATCCGCGAGGCGCCGCTGGATACCCATGTCGTGATCGCCGCCCGCGTCGCCGAGCACCGCATTCCCCGCAAATATTCCAACGCGCCGCTCAACGTCCTGATCGAGGACGACAATGGCGACGATGTCCTGCTCGTCTTCTTCCGCAACAATTTCGACTGGGTGCTGCGTGCGCTGCCTGTCGGCGAAATTCGCTGGTTTTCCGGCGATCTCAAACTGTGGAACGGTTACCGCCAGATCGTCCATCCGCGCGTTCTGGACGCCGCCGCACTGAAGGCCCTGCGCGAGCACGAGCCAGTCTATGGCCTGACCGAAGGCCTGCATCAGCGCAACGTCGGCAAGGCTGTCGAGGGCGCGCTCGCCAAACTCCCCGACATGCCGGAATGGCTCGACGCCACGCTGCTGCGTCGCGAGCAATGGCCGGCCTTCGCCCCCGCGATGCGCGCGCTGCACGGACCGCAGACGCCGATGGACCTGTCGCCGGATACGGTCGCGCGCAAGCGGCTGGCCTATGACGAACTGCTCTCTCAGCAGCTCGCGCTGCGGCTGGTGCGCGCAAAGATGCGGCGGCTGCGCGGGCGCAGCACGACGGGATATGGCCGCATCTCACAGGCGATCGAAGGCGGTTTGCCCTATTCGCTCACCAATGCGCAGCGTGCGGCGCTGGCCGACATCCGCGGCGATATGGGCAGCGACAAGCGCATGTTGCGCCTGCTGCAGGGCGATGTCGGCTCCGGCAAGACGATTGTCGCGCTGCTGGCGATGGCGACCGCCATCGAGGCCGGCCGGCAGGCCGCGCTGATGGCGCCGACAGAAATTCTCGCGCGCCAGCATTTCGAGCGCATCGAGCCGATGGCGCGCGCCGCCGGCATGCGCGCTGCGCTGCTGACTGGCCGCGACAAGGTGGCCGAGCGGCGCGCGACGCTCGAGGGGCTGGCCGGCGGCGCCATCGACATCGTCATCGGCACCCACGCGCTGGTGCAGGACAATGTCGCCTTTCGCGATCTGGCTTTGGCAATCGTCGACGAGCAGCATCGCTTCGGCGTGCATCAGCGGCTGTCCCTCGGCGAAAAGGGCGAGGCGGTCGACGTTCTCGTCATGACCGCGACGCCGATCCCGCGCACGCTGGTCCTCACCTATTTCGGCGATATGGATGTCTCCAACCTCACGGAAAAGCCGGCGGGACGGCAGACTATCGACACGCGCACCGTGCCATTGGAGCGTATCGACGACGTTATCCAGGGCATCCAGCGCGCTGTCGCCAATGGCGCGCGCGCCTATTGGGTCTGCCCGCTGGTGGCCGAGAACGAGGAGCTCGAAGTCGCGGCGGCGGAGGAGCGGTTCGAGGATCTGAAACAGCATTTCGGGCCGCGCGTCGGCCTCGTGCACGGCCAGATGAAGGGCAAGGACAAGGACGCCGCCATGGCGGCCTTCCAGCGCGGCGAGACGCAGGTGCTTGTGGCCACCACTGTCATCGAAGTCGGCGTCGATGTGCCGGAGGCCACCATCATCGTGATCGAACATGCCGAGCGCTTCGGCCTCGCGCAATTGCATCAGCTGCGCGGCCGCGTCGGGCGCGGATCGCAGAAATCCTCCTGCGTGCTGCTATACAAGGGCCCGCTCGGAGAAACCGCCAAGGCGCGCCTCTCGATCCTGCGCGAAAGCGACGACGGGTTCCGGTTGGCGGAAGAAGATCTGCGCCTGCGCGGCGAGGGTGAAATTCTCGGCACGCGCCAATCCGGCCTGCCGGGCTTCCGCCTCGCCGATCTCACGGCGCATGGCGTGCTGCTGAAACTCGCGCGCGAGGACGCGGAGGCGATCCTGGAGAAGGATGAAGCGCTGACGAGCGAGCGGGGCAAGGCGTTGCGCCTGCTGCTCTATATTTTCGGGCGGGATGAAGCGGTTCGGCTGTTGCGCGCAGGTTAGCCGCGCCGAATCTTCAGCCTTGTAATCAGCCCGCCGCGGCTGGCGAGCCTTCGGCCTCCAGCGCCGCCGTCTTGTAGCGCCCCGGCGTGCGATAGATGCACCATGTGTTGAAGGCGAAATAGATCGCGTAGGTCACGATGTAACAGACGCCGGCGCCCACAAGCGACTTGACGCCAAGCACGGTCAGCAACGCGGCGAACAACGGCAGCGACAGCCATTCCCCGATGGCGACCGCCTTCGTTCGCTCGGTCGCGAACATGCCCTGCAATGGCACCCATGAGGCCAGCCTCAAGGCGTCGCCGAGCAGAAACAGTCCGCTTGCTGCGACCGGCATCAGGAATTTCTCGGAATAGAGGATCGGAATGACGACGTCCTGAGTCGCCCAGAGCAGGGCGAGCGCGAGCGCGCCGGGAACGCAGATCCATTTCCACGTGTGCACTATCTGATGCAGGAAGGCGGCGCGACCGGTTGCCGCGGCCATGCGCGGCAGCCAGACGAGCGCGATCAGGCTGCCCGCGAGCCCCGTGACCCATTCGCTGGTGCGCCACAGCGCCTGCAATTGCGAAACCTCGTCCCATGAGAGGGCGTGCGCCAATTCCGCACGGCTCCACATGATCGACGCGGGGCTCATTACGCCGATCGAGACGCCGGCCAGAAGGTAGCGTTTGAGCGGCGACTGACGCCAAGAAGCTGCAGCCGCAGCGCCAGGTCGCGCGAGCGCGTCGCGCAGCATGGGCGCGCAGAGCCACGCCGCTATGGCGACCAGCGTGAAGAACTGCGCCGCCAGGAAGAACGGCGCGCTGACCGGATAGAAGAGGCCCGACGCTGCGAGCGCCAGCGGCGCCCAGCTGACGACATTGAGCACGATCATCTTCCCGCGTTCGCGGCGGCCAGACCAAAGGGCGGCAAAGAGCCCAGGAATGGTGGACAGCAAGCCGCCGCCGATTGCGAGCGCGCCCGGCGCTCCCGCCGGCGCGATCTCGCGCGAGAACCAGGCGTTCATGGCAGGTGTGGCAACGAGCAGCGCGAGCGCAGCGCACGCCGAGAGACCCATCGCCCAGATGAGCGCGTCGCGCATCAGCACATATTCGTCGATGTCGCGGCGCGCCGCGAAGACGGCAAGGCCGGGACCGATGCCGGCGAGGGCGACAGCGGCCGTGATATCGAACAAGGCTTGCGCCTGCGCCAGATAGGCGATCAGCCCCATGTCCGGCTGCAGCGCCAGCAGCTTGTCGATCGAGGCGCGCGCCGCCAGCGAAAACAGAATGACCGCAAGCGGCGACAGGAAGATGCGGGACACAAGGGGTGACATGGCGCGCCGGAAGGTTGAGCGCCGCCATTAGACCCCGCGCGAATGGCTATTCCGTTACCAGCCGGTCACGTCACCTCGAACCAGCCGGCAAGCCCTGCGGCCTCCTGATCGGCGACATCCGAGCGCAGGGCCCATTTGCCGGGCGCATCCGCCACGAAGGCGACGCGCTTGGTCGCGCCCTTGGCGACGATCACGGAATTGCGCCAGTAGGGCTCCCAGCCGTCGTCGAAATCGTGCAGCAGCCGCATGCAATGGCCATGGACATGCATCGAGATCGCGGTGTCCGACTTGTTGGCGAAACCGGCCGACACCGGCGTGCCGCGCTTGACGGTGAAGAGCGGCTTGCCGGCATAGGATTGCGGCTGGCCGTTGATTGTCCAAGCGCCGCCCGCCGCCTTCGGCGGCTCCAGCAGGAAGTCGAGCTTTCGCGCCTCGCCCAGCCGGATTTCGGCAGGCAGGCGCGTGTTGAACGGCAGGGCCGCAAACGCCGGGCGCGCCTTGGCCTTCTCGCCCTTGGTTTTCAGGACGAACACCGGCAGGCGCGGCTTGTCCTGCCCGGCCCACAGGCCGAGCGACAGATCGGGCGCATCGCCTGCGGCCACGTCGTACATGAACTCGAACCGCGCGCCCGGGCCCATCGGCGCGGTATTGCGCACGAGCTGGAACGGATCGACCGCCTGGCCGTCGATGGCGATGCAGCGCGGCGCGCCGCCGTCGAACACCGCCACCGCAATGCGCGCGGCGCAGGCGTTGACGACGCGAATGCGGACGCGGCCGCCGGGCGGCGCTGTCTCGATCAGCGGGGCAAGCGCGCCATTGGCCGACAGAAGCGGCCCGACCCGGCCGGCGCCCGCCTCGCCGAAAGGCGCCGCGAGCGCGCCCTTGTCGCCAAGCTTCCAGTCCTGCAGCACGATCAGAATATCGCGGTCGACCTCGGGCGGCTCTGCCTCGTCGACGATCAGAACGCCGGCGAGCCCGCGTGAAATCTGCTCGACATTGTGGGGCTGGATTGCGGGCTTGTAGAAGATTGCGCCCGCCGCCGTCGCCTTGAAGCGATAGTCATGCGACTGGCCGGGCGCGACGGGCTTTTGCGTGAGCCCGGCAACGCCGTCGTTGGCATTGTCGCCGACGAGCCCCTGCCAGTGCAGGCTGGTCGGCTGTTCCAGCTTGTTGACGAGGCGGACCTTCACCTCGTCGCCCTGTTTCACCCGCAATAACGGGCCGGGCACGACGCCGTCGTAGCCGAAGGCCTGCGTTTCGCCGTCAGGGGCGAGTTTGAGGCCGGTCTTGCGCGCTTCCAGCGTACGAAACCCGTCGCTCGCAGTCTGGGCGCGCGCGGGCAGGGCGACGATGGTCGCAGCAATCGATCCGAGGACGGCGCGCCGCGTCGGCGCGACCGGTCTCACGCGAAGCCCTGCGCCTTGAGCAGCGCCTGCGGGTCGGGATCGCGTCCGCGAAACGCGCGATAGGCTTGCGCCGGATCGGCGCTGTTGCCGGCGGCGTAGACATGATCTCTCAGCTTGCGCGCGGTGGCAGGATCGAACACGTCGCCCTTTTCCTTGAAGGCTGCGAAGCCGTCGCTATCGAGCACAGCCGACCATAGGTACGAATAATAGCCGGAGGCGTAGCCCGGTCCCGAGAACACATGTGCGAAATGCGGCGTGCGGTGGCGCATCACGATTTCCTTGGGCATGCCGATCCGCGCAAGCGCGTCGCGTTCGAAGGCGACGACGTCGAAGTCCTCGGCCGGCGACATCAGGTGCAGGTCGAGATCGACGATCGCCGACGAGCAGAACTCCACCTTCTCCCAGCCGACATTGAACGTTTGCGACGCATTGATGCGGGCGACGAGATCGCCGGGGATCGGCGCGCCGGTCTCCGCATGGCGCGCGAAGCCTGCGAGAACTTCCGGTTGCAGCAGCCAGTGCTCGTAGACCTGCGAGGGGAATTCCACGAAATCGCGCGGCACGTTCGTGCCGGATATCGAGGGATAGGTGACATCGGTCAGCATGCCGTGCAGCGCATGGCCGAATTCGTGGAACAGCGTCTTCGCGTCCGTCAGCGTGATCAGCGTCTTCTGGCCTTCTGCGCCCTTCGAGCAGTTCAGCACATTGACGACGATGGGC
>Ga0209023_10005134_pt1 | contig 14471 bp, 15 predicted proteins | sample LakOneMetagenome_FD_187468 | JGI IMG/M metagenome (GOLD analysis project Ga0209023, IMG submission 187468) | Freshwater and sediment microbial communities from Lake Erie, Canada (SPAdes) (version 2) | ecosystem: Environmental > Aquatic > Freshwater > Lentic | place: Lake Erie, Canada...
GTCTCCTCTCTGGCCCCGTCTTCTGGGGGTCTTAGCAGCTTTTTCAGCCGATGCAGGTGCATCCCATTGTTCAAAGCCTCAGGCAACCCCTTTTTGGGGAAAACGGAGCGTTTCCGCCCCGGCCTTGCCTCAAAGGAAGGCGGTTTCCTCGAAACTGCGCAGCTTTCTGCTGTGAATCCGTTCCAGCGGCATGTCACGCAAACGCTCCATAGCCCTGACGCCGATCAACAGGTGGCGGCTGACCTGAGTGCGGTAGAATTCGGTCGCCATGCCCGGCAGTTTCAACTCGCCATGCAGCGGTTTGTCGGAGACACAGAGCAGCGTGCCGTAGGGAACCCGGAAGCGGAAGCCGTTGGCGGCGATGGTGGCGCTTTCCATGTCGAGTGCGATGGCGCGCGATTGCGACAGGCGCTGCACCGGACCGGACTTGTCGCGAAGCTCCCAGTTCCGGTTGTCGATGGTGGCGACGGTGCCGGTCCGCATGATGCGTTTCAGCTCGTAGCCCTCCAGTTCGGTGACTTCGGCCACCGCTTCCTGAAGGGCGATCTGGATTTCCGCCAAGGCGGGGATGGGTACCCAGACCGGCAGGTCGGCATCAAGCACATGGTCCTCACGAACATAGGCATGGGCCAGCACGAAGTCGCCAAGGCTCTGGCTGTTCCTGAGACCGGCGCAGTGGCCGACCATCATCCACGCATGGGGGCGCAGCACCGCGATATGGTCAGTCGCCGTCTTGGCATTCGAGGGACCGACGCCGATGTTGACCAGCGTGATCCCCTGACCGCCGCGACGTTTCAGATGGTAGGTCGGCATTTGCGGCAGCTTGGTCATCGCCGGGATGACATCGTCCGCCGCCCTGATCTCGACGTTGCCGGGCGAGATGAACGAGGTGTAACCGCTGGCCGGGTCGGCAAGCGCCGCGCGCGCGAAAGCCTCGAACTCGTCGACATAGAACTGATAGTTGGTGAACAGGACGTGGTTCTGGAAATGCTCGGGCAAGGTCGCGGTATAGTGCGACAGACGCGCCAGAGAATAATCGACGCGCTGGGCGGTGAAGGGCGCTAGATGGCCCGACCCATCGGCATTGGCGCGCGCGGTGCCGTTGACGATGTCATCGTTGGTGGTGGTCAGATCCGGCACGTCGAAGATGTCGCGCAACGGGAAGTCGAGGACGCCCTCCTGCGGAACCGCTACGGCCGGGTTCGAGGTCATGGCGAAATGCACCGGGATCGGCGTGGTGCTTGCGCCTACGATGACGGGAACGCCGTGATTGCGGATCAGAAGATCAAGCTGTTGGACAAGGTAATTGCGGAACAGGTCGGGCCGGGTGACCGTGGCGCTGTAGGTGCCGGGAACCGGGACATGGCCAAAGCTCAGGCGGCTGTCTGCCGTGGCGTGGCTTGTGGTGGTGACCCGCACCTCTGGGTAGAAGGCACGTATGCGCGCCGATGGCTTTTCGCCGCGCAAGGTTGCGGTGAAATGGTCGAAAAGAAAGCGCGTGGCCTGCGTATAGAGCGCCTCGAGACGCGAAACGGCGGCCTCGGCATCCATGAAGCTTTCGCGGGCGGGGCAGTCCGGGGAAAGGACGGCATCGTTTTGTTGCATGTTCATTCAAAAAGTCCGGTGAGTTGGAACGTGCGCACATCGACCAGTCCGAGATCAGAGATGCGCAGTTCAGGAATGACGACAAGCGCCAGCAGCGAGTGTTGCATGTAGGCGTTGTTGAGGATGCAGCCACACTCTGCCATCGCCTCGACCATGCGGGTGGCCTTGGCGGCGACATCGGCGGCGGGTCGGTCAGACATGAGGCCGGCAATGGGGAGCGGAACCTGCGCGATTTCAGATCCGTCCTTCCAGACGGTGATGCCGCCGCCGATCTCTTGCAGGTGGTTGGCGGCGGCGGCCATCATCTCGTGGTCGGTGCCGACGACGATCATATGGTGACTGTCATGCGCCACGGTCGAACCAATGGCCATGCGGCCTTTGTAGCCGAAGCCCGAGACGAAGGCGTTGGTGACCTGGCCGGTTTCGCGATGGCGTTCGACAAGCGCGATCTGCGCCACGTCCTGCACAGGGTCGGCACTGACGATGCCATTCAGCACCGGCAGTTCGATGGACAGCGCCTTGGTCGGTGCCTGATTTTCCACCACACCGATCACCCGCGCCGTCACCTTCTTCTTGCCGTCAGGCGCCCGGATCACGAAGTCATCCGCGCGCTTGGCTTTGCCCATGCGCACGGTTTCACGGGCGCTTTGCGGCCAGTCGTAGTGCGGGCAGGTAACAGTGATATGGCCATCGCGCGCGACCGTCTTGCCACGGGCGATGACCTCTTCGATCGGCAGGCTCGTCAGGTCCGAGGTCAGGATCACATCGGCGCGGCGGCCCGGTGCGATGGAGCCAAGCTCGCGCTCCAGTCCGAAGTGGGTTGCGGTGTTTATCGTCGCCATCTGGAGCGCAATCAGCGGGTCGCAGCCGCAGGCAATCGCATGACGGACGACGCGGTTCATGTGGCCGTCATTGACCAGCGTACCGGAGTGGCAATCGTCGGTGCAAAGAATGAATCCGCGCGGGTCCAGCCCCTTTTCGGTGACGGCGGTGATCTGGGTTTCGACATCGTACCATGCCGAACCCAGCCGCATCATCGAGCGCATACCCAGCCTGACGCGAGCGATGGCGTCGGCTTCGCAGGTGCCTTCGTGGTCGTCCGACGGGCCGCCTGCCGCATAGGCAAGGAAGGCGCGCCCCAGATCGGGCGAGGCATAGTGCCCGCCTACCACCTTGCCCGCTCGCTGGGTCGCGGCGATCTCGGCCAGCATCTGCTGGCTGCCCGCGACCACGCCGGGGAAGTTCATCATCTCGCCAAGGCCAATGATACCGGGCCAGCGCATCGCCTCTTCCACATCGTCCGGGCCGATCTCGAACCCTGTCGTCTCGAGGCCGGGGGCAGAGGGCGCGCAGGACGGCATCTGGGTGAAGATATTGACGGGCTGCATCAGAGCTTCGTCATGCATCATGCGGACGCCGTCGAGGCCGAGGACGTTGGCGATCTCGTGCGGGTCGGTGAACATCGTTGTGGTGCCGTGCGGAATGACGGCGGCGGCGAATTCAGCCGGGGTCAACATGCCGCTTTCGACATGCATGTGGCCGTCGCACAGGCCGGGGATCATGTAGCGGCCAGCGGCGTCAATGACGCGGGTTTCGGGGCCGATTGCATAGGACAGGTCCGGCGCGATGGCGGCAAAGCGGCCCTCGGCGATGGCAATGTCATGGCCGGGCAGGATTTCACGGGTGTGGACGTTGACCCATTGGCCGTTGCGGATGACCAGATCGGCAGGAGCGCGGCCTGCGGCGACGGCCACAAGGCGCGGCGCTGCATCGGGCCAAGAGGAAAGCGGAGTGATTTGCGTTTTCATGCCAGAATTTGGCAGATGGCCTGAAGCAGCGCAAGGTGCGGCTTGGACGGCAGACTCAGAAACACCTTCTCGTCTGACGGGAGAGTTCTGGTCTAGCCCTTCAGCCCAAGCTTGGCGAAGCCACGCGCCATCAGCCTCGCGTGCAGCGCTGCCGCCTTGGCGGCAAGCGCCGCATCATGCGGACCGGGCGGCTTTTCCTTGACCGGCTTCAGTTCTGCCGCCTCTCCCGCCGTGACGCCGATGCGGGCCGCGACGGCCTGCCAGACCGCCGGATCGGCACCGAGCGCCTCGTAGGGGACAAAACAGATGTTCGTGTGGGCGGCCTCGGCCTCGTCCAGCGCGGCATAGACCGAAATCCAGAGCTGCAACCAGTAATCCAGCCCTTCCAGATCGCCCTCGGGACGCGGTCCGAACAGGAACGGACGATGGGTCGCGCCGAATTCATGGTGGCCGAGCCAGGTCATGTAATCTTGCGTGAAAGCGTCAGAGTTCAGGAACCGCAGATGCTGATTGCGAAGGCTTGCCGCATGGTCCAGCGGCTGGCGCAGGGGCACCAGAAAATCGGCATCGGGCATGGCTTCGGCCAGTGCGCCGATCCTGAGGATATTGTTGTTGTTCTTGGAGACATAGCGCGACTTGTCGGTCTTGCGCAGCACCAGACGCGCCAGATCGCGGTAGCCGTTGATCAGCTCTTCGTCGGGTTCATGCGGAACCAGTCCATCCTCGCGGATATAGGTCTTGCCGTCGAAGGTGCGCCAATAGACCTCATCCAGCGCCTCGGGCGACTGGGTGTCGACCTCGATCCCGTCGCCGTGGGCGCGTTCGGCCTTCACGCCGGGTTTGGAGCCTTTTGACGACAGCTTTGCCCACAGGTTCGGAGCCAGCACGAAAGGCATGTCGGCATAGGTCAGCGAGCCGAATTGCCCGGTCTGATGGATCTCGCGCATCAGGATGGTGGACCCGGCGCGGGCAAGACCGGTGACAAACACATGCTTGCCGCTGTCCTCCGGTGCCGACTTCAGGAACATGCCCTTTTCGATATCGTTGGTCATCTCGGCGACGGCGTTCGAACCCAGCGCCAGCCGGTGCAGCGTCTGGTCCAGCGCCGAATAGCTGTGACTTGCCCCAGCGGCCGAGGCGGTGTCACCTCCGCCGGACTTGCTGCGGAGCCACATATAGCCCAGCGAAACAACGCACAGGACGACGATCACCAGCGGGCGCAAAAGCTCTTCGCTCCACGCCCAGAAGCCGCCGGGATAGATCAATCCGGCAATCACGATGGGGATCAGGGCCGCGCACAGCAAAAGGAAGAAGGTCACCGATCCCATGCCGATGCGCAGCGCATAGGCAGGAAGGATGCGTTCCTTCCAATGGTCGGAAATCCGCGACGACCGCACCACTTTCATGGCTTTCTGCGCGTTGGCCGAAACTCCGACGATCTTCGCCATGATCGGCAAACGCAGAAAGGCTTCGCTGGCCAGAAGTGCCGCGACAACGACCAGACCCCAGAACAGCATTATTTTGTCTTGGTCTTGCTCTCGGTGGCAGTCGCCTTCTTGCGACCCTTCATCATGCGCTTGATCGGATACCAGACCACCGCAAAGATCGCGAGGAAGATCGAGCCGATCACGCCCAGAACCGCGCCGATTGCTCCGGCGCCGACACCCGGCCCGATATAGGCAAGCGCGAGGCCCGGCTGCAACGACAGCACCAGAACAGCAGCAACAAGGGGGAGAAAGTTTTTCCGCATGGATATATCCTTGAAAAACGCAAATCAGAATAACATCTGTCCCTGCATCCGCAAAGCAGCCGGCGCAAGATGATTCCTTTCGACACTCGCCCCTGCCCGACTTTTCGTCAACATCCGGGCCGGTTTGCATAGGCGGGAGGCGCAACAAATTTGCTTGATCGCTTCCGTTGTGACTGGGCATAGGACAATGGCGCGCAAACCGGATGGTGAAAGATCATGCCCAACCCTGTTGTCTCGATCAGCTATTGTACGCAATGCAACTGGCTCCTGCGCTCCGGCTGGATGGCGCAAGAGCTTCTCTCGACCTTTGCCGACGAACTGGGCGGTGTGACGTTGATCCCCGGCACCGGCGGGATCTTCGAGATCAGCGTCGATGGAGTGCTGATCTGGGAGCGCAAGCGCGACGGCGGTTTTCCCGATGTGAAGGTGCTCAAGCAACTGGTGAGAGACCGGGTGGCACCTGAGCGTGATCTGGGTCATGTAGACCGCGCAGCGACGCAATCCGGCAAGCAGGGCTGAGGCACCCTTGCCCCTTCCTCTGCCGCGCGGGATACTGGCCAGATGAAACGCACACTCCTGACTTTTGGCCACGGCTATTCGGCCACCGCTCTGTCAAAACGGCTCCTTGCGGACGGCTGGCATGTCATTGGCACCACCCGCTCGCCCGACAAGGCGGCGGCGCTGGAGGCGCTGGGGGTCGAACCTGTGATCTGGCCGGGCACCGACATGAGCGATGCCATCGGTCGCGCCACGCATATCCTGCAATCCGTCGGGCCGGACGCATCGGGTGATTCGGTGCTTGCCGCCTGCGGCAAGCAGATTGCAGCGCGGGCATCCGGGCTGAACTGGTTTGGCTATTTGTCCACCACTGGCGTCTATGGCGACCACGGCGGCGGTTGGGTCGATGAAACCACGCCGCTGACGCCCACCACCCAACGCGGCAAATGGCGGCTCGAGGCCGAGGAAGCCTGGCGCACGCTTTCAGCCCAATCCGGCCTGCCGCTGCATATTTTCCGCATCGCGGGGATCTATGGACCGGGACGCGGTCCGTTCAGCAAGGTCCGCGACGGCAGCGCACGACTTGTCATCAAACCCGGCCAGTTCATGAGTCGAATCCATGTCGAAGATATTGCGACCGTCCTCGCCGCATCGCTTGCCAGCCCCGATCCCGGCGCAGCCTACAATGTCTGCGACGATGAACCGTCGCCGCCCGAGGATGTTTTGACCTTTGCGGCGCGGCTTCTGGGGCTACCCACCCCGCCCGCAGTCGATTTCGAAACCGCGGACATGACGCCGATGGCGCGCAGCTTCTACGCGGAATCAAAGCGGGTCCGGAACGACCGCATCGTTCGCGAACTCGGCGTGCGGCTCGCCTATCCGTCCTACCGCGAGGGGCTGACGGCCTTGCTTGCCTCGGCCAGTCAGGACTGATCGCGCGCATTTTTCGACGAGGAATATCCAGGGGAATCGCCGCCGACTGGCGGTGATGAGGCAGAGTGCCTATGCCAGCCTCAGGACCGCCGCTCCGGCTGCGATGATCAGCACGGCAGCGATCCTGCGCCAGCCGACGGTTTCCTTCAGCACCAGAGCCGAAATCCCCGTCGCAAACAGGATCGAGGTTTCACGCAGCGCCGCGACCATTGCAACTGGGGCCATCGTCATCGCCCAAAGCGCCACGCCATAGGAAATCATCGTACCAAGCCCGCCGATCACACCGTCCCGCCAGCGCGCCAGCGTCTGCCGGATCAATCCCGGCCCCCGCAGCCAGACAGCCCAGGCGACGACGGGCGGAGCGGTCAGCAGGAATATCCACAACGTATAGCCCAACGCCGCGTCCGACTTGCGTACCCCCAGCCCGTCCGACAGCGTGTAGGCCGCGATCACACAGGCATTCATCAAGGCAAAGCCCAACCCGGCCCGCGACCCGCCACCATGACCAAATGCGGCCATGCTGAGGATGCCGAGCGAGATCAGCCCCACGCCGACCCAGCCGCCCAGCGGCATTACCTCGGCAAAGAGCCAGCCCGAGATCAGCGCCACGATCATCGGCGCGCCACCACGCATGATCGGATAGGCCTGGCTCATGTCGGCACGGCCATAGGCGGCAGCGACCAGCGAATAGTAGACCGTCTGCAAGCACACCGAAATTCCGATGAATGGCCAACTTGCGCGCGCTGGCTGCTGGACGAAGGGCAGTATCGCCGCAGCGATCACGGCAGCAGCGATGCAGATGGCCACGGCAGAGACCAGCTTGTCACCGGCGCCCTTGACGATGGCGTTCCAGCTCGCATGTAGCGCCGCTGCGACGAGGACGAAGAAAAAGACTGAAGCTGTCACGCTGCACCCGGCTGTTCGTGCGGCCAGACAGACCGGGTGGGCGGCTGGAAGTCAAGGAAGCGCGAAAACTTTCCTCGGCCCCCCTTGAAGGTCACGGGCGCGTTACCCAAGTCACTGACGCGGGCCGGGCCCCTCTGACGATCGTCGATCGTGATGTCGGACCGCATCGACTGTGTTCGATGTCAGCCCGGCACTGCCTGCCCGATATGCGTCCACAGTCTCACCTTGAAACAGTGAGGTCTGTTATGGAATTTTTACTGTCTGCCTTCATGGGCACACCCGTCTGGATGTGGCTTACGTTCATTGCCATCGTCCTTGCGCTTCTGGCTTTCGACCTTGGTTTCCTGCATGGCGGCGGCAATGGCGCCGGTCACGAAATCTCGGTGCGTGAGAGCCTGAAGCTTTCGTCTCTCTACATCGCGCTGGGCCTTGGCTTCGGTGGCTTCGTCTGGTGGCAGTTCGGTGGCCAGTCCGCTGCCGAGTACCTGACCGCCTTCGTCGTCGAAAAGAGTCTCGCGCTAGACAATATTTTCGTCATAGCGCTGATCTTCTCGTTCTTCGCCATCCCGCGCGCCTATCAGCACCGTGTGCTGTTCTGGGGTATTCTCGGCGTGATCGTGCTGCGCGCCATCATGATCGGCCTCGGCGCGACTCTGGTCGCTCAATACCACTGGGTTCTCTATATCTTCGCGGCGTTCCTTGTGCTGACCGGCCTCAAGATGCTGTTCATGGGCGAGAAGGAAACCCATCTGGAAGATAACCCGCTTCTCAAGTTCATGCGCCGCCGGTTCCGCGTGACTGACAAGCTGCATGGCAACGCGTTTCTCGTCTCCCAGACCGACCCCAAGACCGGCAAGCTGGCCACGTTTCTGACGCCGCTCCTGCTGGCGCTCGTTCTGATCGAGGTGGCCGACATCATCTTTGCCGTCGACTCGGTCCCCGCGGTCTTTGCCATCACCACCGACCCCTACATCGTGTACACCTCGAACATCTTCGCGATCCTTGGCCTGCGCGCGCTATACTTCGCTCTGGCGGCGATCCTGCACCGCTTCGCCTACCTCAAGCAGGCTCTGGCTGTGCTGCTGGTGTTCATCGGTTCGAAGATCTTCATCGCCGATGCGCTTGACTGGCAGAAGTTCCCGGCAAGCTGGTCGCTGGGCATCACTTTCGTGATCCTTGCTTCCGGTGTGCTGTTTTCGCTGTGGAAAACCCGCAACGAGGTGAAAACCGCGTGATCGCTTGAAGCATTTGGTTGCGGAGCTATTCTGTGCGCCCATATCCCGCCAGCATCACTGGCACCCAAGGGAGACGAAGCGCATGAGCACCGCAACCAAGACCTATGCCAAGACGCCCGAAGCCTTGGCGAGGCTGACGCAAGAACAGTTCCGCGTCACCCAGACCGACGGGACCGAACGGCCCTTTACCGGCGAGTACTGGGACCATGACGAGCCGGGCCTGTATGTCGATGTCGTGTCAGGCGAACCGCTGTTCACATCAGACGACAAGTTCGACAGCCACTGCGGTTGGCCGAGCTTTACCAAACCTGCCGTCGATGAGCATGTGAACGAGCTTCGCGACATGTCGTTGGGCATGGTCCGGACCGAGGTTCGCTCTGCCCACGGTGACAGCCACCTTGGGCATGTGTTCAACGATGGCCCGCGCGACCGGGGCGGGCTGCGTTACTGCATCAACTCCGCCTCGCTACGGTTCGTCCCGCTCGATCATCTCGAGGCGGAAGGCTACGGCGAATTTGTCGGAAAGATCAGCAAGGAAAACGGATAATGGCACAGGAAACCGCAATTCTGGCTGGTGGCTGCTTCTGGGGAATGCAGGATCTTATCCGGCGTATTCCGGGGGTGATCAGTACGCGGGTTGGCTATACGGGCGGCGATGTGGAGAATCCCACATACCGCAATCACGGCACCCATGCGGAAGGAATCGAGGTCATATTCGATCCCGCACGCTACAGCTACCGGCAGCTCCTGGAGTTCTTCTTCCAGATCCACGATCCGACCACGCTGAACCGGCAGGGCAACGATCTTGGCCTGTCCTACAGGTCGGGCATCTACACCCTGTCGGACGCACAGCGTGACGAAGCGTTGCGGACGATCGCCGACGTCAACGCATCGGGGCTTTGGCCCGGCAAGGTCGTGACGGAAGTGAAACCGGCGGGACCCTTCTGGGAAGCGGAAGCGGTACATCAGGACTATCTGGAGCGCATCCCCAACGGCTACACCTGCCACTTCGTCCGGCCGGGCTGGCGTTTGCCCCGCACCGCTGCGTAAGACACCATTGATCGTGCGCCGTCCCTGCCGTGTGCAGGGGCGGCGCTTCTATTTTCTGGCCTCTTGCTTCGCGTTGGTTCGGCCTTACGTTGGCCGGATGGGTTGCAAGAATGACGGACAGACCGAATGACCAATCAGACCACCGAAGCGACCCAGCCTGAAGAAGAGCCGGACGACGACCTCCTGGACGAAGATCTCGAAGAAGAAACTGGTGAGCCGGACGGCACGGAAGCTGCTGAAAGCACAGAGGGCAGCGACGAGCCTGCTCCGGGCAGGTTTCGGCGACGGCGTCGGAAAAAGAAACCGCGCCTGCGCCTGTCGGACCTTTTGAACAAGATCGTCAATGACGAGTCGCGCCCTGCCATCACCATCGGCGATCTGCTGCGCGAGATGGACGGTCGCGCCTTTGGTGCCCTCATCCTGATTTTTGCCTTCCCAAACGCATTGCCGGCACCGCCGGGGCTTGCCGCCTTTCTGGGTCTGCCGCTGATTTACCTGTCCTCGCAGATGATGCTGGGCCGGATGCCTTGGCTGCCGCCATTCATCGACAACCGCTCGCTGACGCGCGAGAACTTCAAGTCGCTCATCGACCGGGCCAATCCGGTCCTGAAACGTGCCGAAAAGCTGATGCGGCAGCGGTTGAGTTTCCTGACCTCACCCATCGCGGAAAAGGTGCTTGGCGCGCTTTTCCTCTTGCTCTCGCTGGTGCTGATCCTGCCAATCCCGTTCGGCAACATGCTGCCCGCTCTGGCGATCTGCGTTTTGGCGCTGGGCGTCCTCGAGCGAGACGGGGCGTGGATTCTGGCCGGATTGGCCGTCTCCGTTGCCGCGATCCTCTGGGTCGGCGGTCTGGCTTATGCGCTGGTCAAGTCGACGCTGTTCCTGGTGCTGAATGCGTTTTGAGGGGGGGCCACGTCCGATGGTCGCTGATCACTTCATCCAGTCGGCAAAACCCAATTTCAAAAGAGGCAGCGAGTCAGTTGCGGCAATTGAAGGGAAGTCATTGGCGCGTCCCCACCATTCGTTGATTGTGAGCACATGCTCCGCGCCGAAGGTAAGATAGTAACTGTCCGGACATCTTTGATCGACATTTGCCGGCGAAAGCACTGCAATTGCGATCAAACCGAAAATTGCCCGGTCGCTGATACGAATTGAACCCTGCTCGATAGTGACTTCGGTCACCCGCTTGTCGCTGGCAGCGTTGGGTATTAGCGCAAAACCATCTGGAAGTTCATCACCGTGACCGTGTGTGCATCTATGAATGCTGTAAATCACGTCCGCGAGGTCTGGTTTGCCGTCAGGTGTCGTGGTGCGCCTAATCGAAACAGGGAATCGTGTCTCGGCAATATTGATGCTTGGCATCGCCATTGGCCCAAGTATGAAATAATTCTCGCGCAAAACCTTTGTGAAACGGTCTTGGTTACCACTCATGTTGGGATGCAGTTTTTTTGCCGTTCCATCAATTGCATTGCAGGCATGAAGCATCGCAGATTCTAGTTCGCCCAGTTCCCAATCTTCAATTGCCCTGCGGATAGAGTCACCAACTTTCATATTGTCTACCCGACTGCCGAAGATTCAATTTTTCTAGATGGAAATTGATGACCGTGGCCCCTAAGCCCGCAACCCCACTCGCGCCACGCCCAGAACCTCCAACACCTTCGCCTCGATCTGCGGGGCGTTCATGCCTGCGACGGCATACATATCCTCTGGCGAGGACTGGTCGATGAACGTGTCGGGCAGGACCATCGAGCGGAACTTCAGGCCCCGGTCGAATACGCCTGCCTCGGCGAGGCATTGCGCGACGTGGCTTCCGAAGCCGCCGATGGCGCCTTCCTCGACGGTGATCAGCGCCTCGTGTTCCGCCGCAAGCCGCAGGACCAGATCGCGGTCGAGCGGTTTGGAGAAACGGGCGTCCGCCACTGTCGGCGCAAGGCCACGGGCGGCGAGGCTCTCGCGGGCCTTCATCACCTCGGACAGGCGGGTACCAAACGACAGGATCGCGACCCGGCCACCTTCGGCGATGATCCGGCCCTTGCCGATCTCCAGCGGCTGCCCACGCTCGGGCATCTCGACGCCGACGCCGTCGCCACGCGGGAAGCGGAAGGCCGATGGGCAATCGTCCAGCGCCGCCGCCGTGGCGACCATGTGAACCAGTTCCGCCTCGTCCGCCGCCGCCATGACCACGAAGCCCGGCAGGTTCGACAGGAAGGCAACGTCAAATGCCCCGGCATGGGTGGCACCATCAGCCCCGACCAGCCCGGCGCGGTCGATGGCAAAGCGCACCGGCAGGCGCTGGATCGCGACGTCATGCACGACCTGATCGTAACCGCGTTGCAGGAAGGTGGAATAAAGCGCGCAGAACGGCTTCAGACCTGCCGCCGCCAGACCCGCCGAGAAAGTCACGGCATGTTGCTCGGCAATGCCGACATCAAAGCAGCGGCGCGGGAATTTCTCGGCAAAGAGGTTCAGCCCGGTGCCGTCCGGCATCGCAGCGGTGATCGCCACGATCTTGTCGTCGCGCGCGGCTTCCTTGATCAGGCTTTGCGCAAAGACCTTGGTATAGGATGGCGCGTTGGAGGGTGCCTTCTTCTGCTCGCCCGTCACTACGTCGAACTTCGCCGTGGCGTGACCCTTGTCGGGCGAGCGTTCGGCCGGGGCATAGCCCTTGCCCTTCTTGGTCAGCACATGGATCAGCATCGGCCCGGTCGCCCGCGCCTTGACCGTGCGCAGGACCGACAGAAGCGCCTCCATGTCATGCCCGTCGATGGGACCGACGTAGGAAAAGCCCAGTTCCTCGAACAGGGTGCCGCCCACGGCCATACCTTTGAGCATTTCCTTGGCGCGCCGCGCCCCTTCCTGGAAGGGCGGCGGCAAAAGGCTGACCGCGCCTTTGGCAGCGGCCTTCAACTCCTGAAACGGACCTTCGGTGTAGAGCCGGGTCAGATAGGCCGACATGGCGCCGACAGGTGGCGCGATCGACATTTCATTGTCGTTCAGGATGACGAACAGCCGCGTCTTCAGGTGACCTGCGTTGTTCATCGCCTCATAGGCCATGCCCGCGCTCATCGAGCCGTCACCGATCACGGCAATGGCGTCTCCGGTTTCCGCGCCCAGATCACGGGCGACTGCAAAGCCAAGCGCCGCAGAGATCGAGGTGGACGAATGCGCCGCCCCGAACGGGTCGAAGGGGCTTTCCGACCGTTTGGTGAAGCCAGACAGCCCATCCTTCATCCGCAAGGTGCGGATGCGGTCGCGCCGCCCGGTCAGGATCTTGTGCGGATAGCACTGGTGGCCCACGTCCCAGATCAACTTGTCGCGCGGCGTGTCGAAGACGGCATGGATCGCCACCGTCAGTTCAACCACGCCAAGCCCCGCGCCAAGATGGCCGCCGGTCACCGAAACCGCGCTGATCGTCTCGGCGCGCAGTTCATCGGCAAGCGTCGCCAGCTCGCGGTCGCTCAGGCCCTTGAGGTCTGACGGGACCGTCACACGGTCGAGGGTCGGGGTCTGCGGTCGGTCGCTCATCACTGTCTTTCGGGCTCACATGTCGCGGGCAATAACGAAGCGGGCGGCTTGTCTCAAGCTGTCGGCGGCATTTCCGTAGGGGGAAAGTGCGGCTTCCGCCTGTAAAACCAGATCATGCGCCCGTTTGCGTGCCCCGTCGAGACCGAGGAGCGAGACAAACGTGGCCTTTCCGGCATGGGCATCCTTGCGCAGTTTCTTGCCAGCCTTGTCGGCATCCCCCGTCACATCAAGGATGTCGTCGGCAATCTGGAACGCAAGGCCAAGCGCCTTGGCATAGGCGGCAAGCGCGCCGCGGTCGGCACCGGCCAGAATGGCTCCGGCTTCGGCGGCGAAGGAAATCAGCGCGCCGGTCTTGCCCTCTTGCAGGTGAGTGATCTCGTCGAGCGAAAGTGGCGTCGAGGCACTCTCGGCGGCAATGTCGAGCGCCTGGCCAAGCACCATACCCTCGGCTCCCGATGCCTTGGCAAGCGCTGCGACCAAGGCAACACGGCGGTCGGCTGGGCCTAGCGAGGGATCGCAGCACAGTTCAAACGCCAGCGTTTGCAAGGCATCTCCCGCCAGAACCGCTGTCGCCTCGTCCCACTTCACATGGATCGTCGGCTGACCCCGGCGCAGGTCGTCATCGTCCATGCAGGGCAGATCGTCGTGCACAAGGCTATAGGCATGAAGCGCTTCGACTGCGGCGGCGGCTGACATGGCATTTGCAGGGGCGATGCCGTGCAGGGCAGCGCTTTCGAGCACCAGAAAGGCGCGAAGCCGTTTGCCGCCTTGCAACGTGTAGCGCATGGCGCTCACCACCGGGACATCGGCCCTGTTCCGAAGTGCGGCATCAAGCGCCTGCTGCACCGCAGTCTGGGCGGCCTTCAGCCGTTCGGGGAACATCTCAGAGCCCTTCGACCTTCGTCGTGCCGACAGGCGCGCCTGCCGCATTCAGGGTGATCTTTTCGACCCGCTCTTCGGCGGCCTTCAGCTTGGCCTCGCAATGCGCCTTCAGCGCCGCGCCGCGTTCATAAAGCGCAATCGACTTTTCCAATTCGACATTGCCCGATTCCAGATCGCGCACGACCTTTTCCAGTTCAGCCATCGCCGCTTCAAAGGTCATCGCCGCAATATCGCTCATTCGCCCCGCTCCATCAGTACCCGGACATGCGCGGCAACCGA
>Ga0209023_10005135_pt1 | contig 14470 bp, 14 predicted proteins | sample LakOneMetagenome_FD_187468 | JGI IMG/M metagenome (GOLD analysis project Ga0209023, IMG submission 187468) | Freshwater and sediment microbial communities from Lake Erie, Canada (SPAdes) (version 2) | ecosystem: Environmental > Aquatic > Freshwater > Lentic | place: Lake Erie, Canada...
CTTGGTTCTTGGTTCTTGGTTCTTGGTTCTTGGTTCGTGGTTCTGGGTTCTTGGTTCTTGCGGCGCCTGGTGCCTGGTGGCCGAGCCTCGGGCGGCCCGGGCCGAGAAGACGCGGGCAAATGCCGGCGCGGCGCGCCTGCACTCACCCTACGGTGATGTCAGCGAGGCAGGCGGAATGCGACGTACTCGCCGGAATAGGCGCCGCCGCTGATAGCCACGACGATGAACTGCTGCCCGTTGGCGAGGTACGTCATGGGCGTGCCCGACTGCGGGGCAGACATGAACACTGCCCCCACTTCATGGCCAGATGCCTTGTCATAGGCGCGCAGCATGGCACCGCGGGGATGATCGGCGGTCACGGTAGCCTGGGGGTCACCGGCGATCACGAGCGTTCTGGTGACGAGCGCACCCACCGCCGCGGCCTGGCCGGTCCGCGGAATCGACAAGCCCTTCAGCGCCGGATGGTTGCGCACAGTGTCGGGCGTCTCGCCGTGCGGTGTTTGCCAGACAAAGGCACCGGTGTCCATGTTGATGGCCGTGATCTGGCCGTACGGCGGCTTGAGGAACGGGAGCCCCTGCGGGTTGAGGCTGCCGGCGGCTTCACCAGTCGTGGTCGTCGGCGCCGCAGACACGGCTGCAGCACGCTCCGCAGCGGTGCCGGACGTTGAAACGGGCTGCGAGCTGCGAGCAGCGGTGGATGCTGCCCCGCTGGCCGCGCGCTGCGCAACGGCGTCAGCCCGGCGTCCTCACCTGGTCCTGTCACGTATTGAACGCCACGATCGGCGAAACCCTCCACCCAGTCGACATCCGAGAACGCCCTGTTCGGCGGACGCATGAGACCGACCGTCGGAAACGACTTGAACGAGGGCACGAACGCGACGTGCGTCTCGGGGTCGTACGAGCCGCCCGGCCAGTTCGTTCCGCCAGACGACCGGAAGCTGCCGATCGGCCCCTGGAGCGTGCTCACGACAGGTGCCGTGAAGATGGGACCCATCCTGTAGCGCCCCATGTTCCGCACCGCCTGCGCGCGCAGTCCCGGCGTGAAATCGATCAGGGCATCCTCGACGACACCTTGCAGGTCATACGGAGCAGGCCGCGTTGGAAACGGCTGCGTCGGCGCGTACCACTCTCCCGGCACGTCACCCTTCGGCACGGGACGTTCTTCGATGGGCCACACCGGCGTTCCCGTGCGCCGGTCGAAGACATACATCATCGCGGCTTTCGTCATCACCAGCACCGCCTTGACGGGTCGTCCGCCAACCGTGATGTCGGCAAGAATCGGCGCGGCAGAGACATCGAAGTTCCAGAGCGAATGATGTACGAGCTGGTAGTGCCAGCGCCGCTGGCCGGTCTTCAGGTCAACGGCAACGATGCTGTCTGCGAAGAGGTTGTTACCCGGCCGATGCCCGCCGTAGAAGTCTGAGCTCGGCGTCTCCACCGGCAGGTATGCGAGCCCCAATTCCTCGTCCACCGAGATCTGGTTCCACACGCCCGTGTTGCCGTTCACCACCCACGAGTCGTTCTGCCACGTGTCGTTGCCAAATTCCCCGGGACGCGGAATCGTATTGAACACCCACAGTCGGCGCCCGGTGCGCACGTCGAAGGCCTGAACGAGTCCCTTCGTGTTGTTGTGCGTCCGCGGGGTGCCGCCTTCCCGCATCGACGAACCGATCAGCACGATGCCGTCACGAGTCACGGTGGGCGTCGAGTGGACGCCGAGTTCTCCCGTGACGAGGTCGATCGGCTGGCGGTTGCCGAACACGGCGGCTTCCTTCAGATCGACCACGCCGTTTGTGCCAAAACTCTGGACGACCGACCCGGTCCTGGCGTCGAGCTCGATCAAACGGAAGCCAATCGTGATGTAGAGAATCCGCTCGTCCCTGCCGTCGGACCAGTACGCAACGCCACGACCGGAGAGTTGCCGCGGACCCGCGGCACTGCGCGCCCCTTCCCTCTCGCTATGCGACCAGATCAACTCACCGGTCACGGCGTCCAGGGCAATCGCCGATCGGCGAGTACCCGCTGTGGTGTAGAGCACGCCCTTGACCATGAGCGGCGTGCCTTCGAGCTTGAACTCGGGCCGTGGACCAAGGCTGTCCGTCTTGAAACGCCAGGCCAGCTCGAGTTACTTGAAGTTCGAGGCGTCAATCTGCGAGAGCGGTGAGTAGTGGGTGCTCTGCAGATCGCCAGCGTAGGAAGGCCACTCACCAGCGCTCGTGGACGACGTCGCACCGGATTGGGCGACGAGACCGGCGGCCACACAAAGGCCCCCGACAATCACGACTGCCGCCAATCCCTGTCGCGCCTTCATCATGGTTCGCCCTCTCGTGTGATCCGCGTCGCCAGACGCCTCGGCGGCACGCGCCGATGTCTTCGCCGGTTACTTCAGCACGTGGCGTTCGAGCATCTGTCGGCGCACCACGGCACCGTAGACATTGCCCTGCGCATCAACCCCGAGCCCCTCGGCACCGGAATGATCGCCGCGCGTCGATTCCATGTCCTCGATGAACGCCGTTACGCTGCCGTCCCGTGCGCTGCCGATGCGAATGCCCTTCTTGATGCCGGGCAGTTCATGGGCGCCGGTATCAGGTCCAGACTCCGAGTCCGCGACGTAGATGCGGTCGTCTTTGGTGATGTAGATGCCGCTTGGTCGCCCGAACTGACGCCACTCGTCGAGCCAGGTGCCGCGCTGGTCGAAGATCTGGATGCGGTTGTTCTCGCGATCTCCGACAAACAGGCGTCCGCGTGAGTCCATCGCGATTGTGTGCGGCTCGCTGATCGCGCCGCGGCCAGACCCCTTCGTGCCCCACTCGTTGAGAAACCGTCCATCCTTCGAGAAGTGCACGACGCGGTTGTTCTTGCCGCCGCGATGGCTGTCGGTAACGAAGATGTCTCCGCCAGGTGCGATGACGACGTCGGTGGGTTGATCGAACAGCTCTGGACCACCACCGCTCACGCCGGCCTTACCGAGACGCATGAGCACTCGACCCTCTGCGTCGAACTCGAGCACCTGGTGTCCCTTACCGTTGCCTCCTCTGGCATCGGTCACCCAGAGATGCCCCTGCGCGTCGAGCGCCGCGCCGTGCGGGAAGTTGAAGAGTTCTGCTCCCCAGGCCTTCAGCAGGCGTCCGCTCGCGTCGTATTTCAGGATGGGTGGTTCAGAACGTCCCTCACACGAGTTGTCGTGGCAGCGCTCGACGACGTACACCGTGCCGTCGGCGGCAACTTCGACAGCCGACACCGCCGGCCAACTCGCGATGGAGGGCGGCAACTGCCCCCAGTCGCGCATGGTGCGATAGGGTTGCGGCAGGTCGTTCCGTGGACCCGCGCTCGTCTGCGTTTGCGCCGACGCGACGCATGCGACCGCGGTCGCATACAGAAGTCCAGCCATCCATGGTCGAGTCCGCACCAGAATTCCTCCTGCGCGATCGAACGCTCAGGGCCTTCTAATCACCCGTTCGGCGTGCATCGCATTCGCGCGCCGACGAGCGTCTCCGCACGACGGCGCCCCAGCATAGTCGAAGCCGTCGCAACCCGGCCCGTCCGTGTTCCACAAACCTACCCAATGACAGTTAGGGGAGGGTTCGCTCCTTGACCCTCACCCATGGCGAAGGCACACTGACCGAACTTACTCAGGCGGCTGTGTGCACCGCCTCGACGTCCGCTCCAACAGAAAGGATTCTCCATGGCCGGTAGGCTTCCACGAACGGTCGCGCGCGTGATCGCGATGTGTGGCCTTCTCCTTCCAGCGACGGCCTGGGCGCAGGCCCAACCGATGTCGGTCTCGGCGATCGCTCCGACACGTCACTGGACAGGACAAGGCGTCACACCCGTATATGAAGGGTTCGATATCAACGCGGACGGCTCGTACAACTTCTGGTTCGGCTACCTGAATAGGAACTTCGAAGAGGACGTGGACCTTCCCGCCGGCCCTGACAACCGCATCGAACCCGGCGGTCCTGACCGTGGCCAACCAACGCACTTCGAAGTGCGCCGCCACAAGGACGTCTTCAAGGTGACGGTGCCGAAGGACTTCCCGCGGACCCAGCGCCTGACGTGGACGTTGAACGTGCACAACCAGTCGCTCGCCGTCCAGGGCAGTCTTGATTCGGTGTGGCAGATTGACCGTCTTCGTACGACGCGCGGCGGCAACGTGAACGACATCAACTCCAACCTGCCGCCAAAGGTGGACGTCATCCCGGACGCCAAGACGGTCGCCGCTGGCCGCCCACTCACACTCAACATCAGCGCGACCGACGATGGTCGTCCGAAGAAGCGGAACGGCAGCGAACCGGTGGGCATGACGGTGTTCTGGGCAAAGTATCGTGGCCCTGGCAAGGCCACGTTCGCCGCTCCCACGATGGCCGTCAAAGACGGAAAGGCCACCACCACGGTGACCTTCAGCGAACCGGGCGAGTACATCCTGCAGTCGGTCGTCGATGACGGCTCGGGTGAGACCGCCGGAAACTTCGGCTACCACTGCTGCTGGACCAACACGCAGGTGACGTTGACCGTGACCGGCACAAAGTCGACGCCGCCCGGCCAGGCCATTCCGACCTACACGAAGAACGTCGCGCCGATCTTCCAGTCCAAGTGCACCAACTGCCATCACCCTGGCACGGTGGCACCGATGTCACTCACGTCCTATCAGGAAGTGCGTCCGTGGGCGCGTTCGATCCGCACGCGTGTGGCCAATCGCGAGATGCCGCCATGGCACATCGACAAGACCGTGGGCATCCGCCACTACAAGAACGACCTGTCGCTGACCGACGATGAGATCGCCACGGTCGTGAAGTGGGCCGATAGCGGCGCACCGCAGGGGAACGCGGCAGACATGCCGGCCGCACAGACCTTCCGTCCTGAGAATGAATGGCACATCGGGAAGCCGGACATCATCGTGAAGATGGACGGCACGCACAAGATGTACGCGACTGGTCCAGACTGGTGGATCGACTACTTCGGCGATCCGGGCCTGACTGAAGACCGCTGGATCAAGGCCATGGAGATCAAGCCGGGTAACCGCAAGATCGTCCACCACGTCGTCACCTACGCAATCGAGCCCGACGCGCCGCCCGGAACACCGGCTGGCGGCGTGACGCTGCACGAGTACGCCGTCGGCAAGTACGGCGACACGTTCAACGACAACACGGGTCGTCTGCTCAAGGCTGGCACCAAGGTCCGCTTCGACATGCACTACTACGCGTCTGGTGAGGCGATGACCGACCAGACCGAACTCGGCATCATCCTGTACCCGAAGGGTTACACGCCGAAATACAACGTGCAGTCGCTGTCGTTCCGCAACCTGCCCAACGACGAACTCGATGTGCCGCCGAACTCCATTGCCAGGCACGATGGATACTTCCGCCTGACCAAGCCGGCACGCATCGACGCGTTCCAGCCGCACATGCACATGCGCGGAAAAGCGATGACCCTCGAGGCGATCAACCTCGATAACACAACCACCGTGCTCAGTTCAGTCGACCACTTCGACTTCGGCTGGCACGTGGCGTATCTCTACGACGACGATGAGGCGCCGCTGCTGCCGGCAGGCACGCTGCTGCACATGACCGGCGTGCACGACAACACCGCGTCGAACAAGAAAAACCCCGATCCGACGGTCTGGGCCGGTTACGGCGAGCGCAGTGTCGACGACATGCTCCAGGTGTGGCTGAACGTGGTCTATCTGGATGACGCGGAATTCAACAGGCTCGTCGCTGAGCGCAAAGCCAAACACGCGAGCAAGACCGCAACCACGCAGCAGCAACAGCAGCAGTAGGCAAGGGCAACGGATCGCTCGCACAAGCGATCAAGACGGCCGGAGTGGGCGCCTCCCCCGCTCCGGCCGTTTCGTTGTCGGCCGCACATGCGAGGATGTGATGACACTCCCACTCCTCCGGCTCGACGCGAGTGGGCCAGCGCCAGCACCGCGCCTTCTGCGGAGACGTACGCACATGAGAATCGCGGCAATGAGAAACGCGCTCGTGGTGACACTGGCCATCATGCCGGCCGGGTGCGGTTCGACAACACCAGCACAGTCCGACGCACAGGCAAGCAGTGCCCCTGCAGCCACGAGTCCGCCCGACACGCGTACCGCATCGTCGGCATGGAGTCCCATCGAGAACGAACGTGTGAAGGTCTACGCGGTGGACCCCGCAACCAATCCCGCGCCGCCGGTCAACACACCGATCGTGCAAATCTATCTCGATGGCAACGTCGGATACCTCGCCCCAGGCGGTGTCGTGTCACTGCTGATGCCGGGACGAGCCGTTGGCGGATACTTTGTCTGGATCGAGCTCAAGGACAAGGCGATCGCACCACTCGAGAACCGCACAGGCTACCCACTCGCGTTTCCCCGTCCGAACGTCAAGAAGGTGCTCGAGAACGACCGGGTGATCGTGTGGGACTACACATGGACGTCCGGCGTCCCCACGCCCATGCACTTCCATGACAAGGACGTCGTGGTGACGTACCTCGAAGACGGTGCGCTGCGTTCAACCGATCCGAAAGGCGCGGCCGTCGTCAATCCGCACTACTTCGGCTTCACCAAGTGGAACACTCGTGACCGCGTGCACACGGAAGAACTGATTCAGGGCAAGGGCCGAGCGATCATCACCGAGTTGAAGTGAGGAACGCGGTCAGGTGGGTCTGGTGAGAGGGGCGGGCCAGACGGGCGCCGCCCAGCCTCACTACTGCGCCAGCAGCGCCGTGACGCGCGGCACAACCTCGGTGCCGTAGAGCGTGATGCTGCGAAGCAGCGTCTCGTGCGGCAGCGCACCGTTGCTGTACTTCATGTCGAAGCGACTCAGGCCGAGCGCACGCACAGTCTGTGCGATCTTGCGCGCCACCGTCTCCGGCGAGCCCACGCACAGTGCACCGTCGGGTCCGACTTCCCTGTCGAACTGTGCGCGTGTCACCGGCGGCCAGCCACGTTCGCGACCGATGCGTCCGAACATCGCCGCGTAGTGCGGCCAGAGCTCTTCGCGCGCCTGCTCGTCGGTCTCCGCCACATGGCCCGGCGAATGCGCGCCGACTGGCAGCGGTCCCATGCCGAACTGGGTCAACGCGCGGTGAAAGAGATCGACCCACGGCGCGAAGCGTTGCGGACTCCCGCCGATGATCGCGAGCATCAACGGAAGACCGTGTTTCGCGGCGCGGACGACCGATTCGGGCGAACCGCCGACGCCCACCCAGGTGGTAAGGCGCCCGGTGTCAGTTGGCGGATACACCCGCTGGTCGGTGAGCGGCGCGCGCGTCTCGCCACTCCACGTCACGGGCTGTTCGGTCAGCAGTCTGGCGAACAAGTCGAGTCGTTCTTCGAAGAGCACGTCGTACTGATGCAGGTCGTAGCCGAAGAGCGGAAACGATTCAGTGAACGAACCGCGGCCAAGAATCACTTCGGCGCGGCCGTTCGAGACGGCATTCAGCGTCGAAAACCGCTGAAACACGCGCACCGGATCGTCCGAACTCAGCACCGTTACCGCAGACCCCAGATGAATCCGCGAGGTCTGTCCGGCGATTGCCGCCAGCACGACTTCGGGGGCCGAGACAGCGAAGTCCGCGCGATGATGCTCGCCGACACCGAAGAAGTGCAGTCCGACCTGGTCTGCAACAACCGCTTCAGCCACGACGTTTCGAAGCACCTGCGGCTGCGACAGTGCCTGTCCCGATGCATCAATCGTGACGTCGCCGAAAGTGTCCAGACCAAGCTCGATGGTGTTGGGCATGCACGTCTATGGTACCCGACGCTGCCTGCCCACTCTGCTCGGGCATCGAGCTGATGCGCGGAGTCCGCGCGCGGAGTATGGCTGGTCACGCGCGATGCGCGACCAGACCCATTCAGTCGGCGACTCGAGCGGCAGCACTTCCCGCGGACCGCACTGCCCCACGCAGCGCCGCCACTTCGTCGGACGAGAAGCGCCGCATGTCGATCCGCTGGAACTCACCCGGCTTCCACATGGCTCGCAGGATACCCTTCGCCCCATGCTCTCGCGTCGGCATCAACAGATGCGCCATCTCGTGGGTGATGACTCCGGCAAGCACCTCGTACTGCGCGGCACCACCAATGGCCACGATGTCTCGCACACGGTCGCCGAGCACGTAAGCGACACGTCCGCCGCGGTCGCGCGTGATTGGCGCGAAGCCCGCGGCATCGCGCGGTGCCTGCCGCCACGGCATCACGCCGTGTTTCAGGATCACCACTGAGATCCTCGCCACGCCGTCGTCCGGCCACTCACGCTTGCCGGCAGCCACATCGTCTGGAGCAACAGGTTCACGCCAATCCAGCGCGACACCCGCAACTGCGAACGTCTCAGTCACATCGCGCTGCGCGCGCTGCATCTGCTCGGCCTCTGTCCTGTCGTAGTCGTAGATGCGCACCGAAATCGCCTGTCCGTTGCTGGTCTGCGCGTCGAGACGCGCCGCGCTTCCGCACACCAGCAGCATCATCCACATTGACACCCAACGAGCGAGGACCGTTTTCTCCATGGTCCAGCTGGAGAGCAAGGACGGATCCAAGCCCGATCACGATGTTTTTGTTAGCGTTTCAAGAGATCCGACAATCGACGACAAACACAGTTGTCGGTTTGGCGAGGTGCGCCCCGCACACTTGTCGCTTTTCCAGTGAGACGCCTTGCGGACGAAATCCGCTAGGGGAGCGACTTTCGAAAGCTCACACCGTGTGCTTCCGGACCGGCCGCGATGACGATGATGCCGATGATGAACGCCGCGGCAGCGAACCCACCCATGCTCTGGGCGTAGGAGAAGTGCTCGCCAATCACGGTCTCGAGATAGGGCACGACGCCGGCGCACAACATGCCGAGTTGATACGCAAACCCCGGGAGGAAGCCGCGCAGATGCGCGGGCGACAGCTCGTTCATGTGCGCGGGAATGACGCCCCACGAACCCTGCACGAAGAACTGCATGAGAAAACCACCGGCGACGACAAGCGCCGAGCCCGGTGCAGCAATCCACAGCGGCACCACGACGAGCGCGCCAACGATGCCGCCGATCATCGCGCGGCGTCGTCCGTACCAGTCCGACGCACGACCGATGATGATGCCGCCAATGATCGCTCCCACCATCGACATCATCGTCGTCAGCGCGACCTGACTCGGTGTGAAGTGGCGCTGCTGCTGGAGGAAGGTCGGATAGAGATCCTGCGTGCCGTGCGAGATGAAGCCCATGGCTGTGAGCAGGACGACGAGGTACAGGAACCTGCGCCACGCGGCGGGCAGCGAGCGCACGTAGCTTTTCCAGTCCGTCCGATGCTCGTGCCAGGCGGCAGGTTCCTCGACCTTGGTGATCACGAAGATGGAAAGGAGCGCGGGCAAGCCGCCAAGAAAGAACATGTAGCGCCAGGCGTTGTGCGGATCAATCCGCTGCATGGCCGGGTACACCACGAGGAATGCGAGTGCGGCGAGAAGGTTGCCGAGCGAATAGCCCTGATGCAGCAGTCCCGACAGCACACCTCGCCAGCGCGCCGGAACCGACTCGAGCACCAGTGAGGCACCGATGCCCCATTGCCCGCCCATGCCAATGCCAAACAACCCGCGAAGCACCAGAAACCAGCCATACGACGGTGCGAGCCCGGACAGCGCGGACGCCACCGCGTAGAAGACGATGTTGATCGTCATCGGGATGCGGCGTCCGAAGCGGTCGGCCATGATGCCGAAAATCAACGCGCCGATGGGGCGCATGGCGAGCGTCAGCGTGAGCGTGAAGGCAACGGCTGGCCGCGACATGCCGAAGGCCGCGGCGACGTCGCTCAGGAGAAAGGTGAGGACGAAGAAGTCGAAGGCGTCGAAGGTCCAACCGAGGAAACTGGCGCTGACGGCGTACCACTGTGCGCGTCGGTCACCAGCCTCCTCGGCCAGACCGGAACTCACTTGGGCTGCTCGAGATTGACCGTCTTGACCGGGCCCATGCCGATGATGCGAACGACCGCATCTTCTTCGTGCGCGCCGTCATAGTGATGCCCGAAGGCCGGGTGGAACACGAAGCTGCCGGCCTTCATCGCTGTCATCTTCGACGGGTCGTAGGTGTCAGACTCCGGGCCGAGCGCGACATACCACGTGCCCTTGATCACGGTGACGAGGCGATCCTGGTCGTGATAGTGCGGGCGGCTGCCACTTCCAGCCTTGAACGTGATCTGCACGGCGTAGAGACCGGGCTTGTTCGGATCGCCCCACAGCACCGTCTGGGTGGAGTTCCCGGTCGGCTTGACGTCCTCCGGCTGCGTCGCCTTGAACTCGCTCAAGGGAATACTGCGCGTCTGGCTGGACGCCGTCGTGCCGAGGAGACACGCACCGAGAATACAGAAAGCCCACCGCGTAACTGTCTGGGACCTGCTCATGTAACGCTCCGTCTGAAATGCCGCTTGCCACCGCCGCGAAGCGACGTGCTCCGTCGGCTCCGGACGTTCCAGGGGCCCAAAACCGCCGCTGAAGCTCCCGGGTGTCGCGCGATTATAGCCGCAGCTTCGGCTACTCGGTGGTGGAAGTCCTGTGTGGCGCCTGAACGGCCTCAGCGAGCCGCTTCAGGTACTCCGTTCGTGGCATGTCGATGACGCCGAGCGATTCGAGGTGCGGGGTTGCCCACTGCGTATCGAGCAGCAGCATGCGGCTGTCGCGCATCAGCGACACGAGCGCCATGAGTCCGACTTTCGAGGCGTCGCGCTCACGGTGGAACATGGATTCGCCGGCGAAGAATGCTCCAATGCGCACGCCGTACAACCCGCCGACGAGTGCGCCGTCGGCGTTGAAGACCTCGATGCTGTGCGCCCAGCCAAGACGATGAAGGGCGGTGTACGCATCCACGAAGTCGCGGGTGATCCAGCCGTCCTCGCGCCGCGGGTCTCCGCACGCCAGCATGACGTCCTCGAAGCACGTGTCCATGCGCACGTCGAACTTCTTCGCGCTCTGACGAAGCGAGCGGGTGACGCGCAGATTGTCGAGGGGCAGGACACCGCGCGGGTCGGGCGACCACCAGCCGAGCACCTCGGGCAACCCGCTGACGGGCATCGGAAAGAGTCCGCGGCAGTAGGCGTCGATGAGCGTGGAGGGGTCCAGATCTGCGCCGCCACAGATCAAGTCCTGATCGGGCCACTCACCGACGAGCGGAAACTGCCACCGGCTCACGCCGACGGGTGCGGGGGGTTGATTCCAGCGGTCAGGCAATAGGGTCACGATACGCGTAGCGCCTCGATCTGCCGATCTTAGCGCGGCGGCGGAATGCGCTACGCTTGTACGCATGGCGGGACGAGAGGGACAGGACCAGACAGGCGGTGCTCTTCAGGAGCGCACGACCGAGCGCACCAAGGAGCCGACGCTGTACAGCGTGGTCCTGCTGAATGACGACTACACCCCCATGCAGTTCGTGGTGGATGTGCTCGAAACACTGTTTCAGAAGACGCCGTCCGAAGCCCACCGCGTGATGATGCAGGTGCACCTCAACGGAAAGGGTGTCGCCGGCGTCTATACATGGGAGGTCGCCGAAACCAAGGTCGCGACGCTGCTGTCGCTGGCCAAGGACGCGGGGCATCCGCTCCAGGCGACGATCGAGGATCTCTGATGTTTTCACCAGCACTCGAAGTCATCCTGAACGTGGCGTTTCGCGAGGCGATTTCGAGAGGCCACGCCTACCTCACGCTCGAGCACCTGCTCTATGCGCTGGCGCACGACCCCGACGGTGAGCGCATCCTCGCCGCGTGCGGTGCCGATCTGCCTGAGTTGCGCCGCGACCTCGATCACTACCTCGACGACTCGATCGAACGCCAGCGTCGCGGCTCGGCGAAAGACCCTGAGCAGACGCTCGCCTTCCGCCGCGTCCTGCAGACGGCGATTCTCCACGTGCAGAGCGCGCAGCGCGAAGAGGCCAACGCCGGCGACATCCTTGCGGCGATGCTGCAGCAGGACAAGAGCTACGCCGCCCAGTTGCTGACCGAGCAGGGCATCACCCGACTCGACATCCTGAACTACATCTCGCACGGCATTGCCAAGGCGTCTGACCCCTCGTCGAACGACGAGTCTGGCGCCGGGCGTCAGCCGGCGCAGGGCGACGGAGCCAGCGCGTCATCCTCGACGGACCCGCTCGCCACCTACTGCGTGAACTTGACCGAGCGCGCGCGTGAGGGAAAGCTCGATCCGCTCATCGGGCGCAGCACCGAACTGCAGCGCACGATCGAAGTGCTCTGCCGGCGTCGCAAGAACAATCCGGTGTTTGTCGGCGATCCGGGCGTTGGCAAGACGGCGCTCGCCGAAGGTCTGGCCACACGTCTCCTCAACGACGATATCCAGGGTGCGCTGGCCGGCGCGGAGATCTTCTCGCTCGACACTGGTGCGCTGCTGGCCGGCACGCGTTTCCGCGGTGATTTCGAGGAGCGCTTCAAGGCGGTGATTGCCGCCCTCGAGGCGCGCCCGAAACCGATCCTGTTCATTGACGAGATGCACTCGACGGTCGGTGCCGGCGCCGTCACCGGCGGCACGATGGACCTCGCCACGATGATGAAGCCGCTCCTCACGGCGGGTTCGCTGCGCGTCGTCGGCTCGACGACCCACGAGGAGTTCAAGCACATCGAGAAAGATCGTGCGCTCGCGCGGCGTCTGCAGAAGATCACGGTGGACGAGCCGTCGATCCCGGAGACCATCAGCATCCTGCAGGGTCTGCGCAGCCGCTACGAAGACCACCACGGCGTCACCTACACCGACGCGGCGCTCGAGGCGGCCGCCAAGCTCGCGGCCCGACATCTGCGCGACTACAAGTTGCCCGACAGTGCGATCGACCTGCTGGACGAAGCGGGTTCGGTGACGCGGTTGCAGGCGCTCGCTGCGGCAGCCGCTGCCCCCGCAGCGGTGGCGACAGCGACAGCGACGGCTGAGGCCGTGGCAGTGGCAGACGCGCCGCCGGCCGAGGCACCGCCCGCCGCACCGCGTCCGGTCGTCGACGCACGTGACATCGAGCGTATTGCCGCACGCGCGGCACGCATCCCCGACAGTCAGGCCGCCGCGTCAGATCGCGATCGGTTGCGCACGCTCGAAGAATCGCTGCGTCGCGTGGTCTTCGGTCAGGACGAAGCGGTTCATCTGGTGGCGCAGGCCATCAAGCGGTCGCGCGCCGGACTCGGACAGCCGGACCGTCCGGCCGGTTGCTTCCTGTTCACTGGTCCGACAGGCGTGGGCAAGACGGAACTTGCCAAGCAACTCGCGATTCTCCTGGGCAACGAGTTCATCCGCTTCGACATGAGCGAGTACATGGAGAAGCACGCGGTCTCGCGGCTGATTGGCGCGCCTCCTGGATACGTCGGCTTCGAGCAGGGTGGCCTGCTCGTCGACGCCGTGCGCCAGCATCCGTACAGCGTGGTGCTGCTCGACGAAATCGAGAAGGCGCATCCGGACATCTACAACGTGCTGTTGCAGGTGATGGACCACGCCACCCTGACGGACAACTCGGGACGCAAGGCCGACTTCAGGCACACAGTGGTCATCCTCACGTCGAACGCCGGGTCGCGAGAGATGGGATCGGCCAGCATCGGCTTCGCCGACACGCTCGGCAGTCTCGACGCCAACGTGCGCGGTAAAGCGGCGGCTGGCAAGGCGAAGACAGCGCTCGAGCGCGTGTTCAGCCCGGAGTTCCGCAATCGGCTGGACGCCATCGTGATGTTCAAGCCGCTCTCCCCCGACGCGATGGAGACCATCGTCGACAAGTTCATCCTGCAGCTCGAAAGCCAGCTGTCGGATCGGAAGGTGGCCATCGCGCTGACGCCGGCAGCACGCGAGTGGCTCGCGAAGGCAGGTTACGACCGGGTGTTTGGTGCGCGCCCGCTGGCGCGGGTCATTCAGAAGGAAGTGCGAGACGTACTGACCGATCAGATCCTGTTCGGCGCACTGGAGCTGGGTGGAACGGTCACCATCGATTGCACGAACGACGCGTTGGCGTTCTCGTACGAGGCGCCGAAATCGTCAACCTGAAATCTTCAATATTCAATCTGAAATTTCAGGCTTCTTATGCGCCGCGTTCCTGAAGGCAAGACTGCGAACCGGACGGTTCCAGGCGGTACGGATGGCGGTGGCGGTGTGCGGCTCGGTCTCCTCGAGCGCCGCCGCCAGTGCCTCGAGCTTCTGAGTCATGCGGTCGACGCGGGCTACATAGTGCTCGTCGTCTCCGCGCCTCTTGATCGATTCGCGCAGCAGCGCTGATTTCTCCACGAACTCGACGAGCGCATCAGTCCAGGCCATCCAGGGTCTCCGGCACCAGCTTACTTCGGCGCCCGGCCAGCGCTCCAGGCTCGCACCCGGCGCGCGCACGTTAACGCGCGTGCGCGTCGGCTCAGCTCCGAACCGGGTTCTGCCAGAGGCTACCGTCGGTCGCCGCCTGCCCTGCCAGCCGTGCCTGCCCCGGTGGTGTGCTGCCTGGCCCTGCCTGCTTGTGTTGCCCGCCCTGCCAGCCCGCCCCGCTGTCGTCCCCCGCCTGGAGA
>Ga0209023_10005136_pt1 | contig 14468 bp, 9 predicted proteins | sample LakOneMetagenome_FD_187468 | JGI IMG/M metagenome (GOLD analysis project Ga0209023, IMG submission 187468) | Freshwater and sediment microbial communities from Lake Erie, Canada (SPAdes) (version 2) | ecosystem: Environmental > Aquatic > Freshwater > Lentic | place: Lake Erie, Canada | collected...
GGGAGGACGAGGGCAAGGTGCCACGCGAGACGCTCCGCAAGATGGGCGAACTGGGGATGCTCTCCCTGCGCGTGCCGCAGGAGTTCGGTGGGTTGGGGATGGGCATGCTCGCCTCCGCGACGTTCAGCGAGGCGTTGGGCTCGTCGACCTACGGCGGCTTCGACGCCACGGTGCTGGTGCACACGGACATGGCCGGCCCGCACCTGGTGAACTCGGGATCCGCCGAGCAGGTCGAGCGGTGGATGCCCGGTGTGCTCAGCGGCGAGACGATCCTCGCGATCGGCGTGACCGAGCCCGACGCCGGCTCCGACGTCGCCGGGATCCGGAGCACTGCGGTGCGCGACGGCGACGGGTGGCGGATCAACGGCACGAAGATGTTCATCACCAACGGCGTGCACGCGGATGTCACCATCATCGCGGCGCGCACGGATCCCGAGAACAAGTACGGCATCACGATGTTCCTCGTGCCGGCGGGCACGGAGGGGTTCTCGATCGGCTCCAAGCTCGCCAAGCACGGCTGGCTGTGCTCGGACACCGCCGAGCTCGTGCTCGACGACGTGTGGGTGCCGGACAGCGCCATCCTCGGCACGATCCACCGCGGCTTCTACGAGACGATGAGGAACTTCCAGAACGAGCGGATGGTCCTGGTCGGCATGGGCGTCGGCGCGGCACAGGCCGCGATCGATCTCACGAGCGAGTACGTGCAGCATCGTCCGGCCTTCGGTGGACGGCTGGCGGACCTCGGCGCGATCCGACAGCGCATGGCCATGAACCAGGCGAAGCTCGACGCTGTCCGCGCGTCGATGTACCACGCCGCATGGCTCGGCGATCAAGGCGCCGACAACGTGCGCGCGATGTCCGGCGTGAAGGCCTGGGGGTGCGAGGTGGTGAACGAAGTGATGTACGACTGCCTCCAGTTCCACGGCGGCGCCGGCTACATGCGCGGTTCGACCATCGAACGGATGACGCGTGACGCGCGGGTGCTCACCATCGGCGGCGGCGCCACCGAGGTCATGCTCGAAGAAGTGGCCAAGCGGCTGCTCTGACAGCCCGCGCGATGAACGAGATCCGGCCGCTCACCAGAGTTCGATCGATGCTGTTCGCGCCCGCAGTCCGGCCCGACGTGCTCGCCAGGCTCGCCGCTCGCGGCGCCGATGCCGTCGTGATCGACTGCGAGGATGCGACCCCGCCGTCCGCCAAGGCGGAGGCGCGGCGACATGCGTTCCACTTCGGAACCGAGCTGGCGGCGGCCGCCCAGGTACTCGTTCGGATCAACCCGGTCACCACGGAGTGGTTCGACGACGACATCCGCGACGCACTGTCCGCGGGCCTCGCCGCCGTGGTCGTTCCCAAGATCGAGCGCCTCGAGGACCTCGACCGCATCGCCGTCGCGTTGGACGCCTCCGGCCATCACGGTCTCGGCGTGGTCGCCGGTCTCGAGACGGCGCTCGGCGTGGCCGACGCACGCGTGCTCCTCCGACACCGGCGCGTGGTCGCCGCGTACTTCGGCGCCGAGGACTTCATCGCCGACATGGGCGGGCGGCGCACCATCGGGAATGCTGAGGTCCACTTCGCTCGCTCCGCGTGCGTCCTGGCCGGTCGGCTCGCAGCGGTGCCGGTGATCGATCAGGTCGTCACCGACTTCCGCAACGACGACGCGTTCGCGGCCGAGGCGACCGCGGCGAGGGACATGGGCTACCGCGGCAAGCTCTGCATCCACCCGCGCCAGGTGCAGCTCGCGCACCACGCGTTCACGCCGTCGGCAGCCGAGGTCGAGCACGCGCGTCGCCTCGTCGCGGCACACGCCGAGGCCGCCGCCGCGGGACTCGCCGCCATCGACTTCGAAGGACAGATGGTCGACGCGCCGGTCGTGGCCCAGGCCCGGCACGTCATCGAGCTCGGAGAGCACACATGACCCCACCCCATCCCCGTGCGCACAGCGGCAAGTGGTTCGAGGAGCTGACACCCGGCCTCGTCATCCCGCACGCCATCCGACGCACGATCACCGAAGCCGACAACGTGCTGTTCACGTCGATCACGATGAACCCTGCGTGGCTGCACCTCGACTTCGACTACGCGGCGAACGAGACCGAGTTCGGCAAGCCGCTCGTCAACTCGATGCTCACCCTCGCGATGGTGGTCGGCATCAGCGTCCACGAGACGACGCTCGGCACGACGGTCGCCAACCTGGGATTCGCGGAGGTCGCCTTCCCGGCGCCGATGTTCCATGGCGACACGCTGCACGTGGAGACCGAGGTGCAGGAAGCACGCGCGTCGAGAACCCGCGCGGGCCAGGGCGTGGTGGTGTTCGAGCATCGCGGGTTCAACCAGCGTGACGAGCTGTGCTGCCGCGCGGTGCGCTCGGCGCTGATGCACCTCGCACCCACCGAGTGACCGGAGAGCGATGATGTCGACGCCGCGTGGCGAACTGATCTGGACACCGGATGCGGATGCGTGGGAGCGGAGCAACATCGCAGCGTTCGCGGCCACCAAGGACCTGCACGACCACGGCTCGCTGCTCGAGTGGTCCGTCAGCGAACCCGACGACTTCTGGATGTCCTTCGCCGACTGGGCCGACGTCCGCTGGCATCGGCGGCCGACCTGCGCGCTGGCCGACGCCACGATGCCCGGACGATGGTTCCCCGGCGGCACGCTCAACTACGCCGAGCATGCGTTGCGACACGACGCGGCGGCCGTCGTGTCACTGTCGCAGACCCGCGGCCGCCGGCACCTGGACAGCACCGAGCTCCGTGCAGCCGTCGCCCGTTGCCGCGCCGGCCTGGTCCGGCTCGGTGTCCGCACCGGTGATCGGGTCGCTGCGTTCCTCCCCAACATCGACGAGACGCTCGTCGCGTTCCTCGCCACAGCGAGCCTCGGCGCGATCTGGTCGAGTTGTGCGCCCGAGTTCGGCGTGCGCGCTGTCGTCGACCGGTTCTCCCAACTGGAGCCCACGATCCTGCTGGCGATCGACGGCTATCGCTACGGCACACGAGGCATCGACAAGCGCAGCGATCTCGCCGAGATCGTGGCCCAGCTCCCGAGCCTTCGCCATCTCGTGATGCTCCCCTACCTCCACGACCCGACCGACTCGGAGGAGATCTCGATCCCGATGTCGACGTGGGACGAGCTGTGCTCGGTCGAGGAACTCCTCACGTTCGAACCGGTCGCCGCCGACCATCCGCTCTACGTGCTGTTCTCGTCGGGCACGACCGGCCTGCCGAAGCCCATCGTCCACGGCCACGGCGGCATCGTCGTGGAACACCTCAAGGCGCTCGCCCTCCACCACGACATCCGCCATCACGACCGATTCATGTGGTTCAGCACGACGGGCTGGATGATGTGGAACTACCTGATCTCGGGACTCCTCCTGGGATCGACCGTCGTGCTCTTCGACGGCGACCCCGGCTGGCCCGACATCGGAGCGCTCTGGCGGATCGCGGCCATGGAGCAGGTCACCGTGCTCGGCGTGAGCGCACCCTTCATCATGGCGTGCCTGAAGGACGGGTTGCGCCCCGGTACCGAGCTCGGCCTCGCTCGTCTGCGCCAGGTCGGCTCGACGGGCGCGCCGCTCCCCGCGGCAGGGTTCCGATGGATCCGCGATGCCGTCGGCGATCACGTCCAACCCGTCTCCATCAGCGGCGGCACCGACGTGTGCACGGCGTTCGTCGGGGCCTCACCCACCCTGCCGGTGCGAGCGGGCGAGATCGCTGGCCGCATGCTCGCCTGCGACGTCCGGGCCGTCGGTGCCGACGGCGCGCCGTGCCCGCCTGGTGTGACCGGCGAGCTCGTGATCGGCACCCCGATGCCGTCGATGCCGGTCGGGTTCTGGGGTGACGAGTCCGGGGAGCGCTACCGCGCCGCGTACTTCGACTGGCAGCCGGGGCTGTGGCACCACGGGGACTGGATCACGTTCTTCGACGACGGCGCGTGCCAGATCACCGGACGCTCCGATGCCACCCTGAACCGCGGTGGCGTACGACTCGGCACGAGTGACTTCTACAGCGTCGTCGAGGGCATGCCGGAGATCGCCGACGCCGTCGTCGTCCACCTGGAAGACGCGCAGGGCGGACCCGGCGAGCTCATCCTGCTGGTCGCGTGCACGGTCGGTCACCATCTCGACGACGCGCTCCGCGCTCGGATCGGACGAGAGCTCCGCTCGCAGCTCTCGCCGAGGCACGTCCCCGACACCATCGTCGAGGCCGGTGTCCTGCCTCGCACCCTCTCCCGAAAGCGCCTCGAGGTACCGATCAAGCGGCTGCTCCTCGGCGCCGATCCAGCGACGGTCGCCTCTCGCGATTCGCTGACCGATGCGCGAGCGTTCGACGAGATCGTGGCGTGGTGCCACGCGCGGGCGCTCGCGAGCTGACGCCCCGAGCGAGCCGAGCGAGCCGTTCCCGGGTCCGTGCGTTCTCGTCCAGGTCCATGGTGCTCCTCGAAGCCGGTGGTCGTGGATGGTCGGTGTCAGCGGACGTGGCTCAGCGGGTGGACGCGGTGCGCGCTCTCGGGCGCTCGCTCGGCGCGCCGGCGCGTGGGCGTTCGACGCCGCGCCGGCGTCGCTCGACCTGCACGACCGAGACCGACTTGGCCATGTCGCCGTCGCCGCGCTCGATGGCGTCGAGCAGCATCTTCTGGTGGGCGAGCGCAATGTGCCGGCGGTCGGGCTCGGCATCGTGACGTGCCCGGCGGGCGTGCTCACCGCTGAGCTGGAGCGCACGGAGGATCGCGGCGAGGGTCTCGTTGCCGCAGGCGTCGTACACCAACGAGGCGAACTGGTCGTGGAGGAGGTCGACCTCGTCGGGGTCGGTGGACCGTTCGAGCTGATCGATCACACCGTGCATCTGCGCGAGCTGGCTCTCGGTGACGCGCTGCGCGGCGAGCGCCGCAGCGGGCGGGAGCAGGAGCTGACGGACCTCGAGCACCTCGTCGATCCCCTTCGCCTGGAAGAGCTCCATCGCGAACACCATGCCCGCCAGGAGCTCGCTCGGCACGAGGTTGGTCACGTACGTCCCGTCGCCGCGACGAACGTCGAGCACGTTGATCTGGGAGAGCGCGCGCACCGCCTCGCGCAGCGATCCACGTGACACGCCGAGGCGGTCCGCCAGCTCCTGCTCCGGTGGCAACCGGTCGCCAGGGGCGAGCTCGCCGGCGACGATCATCGAGCGGATGCTCTGGATCGCCTTGGTCGTGACACTCACTGCAAACCTCCAACGTTTCGGCGATCAGCGTCGTGCGCGGGCCGGAGCGCAGTCGCCATGCCCAGGATCGCAGGAATCGTGCAGTCTGCCAAAGTTCAGTGATGAATTTCGGCGCGCAGGGGCGGTTGCGGGCCACGGTATCGCGTGTCGCCGGGGCCGCGCCCGCACCGAGAACATCCGATGTCTGGTGACTACGCTGCCGCGATGGCCTCGCCGCTCCACGATCCGCCGCTCCTGCCCCATCTGATCATCCGCAGCCTCGAAGCACACGACGATGCGCCGTGCATCTTCATCGCCGGACGGATCGCGTCCTATGCCGAGGTCCGCGAACGCACCAGCCAGATGCTGCAGGCGCAGCGGGCGCGCGGTGTGGTCAGGGGCACGCGCCTCGCCGTGCTGTCGAAGAACCGACCGGAAGTGCTCACCAACCTGACGGCCTCGCTCGTCAACGGGTGCGTGGTCACGCCACTGCATCCGATGGGGTCGCTGGCCGACCACGCCTACGTGATCGGCGACGCCGAGATCGAGTGCCTCGTCTTCGACGCCGCTCACTTCACCGCACGCGCCACCGAGCTCCACGCCGAGTACCCACACCTCGTCCTGCTCGGCTTCGGACCGAACGACATCGGCGACGACTACCTTGCCCTCGCCGACCAGTTCGCGCCGACCCGGCTCGAGCCACCCGACGTGCGGCCGGAGGACCTGTGCACGGTGGTGTACACGGGTGGCACCACCGGCCGCCCGAAGGGCGTGCTCATGACCCACCGCGTCTGGCAGGCGATGACATGGATCCAGATGGCGGAGTGGGAGTTCCCCGACGACCTGCGCATCGCGATCGCGACGCCCCTCTCGCACGCGGCGATGTCGCTCGTGGCCCCCGTGCTCGTGTCCGGCGGAGCGTTCTACGTGATGGAGTCCTTCGATGCCGATGGGTTCTTCGACCTCGTCGAGCAGCACCGCATCACCGCCACGCTGATCGTCCCCGTGATGCTCTACGCACTGCAGGGGCACCCCCGGTACGAGACCGCGGACATGTCGTCGATGGAGACGATCTTCTACGGGGCCTCGCCGATGAGCCCCACCAAGCTCGCCCAGGCGATCGAGCAGTGGGGACAGATCTTCTTCCAGTTCTTCGGGCAGACCGAGGCGCCGATGGTGCTCACCCACCTCAAGAAGGCCGAGCACGATCTCGCCCGCCCGGAACGCCTGGCCTCGTGCGGCCGGCCGGTGCCATGGATGCACGTCGCCCTGCTCGACGCGGACAACGCACCCGTCGGGCCCGGCGAGTCCGGTGAGATCTGCACGCGCGGTCCCCTGGTGATGAACGGCTACAAGGACCTCCCGGACGAGACGGCCGACGCGCTGTCGGGCGGCTGGTTGCACACCGGCGACATCGGCCGCTTCGACGCCGACGGCTACCTCTACATCGTCGACCGCACCAAGGACATGGTCATCACCGGCGGCTTCAACGTGTTCCCCCGCGAGGTCGAGGACGTGATCAGCACCCACCCGGCGGTGAGCATGGTGATGGTCATCGGCGTACCCGACGAGAAGTGGGGAGAAGCCGTGAAGGCGGTCGTCGTGCTGCGCGACGGCCACGAACCCTCCGACGCGCTGACGGCGGAACTGCAACGTCTGGTGAAGGACCGGAAGGGTTCGCAGCAGTCACCGAAGTCGGTCGACTACGTCGACGCGCTCCCGCTCACACCGGTCGGCAAGCCCGACAAGAAGGCCGTGCGCACCAGGTACTGGGACAGCACCGGACGAGCGGTGTCGTAGCGCCGGTCGGGTCGACGTCGCCGTCGACCCGACCGGTCGCCCGTGGTCGGATCAGCCCGGAGCCTTGCCGACAGCGAGGTCGCTGACGTCCTCGAACTCCGTGGTGAGCGGCACGACCTTGCCGTTCTCCAGCTTGCTGTACACGACACTGCGGTTGAACAGGCGGTTGTAGCCCTCGAGGCCGCCCGTCCACTCCTTCGTGAAGTCGAGCACCGGCACCATGCCGTTGAGGTCGAGCTTCGTCGTGGTGTTCGCCGCTTCGTAGAACGACTTCGCGGTGATGTCACCGCTGATCGTCTCGGCGATCTGGGTGAAGCCGGTGAACGCGGCCCAGGTACCCATGCCGCCGAGCGAGTTGTAGTCGAGCGCCGTGGTGTCGAGCCCGGCCTCGTCGAGTGCCGTGCGGTACTCGTCCCACGGGGCGGTCGAGATGTCGGGGTACATGCCGACGATGATGTTGCCGTTGGTGGCCTCTTCGTTCCCCTTCGCGGAGATCTGGTTGAGGTTGCCCTGCGGGCCGTACTGCTGCGCCTTCGTGCCCGACTGCGCCCATGCGGTGTTCCACGTGATGAACGGCGTCTCGGAGATGATGCTGATGACGCAGTCGGCATCGGTCGTGGCTTGCGCCACCTCGGCCGAGTAGTCCTGTGCGGTCGGGGGCAGGATGATCTCGTCACCGAACGACATGCCCAGCGCCTTGATGGCGTTCTCCATCGGCGGGATGAAGATCTGCGCGCCGTCGATGATGACGGCGTTGATCTTCTTGCATCCGTCCTCGACGGCCTTCTTCACGGCGCCGACCGCGTACATCGGCTGGTTGCCGATGTTGAACGAGTACGGGCTCGTCAGCTCCGACGGTGTGATCGGGCAGCACGCCCCGAACCACGTGATGCTCGATTCGGCGATGACCGGCACGATCGACTCGGCGAAGTAGGTGAACGAACCGACGATCGACACCATGCCCTCGTCCACGGCCTGACGCGCACAGGTGGCGGCCACTGCCGGGTCGAACTGCTCGTCGCAGACGGTCACCTCGAGCGGGTGTCCGGCGATGCCGCCGCGGGCGTTGATGTACTTCTCGTAGGCCTTCGCCGTGTTGGCGATGTTCTGGTACGTCGGGCCGGCGGCGTTGAGCGTCGTGACGGTCATCACCTTGATCGGGTCGCCCGTCGGGGTGCCCCCGGTGGTGCCTGCGGGCTCGGTGGAGGGCGAGTCGGTCCCGGCCGGCTCGGTGGCCGGCGCAGCGGTGGCACCCGGCGCTGCGGTCGACGGCGGATTGGTGGTCGATGCATCCTTCGTGTCGCTGCCGCACCCCACGGCGAGCAGGCCGGCGGCGGCCAGCAAGGCGATGCCGCGTTGCCACGAATGACGAACTGAACGCGCTGCACGCGTCTGTGACATATGTTCCCCCAAGTTGCAGATGTCGCGAGCGCGGGACGCGCCCAGCGATCTCTCGACGGTATACCACAAGACATCCGATGTTCGCCAGCGTTCAATCGGGCGGGTCGGCGGACGCTCGCGTCAGGTCGTTCCACCGAAATCCCGACGATCGTTGGCGAATTGTCACCCCTCACTCCGGTGCACACGCAGCCGACTCGATGCACTAGCATCGGGCCGTTCACCGACTGCTCTGATGTTTCACTACGCAGAGTGGGGGGTCGGTGTGTCGGGGAACGGTGCAGGGGGCACGGTGAGAGAGGGACGATGAACGAAGTCATCCGATTTGCGTTGCTCGGTCTCGGGGTGGGCGCCCTGTACGCGCTGGCATCGCAGGGCCTCATCGTGATCTACCGCGGCACGGGCGTGTTGAACTTCTCCCTCGGCGCGACCGCCATCGCCGGGGTGTTCATGCAATCCGAGCTGCAGACCTCGGCCGGCTGGCCGTTCCTGCTGTCGGCCGCAGCCGGCGTCGTCTGGGCCGCGTTCATCGGCGCCCTGACGCACTGGGTGGTCATGCGGCCGTTGCGTCGTGCGAGCACCCTCGTGCGCGTGATCGCCACGCTCGGCGTGCTGATCACCATCCAGGCCGCCGTCGTGCTGCGGTACGGCTCCAGCCCCCGCCAGATCGAGAGCTGGTTGCCGACGAACCGGATCACCCTGTGGGGCGAGGTCGGGATCACGTCCGACCGCCTGATCCTGCTCGCGATCGGCATCGCCTCGGCCTTCGGCCTGTGGCTGCTGTACCGGAACAGCCAGTTCGGACTCGCCACCGAGGCGGTTTCGGAGAGCGAGCGTTCGGCGTCGGCGATCGGTCTGTCCCCCAACCGCATCGCCCTGATGAACTGGGCACTGGGTTCCGCCATCGCCACGGTCGCCGGCATCCTCGTCGTCCCCATCATCACGCTGCAGGTCACGTCCATGACCGCCCTCATCCTCGCGGCCATGGCCGCGGCGCTGGTCGGCAACTTCCGCTCGTTCCCGATCGCCACGGCCGCCGGGTTCGCGATCGGCATCGGTCAGGCGCTCGTCGGCCGGTTCGCCGACCAGGAAGGGCTCGGCGCATCCCTGCCGTTCCTCGTGATCATCATCGTCCTGGTCTTCCGTGGCCGCTCGTTGCCGCAGCGCGACCAGTACCTGCAGCAGCTCCCGATGGTCGGCAACGGTCGCATCAACTGGGCGTGGACGCTGTTCGGGTGCGGCGCCATCGTCTTCACGATGGTGACCAAGCAGAACAAGTGGATCGACGCGATGACCGTGTCGTTGGGCGTCGTCATCGTCCTGCTGTCGATCGTCGTCCTCACCGGCTACGCAGGACAGCTCTCGCTCGCCCAGTACTCGATCGCCGGGTTCGGTGCCTTCGTCGCCGGCCGGCTCGTCGCCGTGTACGACATCCCGTTCCTCCTCGCGTTGCTCGCCGGCGTCGCCGCGGCGGTGCCACTCGGCCTCGTCTTCGGCCTGCCCGCGGTGCGAACGCGCGGCATCAGCCTGGCGATCGTCACCCTCGGCCTGGGCAGCACGATCGAGTTGATGGTGTTCAAGAACCGCGGCTACACCGGCGGCGTCAAGGGCACGCAGGTCGGCAGTCCCGACCTGTTCGGCTTCGACATCGGCTCGATCAAGCACCCGGAGCGCTACGGCATCTTCACCCTCGTCATGGTCATGTTGGTGGTGGTCGTCGTGGCCAACGTCCGGCGCGGCCGCAGCGGGCGGCGACTCATCGCCGTGCGCACCAACGAACGCGCTGCGGCGGCGCTCGGCATCAACGTGATGGTCGCCAAGCTGTTCGCGTTCTCGTTCGCGTCGGCCATCGCCGCGCTCGGTGGCATCGTGCTCGCGTTCCGGCTCAGCTCGATCAGCTACCAGTCGTTCAGCAACTTCACCTCGATCACGTACGTCGGTCTCGCGCTGCTCGGCGGCGTCGGTCAGCTGCTGGGCGCCTTCTTCGGCGCCACCCTCGCCACGGCCGGCATCACCCAGGAGGTGCTCGAGACCACGTGGGACGGTGTCGGCAAGTGGATCCAGCTCATCAGCGGGATCGGGATCCTGCTCACGCTCATCAGCTACAAGGACGGCGTCGCCGCCCAGTGGCTGCGGATGTCGCGGGAGCTGAAGAAGACGAGGAAGTGGAGCCAGCCCTACACGATCGAGCTCGCCGACGTCGCCGACAGCGGCGTCGACACGGAGCACAAGCGGGTCGCCGCACGCACGCTGATCGTGGACGGTCTCACCGTCCGGTACGGGGCGGTGGTCGCGGTGAACGACGTCAGCTTCCGGCTGGAGCCGGGCAAGGTCACCGGCCTCATCGGACCGAACGGGGCCGGCAAGACATCGCTCATCGACGCCATCAGCGGGTTCGCCGCATCGGAGGGCAGCGTGCTGCTCGACGATCTCGACCTGTCGAAGCAGCCGGCGATGCGGCGTGCCCGCGCCGGTGTCGCTCGATCGTTCCAGTCGCTCGAACTGTTCGAGGACTCCACGGTGTTCGAGAACCTCAGTGTCGCCGCCGACCCGCAGGACCTGCGCTCCTACCTGCTCGACCTGATCTGGCCGATCAACCCGAAGCTGCCACCGGAGGTCGTTCGGGCGATCACCGAATTCGGCCTCGACCAGGACCTCCATCGCGACGTGCACGACCTCTCGTACGGCAAGCGCCGGCTCCTCGCCATCGCCCGTGCCGTCGCCATGCACCCGAGCGTCATCCTGCTCGACGAGCCGGCCGCCGGCCTGAGCTCGGCGGAGGGCAACGAACTGGCCCGTGTGGTCCGCCGGCTCGCCGACGAGTGGGGCATGGCGATCCTCGTGGTGGAGCACGACATGAACTTCGTGATGGGCGTCTGCGATCAGGTGATCGTGCTCGACTTCGGCGTGCTCATCGCCGCGGGTCCCCCGCAGCAGGTCCAGTCCGATCCCGCGGTCATCGCCGCCTACCTCGGCGACGAGACCGACATCGACGAACGCCACCGCGGCGGGCACGACGACGAGCGCCACATGACCGCTTCTGCCTCCGCCGCCTCGACCCCCGCACCCGTCGCCGGAGCGGCGTCGTGACCGCCGCCCTGCTCGAGACCCGCAGCCTGAAGGCCGGCTACCTCGGCCGCGAGGTGGTACGAGCCGTCAACCTCCGTGTCGATGCCGGCGAGGTCGTGTGCCTCCTCGGCCCCAACGGAGCGGGCAAGTCCACCACCCTGCTCACCATCGCCGGCGATCTACCCCCGGTCGACGGCATCGTCATGTTCAACAACGTGCCCACGTTCACGCCCATGGATCAACGAGTTCGTGGCGGCATCGGGCTCATCACCGAGGACCGGCTGGTGTTCAGCAAGCTGTCGGCGCGCGACAACCTGCGCATCAACGGCGGCTCCGTGGACGCCGCACTGCGACTGTTCCCCGAGCTCCAGATGCGGCTGTCGGTGCGCGGCGGGATGCTGTCGGGTGGCGAGCAGCAGATGCTCGCCCTCGCTCGCGCCCTCAGCCGCGAGCCGTCGCTGCTGCTCGCCGACGAGCTCTCGCTCGGGCTCGCCCCGAAGATCGTCGAGCGGCTCCTCGGCGCTGTGCGCGCTGCAGCGGACGAGCGGGGTACCGGCGCACTGATCGTCGAGCAGCACGCGCACAAGGCGCTGAAGTACGCGGACCGGATGTACCTGATGGCGCGTGGTCAGATCCTCCTCGAGCTCCCCGCCAAGGAGGCGCTGGGCCGGCTCGACGAGATCGAGGCCGCCTACCTGCGCGGCACCTCGGAGACCGAGGAAGACCACATCGAGCGGCTGCGACGGAAGAACAAGAAGAAGCAGTGGAAGCGCCAGCGGGTCCGTGAGCGTGAGCTCGCGCGGCTCTCCGGCAAGATCGTGTCCACCAGGAAGGAAGAGGATGATGAGTACTACTTCGATACCGAACAGCGCCTGCGTTCCTGGGCCAAGCGCGTGCGGAGGTAGCTGACGTGGGGTACAGAACCTCGGAGCTCCCCCCGGTCGAGCTCGACGAATTCGCCAAGATCCCGTTCCTCGAGCGGATGAAGATGCTCCAGCTGCACTGGGTGAAGTACGGGTTCGGCACCCCGAAGCAGACCGTCACCTTCTACGTGTGGAAGATCTTCTTCTACGCGCTCTTCGGGCTGATCGTGTGCGGTGCCTTCACCAAGGGCCTCGAGTTCAACAACATCGCCAGCTGGTGGCACCAGCCGATCCTGTACCAGAAGCTGATGGTCTGGACCGTGCTGATGGAGATCCTCGGGCTCGCCGCGACGTGCGGCCCGATGGCGTTCCACTTCGATCCGCCGATCGGCGGCGTCCTCTACTGGTGGCAGAACGACACCCTGCGGGTGCCGCCCTACCCGAACCACCTGCCGTGGTCCAAGGGCACCCGCCGCACGCCATGGGACACCGGGCTCTACAAGCTCATCGTGTTCTGGCTGGTGATGATGCTGTTCCTGTCGGGTGATCAGGTCGCCGGGCTGCCGAAGGGTTCCGCAGGGGTCATGCCCCAGTGGGCGCTCGTCACCTACTGCGGCCTGATCCTGCTGATGGGCACCCGCGACAAGATCGTGTTCCTCTCGGCACGCTCGGAGCAGTACGTGCCGACGATGTTGTACTTCGGCCTGTTCCACAACTTCCACGACATGGTCATCGCCGCCAAGATCTGCATGGTCGTGATCTGGATGGGTGCCGGCTTCTCCAAGCTGCAGCACGGCTTCTCGTCCACCGTGGCGATCATGGTCCAGAACACACCGTGGAACAGCTCGCAGCGATTCCGGATGGCGACCGTGAAGGACTACCCGAACGACATCCGCCCGTCGAAGATCACGCACCTGATGGCGCACATCGGCGGCACCACGTGCGAGATCGTCATGCCGCTCACATTGCTGTTCTCACCGTGGCCGTGGCTGACGTGGATCGCGATCGTGTCGATCTGGATGCTGCACACGTTCATCATCTCCACGATCCCGCTGGCGGTGCCGCTGGAGTGGAACGTGTTCTTCATCTTCGCCGCCGGCTTCCTGTTCGGGAACTTCTCGGCGGGCAACGGGTACGGCGTCGGCGACATGACCCCGTGGTTGTTGGGGATCGTCGTCTTCGTCGCCCTCGCGCCGATCGTGCTCGGTGCGCTCCGACCGCAGTACGTCTCGTTCCTCGTGGGGATGAAGCAGTACGCCGGCAACTGGGCGGCCGCCACGTTCTCCTTCAAGGACAAGGAGAAGGAGGACCGGATCAACCAGCGGATCGTGAAGGCGGCCGACAACCAGATCGACCAGCTGAACCCGCTGTTCGGCAACGAGATCTCGGAGATCTTCATCCAGAAGGCGGTCGCGTTCCGCATGATGCACCCGATGGGACGGATGCACATCTCTGCGCTCCTGCGACACACCGACTCCCTCGACAGCCGCATCCAACGCGAAGGCGAGTTCGTCAGCAACGTCCTCACCGGTTGGAACTTCGGCGACGGTCACTGCATCGACGAGCGTCTCATCGCCGGGGTCCAGGAGCGGTGTCAGTACGAACCGGGCGACGTCATCATCGCCTGGACCGAGTCGCAGCCGGCCTTCAGCAAGAAGGTGCAGTACCGGGTGATCGACGCCGCGTTGGGTTGCGTCGAGAAGGGCTGGTACCACAACGACGACGCGTACGCCGAGCAGCCGTGGCTGCCGAACGGGGCGATCGCGCACACGGTCTCGTGGACGCGCGATGGCTACGTGGCGCCCGGCGTGCCGCATCCGGGCACCGGCGGGCGCACCTGACGCCGACGGACGGCGAGACGGGCCCCGCGACATGGGCACGGTGATGTCATGGGCACGGTGACGTCATGGGCACGGTGAGGTCGTGAGCACGGCGATCGTCGTCGGCAGCGGCCCGAATGGGCTCGCTGCCGCGGCGAGGCTGGCGCGCGCCGGCCTCGACGTCACCGTGCTGGAGGCGAACAGTACGATCGGCGGCGGCACGCGCAGTTCGGAGATGCTCGTGCCCGGGCTCATCCACGACCACTGCTCGGCGTTCCATCCCATGCCCACGGTGTCGCCGATCTTCGTCGAGCTCGGCCTCGCGGCGAACGGTCCGATCACCT
>Ga0209023_10005137_pt1 | contig 14468 bp, 15 predicted proteins | sample LakOneMetagenome_FD_187468 | JGI IMG/M metagenome (GOLD analysis project Ga0209023, IMG submission 187468) | Freshwater and sediment microbial communities from Lake Erie, Canada (SPAdes) (version 2) | ecosystem: Environmental > Aquatic > Freshwater > Lentic | place: Lake Erie, Canada...
CTATGATATGAAAGCAGTCCAAGGGTTTTGTTTAGAACTTAATTTTATAAAAAATTATCAGGAAAAAATCAAAGACACTAAATATTCATCTTCACGACTTATATTATTACAAAATATAAATAACTCTGAGTTAGAAACAATATCACCATGGATAAGAGATATAAATGCATTTGAAAAATTTTATAAGTCGAAAAAAATGATTTCAAATTGTAAAATTTGAGCTAGTACATGTAAATTACTTACTTTCTCCCCCCTTTTCGACACAGAAAAAGCTCTCACCTTGATCTTTAACTTGTGTTCCGTTGAGGAAACCACCTATACAGAGAAATCGGGATTGTTTGGGCATCTATTAAACCTCGTTCCTAAATTCCCATATGTAAAACATATAATTGACCATTTGAATCCATGACTTTTTTAAAGCAATTTGCTAATTTTTCAAATTGCTCAACAATTTTATCTCGTTGATATATGAGTTTTTCCTGTTTTAAGCTATCTCGGACTATGCGCTCAACATTACTATCACCCAAAGGATCATCGTCATCAGCCAACTGGTACGAATAACTACCTTCTAATTTCAATATTGCAGGTGAAAGCTTTAAAATATCCGCAATACTTAAAAATAAGTTATATGCCTGTGTAGCACCTTCAATATCAATAACTGTTACACCACAATAGTTTAAGCCTGTATGTCTAACTTTCAAAGATGGATTATAAGTGCTAATCCATTTCAAATAATCCATATAATACAAAATTAAATCATCATTAATTGAAACATCATATGGGACTTTTTTGAGTACATTCATATAATCATTATAGGTATATTCTTCTTTATTTAAGACAACAAAATCATGTACTAAAGCCATTTATTCACCTATTTTTCCTGCTTTGATATAATCATATGCCTCAATTAAATTAAAGGAATAAAATTTTTTATTTGAGATATTATATAGATACACTTTTTTTATCTATTCTATGGATATATCACTAAGAATAGCTGCTTCTACTTTAGGTATAAATTTAAGTCCCTTTATCTGAGCAGTTTGCCATTGCCTATAAAGGCTCTCTCTATTTATATAAGTTTTACATTTAGTCGTATCAATAATCATCCAAACAGAGAAACCATCTTGTTGATTTCTATTATGGTTTGGTAAAAATCTATATAACTCAGGACTTAAAGCTTCCCAAGTGTTATTTAAATATCTATTATAAGCTTCTATTGAAAAATTTTTAAAATCAAAAACACTCACCCCTCCTAGATTTTGCACGTAAGTTTGATTATTTTCATCTTGTGCATTTCCGAACTTTTTATGCTTTAAAATTGAAGGGTCTGGATTAATAAAAATATATCCACTTTCACAAATACTTAAAAATGATTCTACGGTTGTAGTATGGCAGACCGTATCCAATAATTCTTTTGGTATCTCATTCATAATAAAATAAGGGCTGATTACTCAGCCCTTATTTTTACCTCAATTCAATCTATTTTTCAATAAATTAGCTTAATTGAGCAGCAGCAATTTTCTTAGTATCAACATCTTTAGCAGCATTTGTGTACTCGCCCATCTTATCGAAGTTCAAGTATTGGTAAATGTCAGCAGACATGCTGTCGATTTGAGCAGCATATTGTTGATATTCTTCAGGAGAAGGTAATTTACCCAATACCGCAGCTACAGAAGCAAGTTCAGCAGAAGCTAAGTAAACATTTGCACCTTGACCTAAACGGTTCGGGAAGTTACGAGTAGACGTCGATACACAAGTTGTATTCGGAGCTACACGTGCTTGGTTACCCATACATAATGAACAACCTGGCATTTCAGTACGCGCGCCAGCTTTACCATAAATGTTATAGAAACCTTCTTCCATCAATTGATGCTCGTCCATACGAGTTGGTGGAGCCAACCATAAACGAGTAGACAATGAACCGCCTGGTACTTTATCAAGTAATTTACCAGCTGCACGGAAGTGACCAATGTTGGTCATACAAGAACCAACGAATACTTCATCAATCTTCACACCTTGAACGTCAGATAATAATTTCGCATCATCTGGGTCATTCGGGCAGCAAAGAACTGGTTCAGTGATTTCTGCAAGGTCGATTTCGTACACTTTAGTGTATTCAGCATCCGCATCAGCTTGAAGAAGTGATGGATTCGCCAACCATTTTTCCATGTTCTCAACACGACGAGCCATTGTACGCGCATCGCCATAACCTTGAGAGATCATCCACTTCAACATCGTGATGTTAGAGTTCAAGTATTCAGCAACTTTCTCTTCAGAAAGTGTGATTGAACAACCCGCAGCAGAACGTTCAGCAGAAGCATCAGAAAGTTCGAATGCTTGCTCTACAGTAAGGTCAGTTTCCATTTCTGTTAAGTCGATTTCTAAAATACGACCAGAGAAGATGTTTTTCTTACCTTTCTTCTCTACAGTTAAGTCACCAGCTTTGATTGCATAGTAAGGAATCGCATGTACAAGGTCACGTAGCGTGATACCAGGTTGCATTTTACCTTTGAACTTAACAAGAATAGATTCAGGCATATCTAACGGCATAACACCAGTCGCCGCAGCAAATGCTACAAGACCAGAACCCGCTGGGAAAGAAATACCGATTGGGAAACGCGTATGTGAGTCACCACCAGTACCAACTGTATCTGGAAGAAGCATACGGTTTAACCAAGAGTGGATAATACCGTCACCTGGACGTAAAGAAACACCGCCACGGTTCATGATGAAATCAGGAAGCGTGTGTTGCATTTGAACGTCAACTGGTTTTGGATAAGCAGCAGTGTGACAGAAAGATTGCATAACAAGATCAGCAGAGAAACCTAAGCAAGCTAAGTCTTTCAATTCGTCACGAGTCATCGGACCTGTTGTATCTTGCGAACCAACAGTTGTCATCTTAGGTTCACAGTAAGTACCTGGACGAACACCTTGACCTTCTGGAAGACCACATGCTCGACCAACCATTTTTTGAGCTTGAGTAAAGCCTTTACCAGTGTTTTCAGGTTGAACTGGAACACGGAATAAAGTTGAAGGTGCAAGACCTAAAGCTTCACGTGCTTTAGTCGTCAAACCACGACCAACGATCAAGTTAATACGACCGCCAGCACGTACTTCATCAAGAAGCACTGGAGTTTTCAATTCAGATTCAGCGATTTGCTCGCCTGCTTTGAACGCAGTAACTTTAGCAGCAGCGTGATCGATCTTAAGAACGATTTCGTCGCCCATGTTCATGTTTGCAACATCGATTTCTACAGGTAACGCACCTGCATCTTCCATTGTGTTGAAGAAAATCGGTGCAATTTTAGAACCTAAGCAGTAACCACCGTCTTTTTTGTTCGGGATGTGAGCAATGTCATCACCAAAGAACCAAAGCACAGAGTTCGTTGCAGATTTACGAGATGAACCTGTACCAACAACGTCACCTACGTAAGCAACTTGGTTGCCTTTCGCAATCAATTCTTTGATTTGGTTTAATGGACCAACTTCACCAGGAACTTCTGGGTTGATACCATCACGTACGTTTTTCAACATTGCATTTGCATGTAATGGGATATCTGGACGGCTCCAAGCGTCTTGTGCAGGTGACAAGTCGTCAGTGTTAGTTTCGCCAGTCACTTTGAAAACTGTAAGTTTAATTTCTTCTGGAACATCTTTACGGCTAGTGAACCATTCAGCATCAGCCCAAGATTGCATAACTGCTTGTGCATTTGCATTACCAGCTTTTGCTTTTTCAGCAACGTCATGGAACGCATCAAATACAAGAAGTGTTTTCTTTAATGCTTCTGCAGCTAAACCAGCAAGTGCAGCGTCATCAAGTAATTCAACTAAAGGTGCAACGTTATAACCACCAAGCATAGTACCTAGTAAGTAAACCGCGCGTTCTTTAGAAATTAATGGTGAAGTAGCTTCGCCTTTAGCAACTGCAGTTAAGAAAGCAGCTTTAACGTATGCAGCTTGGTCAACACCAGCAGGAACACGATTTTCAAGTAAATCAACTAAAAACGCCTCTTCGCCTGCAGGTGGATTTTTTAACAATTCAACCAGTTCAGCAGTCTGAGCATCATCAAGTGGCTTCGGTGGGACTCCGAGTGCGGCACGTTCTGCAACGTGTTGGCGGTAAGCTTCTAGCACGGTGTTATTCCTCTTTTTAAAAAAATTACCTGTGAATTCCAGCTTGTCAAAAGCTTCACTGGTAATATGGACTGTCAAATTTTACTAAAAATCAAGTCAAAAGTTAATGCATACTTCGTGTTTATTCGTGATGACCATTATTTTGTAAATAAATATCCGTCAATCATGTCCATCACTTATTTCGAATTCAATGCCATCATATTTTATAATGTAACATCAAATCAGCTTTACTTTTAACGACATTTTGTAGGCATAAAAATGGCAACATAAATGTTGCCATGGTTTTATCTAGGAGAATATTCAACCTTAGTGGACAGTTGTGGTATTAATATAGTTTTGGAAATCATTACGGCATCCTTCAAACTTCATTTGCACTTCATCTTCATGCATCATGGCATGTTCTGCACAGGCAAAGGAAATTTTAACTTGGTATAGCTTTGCTTGCTCATCGATTGCTTGTTGAAAAAAGACCTGATCGCCTAAACTCAAGACATAGTGGCTTCCACTGATGACCACAACACCCTGTTCATCTTCTAAGAGCAAGTCCGCATTATGTAAATATGCTACTACTTCCATTTTACCGCTCCTCAGCTACTTTTTATTTTCTATTTCTATATTTTATATATGCTTTTCTTATTTTATGCTAATCATTTATTGTGACTAAGCATGTGTGATTTTTCATTATCTATAATATAAAAAACAATATAAAAAAACCGTTCCTTAGAACGGTTTGTAATCAGGCATTTTTTTCGGATCATGTGGCGTATTTAAACATTGTTCATACGCTTCTTGCTTAAATTTAGCTTGCACAGCGTCTTTATCTGCTTTTAATTCAGCATCAGGCAATGCATAAATTTTATCTAAGTACTCAAGTACAAATTTCTTCGTCGTTGGGTCTGTAACTTTATTCGCATATTCAACAGCTTCTTTTTGGGTAATCCCATTCTGACGATCAAGTGTGATTGAACGTGCTGCATTACCAACGCTAGTACAATAACCTTTCCAAATTTCCTCAGGAGTTGCAGGTTTTTTTTCAGCACAACCTGCCATAAATAACACTGTGCTTATTGCACCTAAAATTACGAACTTCTGCATTAAAAAATCTCCAAATCCGCCCTATCATACTTAATTTCTGGCAGATTTGAAGATTTTCTTGTTTATAACGGTCACTTTCATTGAAATGAAATTTATTTTTTACATTTAAAAATAAATACTTAATCAAAAATTAATTGTGTCACCACATGTCGTGAATTGATCATGACTAAATACCTCGCCAGTCGACACGAGCATTGCGTTCAGTGGTATATACTCTTTTTACATATTGCCCTAAAGGTAGCTCAAATAAGTATTGTGTATATGCTGAAACTTCGGTTGAAATACTTTCAGAATGTTCTCTTTCCCACGGCGTGGTAGGTAATTCTAATAAGGGAGATAACATTGAACATACTGCAATATCTGCCAATCCTAAACGATCACCGACCAAATATTTACACTCATTTTCAATCAACTTTTGGTTTAGATCGACAATAATTTGATCCATAACTAGCTTTGATTCTTCAACTTTTTCTTTATTAAGCTGATAACTTTTAGAAACTAAAGTTTTTAAAATTGGTTTTGAAAATTTTTCAAATTGGCGCAAATATCCTTTTTCACCAATCATAATATCTAAAGATTCATCGCTTTCTGCTAAAGCATGAGCTAGTCCCCAACGGCGTACATGTAGTCCTAACTCATTGGCAATATGATTGATTTCCAAAGCTTGTTCACGCAATGCAGGATCAGAACGAAGTAAACGATGTTCGGGATAAATATCATCCAAATACAAAGCTATTTGTGTTGAATCAGCAATATATTGTTCGCCATCTTTGAGGATAGGTAGCTTATTCTGCCCTGTTTTTAATTGGGAAAATGCACGATGTACACCAGGAATTAAATTCTGCGCAACATAATCCAACTCTTTATGATCCAACAACCAACGTGCTTTTTCACAAAAGTGTGAGAGAGGAAATTGGTACAACGTGCGCATGTAGTCTCCAAATTATTCTTTTAATCAAAACGTTAGAAAATTCCTAGCAATGCCGTCTACTTTAGTCATTCATTGCTTAAATTACAATGTCCTTTTTGCCCATTTCACATGTCACTTCTTCATGCATTTTATAAAACTTATATATCAGTTTTTTTAATCGATATTCGTCAATGTGATAATCAATTATATTTCTACTCATACATAGATTAGATATTTTAAATAAATAATTATAAATCAGTTATTTGGGTTATGAGAATTTATGCATTGATTTGCACTTTTTATATTTTAAAATTTTTGAGATAAGTTAAGCACAATACTTCGTTTAATTTTTACAGCAATATTGCTTAGCGTTTTGGTATCAACTGAATGGTGCCAATATGTCTAGTTTAACCTCATCTCAGCAAGCTTCCGTGATCGAAAACGATCAACAAGCTTTAAATGCCGCTTACCAAGTTGCAGATTTTGCTTTGATTGAACGAAATCAACGTGATCAACATCGTATTTTACCTAACGATGTGATTGAGCAATTCAGCCTTAAAGGATTAGGTGGGATTCGTATCGCCAAAAAATATGGTGGTGCATCAGTGTCTAATCTGACCTTGGCGCATGTCTTTCGTATTTTATCTAAGGCAGATGCCAGTGTAGGACAAATTCCGCAAAACCAATTTGGGCTACTCAATGCCATTGAAAGTATCGCTACTGAACAACAAAAACAGTTTATTTATACTGAAATTTTAAACGGTAAACGTCTTGCCAATGGCGGCCCTGAACGCAACACCAAAGACAGCAAAACGATTGCTACACGTTTAGATCAAATCAATGATCAATATCTGTTGAACGGTGAAAAATTTTATTCAACAGGTGCCTCTTTTGCAGATTGGCTTGCAATTCGTGCTATTGATCCTACAGGTCAAACTGTCCTCGCGATTATTGATGCCCAAGCGCAAGGCGTTGAAATTGTCAATGATTGGGATGGTTTTGGACAACGTACTACTGCAAGTGGAACAGTCAAACTTAAAAATGTCGTGGTTCATCCTGATTTAATTCTAAATGAAAAACCATTGGCTGATCCTCGTAAATATCGTGGTGCATATTCACAACTGATCCAAGTCGCAATTGATGTGGGTATTGCTGAAGCTGCTTTTGCAGACACTTTATCCACTATTCATAAAGCACGTCCAATCGTGGATGCCAATGTCGAAAAAGCCAGTTTTGAAGCGTATACCCTACAAGAGGTTGGCAAACTGGATATTTTACTCAATGCAGCAATTCTCCTTTTAGATGAAGCTGCTGAATATTTAGATCAACTTGATGCTCAAGATATTGTCAGTTCAGAGCAAGCCAGCAAAGCCTCGATTATCGTTGCCGAAGCCAAAGTCTATGCCAATGATGCAGCCTTACAAATTTCAGAAAAACTTCTTGAATTAGGGGGCAGTCGCTCAAGTTTAGAAATTCACAATTTAGATCAACATTGGCGTAATGCACGTGTGCACACCCTGCATGATCCTGTGCGTTGGAAACACTACGCTATCGGTCATTTTTATTTGAATGGCACGCAAGATCAAAGACATGCGTGGATTTAAAAGTCAGATTTAACAGACAAATTAAACATTCAAGGAAAATAACATGACAACTTATCAAGATATTCATAAAGTTTTAGATGCAGAAAATATCGCTTCTGCTCAAGCACATATTATCCAGTCTGATGAAGAAGCATTGGAAATTGCACAACAACTGAGTCAGCAGTTTAGTGAAAATGCTATTTTACGTGACGCACAACGGCAGCTCCCTTTTGAAGAAATTGAAGCATTCAGTCAATCTGGTTTATGGGCAATAACCGTTCCCCAGCAATATGGTGGTGCAGATGTATCTAGTCATACCCTTGCAAAAATTATTGCGCTGTTTAGTGGTGTTGATGGCTCAATCGGGCAGATTCCACAGAATCATTTTTATGCATTAGAAGTATTACGAAATACAGGTACAGAATCGCAAAAACAAAAACTCTACAGCGAGGTTTTAAAAGGTGCTCGCTTTGGTAATGCTTTGGCTGAATTTAAAACCAAAACAGCAGCGCAAAAACATACTCAAATCACACATGCTACACGTGACAATAAACAAGGTTTTGAAGTCAATGGTGAGAAGTTCTATTGCACAGGTAGCCTTTTCGCACATCGTATTCCCACCCTAGTACGTGATGAAAATGAACGTGAATATCTCGCCTTTATTCCTTCAGATGCGCAAGGCTTACAACGTATTAATGATTGGTCTGGGTTTGGACAAAAAACCACGGGTAGCGGTACAGTAAAATTTAATCATGTCTTTGTAGATGCTGAAGATGTGGTTGCTTTTGATACAGCATTTTCAAAACCTACACTAGTTGGGCCATTTGCCCAAATCATGCATGCAGCGATTGAAACAGGGATTGCTAGAGCAGCGTTTGAAGAAACAATTCAACGTGTAAAACAAGCCCGCGCATGGATTGATGCCAATGTAGAACGTGCCGATCAAGATCCTTTGACTATTTATGAAATTGGAAAAATTGCTGCGGATGTCCGTGCCAGCGAAGTGTTATTAAAACAAGCAGCACAATCTATAGATACAGCCAAACCAAACCCGACAACTGAAAATATCGCAAAAGCGTCTATAGATGTTGCCAAAGTCCGTGCGCACAGCACTGAAACTGCCTTAAAAGCTTCATCCAAATTGATTGAACTGGCAGGAAGTCGTGGTAGCCAACGTATAGATGGTTTAGATCGTCATTGGCGTAATGCACGTGTACACACCCTGCATGATGCATCACGTTGGAAATATTATTTTATTGGAAATTATGTCTTGAACAATATTCTTCCACCACGTAGAGGAACATTGTAATGACAAACTCTATTCAAAATAATGTTGCAAATCGCACGAAAAAACAGATCTTACTCAATGCTTTTGATATGAACAGTGTTGGACATATCAATCATGGTTTATGGACACATCCTCGGGATGAATCACACCGTTTTGATGAGCTTAGTTACTGGACAGATTTAGCCAAAACCTTAGAACAAGGTCTGTTTGATGGTTTATTTATTGCTGATATCACAGGGACTTATGATGTTTATCAAAATGGTATTGATTTAACACTTAGAGAATCGATTCAGCTCCCAAGCCATGATCCTGCCACATTGATTTCAGCAATGGCTTCTGTGACCCAAAATTTAGGCTTTGGGGTAACGGTAAATTTAAGTTATGAAACACCTTACCAATTTGCACGTCGCTTCGGCAGTTTAGACCATCTGACTCAAGGGCGGATCGGTTGGAATATTGTCACAGGTTATCTAGACAGTGCTGAACGATTAATTGGACAAAAAGGTTTAAAAGATCACGACTTACGTTATGAACAAGCCGAAGAATTTTTAGAGCTTTGCTACAAATTTTGGGAAGGCTCTTGGGAAAATGATGCCGTCTTAAAAGATAAGCAAAATCGTATTTTTACAGATCCAAACAAAGTTCATTCAATTCAGCATCATGGAAAGTTTTACCAAAGTGAAGGTGTATTTCAAGTTTCTCCTTCTCCTCAACGGACACCTGTACTCTTTCAAGCGGGCGCTTCACCACGTGGGTTGGCTTTTTCAACACGTCATGCTGAATGTGTATTTATTGGTGGCGATCAACCTGAAAAAATTAAACAACAAGTCGATAAAATTCGTGAACTTGCAACTCTACAAGGTCGCAATCCTGAAGATATAAAAATCTTTGTCGGCATTACAGTCGTAACTGATGAAACAGACCAATTGGCGCAAGAAAAACTTGCTGAATATATTCGCTATGCAAGTCCAGAAGCAGGATTAGCGCACTATTCAAGCTCCGTGGGAATTGATCTTTCAAAATATGCAGATGATGAAGCGATTCCTTATCAACAAACCAATAGCATCGCCTCTGTAAATAACAAGTTTAAGGAAAATAAAATCACCCCCAATGATCTTAAAGCACAACATGTTTTAGGTGGTCGTTACCCACTCTTTGTCGGTAGTGGTGAAACGATTGCTGAAAAACTCATTCACCTGATTGATGAAACTGGAATTGATGGCTTTAACCTAACTCGCACCGTTGCACCTGAATCACATCATGATTTTATTGATTTTGTTATTCCACAACTACAACAACGGGGCAGATTTAAGACTGCATACAACCAAGGCAGTTTAAGAAATAAAATCTTCCAAAAAGGTAATCATTTAACTGAACAACACCCTGCTGTGCATTTTCGATGTCAAAACGAAAAAGATAAGCAAAGCATCGAGATAGAAACAGCAGATAAGTTAAGTGCTTAATTTATTTTCAAAATTGAATAAATAATGAAAAGTCCTTTCTCCCTTTGGGATGAGGAATATCGTTCCGCAAGAGGATGAGGGAATTTTTATAAAGATACCTCTCCCTAACACTCTCCTTAAAAGGACAGGGAACTTTCATTACTCTTCAAAATATTGGTTAAAACGATTCAAAACATACAAATTTATTAGTTTTTACATATCTCAAATTCGATTATTTTATTTAAGGCGTTATCCATGACACAAACCACTACATCGCCAAAAAACAGTGCATCTAAAGGTAAATTTATTGCACTTGGCATCATTATTATTGCAGTGATTACAGGGCTTTTTTACTGGAATCAACATAAGAAATCAGGCTCAGAAATCCTAACCATCGGTATTAGCCCACCTTTTGCCAAACCTTTGCAAGTCGCTGTAGATGAAGCAAAAAAACAAGGAATCAATGTCAAATTGGTGGAATTTTCAGACTGGAACACACCCAATATTACATTGAATCATGGTGATATTGATGCCAACTATTTTCAACACCAACCCTTTTTAAGCAATGCTTTAAAAGAGACTGATTTTAAACTCAAACCGATCGCAACAGGTGTGGCAACGCATGTCGGTTTGTATTCTAAAAAATACAATTCATTGGATGCAGTTCCTGAACATGCACGTGTGGTTATTCCCAATGATCCTGTGAATCAAGGCCGTGCGTTATTGTTATTACAACAAGCTAAACTAATCACTTTAAAAGATCCAAACAATCATTTGTCTACACTCCAAGACATCACGTCTAATCCTAAAAACTTTAAGTTTATCGAAGTAGAAGGCCCACAAACTGCTCGTGCAGTTGATGATGCAGATCTTGTATTTAGCTACCCGTTGTATCTGCGTCTTGCTAAAACAATTGATCCGAATAAAGCCTTGTTATTGGATGACAATACCAATACACGTTATGCCATCTTATTTGTTGTGAAAGATGATTATGAGCAAAATCATGCTGAAAAAGCTGAACAATTAAAGCAATTTATCAAGATTTATCAAACTTCAGCCAAAGTAAAACAAGCTTTGAATGATGATATTGGTGCAAATCTTTGGTTTGCAGGTTGGAAATAATAAGGATCTCAATATGTCTCAAATTTCCAAGTTTCATTTAAAGAAAGGCATTATTGCACTTACGATTATTATCGTTCTTGTTGGTCTTGTCGCTTATCGATATGTACAAAACCAGCAACAGGATAATGTGCTCACGATTGGTATCAGTCCACCTTATGCCGAATTATTACAAAGCGTTGCCAAAGAAGTCGAGAAAGATGGTATTCACGTGAAATTGGTTGAATTTTCAGATTGGCAAGCACCGAATGTTGCTGTGCAAAATCGTGATATTGATGCAAATTTTTTCCAACAAAGTGTATTTTTAAAAAATGCCGTAAAACAGACGCAGTATGACTTACATGCTTTTGGTATCGGCAGTGGTAGTCATGTTGGATTATATTCTAAACACTATAAATCTTTAGATGCTTTACCACAAAATGCACGTGTGGTTATTCCAAGTGATCCTGTGAATTCAGCACGTGCATTGATTTTACTTGATCGTGCAGGTCTGATTCAGATCAAAGATATAAATAATGAACTTTCAACTCTGCAAGATATCGTCTCGAACCCTAAACAATTGAAATTTTTAGAAGTAGAAGGCCCGCAAACGGCACTTGCTTATGATGATGCAGATTTAATTTTTGGCTTTCCACACTATTTAAATATGGCTAAAAAAGCCGATCTGCATAGTGCTTTGTTTTTAGATCCAATTGATAAGAAATACGCCATTCTTTTTGTCACTCGATCTGATTATCAAGATAAAAACCAAAAGTTAGAGAAGTTCATTCATGCCTTCCAAAACTCAAAACAAGTGCAAAACATTTTGGATCAAGATTTCGGCAAAGAGATGTGGTTTGCAGGCTGGAAATAAAGCTTAGAAATAAATGATTGTTTTAGATGTCTTTCTTTTGGGGCGTATCTCAATCGGCAATGCCAACTTGAGTATTCGCCCACAGAAAGACATTTGACAAAATAAATAAGGAAAATAGTAATGGTTAGTTTCGGTTCACACGTTGATTTTTCAATTCCGCATATCAAAATTCGAAATTTGAATAAATTTTATGCGGGACAAAATCAACAAATTCATGCATTAAAAAATATTAATCTCGATATCCCTCAAGCTAAGATTTTTGGCATCATTGGAAAAAGTGGTGCAGGAAAATCTTCTCTTATTCGTACCTTGAATGGTTTGGAAACAATTTCTGAGGGAAGTATTCACATTCATCAGCAGAATTTATCTGAATTAAATCATGCTGAACTCATTCAAATTCGTCAGAAAATTGGCATGATATTTCAACATTTTAATTTAATGTCAGCCAAAACAGTTTGGGAAAATGTTGCCCTTCCATTAAGAATTGCCAATGTCGATAAAGCTGAAATTGAAACACGTGTTAATGAAGTACTGGCTCTTGTAGGTTTAGAAAATAAAGCTCAAAACTATCCTGCTCAGCTTTCAGGTGGTCAAAAACAGCGTGTCGGTATTGCACGTGCCTTAGTCCATCATCCTGAAATTTTACTCTGTGATGAAGCTACTTCTGCACTTGATCCTGAAAGCACTTCAGTGGTTTTAGCTTTATTAAAAAAGATTAATCGAGAATTGGGAATTACCATTGTTTTAATTACCCATGAAATGCAAGTCATTCGTGAAATCTGTGATCAGGTTGTGGTGATTGAACACGGCGAAATTGTGGAATCTGGGCAAGTTTGGTCGGTATTTTCACGCCCTGAGCAAAAAATTACGCAAGAGCTATTAAACCTTGAACAACTTGATTTACCTTTTCAAGTAGATGCTGAATTACAAGAGAACTCAACGCATAGTGTTTTAAAACTGCGCTACGAAACTGATCCTAAGCACTCTCCAGATTTGACTCAAATTTTTCAATCATTTAAAAAATCTGTACACCTCTATCAAAGCCACATTGACAGTATTCAAAACCATTTGATTGGTACTTTAATCGTTGCAACAGCACAAACAGACTTGGATATTCAAACTCTTCAAGACAAATTAAAACATCAAATTGCACAAATAGAGGTGATTGGCTATGCAAGACCAACTTATTGATTTACTCATTACAGGCACGATTGATACTTTAATCATGGTCGGTGTTTCAGCTTTAATTGCTTTTTTAATCGGTCTGCCATTGGCTGTGGTTTTGGTGAATACCTCTGAACAAGGTATTTATCCATCCAAAAAAATTAATCATGTCTTAGGGACGGTGATTAACATTACCCGCTCTGTTCCCTTTTTAATTTTAATGGTTGCTTTAATTCCTTTGACACGTTGGATTGTAGGCACCAGTTATGGGGTTTGGGCTGCTGTCGTTCCTTTATCACTTGCTGCCACGCCTTTTTTCTCACGTATTGCTGAAGTCAGTTTGCGTGAAGTTGATCAAGGTTTAATTGAAGCAGCACAGGCAATGGGGTGTAACCGCAAGCAAATCATTTGGCATGTCCTTTTACCTGAGGCTTTGCCGGGTATCGTAGCTGGTTTTACGGTCACCATTGTCACCATGATTAATTCTTCTGCAATCGCTGGGGCAATCGGTGCAGGCGGTTTGGGTGATATTGCTTATCGTTATGGATACCAACGTTTTGATATGCAAATTATGTTTGCTGTGATTGTAGTCTTGGTTGCTTTAGTCATGATTATTCAGGCTTTCGGAGACAATTTGGCAAGCCAGTTAGATAAAAGGAAGGTTTGAGTTATAAGGCTATATAAGATGTTTTATATGGCCTTGCTTTAACGAAGGCAAGTTCGCTCACTTTTATTGAATGGTTTAGTCGTCTTTCTAAATCTTTAATTTTCTGATGATTCAATCATTTGATTCAAATTATTCAATTTTATAATCCCAGATTTAATTCTTATGCCTTAGACCTGACTTTGTCATGGCTTTCATGTAAAATCAGCAACAATT
>Ga0209023_10005139_pt1 | contig 14461 bp, 18 predicted proteins | sample LakOneMetagenome_FD_187468 | JGI IMG/M metagenome (GOLD analysis project Ga0209023, IMG submission 187468) | Freshwater and sediment microbial communities from Lake Erie, Canada (SPAdes) (version 2) | ecosystem: Environmental > Aquatic > Freshwater > Lentic | place: Lake Erie, Canada...
CCGCTTCAGCCTTTACGGTGACGTCTGCTTTGACTTTGGGGTCTTCAAAGACCGCTTCGACGAGAAGATCGCAACCCGACAATGCCGCGTAGTCCGTCGTGGCAAAAATGCGCGCCAACACTTCTTGCTTCTTGTCAGCGCTAACCTTGCCACGCTTCATGCCCTTGTCAAGAATGCCTTCCGAGTAGGCTTTGCCGCGCTCTGCTGCCTCTTGATTGGAATCGATCAAAACAACCTCGATTCCCGCGTTCGCCGAGACATAAGCGATGCCTGCGCCCATCATGCCTGCGCCAAGGACGCCAACCTTCTTGACGGTCTGGTTCGCGACTTTCGGGCGATTAGCTCCCTTTTCCAGGGCCTCTTTGTTGATGAAGAGCGAGCGGATCATTGCAGAGGATGATGGGTTCATCAGAACCTGTGTGAACCAGCGTGCCTCGATCTTGAGAGCCGTGTCGAACGGGACGAGCGCACCTTCGTAGACAGCGCTGAGCAGTGCTTTTGCGGCCGGGTAGACGCCCTGCGTCTTGCCGTTCACCATTGCAGACGCGCCAACAAAGGTCATGAAACCAGCCGCATGATAGGGCGCTCCACCGGGCATCTTGTAGCCTTTTTGGTCCCAAGGTTTGACGATGTCGGCATCAGTCGCCGAAAGAATCCATTCTTTTGCGCGCGCCAGCAACTGATCTGCGGGCACAACCTCGTCGACTATCCCGGCGGCTTTGGCAGCTTTCGGATCAGACAATTTTCCTTCAAGCAGGAACGGCGAGGCGATCATGGGCCCAAGTTTGCGGGTCAATCGTGTGGTGCCACCTGCGCCGGGGAAGATGCCCACAAGTATCTCGGGCAGCCCTATCTTGGCCTTCGGATTGTCGGCGACAATGATGCGGTGACACGACAACGGAATTTCGAGCCCGATGCCGAGAGCGGTGCCTGGCAGGGCAGCAACGATCGGCTTGCCGCCCTTCTTGGTCTTGAAGTCCATTCCGGCCAGTTCGATCTTTCTCTCAAGCGCGTGGAATTGCATGATTCCATCAAACAGGCCGCGCGCCGGATCCGAGCCGGCGCTTTGCTTCATCTTTGCGATGACGTTCAGATCCATGCCTCCGGCGAAGTCTTTTTTGCCAGAGGTGATGATGACACCTTTGACGGTCTGATCCGACAATGCCTTGTCGATCAGACCATTCAGTTCGGCGACGCCTTCCAGCGACAGAACGTTCATCGACTTGTTCGGAACGTCCCAGACAATCGTGGCAACGCCTTCTGCGTCGATGGAAAAGGTGAAGTCAGTCATTGTTTTGCTCCTTTGAGCCTGCCGACCCGGAATCTGGTTCTGGTGCGGGAGAAATAGAAATCACGGAAAGTGGTGCTTGCGCAGAAGTCATCGCGGCCCAGTCCAGTCGGTCCCGTCCTTGTAGGCAAAACGGGCCTTGCCTCCTTGAATTTCGACGGTCAGATCGACATCCGAATAGGTCGCCACTTCACGTGAAGCTTTGCTTCCGACGACGAGGAACTTGGCTATTTTGTCGGTCCGGTTGATGAAGTGATGACCGTTGGTGGAACCGGCTGGAAAAGCAGCGCAATCACCCGGACGCATCACATATTCACCTTCATCCTGAATCATCACGCACTCGCCTTCAGTCACCATCACGAATTCGTCTTCGTTCAGATGCCAGTGCCGCAGGCTGGACATTGCGCCGGGTTGCAGCATCACCAGATTTGCGCCGAACTGCGTCAAGCCGCCTGCATCACCAAGTCGTAGGGACGAGCGGCCCTTTACCATTGATGCATAGGGTTCTGGGTAGATGGAGCCGGTCTTTACCGGGCATTTCGATTGGTCAATCAATCCCATTCTCTTCTCCCAAAATCTCTCAAACGCGCTCGATGATGGTAGCGGCTCCCATGCCGGATGCGATGCAAAGTGTGGCCAGGCCAACGCCTTTGCCAGTGCGTTCCAACTCGTCCAGCACGGTTCCGATGATGATTGCCCCGGTAGCACCAAGCGGGTGACCCATGGCAATCGAGCCGCCATTGGGATTCACTTTTGCGGGATCGACATCGAACGCCTGCATGAAACGCAGAACAACGGACGCAAACGCTTCGTTGACCTCAAACAGGTCGATGTCCGAGATTTTCATTCCGCTGTCGCGCAAGATCTTTTCAGTAACGGGAACCGGCCCGGTGAGCATGATCGTCGGGTCAGTACCGATCTTCGCCGTCGCACGGATACGTGCCCTGGGTTTCAAGCCGTGGGCTTTGCCAAACTCAGCATTGCCGATAAGGACTGCGGCAGCCCCGTCCACGATGCCGGAAGAATTACCAGCGTGGTGGATATGATTGATCCGCTCAAGATGCGGGTATTTCATCATGGCAATCTTGTCGAAGCCGGGCATGACCTCTCCCATCGCCTTGAACGACGGGTCAAGCTTGGCCAATGTGGCGAGATCGGTGCCGGGCCGCATGTATTCGTCACTGTCAAGGATTGTGAGGCCGTTTTGGTCTTTCACCGGAACGATTGACTTTGCAAAGCGACCGTCTTTCCAGGCTTCAGCTGCACGACGTTGGCTTTCGACAGCGAACGCATCGGCTTGCTCACGGGTGAAACCATATTCGGTCGCAATGATATCGGCAGAAATCCCTTGCGGGACGAAATAGGTCTTCATCGCCAAGCTCGGATCAACGGCAATTGCAGCACCGTCAGACCCCATGGCCACCCGGCCCATCATTTCGACGCCGCCGGCGATGTAGGCTTGACCCGCGCCACCTTTGACCTGGTTGGCAGCAAGATTGACCGCTTCCATGCCCGACGCGCAGAAGCGGTTGATAGCCAAGCCGGGAATGCTTTCGTCGAGGTCGGACAGAAGAACGGCCGAACGTGCAAGACAGCCGCCCTGTTCGCCAACTTGAGTGACGTTGCCCCAAATCACGTCTTCGACTGCATGTCCTTCAAGGCCATTGCGTTCTTTGACCGCATTGAGCAGCCGAGCGGACAGCGCCACGGAAGTCACTTCATGCAGGCTGCCATCTGCGCGACCCTTGCCGCGGGGCGTTCGAGCGGCATCATAGATAAAAGCTTCGGTCATCAGTCCTCCTTATGCCCGGTCCGATGGGTTGCCGGGCATCATGTCATAGGGGTGTCGCCAACCGGGCAGGGCGGCGATGCGGTCCAGCCAACGGTCGATATTGGGCCAATCCTGTCGGTCAAAGCCGAAGGGTTCTGGGTAGTACAGATAGGAACAACAGGCCGTGTCGGCGATCGTGATCTGGTCGCATGCGATCCAGTCTCGATTTTCGAGATGGCTGTTGAGAATGCCATAGACGCCCTTCAGGCGGGCCTGATGGAACGCAATCACTTCTTTCGGGCGTTTGTCTTGCGGCAGGAAATTGGCAAGGAACCTCGTCATTCCTGCCTGCCCGGAAAGTTTGTGATTGTCCCAGAGCAACCAGCGCAACACTTCGCGTTGCTCATCGGGTGTCCTGCCAGCCAGCTTGCCGGTTTTCGAAGAAGCGTAGGTCTGGATGACGCCAGATTGCGTAAGGATCAGATCCCCTTCGACATAGACTGGTACTTCACCCATCTCGTTCAATGCCCTGAACTCGGTCGATCGAGCTTCGCCATTGAAGAAATCGACGTAAACCGGTTCCCACTCAATACCAGTCAACGTAAGAGTCAGCGCCGCCTTGTAGGCGTTGCCGCTTTCGCCAAAGCAATAGAGCTTTGATCTCATTTTGCTTCTCCCTGGTCAGAAGACTTTTCCCATTCGTAGCAACGATTGGAGCCGGAATTGTCAGATGGTTTTGGCAGAATTCCGTCGAAGGTGCGGTGCGACAAGTAACCGCTCGTTAAGCCTGTTTGGGCAAAGTCAGTGTCACAGCAAAGGCCAGACAGCCTTGTTGAGTAGCGTGAAAGGTCGCCCTGAAAGTCCGTGCGAAGATATGTCGCCAAACTATCGCCCGCCTGGCCGGGGCGGCCTTTTGCTACGAGAAAATTCGCTTCCAATCAGTCCTCCCGAATCCTGTGGTTTAGGCTTTCCGGTCTTCAAGCTCGGCTTTGAAAAGCCTGAGCCTGTGTGTGAGATTGTCTTTGTCCGTGACTGAGCCGAGGTGCTCGAAGATGAAGGTCAGGGCTTCGTCCACCGAAATCCCAGCCTCCTCGGCGAACCGGAACAGTGACCTGTGGGCATCGTTGGTCATCGCAACTGTAAATCGACGGGTAAGGCGCAGGCGCTTCGGCATCGTTCCCTCGTGGTCAGGCTTTTTGCAAAGCCCGTCGCGTTTGACGGGCCTTGCCGAACGAGCACAGGCTAGAATGCCTCGGCCGGGAGCGCCATCACAGGTTCGGCACCGGATTGGATGCGCGCCAAATGCATTGTGGTCGCTGGCAGTTGGCGGGCCATGTAGTAGCGGCCAGTCGTAATCTTGGTTTCATAGAATGCCGGATCAGTCGCGCCGTTTTTCAGGGCGGCCAGTGCTGCTTTTGCCATTTTTGCCCACATCAGACCAAAGCAGACATGCCCGAACAGATGCATGAAATCATATGATCCTGAAAGCGCCGCATTGGGGTTCTTCAGGCCGTTTTGCATGAAGAACATTCCGGCGGTTTGCAGGTCTTTCGAAGCGGCCTTGAGCGGGTCAAGGAACTGGCCCTTGAGAGTTTCGTCACCTTCATTTTCCTTGATGAAGGTTTTGACCATCTCGAAAAATGCCATGACGTGCTTTCCGCCGTCTTGCGTGAGCTTGCGGCCGACGAGGTCAAGTGCCTGAACGCCGTTCGCACCTTCGTAGATCATGGCGATACGTGCGTCGCGGACATACTGGCTCATGCCCTGTTCTTCGATATAGCCATGTCCGCCCCAGATTTGCTGCGCCTGAACGGCGCATTCAAAGCCCTTGTCGGTCTGGAAACCTTTGATGACCGGTGTAAGAAGCGAGATCAGACCCTCTGCAGAAGCATCTCCGGTGACATGTGCGCGATCGATGAGATTGGCGCCCCAATAGGTGAATGCGCGCGCGCCTTCGACAAAGCTCTTCTGATCCATCAAGTTGCGGCGAATATCTGGATGTACGATCAGCGGGTCGGCGGGGCCGCTGGGGTTCTTGACGCCGGTCACGTCCCGGCCTTGCAGTCGATCTTTAGCGTATGCCAGGGAATTCTGATACGCGGCTTCTGCAACGGCGTAACCTTGAAGGCCAACACCGAGTCGAGCTTCGTTCATCATCGTGAACATCGCCCGCATTCCCTTGTGCAACTCGCCAAGCAGGAAACCCGTCGCGCCGTCATAGTTCATCACGCAGGTTGCATTGCCGTGAATCCCCATCTTTTCCTCGATCTTGCCAACCGAGACGGCGTTGCGCGCGCCAAGCGTACCATCTTCGTTGACCATGAACTTCGGAACGATGAAAAGCGAAATGCCCTTGGTGCCTTCACCCCCGCCCGGAGCTTTTGCCAGTACCAGATGAATGATGTTGTCGGCCATGTCGTGATCGCCAGCCGAAATGAAAATCTTCTGGCCGGTGATCTTGTAGCTTCCATCTGCCTGCGGTTCGGCCTTGGTTCTGAGCTGACCCAGGTCCGTTCCGCAGTGCGGCTCGGTCAGGTTCATGGTCCCAGTCCATTCACAGCTGACCATCTTGGGCAGGTAGGTGGACTTCTGCGCATCCGTTCCATGAGCATGGATGGCTGAATATGCGCCATGGGTCAGGCCTTGATACATGTTGAAGGCCATGTTCGCCGAAACGAACATCTCGCCGACGGCTGTTGCAAGAACGTAGGGCATGCCCTGACCGCCATATGCAGGGTCGCAATCCAGCGCGGTCCAGCCGCCCTCTTTCATGGCCTCAAACGCGGCCTTGTAACCCTTCGGCGTGTAGACGACGCCGTTTTCGAGCCTGCAGCCTTCCTGGTCCCCCGAACTGTTCAATGGTGCCAGAACATCACGCGCGATCTTGCCTGCTTCCTCGAGCACTGCTGTCGTCAAATCGCGTTCGAGAACTTCGTATCCGGGGATGTTGGCGGTTCCCACCTCAAGCACTTCGTGCAGCAGGAAATCCATGTCACGGGTCGGGGCAGTGTAGTGGGTCATGTTTGGTCTCTCCGGGCCGACGACCGCTTATGCGGCTGGCTGACGTTCTTTGCTCTCGATCAGTTTCTCGCCTTCAGCGATCAGGCTGCTCAATTCTGATATCGCGCTGTCGAGTTCCGAGCGCTGGGATTTCATTTCGACAAGGCGACGACGTGCCGTTTCAACCGACAGCTTGATCTGCGTTTCCGGTTGATCCTTCATGTCGTACGCGTCCAAAAGTTGACGAATCTCTTCAAGGCTCACGCCAAAACGCTTGCCGCGAAGAATTAATTTCAGCCGAGCGCGATCGCGGCGGGTAAACAGCCGCTTCTGTCCGTCACGGATCGGAAACAGCAGTTCCTTTTGTTCGTAGAAGCGCAGGGTCCGCGGCGTAACCTCGAACGCGACGCACATTTCGCGGATGCCCATCAAATCGTCACTCATTTTCTTGCCCCTTTCATATTGGTAATCTGGCCGCGCCAGATGTGGGCAAGCTTCATCATGCTACAAGTGAAGTTGACGTGCACGTAATGGTGACGTTGCGTCAGAATATTTTTGACGAAACGTCATTGCGAAGCGGGTGCTTGTGGCGAAACTTCCTAACCTAGGGGAAAGCAAATCCAGCTTGCCATCAATCGCCCAATGACGCCTTGGTTTCGTCACGCAATGCCTTCAGTTCGGCTATCGTGGCATCCAATTCCGCATGTTGTTCCTCAAGGGCAACCAACTGCCGCTCGGCTTTCTCGATCAGCGACAGGTTTTGTTCACGGGTCCCTTTTTCACGATAGATAAGGAGCCATTGCCGAATCTCCTCAAGGCTGAATCCGAAACGGCGCCCTCGCAGGATCAATGTCATGCGTGCAATTTCGCGCGTGCCGTAAAACCTTGAACGCCCCTCCTTAACTGGAGAGAGCAGCTCGATATATTCATAGTAGCGAAGAGTTCTGGGCGTCACGTCGAAGCGTGCGCACATCTCTTTGAAGTTGAGTTGCTGATCTGCCATTGCTTGCTCCCGTCTGAAGCCTAGACGGTGAAATTCGTTCGCACAACGCTGTTGATTGCCAGCGGCGAATCTTACGCAAGGAGGTCCGTTGTTCGCCCCGTAGGCTCTTGCAGCTTCCCAAAAACCGCCGCTTACTACGGCCAGGCCTGACCCGCGCCGGGAATGAAGCAGGAGAAACTGGTGGACGAAAATAAACGCAGACGAGCGCGTCAGTTCATTGAGGCCATTCCGCATTCGATGGCGCTGGGGATGGTTCTTGATGCCATCGAGGATGCCGCCGCAGTGATTTCAATGCCTTATGACGAGCGTTTCGTGGGCGACCCATTGTCCGGGGTGATTCATGGAGGTGCCGTCTCGGCATTGATGGACACCTGCTGCGGTACAGCGGTCATGGCGCATCCCTCGGGGCCGCATAGCACGGCAACGATCGACCTGCGGATCGACTATATGAGGCCAGCGACGCCGGGGCAGAGAATCTTGGCGCGGGCAGAATGTTTTCATGTGACCAGATCGGTCGCCTTTGTGCGGGCGACGGCCCATGATGAGGATCAGACGCGCATCGTTGCGATGGCGACGGGGACTTTCACGTTTGACCAGTCAGGTGGCTCGAAATGAGCGACGTTCCGAAGCAACCGCAGCAGCGCGGCAAGCCTGAACCAGTGCAAGTGGTCAAGCAGCGCCGCGATGCGATGCTGGAGGCACTCGTTGGTGGGGTGCCTTACATTCAGTTCATGGGTATCCGGTTTGATCGTCGCGGCGATGAGTTGACGGCAATCCTGCCATATGCAGACCGGCTGATCGGGAATCCTCTGATTCCGGCGCTGCACGGGGGGGCGACCGCCGCATTTCTGGAAGTTGCTGCGATCATCGAACTGAGTTGGTCGACGATATGGGAAGAGATGGAGCGCGGCGCTTACGATCTGCAGTCAACAGGTGGCTCACAACTGCCTCGACTGCCGAAGACCATTGATTTCACAGTGGATTATCTTCGGTCAGGATTGCCTCGGGACGCTTATGCAAGAGCGCGGGTCAACAGATCGGGACGCCGCTATGCCAGCGTCCATGTCGAGGCATGGCAAGACAATCGCAGTCGACTTTTTGCGCAGGCAACAGGGCATTTCCTGATGCCTGACCCTGGTGGTGACCGGACTTGAGCGCGACCGTCCCGGCTGATGCGGAGCCCATAGGCCATCGCAGGGTGCTGAAGATTGCGCTGCCGATCGTTCTGTCCAATGCGACAGTTCCGCTTCTTGGAGCGGTTGATACCGGCGTGGTGGGGCAACTGGGGCAGGCGGCGCCTATTGCCGCAGTTGGCATGGGTGCCGTCATCCTTGCCAGTTTCTATTGGATCTTCGGGTTTCTGCGGATGGGTACGTCCGGCCTTGCAGCGCAGGCTCGCGGGGCGGGGGACCATGCCGAGGCGGGGGCAATCCTGATCCGCGGACTGATGATCGCCTTTGCCGCCGGCTTTGCCTTTATCCTATTGCAATGGCTTCTTTTTTCTGCGGCGCTGAGCATTGCGCCTGCCACAGAAGAGGTCGAAAGTCTGGCTCGATCCTACCTTAGGATCCGCGTTTGGGGCGCACCGGCGACCATCGGCCTTTATGCCGTCACTGGATGGCTTATTGCGATGGAACGGACCCGCGGCGTTCTGGTTTTGCAGGTGTGGATGAACGGCTTGAACATCGCGCTGGATCTGATGTTCGTGCTGAAGTTTGGGTGGGGCGTTCAGGGTGTCGCTGCGGCAACGCTGATCGCGGAATGGACTGGACTGGCGTTGGGTCTCTGGTTGTGCAGGTCTGCCCTGATGCCCGAGTTTCTGCGCGACAGGCGGCGGATATTCGACCGGGACAAACTGGTGCGGATGGCGTCGGTCAACACTGACATCATGATCCGTTCGGTCATCTTGCAAGGCGCATTTACCAGCTTTGTCTTTCTTGGTGCGGGCTTTGGCGAAGTGACGCAGGCTTCCAATCAGGTCTTGCTACAATTCCTTGAAATCACTGCATTCGCACTGGACGGATTTGCGTTTGCCGCCGAGGCTCTGGTGGGCCAGGCGGTGGGCGCGAGGTCGCTTGCGGATTTGCGTCGTTCGGCAGTCATCACGAGCCAGTGGGGTGTAGGTGGCGCTTTTGTGCTGGGCCTTGGCTTCTGGCTGGGCGGTCCATTTCTGATAGACGTTCTCACCACCGAACCATCGGTGCGTGCGGCGGCACGAGGGTGGCTGTTCTGGGTGGCGCTGGCACCGATTGTGGGGATTGCCTGCTGGATGCTGGATGGAATTTTCATCGGTGCGACGCGGACCCGTGACATGCGCAATGCGATGATCGTGACGCTGATCGTCTATGCTCCGACTGTGGCCTTGCTGCCGTTGGTGATGGGCAACGATGGGCTTTGGGCGGCTCTTCTGGTGCTGATGGTCATTCGCGGAATCACCCTTTGGCGGCTCTATCCGCGCATCGAAAGGATGGTTGCGGTCTGATCTGCTAATGGGTGCAGGCTATTGAATCTATTGATGATCAGGGCCTACGGGAGGCTTTTTCGGCAAGTCCGGATACGCCATCGCGGCGACCGAGTTCGGCGTCAACATCAGCGAGCGTCACTTCGCGCGCCGCGAGCATGACGAGAAAGTGGTAAAGCACATCGGCGGCTTCGGAGATCAGGCGCGGCTTGTCACCCTTGACGGCTTCGATGATCGCTTCGATGGCCTCTTCGCCGAACTTTTCAGCGCATTTCTCCGGCCCTTTCGCCAAGAGCTTTGCTGTCCAAGAGCTTTCCGGATCAGCATCTTTCCGTGACGCGATGGTGTCGGCCAGACGGGTCAGGGCGCTCATGTCAGCCTCATTGGAATGCCGGCGCGGGCCATGTGTTCCTTGGCCTCGCGGATGGTGAAGTCGCCGAAGTGGAAGATCGAGGCGGCGAGCACGGCGGAAGCGCCGCCAACGGTCACGCCCTCGACGAGGTGATCGAGAGTGCCGACGCCGCCCGATGCAATGACCGGGAGGTCTACGGCGTCTGAGATGGCGCGGGTGAGGGGCAGGTTGAATCCGGCGCGGGTCCCGTCGCGGTCCATCGAGGTGAGGAGGATTTCGCCAGCGCCCTTTGCGGCAACAGTGCGGGCAAACTCGACGGCGTCGATGCCGGTCGATTTGCGGCCGCCGTGCGTAAAAATCTCCCATTTTCCGGGACTTACGGTCTTTGCATCAATCGCGACGACAATGCACTGGCTGCCAAATCTGTCGGCGGCCTCGGCGACCACATCAGGGTTGGCGACGGCGGCGGAATTGAAGCTGACCTTGTCTGCGCCAGCCAGGAGAAGCGCCCGGACATCCTCGTGGGTGCGCACGCCACCGCCGACGGTGAGCGGGATGTAGCATTGCTCGGCGGTACGGGTGACGAGGTCGAACATTGTTCCACGATTTTCGTGGGTTGCGTGAATATCGAGAAAGCAGAGCTCGTCGGCACCGGCGGCGTCGTAGGCCTTGGCGGCCTCAACTGGATCGCCTGCGTCGATCAGGTTGACGAAGTTGACGCCCTTGACCACGCGGCCATCGGCGACGTCGAGACAGGGGATGATCCGGGTCTTGAGCATGGAGTACCTCTGGCTTTTCCTTACAGCGGGTTGGGGGCAGGGGGAAGGGTTTCGCCGCGAATGGGGGGCAACCGATCAATGGGAGGGCGCTGCCCTCCCAAACCCACCCGGGATATTTGCGAGCAGAAAATGGGGCGGGTTAACAGATGGTTTATACGTCAAGGAGCCTGAATTTTAAGAGTAATGAATTCAAGGACCTGTGCAGAAAGTCAGGTATTCCAAACGTATTCCAGACGTATTCCAAAGGTATTCCCCGCGTATTCCATTTGGCGGCATAAATCCCGGTGGAAGGCCAGCAGGCGGCAGTCGCGATTGATTGGCTTCGTCAGGCTGTTTTCAGGGCTGCCAAGGCGGACGGCAGGTCGATGGCACCGTCATAGAGCGCGCGGCCCGAAATCGCCCCGGCGATGACGCCGGTGTCGCGGAGCGCGATCAGGTCGGAGAGGGATGAGACACCGCCTGACGCGATGACCGGGATCGAGACGGCGCGGGCGAGCGCTTCGGTGGCGGCAATGTTCGGGCCGCCCATCGCGCCGTCGCGCAAGATGTCGGTGTAGATGATGGCGGCGACGCCCGCGTCTTCGAACGAGCGGGCGAGGTCGGTGACAAGGACATCGGTTTCCTCGGCCCAGCCTTTGGTTGCCACCTTGCCATTGCGGGCGTCGATGCCAACCGCGACTTGGCCGGGGAATGCCTTGGCCGCTTCGCGGACCAGACCCGGATTTTCGACGGCGACGGTGCCGAGGATCACGCGCGACAGACCCTTGGCAAGCCAGCGCTCGATGGTGGCCATGTCACGGATACCACCGCCGAGTTGGGTGGGCACCTTGATCCGCGACAAGATCGCCTCGACGGCAGCGCCGTTGACCGGTTCTCCGGCGAATGCACCGTTCAGATCGACGAGATGAACCCATTCACAACCGGCAGTCTCGAAGGCTGCGGCCTGCGCGGCCGGGTCGTCACCGAACACCGTAGCGCGATCCATGTCGCCGTGGACAAGGCGCACGCATTTGCCGTCTTTCAGGTCGATGGCGGGGTAAAGGATCATGGGGCACCTCCAGTTGCGGGCGTCTTGCCACAGGCTGTGGCCATTGCAAAGGGCGGGTCAACGCAACGTCAGACTTGATTTGCGGGGGCATGCTCCACGATGATCAACTTCAAGCTGAGGGAGGAACAGCCATGAAGACATTTGCATTGAGTGCTGCACTGATCCTGATGGCGGGAGCGGCGCTTGCCGATCCGGCCGAAGGCAACTGGAAGACCAAGCCGGACGACAATGGCAATTTCGGCATCGTCAGCATCGCGCCCTGTGGCGACAAGCTTTGTGGTGTGCTGACGAAGTCGTTCGACAGTTCTGGCGCGGCAATGAAGAGCGACAATATCGGCAAACAGATCGTTTGGGACATGGTGCCAAATGGCGACGGCACCTATTCGAACGGCAAGGTATGGGCGCCGGATCGCGACAAGACCTACAATGCCAAGATGGCGCTGTCGGGCGACAAGCTGGCCGTGTCGGGCTGCGTTTTGGGCGGGATGATCTGCCGCGCGTCGGACTGGACCCGCGCCAACTAAGAGCAGGTTCCCACGGTATTGCGAGGCGGCGGAGCATCAGCTCTGCCGCTGCGTTTCAATCCAGCGCGTCAATGATGAAGGCGTCGCAGGACATTGCGTTCAGACGCATCGGCAGGATTTTCTGATAGGCTTCCGAGGCATACCAGCCCTCGGCAGCGGCGCGGGACGGAAATTCTACCACCACGATACGTTCGTGCGGGACTTTGCCTTCGACGACGGTGAAGCGCCCGCCACGCGCCAGAAACTTGCCGCCGAATGCCTCGAGTGTCGGCAAGACCACGGCGCGATATTTCGCGAACTGTTCCTCATCGTGGACCGTTTCCATGAAAACCGCGATGGCGCGCATCATTCATCCTCCGATTGGCGGCAGGAACATGGCCTGCCTCCGCCGAGGACTAGCACGATCTCAGGGGCGCCAGTTGAGGAAATTGGCGATCAGGCGCAGGCCGGTGGTCTGGCTCTTTTCCGGGTGGAACTGGGTGCCAACTATGTTGTCGCGACCGACGATGGCGGTAATCTCGCGGCCATAGTCGCAATGCGCCAGCCGGTGATCGGGGCTGTCGACACGGAAATGGTAGGAGTGCACGAAATAGGCATGCTGGCCGGTCTCGATGCCGGCCAGAACCGGGTGCGGACGATCAATGATCAAGTCATTCCAGCCCATGTGCGGCACTTTCAGGTGGTTCGCACCGGGATCGATTCGGATAACCTCGCCGCCGATCCAGCCAAAACCACGCGTATCGCGGTATTCGCGGCCCCAGGTGGCGAGCATCTGCATGCCGATGCAGATGCCGAGGAAGGGCGTGCCGCGCCGGGTGACGGCTTCGTCGATGGCTTCGAAAAGGCCGGTGAAACGGTCCAGAGCTTCGCGGCACGAGGGAAACGCGCCGTCGCCGGGCAGGACGATGCGGTCGGCGCGGGCGATGTCTTCGGGTCGGGAGCTGACAAGCACGTCACCAGCGTTGGCCTCCCGCGCCATGCGCTGGAAGGCCTTTTCGGCAGAATGGAGATTGCCGCTGTCGTAGTCGACGAGAACCGTGAGGGTCACAGCGCGCCCTTGGTGGAGGGCAGGCTGCCCGACATGCGAGCATCGGGTTCGACGGCCATGCGCAAGGCGCGGGCCACCGCCTTGAAGGCGGCTTCGGCGATGTGGTGGCTGTTCACGCCGTGGACCTTGTCGACATGCAGCGTGATGCCGCCGTGCGTCGCCAGTGCCTGAAAGAATTCGCGCACCAGTTCGGTGTCGAAGGTGCCGATCTTGGCGGTGGGAAAATCGAGGTTCCACACAAGATAGGGGCGAGCCGACAGGTCGAGCGCGCAGGCAATCTGTGCGTCATCCATCGCGAGGTTGAAATGGCCGTAGCGACGGATGCCGCGCTTGTCGCCAAGCGCGCTGGTCAGTGCCTGACCGAGCGCGATGCCGCAATCTTCGACGGTGTGGTGATCGTCAATGTGCAGGTCGCCCTTGGCGGTGACGGTCATGTCGATCAGTGAGTGGCGGGACAGTTGGTCGAGCATATGGTCAAAGAAGCCGACGCCGGTGTGGTTTTCGTAGTGGCCGGTGCCATCAAGGCCGATCGTGACCGAGATTTCGGTTTCGGCGGTCTTGCGGGTGATGGTGGCGGTGCGCATGGCCAACTCCGTCCTTCGGGTTCGCATGCCTTATAGGCGGGGGCGCGCCGATGTCAAAGCCGCAACGCGATGATCTGGTGAGGAAAACTGGAGCGGGCGATGAGATTCGAACTCACGACCCTAACCTTGGCAAGGTTATGCTCTACCCCTGAGCTACGCCCGCACTCCGTAGCGGCCTGATAGCGCCGATGAATTTCCGGTGCAAGAGGTGGCCGGAAAAATCAAAAGGGCACCCCTGAGGGTGCCCTTTTGTATTTGGAGCGGGCGATGAGATTCGAACTCACGACCCTAACCTTGGCAAGGTTATGCTCTACCCCTGAGCTACGCCCGCGTCCTTGGGTGGTGGGGATGTATAAATTCCGCCCGCTGGCCGCAAGAGGAAAAACGCGGATCGGCACCAGATTCTTCGATCGGGTGCCGACTGATCCTGGGTCAGGTAATCTCGATCAGGAGGTCCTTGGCGTCGATCTGGGCGCCGGGTGTGACATGGACGGCACCGATAACGCCATTGCGTTCGGCATGGATGCCGGTTTCCATCTTCATCGCTTCGATGGTCAGGAGAAGGTCGCCCGCGCTGACCTTTTGGCCGGCCTGCACCGAGAC
>Ga0209023_10005141_pt1 | contig 14456 bp, 20 predicted proteins | sample LakOneMetagenome_FD_187468 | JGI IMG/M metagenome (GOLD analysis project Ga0209023, IMG submission 187468) | Freshwater and sediment microbial communities from Lake Erie, Canada (SPAdes) (version 2) | ecosystem: Environmental > Aquatic > Freshwater > Lentic | place: Lake Erie, Canada...
CTCCCGCAAGCGGGAGGGGGGAAAGAACAAGATGACCGATCCAGCCCAAGCCCTTGCCCTCGTCAACGACCGTATCGCCCACGCCGCCCGCATCACCGGACGCAAGGCCGAGGAGATCACGCTGGTCGCGGTCAGCAAGACCCATGCAGCCGAAGCGATCGCGCCGCTGATCCTTGCCGGCCAACGCGTGTTCGGTGAGAACCGGGTGCAGGAAGCCCAGGCCAAGTGGCCCGCGCTGCGCGAGGCGCATCCGAGGGTGGAATTGCACCTCGTCGGGCAGCTGCAATCGAACAAGGCGGACGAAGCGGTGGCGCTGTTCGACTGCATTCACTCGGTGGACCGGTCTTCGCTGGTCGCTGCGCTCGCCAAGGCGATGGACAAGGCCGGGCGGCAAGTGCCGTGCTTTGTCCAGGTCAACATCGGCGCCGAAGCGCAGAAGGGCGGCTGCGCGATTGCCGACTTGCCTGCCCTCTTGGTCGAAGCGCGCGCGGCGGAGCTGCCGGTGGCGGGCCTGATGTGCGTCCCCCCGCTCGGCATCGAGCCGGCGCCGTTCTTTGCCCTGCTCGACAAGCTGGCCGCCGATCACGGTCTCGCCGGGCGCTCGATGGGGATGAGCGACGACTTCGAAACTGCGGTGATGCTGGGTGCCACTCACGTGCGGGTCGGCTCGGCGCTGTTCGGGGCGCGGGGTTGATCGTCAAACCATTGTGATTTAGTGTAGCAATACACCAAGTCAGAAAGCCCGCCGATGCTCTCCGCCCTTGCCCTGCTTGCCGCTGCCACCACGCTGCCCGAAGGACCGGCCCTGCGCGAAGAAGTCCGCGCCGCCGACGACCGCTTCTTCGCGCTGTTCTTCGATGCCCGCTGTCACCCGGCCGAAGTCCGCGCGATGCTGGCCGACGATGTCGAGATGTACCACGACAAGGGCGGGGTGGTTGCAACCAGCGCAGCGCAGTTCATGACCGACTACGAAAAGGGCTGCGCTGCCCGCGCCGCGCCCGACGCCTGGCGCTCACGCCGCGAACTGGTGCCCGATAGCCTCAAGGTCGATCCGGTCCCCGGCTTCGGGGCGATCGAGGATGGCGACCACCGCTTCTACGAACGCCGCGGCGACGGGCCAGAGCGGCTCGCGGGCGTGGCCCATTTCACCCAGTTGTGGGTCAAGACCGACAGCGGCTGGAAACTCAAGCGGATCCTCAGCTTCGCACACCGCGCGGCGCAGTAGAGCGAACCAAGACAACTTACACCCAAACCCGTTCGTGCTGAGGAGGGGACTGAGTGCTGAGCGAAGCGAAGTATCGAAGGCCCCGTCTCGAAGCACCGCGCCGCACGCAGGTCCTTCGAGACGCCTGCGGCCTTCGACAAGCTCAGTCCTACGGCTCCTCAGGACGAACGGGCTTGGTTGCTACGAGCTTGCTCCGGTCGTCAATCCTTCCGGACGTTCCGCGCCAAGGTCTTGAACCGTTCGCCCGAAGCCTCGCGCACGGTGATGGTCGCGTTGCCACTCTTGCTGAGGTTGTAATCTTCGACCCTGCCGTTGCGGCCCATGTGGGTACCGGCGATCACCGTGCAGGCATCGCCGTTGGCAACCGTACCGTTGTCCATCGCTCAGCTCCCGTGTTTGCTCAGCTCGTCACCTTGCAGCGTTACCACGTGGAGCAGGTTGGTCGATCCCGGCGTGCCGAACGGCACCCCGGCCAGCGCGACCAGCTTCGATCCGGCCTGGCCGAAGCCGTGGCGCAGCGCCATGCGTTTGCCCTTGGCGATCATCTCTTCGAAGCTGCCGATGTCCTTGGTGTTGACCGCGTGGGTGCCCCACAGCAGCGCCAGCCGCCGGGCGATCCGGGCCGAGGGGGTCAGCACCAGCATCGGCACCCCAGGGCGCTCGCGCGCCACGCGCCGGGCAGTCGATCCCGATCCGGTGAAGACGATGATCCCTGCGACATTTACCGTCTCGGCAATTCGCGCAGAAGCTAGCGCCAAGGCATCGGCGGTGGTCGCGTCGGGGCGCACTTCGGTGAAGTGGACCCGCTCGGCATAGGTCGTGTCCTGTTCGACCTGGCCTGCGATCCGGTGCATGATCGTAACTGCCTCGACCGGCCAGGCCCCGCTGGCAGTTTCGGCTGACAGCATCACCGCGTCGGCCCCGTCGTAAACCGCATTGGCGACGTCGCTCACTTCGGCGCGGGTCGGGGCGGGGCTTTCGATCATCGATTCGAGCATTTGCGTGGCAACCACCACCGGCTTGCCGCTGCGGCGGGTGGCGGCGACGATCCGCTTTTGCAGCGGCGGCACTTCCTCGGGGTTGAGCTCGACCCCCAGATCGCCGCGCGCGACCATGATCCCGTCGGCCAGCTCGATGATTTCGTCGAGCCGGTGGATCGCGGCGGGCTTTTCGATCTTGGCCATCAGCGCGGTTTGCGATCCGCCCATCAGCTTGCGCGCTTCGGCCACGTCCTCGGGCCGCTGGACGAACGACAGCGCGATCCAGTCCGCGCCCTGTTCCAGCGCGAAAGTCAGGTCGCGACGGTCCTTTTCGGTCAGGGCCGGGATCGGCACCACCGCATCGGGGACGTTGACGCCCTTGCGGTCCGAAATCACCCCGCCGACTTCGGCCGAGCAGAGGATCCGGTCCGGCCCGGTCTCGATCACCCTAAGCCGCAGCTTGCCGTCGTCGATCAGCAGCCGCTGGCCCTTCTGGAGCACTGCAAACAGTTCGGGATGCGGCAGGCAGACGCGATTTTCGTCGCCTGGCGCAGGATCGCGGTCAAAGGCGAAGTGGCCCGAATGGCGGATCACCGCCTTGCCGTCCTTGAATTGCCCGACGCGCAGCTTGGGTCCCTGCAGATCGCACAGCACCGCGACCGGGCGACCGACCGCCTTTTCGACCTCACGGATCGCGGCAATCGTGGCCTTGTGGGTTTCGTGGTCGCCGTGGCTCATGTTGACGCGGAACGCGTCGGCGCCGGCACGCAGCAGCTTCTCGATCATCTCCGGGCTGCGGCTGGCCGGGCCCAGGGTGGCGAGAATCTTCACTTTGCGCCCGCGCGGATCGAACTTTGCCACTGGAACCTCTTCCTCTGTTGGCCTCCCCTATGGCAAAGCGAGCGTGAAAACCCAAGGATATCCCCATGAGCTGCTCTGAAAATACGAATGCGACCGCCGGCGATCCGCTCGAAAGCCTCGATGACGCAGTCGCCGCTGCCGCTTTCCGCCGGCTGGTCCGCCATTTGCGCCATCGCCATGACGCCCAGAATATCGAGCTGATGGTGCTCTCGGGCTTTTGCCGCAATTGCCTCGCCGACTGGATCCGCGAAGCCGGCGCCCCCTATGACAAGGAAGGTGCGCGCGAAGTCATCCACGGCATGCCCAGTGCGACATGGAAAGCACGTTTCCACAGGGAAGCGACTGCCGAGCAGCTCGAAGCCATGGCCGAGAGCTTGAAGAAGAACGCCCCGGCCCCCTAAGAGCGGCGCGAGCGATTCTTCTCATCCAATTTCCGGAGTACCCAAATGGCCAATGCCACCGACGACCGTCTGCGCCTGCTGATCGAACGCATCGAACGCCTCGAGGAGGAAAAGAAGGGCATCGCCGACGACGTGAAGGACGTGTACGCCGAGGCCAAGGCGGTCGGCTATGACGCCAAGATCATCCGCCAGATCGTCCGCCTGCGCAAAATGAAGCCCGACGACCGCGCCGAGATGGAAGCGCTGCTTGATACTTATAAGGCGGCGCTTGGGCTTGGTTGACCCCGCGTGGAGTTTCCCTATCTCTTGGATATCCAAAAGTAAGGGAACCCAGCGATGATCTCCACCACCACGCACTCGATCGAAGGCCGCCCCGCCCAGCGCTATCTGGGCATCGTCACCGGCGAAGTGATCGCCGGGGCCAACGTGGTGCGCGATATCTTTGCCTCGTTTTCAGACATCTTCGGCGGGCGTTCGAGCAAGTACGAGGAAGTGCTGACCCGCGCGCGCGAACAGGCGCTGGCCGAAATGGAAGCCAAGGCGGCGGCGCTGGGCGGCAATGCAGTGATCGGGGTCGATATCGACTATGAAGTGCTGGGCAAGGCCGGATCGATGCTGATGGTCAGCGTTTCGGGTACAGCTGTGGTTGTCTGAGGCGATCGAAGCGCCGAAACCGTAGCGATTCTTGATACTTGCATGATGTGCGTGGACGGCGTTATTGCTCTCCACCAATGAGCGACAAGGGGATGCGCATGCGGGGCCGGTTGTTGATCGTTGCAGGCTGGCTGGCCTGTTCGGGCCCGCTTGCTGCCCAGACCGATGCGGGCTTGCCCGATCCGGCGACAATCACGGTACCCGATACCAGCGCCAGCGATCCCGAAGTGATCAAGGAAGGCTACAAGTTCTTCTACTTCAACAACCCTTCGGTCTCGTTCTCCGAAGCGGCAGCCGATATCGCCGAGTGTCGCAGTTTTCTGGCCACGGGGGCACCGCCATCGGTGCCGGGGTTCATTCCCTGGACCGAACCGGTCAAGCGCAAGCAAAACAGTGGTGGAGGGTTCTTGACCGCCTACGGTTTGCTGGGTGTGGGGGTAGAAGCAGGGCTCGCCGCAATCATCATGCCCAAGATCGAACGCGGCTTGCGCAACAACAAGCTGCGCCGCTGCATGGAGCCGCGCGGCTACAAACGTTTCGCCCTGCCCGAAGCCTCGTGGAAAGTGCTCAACGAAGGCGATGAGAAGCAGCTTATCCTGATGCAGGCCAAGCTGGCCGCGGCACCGCAGCCGACCCAGGGGGAGGTCTCCGAATGAAACGCCTGCTGCTTGCCCTGCTGATCCTCTTCGCCCCGGCGCAGGCCTTGGCTCGCGAGGCCAAGGGCGTGAACGCGCTCAAGGTCGCGCCGACCGCCCTCGATCCGACCAAGGCTTATCTCCTGCTCAAAACGAGCCGCGCGAAATCGGGCATTTTCAGCCTTGAACATGTGCTGCTGCGGATCCCGACAGAGGCTGAGACCGCAGCCTATCTGGCCGCCAAGAAAATTGCCTATGACAAGGCGCTGCCGGGGCTGACCAAGAAGGCCAAGGATGGCAAGGTCCCGACCATCGAGGAATTTGCGTTCGACTACGATGGCCCGGAAAATGCCTTCAATACCAAGAACGGCAATTTCCTTGTCGACGGCGAGGACATGCGCACCCTGCTGCTGGAAGTGCCGACCGGGACCTATGTGCTTTACGGCTCGTCCCTGGGCAGTGGCGGGCTGGTCACCTGCAATTGCCTGGGGACCGTCAAGTTTGAAGCCAGGCCGGGGCAGATCACCAACATGGGTTCGCTCTATGTCGACAAGGTGCACAAGCCGTCGCCGGTTCCGCACCTGGAGGACAATGTCGGTCCGTCGATGTTCAGCTATGGGTTCATTTTCGGGCAAGGCCTGGTTCCGGCGAGTGCCACCGATCCGGTGCCGGACATGCTCAAGGCTTTTCCGGTCGTGCTGGCCGAATACCATGCGGTGGGCCTGTTCCATGAACCTGGTGCTGCCAGTATCAACCGGCTGGCCCCGGTTCCGGGGATCCTGGGCTATCGGCGCGGTGCGGTGATCGACGAGCGGACCGGGCAGCCGGTCCAATAGCCGCATCCAGTTCCTGGCCAAGGTTGTGTCGCGGCGGCCGCTAAGCTAGGGGGCGGGCCAATCCCAAACTCAAGCTGCAAGACGTGAACCCATGGCAGGCCATTCCAAATTCAAGAACATCATGCACCGCAAGGGCGCGCAGGATAAGAAGCGCGCTGGTTTGTTTTCCAAGCTGAGCCGCGAAATTACCGTTGCGGCCAAGATGGGCATGCCCGATCCGGACTTTAACCCGCGCCTGCGCGCAGCGGTCAACGCGGCCAAGGCGCAGTCGGTGCCGAAGGACAATATCCAGCGCGCGATCGACAAGGCCAGCAAGGGCGACGCCGACAATTACGAGGAAGTGCGCTACGAAGGCTATGGCCCGGGCGGGGTCGCGCTGATCGTCGAGGCCTTGACCGACAACCGCAACCGCACCGCCACCAATGTCCGCACCGCCTTTGCCAAGAACGGCGGCAACCTGGGCGCTTCGGGCGCGGTCAGCCACGGGTTTGAGCGGCTGGGCCTGATCGAGTACCCCGGCAGCGCCGGCGATGCCGACAAGGTGTTCGAAGCCGCGCTTGAGGCTGGCGCGGACGACGTTGAAAGCGACGAAGACGGCCACGCGATCTGGGTCGCGGTCGAAAACCTCCACCCGGTCGCGCGCGAACTGGAAAAGACCTTGGGCGAGGCGGTGGGGGTCAAGCTCGGCTGGAAGCCCAGCCTCAAGGCCGATGTCGGCGAGGGCGATGCTGCCACGCTGCTCAAGCTGATCGACGTGCTCGACGACGACGACGATGTGCAGACCGTCTGGGGCAATTACGAAATTTCCGACGACGTGATGGCAAAGCTCGGCTGATGTGGGGCCTTGTCGCCAAGGCTCTTCTTTCTGGCGCGCTGATCGTCGCGATTGCCGAGATCGGCAAGCGGCTGCCGACTCTCGCGGCGCTGGTCGCCTCGTTGCCGCTGGTTTCGGTGCTGGGGATGATCCTGTTGTGGCACGCCCGGCCTGATGCGGAAAACATGGCGGTCCATGCCGAGGCGACCTTCTGGTACGTGCTGCCCAGCCTGCCGATGTTCCTGGTGATCCCGTGGCTGCTGCGCCAGGGGCATGGCTTCTGGCTGGCGCTGCTGGCCGGCTGCGCGCTGACCGTGGCGTTGTACTTGCTTATGGCGCATTTCGGACCGCGGCTGGGGATCAGGATCTGACATGCTGATCCTCGGCCTCGACCCCTCGCTCACCTGCACCGGCTGGGGCATCGTGGCCAAGAGCGGCAACCGGCTCAGCCACATTGCCAACGGCCAGATCAAGACCGACCCCAAAGCCCCGCTGGCCGAGCGGCTGGTGACGATCGATGCCGAGCTGGCCGATGTCATCGCCCGGCACCAGCCCGACTGCGCCGCGGTGGAAGAAGTCTTCGTCAACAAGAACCCGCAGTCGACGCTCAAGCTGGGGCAGGCCCGCGGGGTCTGCCTGCTGGCCGCGGCCAAGGCCGGACTGCCAGTGGCCGAATATGCCACGCGGCTGGTCAAGAAGGCGATTGTCGGCACCGGCGGAGCGGAAAAGGCGCAGATCCAGGCGATGCTGGGGGTGCTGCTGCCGGGGGTCAAACTGGCCGGGGCCGATGCGGCGGACGCGCTGGCGGTGGCGATTGCCCACGCGCACCTCGTTCGCTGAACAAGCCAGCCAGCCGCGGTTAAGCTGACAGCGATTAGCACGCGTCCTCGAATTCAGGAGGTCGCCCCCAATGCCCCGTTTCAAGATCCTTTCCCTCGCCGCGGTCGTCGGCCTTGCCCTCTCGGGCTGCATGGCCAGCCGCTATCAGATTTCGGATGCGCTGGGCCGCTATGGGCTGGACCAGAACCAGTCGAGCTGCGCGGCCGAGTTCCTGCGCGGGCACCTGACCACCGGCCAGGTCGATCGCCTCGCCAAGGCCGCGCGCTATTACCGCAGCGATCGCTCGCTGACCGTGGGCGATCTGGTGCGGGTCGCGGGATCGGTCAATGATGGCGAAGTGCTGGTTCAGACTGGCGCGGCGGTGCTGGCCTGCAAGCTGGGCGCAAACATCCCGATCGGCAGGTTCTAGAGCACCGCTACTTCAGTTTGAGCACGAGGCGGGCGCCGAGGAAGTCCATGCCCGGGTTCTGCCCGCCAAACAGCTGGGCATGGCTGACGTGCACCCAGCTGAGTTCAGCCGCGAGCTTGGGGTTGAGGCGCAGGCCCACGGCCAGCTCGGGTTCGAACAGAACGCGTGAGCCCAGATCGATCCGCGTCCCATCGGGCAGGAAATCGGGCATCCGGTCGGTGTGGAGCGCCAACCCCACGCCGGGGCGCACATAGAGCTTGCCCTTGCCCAGCTTCCAGCTGAGCCCGGCCGCCGCCAGGCTGGTCTGGCCGTCAAGGCTGACCTGGCCGTGCAAGTAGGCTGAAGGGGACCCGATCCCGTCCAACGCCGCAATCGGAGCGCTGCGCACCCCGAATTGCAGGTCATGGCCATGCTCGCCGGTGTCGAGGCTGGTGGGCAGGTCGACCGAGTGGAAACTGCCGCCCAGATAAAGCTCCTGCGCCGCGGCCGGCAGCGGGACGGCGCAGCCCAGCGCGACGGCTACAATCAACAGGCGAGATTGGGTCATTGGCGGGTTCCCGGAAAACATGGTGCCCGCGCGCTATCGCAGCGCCTGGTTTGCGCCTTGCTGAACGGCGCTAAAGCCCCTCGCGTTCAAGCGCGGCCTGATAGGACCAGTGCGGGTCCGCCGTGCACTTGCCCGGGCGGAGATAGGCGCAGGCCTTGACTGTGCCGTTATCGCGGCAGGCGAGCTCGCGAAAGGCTTCGGCGCCTTTGGGCCGCGCCGGGAAGACCAGCACATCGGCCGAAGCGATCACGCCCGGCGGCAGCGCCTCACCGCGCGCCATGACCGCTTCGGGTGCGATGTACAGCGACACCTCGCGCGGCAACAGCGCCGGGACCAGGTGCGCGCGCCATTGATCGGGGAGCGCTATGCCGCAGGGCCGGCTCTGCTCCACCGCCGCCAGCGCCGCCAGCGGGATCGGGCTGCCCCCGCGCAGGGACCGCGCGCCGCCCGATTGCGCCTGGGCCGCAAAGCTGGCTCCCAGCCAGACGAGGCCCAGCGCGCCCAGCATCGCCAAGGTCAGCTCGCGCCCGCGCCGCGCCGCCAGCCGCTGGGCGAGTTCGACCGAGGCAATTGCCGCCAGTACCAGCACTGACCAGGTCGAGATCCAGGTGAAACGGTATTCCTTGTGCGCGATCACGCTGTGGAACAGCAGATTGGCCACCAGGGCCCAGACCAGCGGGCGATAGCGCGGCGGGCTGAATATGGCTCCCGCCAGGATGAACGGCGCCACCGGGCCGAGGTGGAGCAGCAGCCACTGCATGTATTGCAGCGGACCGCTTTCTCCGAACCGCGCGGCGCGGTCTTCGCCCATGTTGTAGGCGAAATTGATCCAGATCCAGCGGAAGGGAACCTGTCCGGCGATCAGATCGCTGAAGCCCCCGATCGCCCCGGCGGCAATTCCGCCCAGCAGCAGCTGCGCCCACAAGGCCCGGTCGAGCCGCAGCCGCGCCAGCACCAACACCGCGGCGAACGGCGCATATTGCAGCCGGACAATCACCCCCAGCCCCAGCAGCAGACCGGCCCAGCGCAAGGCCCCGCGCGTTGGACTGTCCGCCAGCAGCAGCGCGGCGGCCAGGGCCAGCAGTCCTGAAGCCAGCACTTCGGACAGCATCAACGTCGAAAACAGCACGCATTCGTACCATACCGCTGCCACAAACAGGGCGGCGAGGGCCTGTGCCCGCCCGCTCAGCGCGCCCAGCTTCCAGGCGGCGGGCAGCGCGAGCAGTCCGGCACCCAGGAACGCGCCGCGCGCCAGCAGCATCCCGGCCAGGCTATCGGGCGCGAGCTGCCGCCCCAGCCAGAACGGTCCGGCCAGCAGCTGCGGGATCAGACTGTTCCTTGCGCCAAAGCGGTATTCCCACGGCACGATCCCCGCGCCAGTGGCCAGCCGCTTGCCCTGCTCAAGGTACTGCATGATCTCATCGGCATGGCTGATGTCATAGGGTGCGAAAGCCCGCCAGCGCAGCACCAGCGCGGCCAGCACGATCAGCGCCAAGGCGATGGTCTCGCAACGTTTGGACAGCCCGGTCATTGCGGCAACGCCGCCAAACCTAGTTGAAAACCCCGATATCGTCGTCTTCGAAGCCGGACCCGCGATAGAGCGCATGGGCCCCGCGCAGGCCGTTGCCCAGGAACAGCAGCACCACCAGGTCGAGCCCGGCAGCACCCAGCGCCAGACCGGCCAGATTGATCGCCAGCGTCAGCACGATCAGCAATGCCGCAGCGACTCCCCAGTAAAAGCCCTTGCCCTGGCGCAGCCGAAATCCGGCGATCAGGAAGACGGCAATTTCCAGCAACGCAACGCCAAATACGACCGCGCTGATCGCGCCTTTGGTGTAACCACTCAGCCCGCCCAGGAACACCAGACCCAAGGTACTGAGCCCGGCGAACAGGAAACAGATCAGTGAAGCCTGATAGGCCCCGGTCCTCGCGCCCGCGCGTGTGGTCAGATCGATATCCCAGGCTGCCATGCTGTTTCCCCCGTTTCGTGTCCGGCATGCTGCCAGTGTTGCAGCGGGCGCGCAAGTCTGCCATGGAACAAACCATGATCGCCAAGCTGACCGGCACGCTCGATGATTTCGGCCCCGACTGGGCGGTGATCGACGTCGCGGGTGTCGGCTATCTGATCCACGCCAGCGCCAAGACATTGGACGCGCTGGGTGTGCGGGGGGACCGGGTGACGGTCCACACCGAATTGCAGGTTTCCGAAAACGACATGCGGCTGATCGGCTTTGCGAGCGGAGCCGAGCGGGAGTGGTTTCGGCTGCTGACCGGGGTGCAGGGGGTCGGCTCCAAGATGGCGCTGGCGGTGCTCTCGGCGCTGTCGGTGGACGAAGTCCAGCGCGCCTGTGCGGCTGGCGACGCGGCGATGGTGGCACGGGCGCAGGGCGTCGGGCCCAAGCTGGCAGGACGGATCGTCAACGAACTCAAGGACAAGGCCGGCGCTCTGCCCGCCGGGCTGGGCGTTTCGGTTGCGGTGCCCGCAGGCTCGGCCAGCGCGGATGCGGTCTCGGCGCTGCAAAACCTCGGCTTCAAGCCGCAAGTCGCTACGCTGGCGGTGGCGCGGGCGATCGAGGAACTGGGCGAGGGCGCGGAGCTGGATGCACTGATCCGGGTTGGGTTGAAGAGGGCGGCGGGGTGACTGTTGATCCACGCCTCTTGGTCCCGCTCGTTGGCGCATTGTGTGTTTGGATATTCCAAGTGGTTGACAGAATTTGCGAGCGAAGGCGCAAAAGGCAAGCAACGCTTGTGGCAATTGCTTCAGAAGTGCAGGCAATCTGCAACCTTATAAAATCCCAGGGTTATTTCGAAAATTTTCAGCAACTAGCCAACCAGATACGAGCCGGATCTTGGGGTGGCCAGACTCGCGTAATTGATATCAAAGAGAACTACTTCACAGTCTTTGAAAGCAATGCGGTAAATCTCTCAGATCTGGGCGTTGATCAGGTATCTCGGATCGTTGCTTTCTACTCGTATTGTAAATCTGCAATCGATGCGACCCGGCCGGATGGACCTGCGGCGAAATCTGACAATCCTGAAGATGTGGCTAGCAACATTATCGGTGTCGAAGGAGTAATGATGGCCATCATTACGTTAGGGGAGCTGATCATCGCTTTCCCGAAGAAGCCACTTCCATTGATATCCGATGACCGATAACCCCCTCCTCTCCTCCACCCGCCAGCCGGAAGACGCGGACGCAGCACTCCGCCCCAAGACGCTCGCCGAATTCGTTGGGCAGGCGGCGGCGAAGGACAACCTTTCGGTCTTTATCGAAAGCGCCAAGTCGCGCGGGGAGGCGATGGATCATGTGTTGTTCTATGGCCCGCCGGGGCTGGGCAAGACCACGCTGGCGCAGATTGTCGCGCGTGAGCTGGGGGTGGGGTTCCGCGCCACCTCTGGCCCGGTCATAGCCAAGACCGGCGATCTCGCCGCGCTGCTGACCAACCTGGAACACGGCGACGTGCTGTTCATCGACGAGATCCACCGGCTCAATCCGGTGGTCGAGGAAGTGCTCTACCCGGCGATGGAAGACCGCGCGCTCGATCTGATCATCGGCGAGGGGCCCTCGGCGCGGTCGGTGCGGATCGATCTGCCGGCTTTCACGCTGGTTGGCGCGACCACGCGGCAAGGGCTGCTGACCACCCCCTTGCGTGATCGCTTCGGGATCCCGGTGCGGCTTAATTTCTACACCATTCCAGAGTTGGAGCGCGTGGTAACGCGCGGCGCCGGGCTGCTCGGCATCGGGATCGAGCCCGAAGGCGCGCGCGAGATTGCGCGGCGCGGGCGCGGCACGCCGCGGGTCGCCGGACGGCTGCTGCGGCGGGTCCGCGATTTTGCGCATGTCGCGGGCGATGGCACGATTACCCAGGCCATTGCCGACGATTCGCTGACCCGGCTGGAAGTCGATGCGCTGGGGCTCGATGCGATGGACCGGCGTTACCTCACCATGATCGCCGATATCTACAAGGGCGGCCCGGTCGGGGTCGAAACGCTTGCCGCCGGCCTCTCCGAACCGCGCGATACGGTCGAGGAAGTGATCGAGCCTTACCTGATCCAGCTTGGCCTGGTCGCCCGCACCGCGCGCGGCCGCTGCCTGAACGAGCGCGGCTGGCAGCACCTGGGGCTGACCCCGCCGAGCGGGCAGGGCGGGCTATTCGGCGGTGCCCTCTTCGGCGAGGAAAAATAGCGCCTCGACCCGCGTTTCCAGCGCCCAGGCCAGCTTGAGCGCGATCAGAGTCGAGGGCACGAAGATTCCGTTTTCGACCGTATTGATGGTCTTGCGGCTGACCCCGATCAGCTCGGCCAGTTGGGCCTGGGTCAGCCCTCGCGCCTCGCGCGCGGCGCGCAGAGTGTTGCCGAGTTCGTCAGCCAAGCGCGCGCCTTTCGAGCATGGCAAAGCGGATCAGGGCCGAGAACAGTCCGGCGGTGACGATCAGGTGAATCACTTCGCCCACACTGAATTCCCAGGCCCCGCGCATGACGTAGATGATCATCGCGCTCAGCATGGCGCAGACGAAGCCAGTGCTCAATGCTGCCGCGCGGTTGGCACGGGTGCCCTCGTCGTTGAGCATCGAGCGGACCTCAGCCCCCCGAAACCAGAAGCCGCCGGTGGTCAGCACCAGCAGAATCATTACGCCCGTTACCACCCAGGCGCTGATCCGCACCTGATCGACCAGCCGGGTGCCATCACCATTGGCGAAATAGGCCGACTGCTGGATGATCATGAACAGCCCCAGAACCGGAAGGATTCGTGCCCGGCGGCGGGTCAACCGTTCGGCCAGGTCGGCGTTTGATGGCGCTTCGGTCATGATTCTCCCCTTCATTAAGTAACCTATAGGTGACATGTAACCCTTGAGTTACATTGAGTCAAGCGCCAGGCCGCCCGACGTAAGCATTCGCTGCCGGTTCGGTTCCAGAATGGGACAGGTTGGTCCGCCACTGCACCGGAAATGCATTTTTCCCGGAATGGGCCAGTCAAAACACGGTTAACACGATTGTCGCTTTAACTTTCCTGATGTCCTTTGGCGTTATCGGGACGTGCCGTGTGGATCTAGCCGCACAGCAAATGGGGCTCCCGCAGGAACAGAAAGCGATTCTTATGTCGGCTCGGATGGCACTTGTGAAACTGGCGGCACTGGCCGCAGGCGGCGCGGTGGTTGGCGGCGGGGCGGTCCATGTGGCCGAAGCGCCGGCCGCACAGACGACTTACGTCAAGCATGCCAAGCGCGTTGCTGTCACCAAGCACAAGGCCAAGCGCCGCGCGCCGGTGCGGATCGCAACGACCGGGCCGAGCAAGTCGCGCAAGATTCGCCGCGTGGTGACCCGCTCGGTTGCTTGCGCCCCCCAGCCGCAGCAGCAGATGGCGATGGTGCCGATGATGCCGCAGCTTCCCCCCCAACCGATGCCTGAAAGCGGCGGCGGCGGCCAGACGGTGATCGTCGGTGGCAGCGGCGGCATGGGCTATGGTGGCGGCTTCTTCGGCGGCTTCTTCGGCGGCTCGAGCGGCGGCGGCGGCAGCGTGGTGGTTACTTCGACCACCACCGGTTCAACCTCGAGCTCCAGCTCGGGCGGTTCGACCTCCACCGGCGGTTCGTCTTCGTCAACGTCAAGCGGCGGGTCTTCGTCGTCGACCACCACCGGCGGCGTCTCCACTTCGACTGGCGGGGTTTCGACTTCTACCGGCGGTGTTTCGACCTCGACCGGCGGCGTGAGCAGCACGACGACATCGGGCAACGTCTCGTCCTCGAGCGGCAACTACTCGTCGACCTCGTCGTCGGGCAACGTCTCCTCGTCGACCTCCTCATCGACCTCGGGCAACGTGTCGTCCTCGACCTCGACTTCGAGCTCATCGTCGACTTCGGGCAATGTCAGCTCGTCGACCTCTTCGTCGAGCTCAACCAGTTCGTCGAGCTCGACCTCGTCCTCGACCGGCGGTCACAGCTCGGGCGGCCACACCTCGACCAGCAATGGCGGCCACGATGTCCCGGCCCCGCCGATGCTGCTGCTGTTCGGTGCCGCTGCGGCGACCGCGTTCGGGCGCAAGCGCCTGGCCAAGAAGGCCGACTAAACCAAATTCACAGTCCACAGGGGGTAAAGGGCGGCTTCTCGAAGCCGCCCTTTACTTATGTGCCGCTGCCGCGCACCCAGTTTTCGCCCAGGTCCTTGGTCGAGACCAGCCCGGCCAGTTCCCAGACATTGCCATAGCCATAGCCGTGCAGGTTGACGAAAGTCGGGATGTTGAGCGCCATGTCGAC
>Ga0209023_10005142_pt1 | contig 14455 bp, 14 predicted proteins | sample LakOneMetagenome_FD_187468 | JGI IMG/M metagenome (GOLD analysis project Ga0209023, IMG submission 187468) | Freshwater and sediment microbial communities from Lake Erie, Canada (SPAdes) (version 2) | ecosystem: Environmental > Aquatic > Freshwater > Lentic | place: Lake Erie, Canada...
CTGATCAACTGCTTGGGCAGCGCCGCGCGCGACACCGGCCACAGCCGCGCGCCAACGCCACCAGACAGCAAAACGGGCCAGATGCGCTTTTCAGTCATGCCGTCTCCCTTGATTGACGCAGCGCCTACTTGAATGCGACACCAGCGCCAAGGGGTGCCGTGTCGGCGCGACGCTGCCATCGCGCGCCGAGCCGCCATTTCCGCGACGTGCAAACGGAGGATCACATCAACGTGCTGACCGACGTCGGACTGTTCAGCCACACGGTTGCTGCGCTTGGCTTCGGCGCGCTGGCGGCAATCCTGCTGGTGCGGCGGTCGCGCGATGGTACCAGCTTGTGGCTCGTCGCTGCCTCGGTCGTCACCATGCTCTGGGCGCTCACGGTCGTCGCCGCCGAACGCTTCGGCGGCTTCTGGCTGCATTGCGTCTCGCCCGCCGAAACGCTGCGTACGGCGGCCTGGATCGCGTTCCTTGTCGCGGTGCTGCGCCGAACCTGGCACCTCGATGAGCGACACCGGTCCTCCTTCGCGATCGCCAGCCTGATCGGCTTCGTCGTCGGCCTGCAATTGTTGCTCGATCTCGTCTGGGGGCTTGGCCTCGTGCCCGTCGCGCTCGCGCCGCTGCTTGGTACGCTGCTGATCATCAGCCGCATGGCGATGGCGATCGGCGGGCTGGTGCTGATCCACAATCTGTTCGTCAACGCCGATCCGGAAAATCAGGGCGAGGTACGGCTGTTGTGCATCGGCCTCGCCGGCCTGTTCGCCTACGATCTCAATTACTACACGCTGCAATTCCTGTTCGGCAGCCCGTCGGTCGACCTCTACAACATCCGCGGCGCCGTCGACGTCCTCGTTGTGCCGCTGTTGCTGATGGCATCGAATCACAACTGGGCCGCGCGCGTCCATGTCTCGCGGCAAGTCGTGTTCCACACGCTGTCGTTCAGCATGATCGGCTTCTACCTCATCATCATGGCGATTGCGGCCTACGGCCTGCGCCTCGTCGGCGGCGACTGGGGTCGCTTGCTGCAAATCACTTTCCTGTTCACCACAGCGTTGCTGGCAATCGTCGTGCTCGTCTCGCCACGCTTTCGCGCCTGGCTGCGCGTCAAAATCGCCAAGAACTTCTTCGCCTATAAATATGACTATCGCCAAGAATGGCTGCGCTTCATCAAAACCGTCTCGGGAACCGATATCGGCCTCGGCAGCCTGTCCGAACGCGTCATCCGCGGGATCTGTGCCGTGGTCGATTCGCCCGGCGGCGTGTTGTTCACGCATGACGGGGAGGGCAATCTCGCGCTCGCCGCGACCTACCAATTCGACGATTTCAAACCCGACCCGATCGCCATCGACAGCGCGCTCGGCGGCTTTCTGGCCAATCGCCAGCGCATCATCAATCTTGACGAACTGCGCAGCGGCAGCGGTGACTATGGCCCGGTCCGGCTCCCGCCCTGGGCCGCCGCCGATCTGCGCGCCTGGCTGATCGTGCCGCTCATCCACCTTGAAAACCTGCAGGGCTTTGTGCTCATCGAACGGTCACTGGTGGCGCACAGCCTCAATTGGGAAGATTTTGATCTGCTACGTACGCTCGGCCGTCAGGCGGCAAGCTATATCGCCGAAGCGTCAAGCCAGGAGGCGCTCGACGAAGCCGGCAAGTTCGAGGAATTCAACCGCCGCTTTGCCTTCATCATGCACGATCTCAAAAACCTCGTCAGCCAATTGTCGCTGGTTGCGCGCAACGCCGAACGCCACGCCGATAATCCGGCGTTCCGCGCCGATATGGTGGCGACGCTGCAAAGCTCGGTCGGCAAGATGAACGATCTCCTGGCGCGACTGTCGCAGCGCGAAATCGGCAAGGGTAGCGGCGACAGCCGCATCGACATGGCCGCGCTGCTCGAAGATGTCGTCGCCGCGCGCCAGCCCGGCTATCCGGCGCTATCGCTGGCCTTGGCCGGGCCGCGCGGCGTTGTGTGGGGCGATGCGGTGCAGCTTGAACAGATGGTCGCGCACCTCGTGCAAAACGCCATCGATGCCAGCGCCGATGCGACGCCGGTGCTGGTCAGCATGACCTGCGCCGCTACCGCGCTCGAAATCAGTATCGCCGACCAGGGTGTCGGCATGACACCGGCATTTTTACGCAATGAGTTGTTCCGGCCGTTTCATTCAACCAAGCCCGGCGGTTTCGGCATCGGCGCCTATGAAGCGCGAACGATCGCGCGCAACATGGGCGGACAGCTTGATGTGACAAGCGCGCCGGGGTTAGGCAGTGTATTCACGATCCGCCTGCCACTGCACCACGCCAACGCCAGGAGCACGACCGCTTGACCGAATCCAGTCCCCGCCCGAAACTGCTCGTTGTCGAGGATGACGAGGGCCTTCAGCGCCAGTTGCGCTGGGCCTATGAGGATTATGACGTCACCATCGCTGGCAACCGCGAGGAAGCCATCGCCGCGTTGCACGCGCACGAACCCGCCGTCGTGACGCTCGATCTCGGCCTGCCGCCCGACCCCGATGGCACCAGCGAAGGCTTTGCGACGCTCGAAGAAATCATGGCGGTGCGCCCCGGCACCAAAGTCATTGTCGCGTCGGGCCATGGCGCGCGCGAAAGCGCGCTCGGCGCCATCGCCAAGGGCGCGTTCGATTTCTACCAGAAGCCCGTCGATATCGACGAACTCGGCCATATCGTCCGCCGCGCGATGCACGTCCACGCGCTCGAGGAGGAAAACCGCCGGCTGATCCGTGCTGCAACGGGGCAGGGCGTTGTCGGCGGCATCATCACCGGCGCGCCCGAAATGCTCAAGGTGGCGCGGATGATCGAGCGCGTCGCCAGCGCCGATGTCTCGGTGATGCTGCTCGGCGCCAGCGGCACCGGCAAGGAACTGCTCGCCCGCGGCCTCCACGATAATTCGCTGCGCAAGGACGCGCCGTTCGTCGCGCTGAACTGCGCCGCCATCCCCGAAACATTGCTCGAATCCGAACTCTTCGGCTATGAAAAGGGCGCTTTCACCGGCGCCATAAAATCGATGGAAGGCAAGATCGAGCGCGCCGAAGGTGGCACGCTGTTCCTCGACGAAGTCGGCGACATCCCATTGCCGTTGCAGGTCAAATTGCTGCGCTTCCTGCAGGAACGCGTCATCGAACGCATCGGCGGCCGCCGCACCATCCCCGTCGATGTCCGCATTGTCTGCGCGACGCACCAGAATCTTGAATCGATGATCGCGTCGGGCGCCTTTCGCGAAGACCTGTATTACCGCCTCGCCGAAATCGTCGTGCGGATTCCGGCGCTCGCTGAACGCCAGGGTGATGCCGAACTGCTTGCGCACCATTTTCTCGCCAAATTCGCGCACGAACACCGCCGCGTCATCAAGGGCTTCAGCCCCGCGGCACTGGCGCGCATCGCCGACTGGGCGTGGCCGGGCAACGTCCGCGAGCTTGAAAACCGTGTCAAACGCGCCGTCATCATGGCCGAAGGCAACCGCCTGACTCCCGAAGATCTCGACCTCGGCGAAGGCGATGCGGTCGGCACCTCGCTCAACCTCAAGCGCGTCCGCGAAGCCGCCGAGCGTAACGCCATCCAGCAGGCCATGGCGCGCACCGAAGGCAACGTCTCTGCCACCGCCAAACTGCTCGGCGTCGGCCGCCCGACGCTCTACTATATGATGAAAGAATACGGCTTCGATGCCGCAAGCTGACCAAAATCGGCGTTTTTGCACGCGCCAAGCTTGCACTCGCGGCGCGCGCAGCCTAAGGCACGCACCGGTCGGAGCGTGGCGCAGCCTGGTAGCGCATTAGACTGGGGGTCTAAGGGTCGCAGGTTCGAATCCTGTCGCTCCGACCAGTTTCCCCCAAAGCGGATCAGTGCGGCCAGGCCTCGACCGCCACCCGCCGGCGCGCATCGCAATCGACATACAGCGCCGCGACATCGCTCACCCATTGCACCGCCGCGCCCGCCGTCGCGAACATCGGCGGCAACGGCGCGCAAGCCTGCGCACTTTCAGCGGGCGGCGGCGACAGCTTTATTGGCGGCGTCGATACTGGCCTGTCCGATGCGCACGCCGGCAGCATCAGGACAAGCAACGGCGGCAGCAGACGTTTGAACATAGCGAATAACCTCTTGTGTGATGGGGGCGCGGCGGTCGGCATAGCGCCGCGCCCGCGATGCAGCGGCGGTCAGCGCCACGTCGCGCTGCGCATTGCGCGCCAGCGCCAGCGTGACCGCCGCCGCTACCGCGCGACTCTCGCGCGCTTGCCAGATACGGCGCTCGGCTATCGCACCGCGCTGCTCGGCAGCATGGTTGAACCAGACCAGCACGCCGACTGCGAGCACCCCCGCCGCCAACGGCTTCCACCAGCGCAGCAAAAATGCGGCCAAAAGCCCGCTCATTGCGCCGCCTCGCGCTCGGCGGCCGGCTGTTCAGGCTCGGTGGTTTCCTTGAGCTTGGTCGCCACCGCGCCGCTGGTATTGGCAATCCCCAACGCTCCGGCCAGCTCGGTCAGGCTGACGGGCAACCCCTTGATCGTTGCCGCCGCCGCGGTGCCGATGATCGCCAGATTGGCGAGCAACCAGGCATGGCGCGCCAGATCGGGGGTGCTGTTATCCTTGCCACTGAGCAATTGCTGCGCCCAGCGCCGCACGCTCGCGCCGTTCATTTGCCGCTCCGGTACAAAACGGCTTCGGCCGCACGCCGCCGTGTCAATCCGGCGAGGACCTTCGGCCCCTGCTTGTTCCAACGCGCGAACTGCGCCGCAGCGCCGGCACAATCCCCCGCACGGTGCAATTTCAGCAATGTCGAACGCCCCAGTGCCCCCGCACCCAGATTATACGCAAAGCTCACCAACGCATCGAACTGCGGTTGATCGGTCGCCGCGCCATCGAGCAGCCGGCTAATAACCCGCCCCAGCACGATCAAATGGTCATGAAACACCGCATCGGCTTGCACCTGCGTCCAGCAATCGCCCATCCGCACCGGCATACCATCGGCCGCCCGCGTGCTCCCCCAGCCAATCGTCGGCACATCGTCCGGAGTCGGCAGGTACGCCCGCAACCGGCACTGTTCGAACGCCTTGATCAGCGCCACCCCCGCCGCCGAAGGCAATCGAAACGCCGCAACCGAATCGGTTCGTAGCGATGGATCGGGACTCGACATGACGCAGCTCCTCGTTGTGAGAAGTCAACGTATATCCAAATCGGTTCGTTATGTCAAGTCAATTTCACGTTTATGGCGCTTCGACAGCTCGACATAGCCCGCCGCACCGGCACGATTGCGCGCGATATCTTCGGGTTTCAGGTCGCGCAGATACACTGCCGGCCGCCCCGCCCATAGCTGCCCCGACGGGATGCGCTTGCCTGGCGTCAGCATCGCGCCCGCCGCCAGCATCGCATCGCTTTCAATCACACAGCCGTCCATGACAATCGCGCCCAGCCCGACAAAGCTATGGTTCTCCAACGTGCAGCCATGGATCATCGCCATATGCCCGACCAGGCAATCATCGCCGATGAACGTCCCGTGCGTCCGCCGCGTCACATGAACGACGCTGCCGTCCTGAATATTCGACCGCGCCCCCACCACAATCACTTGCACATCGGCGCGCAAAACGCAGTTATACCATATACTTGCCTCCGCCCCGATCTTGACATTGCCAATAATCCGCGCGCCCGGCGCGACAAATGCATCGTCCGCAATCTCCGGCGCCACCCCGTCAAACGCCATGATCGTCATCGGCTTCCCTTCATCCCTCGCCACGCGCCGCCGCAAACGCCGCGCGCGAAACATAATGCGTAATATGCCGCTGATTGACATGCCCCTCGGGCATCATCGGATGATCAAAATCTTCTTCGGTCGCGCGCGTCATGCCGATCCGCTCCATCACCCGCCACGATGGCCGGTTGGCCAATGTCGTAATCGCCGCAATCCGCGCCACCGCCGGATCGCCAAATCCATGCGCCAATGCCGCGCGCGCCGCTTCGGTGGCATAGCCTTGCCCCCAGGCCTCACGCGCAAACCGCCAGCCAATCTCCATCTCGCCTTCGATCGGCGTCCCCGGCGCGCCATCCTTCAACCCGCAAATCCCCAAAAACCGCGCATCGGCACGCCGGATCACCGGCCAGAATGTAAACCCGCGCGCCGCCAGCGAAGCCTCAAGCCGGGCATATTGCGCCGCCGATTCCGCCGCGCTCAGCGGCGCCAGAAAATGCTGCATCACCAACGCATCGGCGTTCATCGCCACCATTGCCGGCAAATATTCGGGCCGCCAAAAATCAAGTAGCAGCCGCGCGGTCAGGATCGGCACATAGGTCATGCCGGTTCGATATCATAAACCACATGCCGCCGCAGCGGATCGCCCGCCGCCAGCACCGGATGGTCAAAATCGAGGTCTGCACGCCGCACCATGCCGATCCGCTGCATCACGCGCTGCGATGCCAGATTGCCCGTCGCGGTAAAGCTGACAATCCGCGCCAGCCCATTCGCAAAACCCCAATCACACACCGCGCGCGCCGCCTCGCTCGCCAGCCCCAGCCCCCAGGATTCACGCCGCAACCGCCAGCCGATCTCGACAGTGCCGTTCAACACGCCCGCGAAATCGACACGCTTGAGCCCGCAGAAGCCGACAAATGCGCCGTCGTCGCGCTGCTCGACCGCCCAGAAACAAAACCCGTCACGCGCCTGCGCCGCCAGCATCCGGTCGACCCCGGCATCGCTGTCGGCGCGCGTCATCAATGGCCCCAAATAGCGCATCACTTCAGGGTCGCGCCCCATCGCGGCAAACGCCGCACGGTCGGCGTCGCACCACGGCCGCACCAACAGTCGTGGCGTTTGAATCACGGAAACAGCGGCGCGGCCTCAAGCCCCATCGTCTCGGGCAGGCCGAACATCAGGTTGAAATTCTGGATCGCCTGGCCCGAAGACCCCTTCACCAGATTGTCGATCGCCGCGATGACAATCGCGCGGCCCGCCACACGGTCGGCAAACACATTGACCACTGCATGGTTCGACCCGCGCACCATCCGCGTCGCCGGCGCTTGGCCCTCGGGCAACACATGGACAAACGGCTCATCGGCGTAACGCGCCACCAACGCCGCGCGCAGATCCGCAACGCCCACGCGCGTTTCAACCACCATCGTCACCAACTCGCCACGGTTCATCGGCACCAGATGCGGCGTGAAACTCACGACAACCGGCGCACCGGCGCGCAATGTCAGTTCCTGCTCGATCTCGGGCATATGCCGGTGCGCACCAATCGCATAGGGATGCACCGCCTCCGCCACTTCGGGAAACAGATTGGCCTCCTTCAACCCGCGACCTGCGCCCGATACTCCCGAAAGCGCGTTGATCGTAATCCGCTCGGGCGCAATCAACCCCGCCGCCATCAGCGGCAATAGCCCCAGCAATACGGCGGTCGGATAGCACCCCGGACACGCCGCCAGTTCCGCCCCCGCCAGCGCGTCGCGCGCAAACTCGCTCAACCCGTATAGCGCGCGCGGCAACATCGCCGGGGCAGGGTGCGCGCCGCCGTACCATAGCGCATAAGTCCCCGCGTCGCGCAGCCGGAAATCCGCCGACAAATCGATGATTTTCGGGCCTTTAATCCCGGATAGCAACGCCGCCGAAGCCGCGTGCGGCAAACACCCGAACACCGCATCAACGCCCGCCCAGTCGCAATCCTCGGCGCGCGTCAGTCGCGGCAATTCCGGATACATCGCAAAATGCGGCCAGACCTCGGCCATCGTCTGCCCTGCCTTGGCATTCGCCGATAGCCCGACAATCTCGATCCCCGGATGCCCCAGCGCCAGACGCACCAGATCCGCCCCGGTATATCCCGAAGCCCCCAGAACCGCGATGCGTAAAGCCTTGCCCATGCGCTGCTGTTAAGCGGTTGCCGCCAGCGGTTCAAGCGCGGTCGGCCAGCGCCGCGTGTCGCGCCATTGGGCGAACATCTCTGCCTGATAAGTCATTCTGAAATCGCGCATAAATTTCACGAAAAATTTGAATTTGCGAAAGTCTGATTTCTATGAGACCGTCCCCTGTCTGGTTTAATCCAGATCAAGGGGGGACAGTATGACGACTAGCAATAGTTCGCACGCGCTCCGTTTCGCAGCAACCGCCACGGCGTTGCTGATGGCGGGCGCCGCACAAGCCAATCTCGTCACCAACGGCTCGTTCGAAACCACCTCGGCATTTCCGGCGACCGACAATTTCATCGCGGTCACCAACGCCAGCGTCATTCCGGGCTGGGCGAGTTCTTACTATGGCGGCGAAGCTGTCGTCCGGCCCAAATGGCTCGCCGATGGCTGCGTGCTATGCCCGACGGCGTTTCAGGCATTCACCTTCACCGGCCCGCTCCCTGCCAGCAGCCCAGACGGTGGAAACTTCGTCTTTTCAGATGCCAACTTCCTCAATTCGGCGCTCACCCAAACGATTTCGGGCCTGACGATCAACCAAGTCTATAATCTCAAATTTTATCAGGCGCTGTCGCAGCCCTATTTCTTCAACCCTGGCCTTGGCACCCCCGGCCCGATCGCGGCGCAATGGACCGTCTCGCTGTTCGGGTCGCAACTCGCGCCCGCGCTCACCGCCAACGGCGCGACCGGCGCGATTTCGCCCTGGTCGCTGCAATCGATGAACTTCACCGCCACCTCGACCACCGCGGTGCTCAGCTTCCTCGCCATCGGCGTCGGCGACCCGCCCACGCTGATGCTCGACGGCGTCAGCCTGTCCGCCGTCCCCGAACCGCAAAGCTGGGGAATGATGATCACTGGCCTGTTCGCGCTCGGCATCATCGCTCGCCGCAGCCGCCAGAGGCAAGTCACCGGCTGAAGCACCGCACAGTCACGGCATACGAGCGCAATCAGTGCCACCGGCAAAAGCCCCGTTGCGGGCTCGATCGCAGGCGCGCGTTCCGCCAACCACGCTGACAAGCCGCGACCATTTGCGACGCCATCGGCGCGCATTACGTAACTTTACCGATTGACGCGGCGCGGTGTTCCTGTTGCCTTGCCAACAGGTCAACCGGCCGGATTCGGGTAATGCGACGGCGACAGGATCGATGTCGCGACTAACTTGGCGTGCAAAGTAACCTGGTCAATCGCCGTCACGAGGCCAGCTGGTCCAACACGAGGGAGGAGGGCGTGCACATTCTCGTTACCGGCGGCGCCGGCTTCATCGGTTCCAACCTGTGCGCCATGCTGGCCTCGCGCGGGCATTTGGTCACCGCGATCGACGCCTTCCGCCCGCAAGAACACAGCGGCGCGCACACCGCTGCAACGCTGCGCTACCGCAACACAAAGCTGCTCGATGGCATCAATGTCATCCACGCCGATATGGCCGACAAAGCGCAGTTGCACGCCATCCTCGCTGCAGCCAAACCCGATTGCGTCGTCCATCTCGCCGGCCAGGCGATTGTTTCGGTTGCCGAACGCGACCCCGAAGCCGCCAACGCCGACATTTTGCAAACCACGATCAACCTGTTCGAAACCGTGCGCGACATTCCCGGCTGCCGCCGCGTTGTCCACATTTCCTCGAGCATGGTCTATGGCAATTACGCTGGCGCCTCGGTCGATGAAACCGCGCCGACAGCGCCGATCAGTGTCTATGGCGGGCTCAAACTCGCCACCGAGGCCGTGGCGCGCACCTATCTTGCCAACACCGGCGTCGAATCGGTGATCGTCCGCCCCACGGCAGTTTATGGCCCCGGCGAAGTCAGCCGCCGCGTCGTGCAAACCTTCTGCGAAAACGCCATCGCCGGCGCGCCCGTTGTCATCAACGGCAGCACGCACGAATTGCTCGATTTCACCTATGTCGCCGATCTCTGCGACGGCCTGTTGCGCGCTGCCACGGTGCCGGCGGCGGCGGGCGAAACTTTCAACATCACCGGCGGGCAATCGCGCAGCCTCGGCGATCTCGTCGCCTGCATCCGCGCGCACTTCCCCGCGCTCGATGCCAGCGTCACCGATCGCCGCGACCATTTTCGGCCGCAACGCGGCGGCCTCGACATCGGCAAGGCAAAACGCCTGCTCGGCTACGCGCCCGCCGCCACGCTCGAAACCGGCATCGCGCGCTACCTCGCGCATTTGCGCGGACGCCAGACGCTGCCCGACTCCGCACTGCCCGACTCCGCACTGGCCGAAATCACGCTCCAAACCGCACGATGACCAGCGCCGACCCCATCGCCTTCTATGCCTGCAAGGCCGAATACGCCGATCTCGAGGCGCAGATCCTGCCGCTCACCGCGCGCGTCCTCGCCACCGGCCAGATGCTGCAAGGCCCCGAAGTCACCGCGTTCGAAGCGCGCGTCGCGGCCATGGCTGGCACCCAACACGCCGTCGCCGTCGGCTCGGGCACCGACGCGCTATTCTTCGCGCTGCTCACCCAGAACATCGGCGCCGGCGACGAAGTCCTCGTCCCCGCGATCAGCTTCCTCGCGTCGGCCACCGCGATCCTGCGCACCGGCGCCACGCCGGTGTTTGTCGATATTGACAGCAATTGCGCGCTCGACCTCGCGCACGCTGCCACGCTTGTAACGCCGCAAACCCGCGCGCTGGTCATCGTCGATCTGTTCGGCGCGATGGCCGATCCCGCGCCTGTCGAAGCCTTCGCCGCCGCGCACAATCTCGCCATCATCGAGGATTTCGCGCAAGCCTTTGGCGCCAGCTATAACGACCGCCGCAGCGGCAGCATCGGCACCGCCAGCGCCACCAGCTTCGACCCCACCAAAGTCATCGGCGCGCCGGGCAGCGGCGGCGCGCTTGTCACCAACGACGCGCGCGTCGCCACGCGCGTACGCGGCCTGCGCCTCCACGGCAAACAGGGCAGCAGCTTCGTCGAAATGGGCTACAATTCGCAATTGCCCAGTTGGACCGCCGCCATCCTCGCGCTCAAGCTCGACCATCACGCCGCCTGGACCGCGCGCCGCCGGGCTGTCGCCCAAATCTACCAAACCGCCTTCGCGGACCTGCCGCTGACGCTGCCGCAACACGCCGTCGCCGCCGATCATGTCTGGCACAAGTTTGTGCTGTTCTGCGAAGCCCGCGATGCGCTCGCCGCGCACCTCGCCGCCGCCAGCATCCCGACGATGATCCACTACGCCACCCCGCTTTATGCCGAGCCACTGTTCGCCAACCCCCAAAACCCCGCGCACTTCCCCGGCGCCAACCGCCACGCGCGTACCGCGCTGTCGCTGCCCATCCACAGCTACCTTAGCGACGCCCAAGCGCACAGCGTCGCCGCCACCGTCCGCCAGTTCTTCGCTTGAACGCGCTCGATACCGTCGCCATCGGCAGCAGCCCGCTGATGCTGCTGCGTGCGCTCGAACTTGCCCGATCGGGCCAACGCGTCACCATCCTCGATCGCGCCGCAGTCCCCGGCGGCGGCTGGGCCACCCCCGCATTGCTTGGCTTCACCAACGTCGAAGCCGGTGTCCACCTGCTCGAAAACCGCCCGGCGTTCTACAAAGTGCTGGCCGACGACCTCGGTCTCGATCTCGTCGCCGAAGGCCCGGCCAGCTTCGGCCTCTGGCGCGGCCACCGCATCAACATGGCGCGCACGCGCATCCTGTTCCACAGTCTGGTCGCCGCCAAAGCGCTGCGCCGTGGCCGCCTCGATCAAGCCCGCCGCATCGCGACAAGCGCTGCCCGCGCCACGCGCCAGCTTTCGACACCGTTCGCTTATCCGGCTGGCGGTTGCGCCGCACTCACCGCGACGCTGCTGCAACGCCTCGCGGCGCACGGTGCTCAACTCATCCTAAACACCGAAATCGGGCAGATCACCGTCGATGCCGGCATCCCGCCAACCTGCCGCCTGGCCGACGGCCGCACGCTCACCGCGCAAAAGTTGATCCTAAGCTCGCGCGCCCACGCCCCGCTCGTCATCGACGGCAACCGCTGGCAACCGCCCGTCGAACGCGCCACCGTCCACAGCGTCGTCCTCCACCTCGCCAACGTCACCGACCCTCACTTCGGCTATGTCGAAATCCTCGCCGACCGCACCCTCAAACGCGTCCGCGACATCACCGCCTATGCCAGCCCGCAACCCGCCCCCAGCGACCGCCTGCTCTGCGTCCAGCGCCGCCACGACCCAGACACCGACGAGGCCACGCTGGGCGCAACAACGCTCGCCGCGCTCCAGCGACTCAACCTCATCACCAACGCCACGCTCGTCGCGACCGCGCGCCAAACCCTCAAGCTTGCGACAATCCCCGACACCGCGCTCCACGCGCTGACGCGTCAAACGCCGCAAATCGAAACGCTGGCCAGCACCGACCTCGCCGACGGCTATATTTCGCACCGCGGTGTCTGAGCGCTGGCCAATATTTCGATGACGGCGGCTAATTCTGCAATTCGAACTCGCCCGGCGTCCAGCTTTTGTCGAACCAGCTCTTTTCGGGACCATAAAGACGCAGCAGCACGCTCCAGCCCTTGCCGGGAACGGTCTGCACCCAATTCGCCGCATGCCCCTTGGGGGCCACCGGCCCGAACCAGACATCGACCGAACCATCGGCATTGATCACGATGTTCTTGTTCTTGCTGCCGATGCTCGGGAATTGCTGGTCGGTCTGCAGCATCGACCGCGTCTGGTTGTCATAGGCGACGAACGACCAGAAATCCTTGGCCGGGATGTTCTTCGGCAGCCGGACCTTATAGGTCTTGCCACCATCGAGCGCGGCACCCTTGGCGTCGGTGGTCGCCATGACATATTGCGACCCGATACCGACCATTTCGAACGCCATTGCCGGCGTGACGCCAGTGTAATTGTAACTGTAGAGGACGCGCGCCGCGAGGTTGCGGACGCCGGGCTGCGACAGGAACTGGTAGCTGCCGCCGACAAAGGGGAAGAACCAGGCGCTGCCAGGATGGAGATAGGCCTCCTTCATCCGCGGCTTGAAGGCGATGGTGCGTGCGGTGGCATTGCCCACTTCCACCGCCTCGGTGAGGGTCTTTTTGAGTTTTTCGTCCGGATTGAAGACTTTGCCCTTCTCGATGCCGATGGCGGCAAGCATACCGAGGATTTCGGGGCTATAGGCATCGTTCGGCTCGGCCTGGACGATTTCGTTGATGTCCGTGAAGAAGCTGAAATCATTGCCGCCGATGGTGTTGAACGCCTTGCCGGAAACATCGATGAAGGTCATCGGCTGCGGGTTATTGGCATCGGCCAGCGGATAGACTTTGGCGAACTTCTTGGTATTCGCGACTGCGGTTGCGGTGCTGCCGTCCTTGATGAAACCGCGCCAGAAATACAGGTTCTGGAAGGTCTTGCTCCGCAAAACGAAATAGCCCTTGGGGACCTCGCCGGTGTAGCCAGGGGGCAGCAGCAAGTATTTGCCGCCCTTGCCCTTGTCGGGGCCGGCGTTGCCGATATCACCGACATAGTGGAACCAGTGATCGTTGACGATGCCAAGGATGTCGGGTGGCGACTCGATCACCAGCGGACCGTCCTTCAGGTCCAGCCACATCATGCTGTAAATGCTTTCGGTATTGGCGGTCAGGAACAGCGACTTCGAGTCCATCAGCTGTTCCATGGTGAGAACGGTATGATTGTTTCCGCCCATGCTCTTGATGCCCCTGCCGGCCGCGTGCACCGAAGCCCCCGGCAAGGCGTAGAGGAAGGCTTCGACGCCGTGCATGAAGTCGAGATTTTCATACAGCTTGGCGGCGGTGCTGTCGGTCGGGAAGCCCTGCGGAAATTCGAGGCTGCCGATCCGGCTGTCGATCTTGGCGGGCGTCGTGATCGATTCAGGGATCGGCGTTGTCATTTTCATCTTTGGGCTCGACTGCGCCGTGGCGACGCTCGTCAGCAACAGGCCCGCAACGCAAAGCGCCGCAGGCCCAGTGGCGATACGGGGAAACAAACTCATGGCGACTGCTCCTGGCTCGAATCTTGACGCGTCGGTAAGCACGCGCCGGCAAATGGCCACGCAACCGGCACCGCGTCAACGCAAGTTGCGAAAAAATCGATCCTTTGCATGCCCGATTCCCCGCCGCCCGTGCGGCGCCGCTCATTCCGCCGCCCGTGGCGGCTTCGCTCACCCCGTCGCCCGCACCGCACCGCGCGCACAATATGCCAACATCCCCGAGCCCCCCGCCGGGGAAGCCGTCAATCTTGGTCATATCGATCCGCAGCGACCACTGTTCTTCGGTCCGGTGCGCATTACTATTGGCGCCGATGAAAACAGCGTATGCAACGATCCCAACATCCCCGACGGGACTGAAACTTCAAGGGCGATAACGAATGCATTGGTACCCAACGACCCTAGCCCTCACCGGCCAATCGCGGCCATTGTCGCGCGCGTGCCCGCCTGTCAGCCGGGCGCTACCTGGCCACCGGGCATCGCGCATCACGCGAAGCGCGATACCGATTGCGCTGCTGCTGACGGCGCATAGTGCGGCCCGCGCCGACGAAGGCGGCGTCAGCTTCTGGCTTCCGGGCCAATACGCCAGCTTCGCGGCCGCCGCGCCGACACCGGGCTTT
>Ga0209023_10005143_pt1 | contig 14454 bp, 10 predicted proteins | sample LakOneMetagenome_FD_187468 | JGI IMG/M metagenome (GOLD analysis project Ga0209023, IMG submission 187468) | Freshwater and sediment microbial communities from Lake Erie, Canada (SPAdes) (version 2) | ecosystem: Environmental > Aquatic > Freshwater > Lentic | place: Lake Erie, Canada...
CGGGGCGGACGGAGCCAACGGCCGGCCGGCGTCGGGACGACGGGTGGCGCCGGGCAGCTCGGCCGAGATCGGCGGCAGTACCCGCAGCAGGTCGTTGAACTGGCGGACGGTGCGCAGGCCGTCGTCCCACTGGGAGCGACCGCTGCTGATCGGCATGGAGATCAGCGTCCAGTGCTGCTCGTTCCACATGATCTCGGCGCTGTCGGGCGCGGTGTGGGCGAAGGTGACCATCCGACGGTCGCAGGCGCGCCGGGCCGCATCGAGGTTGGTCGAGTAGACCATCCGGGGGCCGATGGCGCCGAGCAGCCAGATGTCGTTCTCGCGGGGCTCCTTGAGACCCTTGAGCCGCAGGTCGACGACCACATTCGTGCCGACCTTGCGGTGCAGCGCGATGACCGTCGCGACGTCGTCAAGGTCGAAGATGAAGACGGCTTCCCCGCGGATCTGGCCCAGCACGACGTTGCGGGCGGTGACGTCGCCGACGGTCGACATGACGCCGCGGCTCCACTTGGACAGGATCTCGGTGGATTCCGGTTCGTAGTCGAACCCGTGGGAACGCGCCCACGACTTACGCCGGCGGCCGTGTCCGCGGCGCCGGTCATAGTCGAACCACAGCAGCACCGCCGCACCCACAAAGCAGAGTGCGGACAGCGTGAACCAAAACGGGACCATCGCCAACAGCGTAGTAGAGGTATAGCAATTTTATAGAACCCGTGCAGGTCACAACCTGGTTACCTGCGGTTACCCGGCCGGCGACGAAGCGCGTTGATCCCGGTGCGGCCGGCGTAGGCGAGCCTCCCTCACCGCCGATAGCCCAGCGCCGTGACCTGCGGTTTCACCGAGCGCACTCCACAGTTCGTGTTCGTAGCTGGTCGGCCCGTCATTCAGTGCCCAGCGACCTGCGGCCGACAACCCGGTTCCGCTGGCCGGGACAAACCGGCCTCTCCAGGAAATTCGTGGGTTCCGCTGCGCCGTCGCGCTGTCACAATCGTCAGGTGGCATCGTCGTCCTCGGTTGCGCCGAGCTGGCTCGTGACTCCGTACTCGGGCATCCGCCGGATCATCTGGACGACGGTGCTGTGCGCGCTCTCGGCCATCGGGCTGCTGTGGCCGGCGATCTTCGCCCATCTCGACTCCTCCGCCGGCGATGTCGACCGCCAGTCGGTGATTACCGACTACACGGCGCACTACCGGGTCGACGCCGACGGCCGGATGTACGCCTCCGAGCAGCTCACCATCGACATGGCCGCCGGTAAGCACGGCATCTTCCGGTTCTTCCCGATCGCCGACCGCACCGATCCGCACGCCCGCACCATCCCGACGGTCACCAAGGTCACCGTCGACGGTCAACCGGGCGAGGTCGGCTACGAGTGGCGCAACAACGGTGCCTTCTACGTCGCCCGGATCGGCAATCCGAACGTGACGGTGGCGCCGGGCCCGCACGTCTACGTCATCGACTACAACATCAACGGCGGCCTGGTCCCGCCGTCGGCCGGTGAGGGGCAGTTCATCACCCGGGCCGGGACCAACGCGTCGGCGCCGGCGTCGGCGTTCTACTACGACGTCGTCGGGTTCTGGGCCCAGCCGATCGTCCACGCCACCACCACCATCGACCTGCCCGGCCCGTCGGGGCAGGTGGCCTGCGTGGCGTCGGCCGCCGGGGAGATCCCGTGCACGATCGACGGTGCCGGCACCGCACATCTGACGGTGGCCGCGGCGAACCTGCCCGCGCAGAACCCGGTGACGGTGCGCGCCGATCTGTCCGTGCCGGCGCCGCCGCGCGCCACCGTGGGGTGGACAGTGGAATTCGACTACGTCCTCGGCCACTCGGTACCGATGACGGTTCTCGTCGCCGTATTGACCCTGCTGGCCGCGGGCGCCGGGCTCTGGCTGTTCCGGATGCAACGCGAGATCCCCCCGGGCACCCCGGTGCTCTACGTCCCGCCGCAGGGCCTCGGACCGGCGCAGACCCGCTACATCGCCGACGAGACCGAGGGCGACGACGCGATGGTCGCGACGCTGCTGTCCCTGGCCGACCGCAAACTCATCCGGCTCGACCGCTCCGATTCCCGCCATTGGACGGTCACCGGCATCGGCACCCCCGAGCAGTGGGCCGCCATCGACCCGGTCGGCCGGGCGTTGGGTACCGCACTGGGCGTCACCACACCCGGTGCCGCCTTCGCCGTCGACGGCGCGGTGTCCACGGGCCAGACGCTGATCAGGGCCAGAAAGACGGTGGCAAATGCCTGCCGGTCCTGGTCCGAGGACACCGGGGTGATGCAGACCTCGTGGTCCGGGCTGATCGGCCGGGTACTGCTCCTGTTGTCCGCGGTGGCGGCGGTGATCGGGTTCGTCGGCTTTCTCGCCCCGACCATGTGGGGCGCGCCGTTCGCGGCGTTCACCATCTGCGGGTTCGGGCTGCTGGCCACCGGGGCGACCACCCGTCGCACCCCGGCCGGACGCGAATTATGGTCACGGGCAGCCGGTTTCCGACGTCTTTTGGCCACCCCGTCGAGCGAGGACCGGTTCGACTACGCCGCGCGCCAGGACCTGTACATCGCCTACATCCCGTATGCCGTCGCATTCGGGGTGGCCGACAAGTGGGCGGCGAAGTACCGGGCCGCCACCAACACCGAGCCACCGGTGCCGTGGTGGTACCCGGTGCCCGTCGGCCAGTCGGCCGGCCTGTACTCCGCCGGCAATTTCTCCGACGGCCTGGCCAGTTTCAACTCGGCCGTGTCCAGTTCGATCAGCGCCTACACCGCGTCGCAGTCGTCGTCGAGTTCGTCCTCCGGCGGCGGTGGCTGGAGCAGCGGGGGCGGCAGTTGGGGCGGCGGCGGTGGCGGCGGCGGGGGAACCTGGTGACCAAGGGGGCGCGAACGTGGCGCCGAACAGCCATAGTGGACACAAACCGACAGTGAGGAGCTAGCTCATGGGTGGAACGGGAATCGCGATCATCGTGGTCGTGGTGATCGTCGTCGCGCTGATCGCCTTCGGGATCATCGCATTCAACTCGCTGCGGCGACTCGACGTCAGCGCCCAGGAGGCGCTCGGCGGCATCGACGTGCAGCTGACCCGTCGGGCAGATCTGGTGCCCAACCTGGTCAACACCGTCAAAGGTTATGCGGCGCACGAGAAGTCGGTGTTCGAGGAAGTCACCGCCGCACGCACCGGAGTGGCGGCAGCCGCCGCGTCCGACAACGTCGATGCGAAGGCCGAGGCGCAGGCCCGGCTGGACCGGGCGATCGGCAACGTCATGGTGGTCGCCGAGAACTACCCCGATCTGAAGGCATCGGCGAACTTCCTGCAACTGCAGGAGCAGTTGGCCGACACCGAGAACCAGCTGGCATTCGCGCGGCAGTACTACAACGACGCGGTGTCGACGCTGAACCAGAAGGTCGTCACCATCCCGTGGATGTTCGTCGCCGGTCCCGCCGGGGTGAGCAAGCGGGAGTTCTACAAGGCCCCCGAGGGCCAGCAGGCCCCGCCCCAGGTGCAGTTCTAACGCGGGCCAAGATCCGCCGACCGTGGCGCTTACTCGCACGACGGGTTGGTGGACGCCCACGGTCGGTAGGGTGCGGGCACGAAATCGCCCCCGGCTCTCGAAAGAGCCGGGGGCGATTTCACTGCCGCACCAGCTACCCCAGAGTGTCGGGGCCGACTCCTCACACCTCGTTCCTCGGCGCTTCGTCGTCAGCCCAGCACCAGCCCGTCGCCGTCGGCGCTGACGTTCACCGGGACGACGTCGCCGTCGTGCACGTCGCCGGACAGCAGCAGCTTGGCCAGCTGGTCGCCGATGGCCTGCTGCACCAGCCGGCGCAGCGGGCGGGCACCGTAGAGCGGGTCGAACCCGCGCTCGGCCAGCCACTGCTTGGCGGCCAGTGAGACCTCCAGCGTCAACCGCCGCTGCGCCAGGCGCTTCTGCAGTTGTGCCAGTTGGATATCGACGATCTCCACCAGCTCGTCTTCCTTGAGGTGCTCGAACATCAGCACATCGTCGAGGCGGTTGATGAACTCCGGCTTAAAGGCCGAGCGCACCGCTGCCATCACCTGCTCCTCGGTACCACCGGCCCCCAGGTTGGAGGTCAGGATCAAGATGGTGTTGCGGAAGTCGACCGTGCGGCCTTGGCCGTCGGTCAACCGGCCCTCATCGAGAACCTGCAGCAGCACGTCGAACACGTCCGGGTGGGCCTTCTCGACCTCGTCGAACAGCACGACGGTGTAGGGCCGCCGGCGGACCGCCTCGGTCAGCTGACCACCCTGGTCGTAGCCGACGTACCCCGGAGGGGCACCGACCAGCCTTGCGACCGAGTGCTTCTCGCCGTACTCGCTCATGTCGATCCGGGTCATGGCGCGCTCGTCGTCGAACAGGAAGTCCGCCAACGCTTTTGCCAGCTCGGTCTTACCGACACCGGTAGGCCCGAGGAACAGGAACGATCCGGTCGGCCGATTCGGGTCGGCAACGCCGGCCCGCGATCGCCGCACCGCATCCGAAACCGCTGCGACGGCGGCCTTCTGGCCGACGACACGCTTGCCGAGTTCGTCCTCCATCCGCAGCAGCTTGGCGGTCTCACCCTCCATCAGACGCCCGGCGGGGATGCCGGTCCACGCCGCCACCACGTCGGCGACGTCGTCGGGGCCGACCTGCTCCTTGAGCATGACGTCCTCGCGGGTCTGGGCCTGCGGGACGGCGGCGTCGAGCTTCTTCTCCACCTCCGGAATCCGACCGTAGCGCAGCTCGGCGGCCTTGGCCAGATCGCCGTCACGCTCGGCCCGGTCGGCCTCCCCGCGCAGGTCCTCCAGCTGCTCCTTGAGCTCGCGGACCACGTCGATGGCGCTCTTCTCGTTCTGCCACCGTGCGGTCAGCTCGGCCAAATGTTCCTTCTTGTCGGCCAATTCGGCGCGCAGCCGCTCCAGCCGCTCCTTGGAGGCGTCGTCCTCCTCCTTCTCCAGCGCCATCTCCTCGATCTCCAGGCGCCGCACGACGCGCTCGACCTCGTCGATCTCGACGGGGCGGGAGTCGATCTCCATCCGCAGCCGCGACGCGGCCTCGTCGACCAGGTCGATGGCCTTGTCCGGCAGGAAGCGGCTGGTGATGTAGCGATCGGACAGGGTCGCCGCGGCGACCAGCGCCGAGTCGGTGATCCGCACACCGTGGTGCACCTCGTAGCGGTCCTTGAGGCCGCGCAGGATGCCGACGGTGTCCTCGACCGACGGCTCCCCGACGAACACCTGCTGGAAACGGCGCTCCAGCGCGGCGTCCTTCTCGATGTACTTGCGGTACTCGTCGAGCGTGGTCGCGCCGACCAGCCGCAGCTCGCCGCGGGCCAGCATCGGCTTGATCATGTTGCCGGCGTCCATCGCGCCCTCACCGGTTCCGCCCGCACCCACGATGGTGTGCAGCTCGTCGATGAAGGTGATGATCTGCCCGGCGGAGTTCTTGATGTCGTCGAGGACGGCCTTGAGGCGCTCCTCGAACTCACCGCGGTACTTAGCGCCGGCCACCATGGACCCCAGGTCCAGTGACACAACGGTCTTGTCCCGCAACGATTCCGGCACGTCGCCCGCGACGATGCGCTGGGCCAGGCCCTCGACGATGGCGGTCTTGCCGACGCCGGGTTCGCCGATGAGCACCGGGTTGTTCTTGGTGCGACGGCTCAGTACCTGGATGACGCGACGGATCTCGGTGTCGCGGCCGATCACCGGGTCGAGCTTGCCCTCCTTGGCGCGCGCGGTCAGGTCGGTGGAGTACTTCTCCAGCGCCTGGTAGCTGCCCTCGGGGTCCGGGCTGGTCACCCGGGCGCTGCCGCGGACCTTGACGAACGCCTCACGCAGAGTGTCGGCAGTCGCCCCGTGCCGGTTCAGCAGGGTCGAGACGTCGGTGTTGCCGCCGGCCAGCCCGACCATCAGGTGCTCGGTGGAGACGTACTCGTCGTCCATCTCGGTAGCCAGGTGCTGCGCAGCGGTGATGGCCGCGATCGACTGCGGCGAGAGCTGCGGGCTGGAGCTGGCGCCCGTCGCGCTCGGCAGCGCGTCGAGCAGTCGCTGATCCTCGGCTCGGATGGTCGCGGGGTCAACGCCGACAGCCTCCAGCAGCGGCGCGGCGATCCCGTCGTTCTGGGTGAGCAGCGCCATCAACAGGTGGGCGGGTGCCACCTGCGGGTTGCCGGCAGCGGTGGCCGCCTGCAGTGCCGCCGTCAGCGCCGCCTGGGTCTTCGTGGTCGGGTTGAACGAGTCCACGACACCTCACTTTCTTCGATACGGGCACACACGTAGTCGCCCGGCAAATGCTTGTCGTAGTGGTCAACCACGTCAAGGTTGAGCCTATTCCGCTCAACTTTCCTGGGGGCTATGACCGTGGTCACAACCGGCCCGCCTCCGCCAGGCTCCCCGAGTCACCACCACCGACTGCGGTGGACGAGCGCGTCCGCGACCAACGCGACACCGACGGCCAGGAACAACAGGCGCACGCCGATCGGCCCGTACTTGGCGACGTTGCGCACCAGCCAGCGCTGCGCGCGGACGGCTCGCCGGCTTTTGAGCGTCGAGAGCCCGAGGATGAGCATGCACGGCAGCATCGCGACGATCCAGTACCCGACGATCATCAGCGGCCAGCCCCCCGGGCGGGGGTGCAGCGCCGCGATCATCGCCAAGGCCGTCAGATAGGGAACCGCGGTGGGGGCCTGCCCGAGGCCGACTGCCGCACCGAGGAATCCGAGCAGCCAGGGGCGATCGCGCATGGCTCCCAGGGCCCAGCCCGGCGTCGTGCTCTGGGCGACCAGCGGCACGAACGCCAGCCCGATCAGCAGCACACCCAGCACAAGCTCGCCCCAATACCTGACCGCCGGGGTCAGGTGGAAGTCGGTCAGATCCGCGAGCAGCCCCAATCCGAGCACCACGCACAGCCCGAAGGTGATGGTCACCGTGAGAAGTCCGGCGATATAGCTGACTCCGCCGGGCAGCACGGACTGACGGTTCAATCGGCTGCCGTAGATGACGGCCGAGATCACGCCGATGTTCAGGACGTTGAGGGAGTCGAGAAAAGCCAGACCCGTCAACGTCAGGAGAAACGCCGTCATCGTTGTTTTGTCACCCCGAGGGTCGGCGTCGGCGCCGATGTGGTCGAGGCGGACATGTCCGTCAGCGTAGGCCCTACCCGGCGATCGTGAGGACCGAGACCGACCGCTCAGCGGTAGAGGGTGCCCACCCACGGCTGCATGCAGAAATGCTCGGCGGCGGTGGCCGGGTCGAACCCGGCCGCCGTCAGTTGGGCCCGCCACGCGGCCAGTGATCCGGCGGGGTAGTCGTCCTTGTTGAGAGTGCACATGACGTTCTTGTTGCGCAGCCACACCCGCTTGTCGGTGGACTGCACGGTCCAGTCCGGAGTCTGGACATCCAGCAGCACCACCGCCACCAAGCTGTCGCCGTCCCAGCGGTAGAGCGTCACGACGCCGGCTCCGGCACCGGAGTGCGCATAGAGACCGAAGAGCCCCTCAGTGCTGCGGTAATAGTGCCGGAACCCGAAAATCTCACCGGCACGGACGAATTCGGTCTCTTCTGGGTTGAACTTCCACACCGCCATGGGCTCGCCGCCGGTACCGCCGCGGCCGTTCACCACCAACAGCGACGGGATGCCGGTGCCGTCGAGGTCGGCCAGCAGCGGCGCCACCCCGCTCTGGCCGATCTTGTCGGTGATCTCGGTGAACCGCTGGACGGTGGTGCCCGCACGCTGTAGTTCGAAGGACCACGACGGGTCGCTGGACACCGCCAGTGTCAGTCCCGCCGCCGGCTGCAGGGTGCAGCGGATGTGCTGCTCGGCCAGCGGGGGCTTGTAGTCGATGTAGACCTTGCCGCAGTCCTGAGTGGAGGTCGCCGTCGGGCTGGCGATGGCGGTGGTCGTCGTCGTGCCGGTCGCAGCAGTGGTGGCGACCGGGTCCCGCTGCCCGGGACCGCACCCGGCCAGCATCGCCACGGCGACCAGCGCACCCCCGAGCACCACCGCGCTCCGTCGCCTTGGCCTCGACACCGTCCCACAACTACCCACACCTGAACGTTAAGTCCCGGCGGCGGGCGCCCCGATCACCAATCTCGGCCGCACCGGGCGGGCGGTCAGATCAACGATCGGCGCAGGCCTGGCCTATCGTCGAGGGGTCACTACGAGAGGGGCGCTGTGACAGAACCACCCGATCCGTTCACCGAGGTGTTCGAGCCGCCGGTTTCCCGGTTCGAACCACCGACGCAGCAGGTACCCCCGTCGTATCAGCAGGCACCGGCACCCGGCCAGCCCTGGCAGTCCGGTGATGCCTTTCAACAGGCGCCGCTGCCCGGTCAGACGTGGCCATCCGGTGATGCCCAGAACGGCGGGGCCTGGTTCGCTCCCGGCCAACCCGGCCAGCCGCCGAAGCGGAACCGGAACATGTTGCGCTGGGCCATCGTTGCCGCGGTCCTGGCGGTGGTCAGCGCCGTCGGCGTGACGATCTGGCTGGTGGTCAAGCCCAGCGGGCCCACAGCCGAACAGCAGGCCGGACCGGCACCCAGCATTCCGGCCGGGTCCTCCCCCGCCGACACGCCGTCAGCGGGAGCGTCGACGCCCGTCGACGCGTCCGGCACGACGCCGCAGCCGACCCCGTCGGAAGGCGCCCCCTCCGAACCGGCCGGACCCGCGCCCTCGGAACCCTCTCCTGGCGAACCCGCACCGACCGAGCCCAATCCCTCAGAGCCGGGGCCCTCAGAACCCACGCCGACGCCGGACTCGCCGCCCGCGGTGACACCCGTACAGACCCGGCTCCCGCTGAACGTGACCCGCCGCGCCCTCACCGTCGACCGCAACGGCACCGTCTACGTCAACAACAAACCCGGCCTGCTGGTTCTGGCACCCGGAGCCGCGGCGCCGAGCACCGTGCCGCTGACCGGGGAAGCCGCGTCGCTCGTGCGGATGTCCACCGACAGTGCCGGTGGGGTCTACATGACCACCGGAGACCAGAACGGGATCTTCAAGATGCCGGCCGGATCCACCACACTGCAGAAGCTGCCGATCTCCGGCGGCAATCTCTACGCCGACGTGGCCGTCGATTCCGGCGGCACCATCTATGTCACCGATTTCACCGCCGACGACGACGGCAAGTACTGGATCCAGGCGCTCGCGCCGGGTGCGACCTCCGCGCGTCGAATTCCGTTCGGCACCACCGGCCGGCCCGTCGCGATCGCGGCGGACTCCTCGGGCGGGGTATACGTCGCCAACCTCAATGCCGGCCAGGTGGTGAAGCTGGATCCGGCGACCGGCAAGCAGCAAACCCTGCCGTTCAGCGGGATCCAGCAGGCCAACGGTGTCGGGGTGGACGCCAGCGGCACGGTCTATGCACTGGATTTCAAGAACAACCGAGTGCTGGCACTACCGGCGGGGTCGAGCACCCAGAAGGTCCTGCCGTTCCAGGGGCTCAGCAACCCCTACGACATGGCGGTGTCGCCCGACGGCACGGTGTATGTCAGCGACGACTCCGGGGTCATCAAGCTCGAACATCCGCTGAGCTAGGTTGATCCGCATGGCACAGCCTGATCGGCTGAGCGCGCTGTCGCAGCGGGTGAACGCACTGACCGGACGCACCCTGCCCCGCGACGAACTGGTGATCGTCGTCGGACGAGCGTTCGAGCACCAGATCGATCTGAACGACGACGGGCAGCTGCGCGCGCTGGTAGGCGGACTCTCCTCGACCGGGCTCAGTACGGAACCCACCGGGCCCGCGGCGCCGGCCTCCACGGGACAACAGGGTGAGCCGCCGGTGTCCCACGGACAACCCGCACACGTCGGCTACCAACCCGGCTATCCCCAGGCGTACCCGCAACCCGGCGTGCCGGCCCGAATGAATCCCGCGATGGTGCCCGGACACGCCGTGATGCCGCCTCCGCCGAACAGACTCACCCGGCACCCGGCGGCGTTCATCGTGGCCGGGATCCTGATCGTGCTGACCACAATCGTTTCGCTCGTCCACCGCTGGGCTATTGGCTACCGCTACGGCGGCACCTACTACTGGCACTACTTCGGTGGCGTCGGCCCAACATCATTCGGCGTCATCGTCGTCTGGTTGCTGTTCGCGGTGGCGTTTGCGCTGATCACCTCCAATGCGGGTGCGACGGCGACGAGAACGTCCGCTGCCGTTGGCACCGGATCGGCGTTGGCAAGTGCGGCAGTCACGCTCGCCGTCGGCTGGTTCATCGTCCTGCCGAGCGGGCTCGCGCCATTGCTGATCAACGGACTTTCCGTTGCGTTTGCTGTTTCGGTACTGGCCACGGGCGTCACGGGCCGGGCTTCCTTCGGCACCTTCGGCGTTGTCACCGGAGCCGGGTACAGCATCCTCAGCGTTCTACTGTCTCTCCTGCCGTTCTTCGGCCTCCACGCGGCGACGCTGATCCTCGCCCTGCTGTCCAGCGTGTTCCTGGTGTTGTTCGGGATCGCCGTCAGTTGCGGGCGCGTACCCGTCAAAGCCGTGGCGGCCACCCCTTAACCGCCCGCAGTCCTGCGGATCCGCTCGGCACCTGACCGCTTTGCCGCGCCGTCTAGTACCCGCGGTGCCATAGGCTGCTCTGAGCACCCCGGACGTCAGGAGTAACCGGTGACCGAGCCCGATCGGCTGAGCGCACTGTCTGAGCGCATCACCGCGCTCACCGGGCGCAACCTCACCCGCGAGGAGCTGGTGACCGTCGCCGGGCGCGCCTTCGAGCACCAGATCGACCTCGACGACGACGGCCAGCTACGGGCCCTGCTCGGCGGGCTCACCTCGGGCGGAATCGCCGGCGGACAGGTCGGCGGACCGCCGGTGTCCTACGGACAACCCGCCGCACCCAGCTATCCCTATCCGCAACCGGGCTACCCGCAGGCGTACCCACAGCCCGGCTGGCCCGGCATGAACCCCATGATGGCGCCCGGCTACCCGCTGATTGCACCACCCCTGCGCGCACCGAAGGCACCCACCCGACACCCCGCGGGATTCATCGTCGGCGGGATCCTGATCGCCCTGGGCACACCGCTCCTCGTCTTCGGGGGATACACCTACCGCGCGGGCTACCACCACGGTTTGAGCCCGTTGCTGCTGTTGAGCCGGGCCGGCTGGCTGCTGCTCGCAGTCGCGTTCGTCCTTGTCGCGGCCAATACCCGGGCGGCAACACGGGTATCGGCGATCGTCGCGGCCTCAGCCGCCGCACTGACGATCGTGATCTCCATCGTCTTCCAGGTATTGCTTCCCGGACTCGCCCACGGGCTCATCGCGCTGCTGCTTACGGCTACTGGTTTGGCGTTCGCTGTTGCACTGCTCGTCGCCGGCACTACCGGTCGGACGTACTTCGGGGCGTTCGGCCTGGTCGCGGGGGTCGCCTACGGTGTTTTCAGCACCCTGATGATTCTCAGCTCGTTCTTCGGGATCGGGTGGCCAACACGGATCCTTTCCCTGCTGGACGTGGTATCCCTGCTGCTGTTCGGCATTGCCGTCAGCTGCGGAAAGGTGCCCGTCACTGCTTCACCGGGCCCGATGTATCCGTCCTATCCGGACCTCGGACCACCCTCCGCGCCGGTGCGGCCCGGTACTCCCGACGGAACGCCCGCGGCCGACACCCCCTGACCGTCCACCGGATTGCCGCTGCCCCGCGATCCAGGGCTGCCATAGGCTTTCCCCGGAAACACCGCGGACGTCAGGAGAACAGGTGACCGAGCCCGACCGGCTGAGCGCACTGTCGGATCGCATCGTCGCCGTCACCGGTCGCACGCTGACCCGCGAACAACTCGTCAGCCTCGTCGGGCGGGCCTTTGAGCACGATCTGAACCTCGATGACGATGGCCAGTTGCGCGGACTGGTCGGCGGGATGAGCTCGGACGGACCGGCCGACGAACAGGTCGTCGGACCCCCGATGTCCTACGGTCAACCCACCGCACCCAGCTACCCCGCTCCTCAACCCGGGTACCCGCAGGCGTACCCGCAGCCCAGCTGGCCCGGCATGAACCCCGCGATGGCGCCGGGCTACCCGATGATGCCGCCACCTCGACAACCCCAAACGACCCGCCACCCGGTGGGCTTCATCGTCGGGGGAATCCTGATCGCACTGGCGGCTCTGGTCTGGGGCGTACTCACGTTTGCGGGGGACTACTTCTTGGAGGACACCCACCTCTTCGGCTACCTGACCCCCGCAATGCTGGCGAGCCGGGTCAGCTGGCTGATCGTCGCGATGGGCTTTACCGCGATCGCCGTCGGCGCTCGCGGCGCGACGCGGGTTTTTGCCATCATCGCCGCCGCGTCGGCGGCGCTGGCGGCGCTGACGGGGATCATCTTCTTCGGATTCCTCGACTACCACTCCATTCCGGAAACATCCGCGAATGCGCTGTTACTGGGCCCGACGGTGACCTTCAACATTGCAATGCTGATCACCGCAATCACCGGCTTGCGGTCCTTCGGGGTGTTCGGCCTGTTGACCGCCATCGCCGACGGTGTCCTCACCGCCGTGATCTACATCAGCGGGTTCACATCCCTCTACTCAGTCAACTTGTGGGCGTCACGGGTGGAACCGGTGGTCTTCCTGCTGTTCGGCATTGCCGTCAGCTGCGGAAAGGTGCCCGTCAGCCAAGCAACACCACTGGTCGGCGTCGAACCTCCTTCCGGGCCGGTACCCGGTACTCCCGACGGAACGCCCGCGGCCGACACGGCCCCCTGACCGTCCACCGAACTTCCGCAGCTCCGCAGCCCCCAACCGCCCTACGCTCGAGGAACACCGCCGACGTCAGGAGAACAGGTGACCGAGCCCGACCGGCTGAGCGCACTGTCGCAGCGCGTCGTCGCCGTCACCGGTCGCACGCTGACCCGCGAACAACTCGTCACCCTCGTCGGCCAGGCCTTCGAGCACGACCTGAACCTCGACGACGACGGCCAGCTGCGCGGCCTGGTCGGTGGTCTGCTGGCCGCGGACGCCACCACGGCTACTCGGGCGGGCGATGACGAGGCGCCGCCCATCTCCTACGCGCAGCCGCAACAGCCCTACGCCCAGCCACAATCGTCCTACCTCCAGCAGCAGCCCTACCCGGTCCGCTACCCGGGGCCCATGCCGACGCCCGGCCCGATGCGCTACCCGATGCCCCCGCCGCGTCCGCCGGCCCCACCGATGCGCCACCCCGCGGGATTCATCGTCGCGGGGATCCTGGTCGCCATCGCGGCCGTCGGGATCGTCCTCACCGCACCGGCCTTCGCGGTGAGAATGGCGCGCGCCTACCACGCGTCGACGCCAATGGCCGGGTTCAGCGTCGCGTGGCTGGCGATCGGCCTCGCGTTCGGGCTCATCGCCGTTGCCGCCCGTCCCGCTGGCAAGGGGCTGGTCGGCCGGGCGGTGGTGACGGCGCTGGCCACCTTGCCGCCCGCCGTCGTCCCCTGGGTGGGGCTGAACCTCACCCACACCCATGACGCGCAGGTGGTCTTCCTCCTGCTCGCCGCGGCCGCGGCGTTGACCTGGTCGATCGCGGTGATCGTGTTCGGCGCCGGCGCCCGATCGTCGTTCCGGCTGTTCGGGACCATCACCGGCACCGGCGCCGGCATCACCTCGCTGGGTCTGACGCTGCTCTACGGACTGTTTGCGGCACAAATGGTCATGGGGCTGAGCCGATCCCTGGTCCGCCACCTCAGCGCGCCACTACTCGGAGTCTGGTTGGTGTCCATGGTGCTGCTGCTGTTGCTCGGCATCGCCATCAGCGTCGGACGGGTGCCCGTCGTCGCCACCGCCACCGCGGCACCCGAGCCACCGGCCGTCGACACCGAGTCCGACTGCGCCCCCACCGACACCGCGTCCGACCCTGAGCCCGCAGCGGATCCGTAACCTCGCAGCACCACCCGAAGCCCGGGCCAGTACGGTCGACGCGGTAAGGATGCGACACCACGAGACGAGGGGACCGGTGGCCGACACCGCAGGCGGCCGACACCCATGAACACCAACCTGCTTTCCGCCTCCGCCGAGGTGCTGCCCCTGGCCCTGGTGATCGCGCTGTCGCCGTTCACCGTGGTGCTGGCGGTGCTCGTCGTGCAGGGCAACCGGCCGCGCGCGTCCGGGCTGGCATATCTGGCCGGTTGGCTGTGCGGCATCACTGTGCTGATCGCGATGTTCACCGCGCTGCCCGAGGCCATGGATCCCGACGAAAGCTACACCCCGGAATGGTCGGCGTGGACCCGCATCCTGGTCGGCGGCGCGCTGATCGCTGTCGGGATCTACCGGTGGGCAACGCGGGGAAACCGGTCACCGCAACTGCCCGGGGTCGACCGGCTGACCGGTACCAGCCCGGTGAAGGTGTTCGGTCTGCGGCTGGTGCTCACCATGGTCAACTTCAAGGTGCTGTTCATCTGCGTGGCGGCGGGACTGGTGATCAGCAACGCGCACCTGGGTCGATGGACTCCGGTCGCGGCGGCGACGTTCGTGGTGACGGCGGCTTCGA
>Ga0209023_10005144_pt1 | contig 14451 bp, 11 predicted proteins | sample LakOneMetagenome_FD_187468 | JGI IMG/M metagenome (GOLD analysis project Ga0209023, IMG submission 187468) | Freshwater and sediment microbial communities from Lake Erie, Canada (SPAdes) (version 2) | ecosystem: Environmental > Aquatic > Freshwater > Lentic | place: Lake Erie, Canada...
TTTCATTTGCCTTTTTGAAATGATCGAGTGCTTTCATAAATGATTGCGCATCCTGTTTTTCTAATAACTGTTGTCCTTGCTTTAAGTGAAATGAAAAATCCATAATTCGGTATTAATAGGGTTATCGTTCTTTAAAAATTTTCTCAAAATGTTCCCATGCCAGCTTATAATCTTCCACCCGGTCGCACTTATCAAAAGGGGCATAATAAGTTATTTTCTTACCCTGGTATAATTCGCTTTTGGTAATGGTATGCTCAAAAGTTTCACCGGGTTTTAGATTTCGTATAAGTTCCCATACAGGCCTGTCAACTCCAACGCCAACCAATCCTTTGCTGCAGGTGAAAACAATATTGCCTTTCGCATCATACCAGGTATCATCTTCGTTTTGTTGTAATACAGGAAATTGCACGTTGTATATAAGGGATAATTCTTCTAGGCTTAAATCCAATGCCATGGCCGTAATTACATCTATCTCTACCAATGCCTGCCTGCGCTCAAACCAGTTACGCAAAGGTGTACCTCTTTCCCATTTTAAGGTTAATGTGTTAAATGATTTAAGCCGAGCATCTACTTTAGACCAACTATCTTCTTTAAATATGGTTTGCCAATTGTTTTCCCACAAAGGAGCAAAATGCTTATTTAAGCAATTAAGTAGAAGAGTACGATTAAACAATTGCGGTGTATATTTTTCATCAACGCCCAAAGGAAAAGCAGTCAAACGACTTTCGGTAAGATTGGATGCACCTACTGTTTTTATAAAGAAGTCCAAGATTAAAGATGAGGATACGGCGGCCAGCTCAATAAGATAATTATTGCTTTTAAATATAGCAGATATTACGCCATGCGTATGAGATGCCTTTTGGGGGATAATACTTGGAGTAAGTGTTCTTTCGCCTGCCTGGCTCAACATCTTTCTGAAACCTAATTTGTAATAATCTATCCAACTATCATAAATGTCATTTTCATCTTCGTCCTTTTCACCAGTTTTAAACCCTTTAATCAAAGAGTGAAATTTTTCGGGGTTAAGATGTGGAATATAATTCGTTCTAGCTGTACAATCATCGGTACTCAGCGAAGGATCAATAATGTCATAATGTGCTTTTTCGACACATATCTCTCTTGGTGTCTTGTATAAGGGGTTTGAAACAAAAAAGTGAGGCCCACTATAAACCATCTGATAAGTATCAAAATCTGGGTATTGAGTAGAACGTTTAATTATACCAGCATCAACATCATTAGTTTCATGCCAGCCTTCAGAAATTTTATTTTGAAATATCTTTACTGAGTTATTGAATCCACTCAATTTTTCTAGGATACTTACTATAGAAGAGGAATGTATGGAAACAAGCTTCGCAGAATCGAATTGAGTAGAATTCTCAAAAGTAATAGCAAGTGTTTTTAACTTGTCCAATGTATATTTTACAATTCTATCTTTATGGGGCTTTATGTTCCAAACAAAGCCATCTTCACCTTCACCTTTTATTTTTATACCTCCACAAAGTCCGTTACCATCGTGTATAAAACAACCGTCTATAGTTGATGGGTGAAAGATATTATTGATAGAGTAAAATGATATTTCTGACTTATTTCCAGAGTATATTTGGATACCATATTTTTCTCGATGTGCAACTTCCGCAAAAAGATTAAACGCATTTTGAAATTGGAAATGATACTGCAAACGAGAGTACATTTCCACCCTTAACGGTTGACCATTAGGGTCATCATATACCCCTTCGGGATGCAGCAATCCCATAAAACCATTTTTTCCTAAAAGAGAAAATCCATTCGCTAAAACACATTTAAATAAATTTGTTTGCTGACCAACAAGTAGGGGATAATTTTGGATTGCATTTAGAAATACAGCAGTACATTCTGTACCGATTGCCTCCTCAACATACATTTCTTTTAATCGTTCATCAGCAAAAAACTGTGCTTGCATTGTTCTTACCAATGGTGCACTAACATTTTGAATAGCTACTTCCGGAAATTTTTCGGAAATAATATCCTTTTCTTTAAATTCTAATTTTATCCATGGAGGATTTCCTGCAATTAAATCAAATCCACCTCTTTCCCAAAACACATCCAAAAACTCCAACTGAGGATGAAAATAAAAATATTGTTTTGCCAGATTACTAACTAATACAAGGCGTTGGTTTTTATCAAACAAATCTTTGCGGTTGGTATATTCAACCACTGTATCAGTAAATAATTCGTTGCTGTCCGTTGGTGGTTCAGCTTCCATTACCATGCTTAACTGGTTGGCTGTATCAAATATTTTCTGCTGTCCTTTTACAATCACTACACCTTCTAAAGATTTTGTAACATCCAGTTCTAAAATACCTGCAACATCCTGCCAGTATTGTTGCCGGTTGGGTAATTCTTTAGCATCCCTTACATCCCAAAACCAAAGGCTGCACCAATAGTCCATTACCATTTTCAACTTAAAGTAAGGTGCATTGTGCCGGTTACGCTGGTCTGCTAATTGTTCCTTTTCATCATAGGTTTTTAAATCCAATACTCTTGCACCGGTTACTCCAAATATCTCCTGCTTGTTGGCCGTCTGTGTATTGATGGTTCGCTGAAAGCGGTAGAACTCTGCCAGCAATTCATCTATCTTATTGCATATTTTTTTCAGTTGCTCTACCTCTGATTTCTTTAGCGGCTCACAAAAATCTTTTCTCCATTTAGAAACAGCTTTGCTTTCCGTATCATATTCTGCTTTCAGCATTTTAATACCTGCCGATGGCACCATGTTTTTATCGGGTAGCAAAAAATGATAAATCTCATCAGCCTTACGCCCATGCTTTATTGTGGCATACTCCTTATTGGGTTTAAATTCTAGCTGCCTTGGAGCAGTTTCCCACCATTCTTTCTTTTTAGGAACCCGCTTTTGTTTTCCTTTGGCATCCTTTATAATTTCATCTTCTTCCAGCAGGTCTTTCTCTTTGTACACTTTCAGCCAGGCACCCACTACGGCATTGCCAACTGCAAGGCGGTTACTAAAGAAAGGGGTTTCCATATCCTTGTGTATCACATTCAGCCAAAGAGATAGTTTTCCTAATTCAATGGCTGTGGGGTTTAAATCCACGCCATACACATTGTTGGTGGCTATATAGGCTTTTACCTTTTGCAGTTCTTCTTTAAATAGATCAGGAGCCACCCGTTTTTTCAATTCTTTCTGGCGATAGCTTATATAGGCTTCTGCCAGTTGGTTAACCATTTCGTTGTGAAAAGCAGCGGCTCCCATGGCTGGCTCAAGCAATTTCAATTCCAGCAACTCAGTGGCTTTCATTTCACCCTTTTCCAGTTTCTCTAATATTGGTTTTAAGGTGTATTTAACCGTACACCTGGTAAGTACTTCGGGAGTGTAATAGGAAGCAGATTTTTGCCTGTCACGCCCACTGAGGCGATATACAAAAGTGCCCTTTTTAATTATCTCATCGTGACGGTTGCTATCTTTTAAAATTTCATTTTCTTTAAAATCATCTCGACGCATACGGGGCACTAAATATGTGCCTTCGTTGGGTGCATCTGCTTTATGTACCTCAATGTAATCCTGCTCTGCATAAAATCCACGGTAAGCCAGTAAACTTTCATACACGCTGCCTAATTGATTGATACCAAGATTTGCGTAAGAAATTCTACCTCTTGCTTTACCACGCTGTTGCTTGCTTAAAGACAACCGGCAAATGATATCCTGCCAAACCTTATTACGGAATTTAATTTTATGCAGGTGATGCAGCTTGGCATTATTAAACAGAGGGGAATCTATATGACGAACTTTGAAACTTTTATTTTGACCATTTTCTTTTTCCCGGTAGCCTGAACTAAGCACTGCAAATAATTTGTTCAACGATTCATGAAAGAAATAACCATTTAAGCTGGTTTCTGAATACAGCGGTACTTGTTCTAAATCCCTGAGCATTTCCAAAGAATATCCTTTGTTGTAAATGGGATCATTGCCTGGTAGAATATCTAAATCTTCCCTGCTTTCTGCATAAAAAACAAACAATAACCGGTAGATAAAATTTAAACAGTCATCTTTTATTTCCTGCTCAAATTTGTCATCCGTTTCATCAAAAACTTCTCTGAGTATATTCTTTTGGTAAAAGAGCGTTTCATTTGCCAATGCTTCTACCGCATGAATAATTCCTTCTTTTAAATCTTTAGTAACTTCATAAGCACTTTTATGACTGTCTTCATCCAGTTGGTCAAGCAGTACCATATTGCTTTCCGGAGTTAGCGATTCTTTGCCTAACAGAAAATAAAACAAAGCATAGTAATTGGCATTGCGGTTAGCGGTGGCTTCAGAAAATAATTCTTCCAAATCAATTTGAAGGTAACTGCCTCTAAACCATTTTTCCTGTTCCAATAAAAAGACAACATTGCCGGCCAATAATAAAATATATTTCGGTCGTAGATATTGCTCCAATAAAAACAATTCGGAAATAGCTTTATTAATAACTACCGGAGATATTTTAAGATGAGCTGGCACTTTAAAAACACTGTCCCATTGTAACCTGTGGTAGCGTTGTGGAGGATTGGTTTGGGTTTCATCTTCTACATTGTACCGTTGTTCAAATAACCCATCAGGTTCGGTGTCGTCCTCTTTGATCAACGCCTGCATTTCCATAATCATAAGATGCGTTTGCTCACCTCTGTAAAGAATATGACGAACGGGCAATACTTCATTTTCGGAAAGGTGAAACAGGTTGTTGTATTGATGGTAATTACCATCATACCCCAGGGCGTTTAGCAAAGCTGTATGAAACTGATGGGCTTCAAATATTTTATCTTTTGTTCTAAGTTTACCTTCGATAAAGCTTTGTTTGAAACGGAAGTAGCGATCTTTAAGTGGAGAAATTCTTTTATTAAACTCCTTTACTTCTTCTGCTCCGTAACCTGTTTTAGCTAATACTTTGGCAGTAAAATCTTCATCAAAGTAATTTGTTGAAAAGTAATCACCTATATTTTGAATAAATTTTATCATGTTGGCTTACGAGTTAAAAAACACCGCTAAAACTTTTAAATATGCATCGCCTTGCAACGATGTTAAGTTTTTGTAATATTGGCTTGAAGTGCTTAGAATAGTTTCAATTTCCCTTTGTTTAGAATCTTTAATTCTCGCCCACAGGTTGCTGCCCGTATTCTCATTAAAATCAAGTTCTAATTGTTCAAGGGCGGCTGCTCTCCAATTATGGATTTTTGTTTTGTACTCATTTAATTTTTCTTCCATCCTGTTTTCCAGCAAGTCCTGTTCCCTTTGCATGTAGTCAGTTACAGATGTGACTGCACTTGAAAGATGCTTTTTGAGAATTGAAATATCATCATCAGAAATTGTTTCAGTATGTAATTTTTCCTGGAATTTAAATTCACTTATAAAATCGTTTAGGTGAAATGGTGTATTTCTAATACTTCCGTTGGAATTTAATCCGACCACTAAAAAATCTGCAATTACAGGTTGACCTAAATTATTGGAAACCTGTGCCTGAAAAATATACCAGTAAGTCTTTTCAGGTAATCGGTTTGATTTTGCTACCAATGCCACATCTTTGTCCACGCTTGCTTCCAGCTTTGTCATGTAATATTTAATTACCGGGTGCAGTTCATTTAATACTTGAAATTCGGCCCATTCACCTTTTTTCTTTCTTGCTTCTTCAATTGATTTTTGAACTAAATCTTTGTCAAGAGAAAGCTTAAATAACTGTCCTTGCTTAGGCTTTGACTCTGGTGGCAGATCATATAAAATCTGGTTCAGGTCTTTTGTATTAAGAATCTCCAGGTAGCCATCTTTTACAATAACATCTTCCTGATTTATCTGCTTCGCAGAAGAAAGTTGTTCAAACAAATCAGAATAAAACTTTGCTTCACTTGGATAAATAGTTAGGCTTTCTTCGTAAGGATTGTTTGTGATTGTTACAGCAGTAGAATCATCCTGATTGGCAAAAAGGGTAGAAAAATCAAAACCGGCTATTTTAGCATCTAAGTTTTCGAGAAAGGTTTCATCCTGGTTGAGAATAGCCTGTTCTACCAATTGTTCTTCCTTTGCAGCATCATATAACTTCATCACAGACCCGGCATCACCAAGAGTTTTATATACCACTTCTTCCTTTTGAGTAAGGCGGTCAACAATATGCAAATCTGTTTTTAATCCTTTAATATCGGACTGAGCAATAATGTAGTGGATAAAAGGTGTTTTCTTTTGGCCATAGCGATCTATACGACCATTGCGTTGTTCTAATACAATTAAGGACCAGGGGATATCATAATTAAACATCCTGTTGCAGAAAAAGTGAAGGTTTACTCCTTGCGAACCTGCATCTGAACATAGCAGCAACCGAACGGTACTATCTTCCTTGCCAAAATCTTCAATAATGGCTTGTTGTTCGGTGTCAGGTAATCCACCATGAAAAAACTGGATCGCTTCATCTTTTATTAAAAAGTCAGTTTGCAGCTTCTCTTTTAAATATTCAAGTGTATTTATTCTTTCTGCAAAAATTACGTACCGGTCATTTTGCTTCTTTCCAGTCCACCCCAGCTCAAGCAAGGTTTCCTTTAGCTTTTTGTATTTAGTATCAGCATTGGTGTTAATAATTACTTCTAACTTTTCCCTCAGCGCATTTAAAACCAGCAAATTTTCGGACGCCAATTCATTGTTTGATTTAGCAGCATCCACTTTAGTAATGCGTCTGTTAATGCTTTCTAATGCAGCTTTAGGCGAAGACATGAATGCCTTGAAAATGCCAATTGAAAAAAGAAAGTCCTCTTTTGGTTTACCTTTCTTTATGGCATTAATTGCATTGAATTTAAGTTCCTGCTGGTATTGTAAAAAATCGGTTTCTGAATCACTAAGATTGGCGCTGGTTCTTAATATTTTTCTCTCAGAAAAATTTGCTCTCACATTTTCATCAGTAATATCATTTTTGAATCTTCTAACATAATATGGTTCCACATGCGACTTATCATATTCGCCACTTTTAGGAATAGCTGTAGGCTCAATCATGTGAATAAGGTTAGCGAAATTTACTTTTCTACCATTGTGTGGAGTAGCGGAAGTAAGAATTAATGACTCACATTTCTTAGCAATGAATTGCGCTAAATCTCCTTTGAGGCTTTTGTCATTTGCTACAGTGTGGCATTCGTCAATTACAACCGCATCCCACCTTGATTTCTCCAGGTAGTGTCTGAACTTAGCGTTGTTCTTAAGTGTGTCTATTGAAATGATCGTTTTATCGTAATACTCAAACGGATTTTTATTAGCAGGAAGTTGTGATTTTATTCTGGCAATACCTTCAGAATCCAATCTTACCAATGGTATTGCGAACCGGTGCCATAGTTCCTGTTGAAACTGAGCAAGAATAGATTTTGGTGCCAGCACCATTATGCGTTTCCCTTTACCACGTTTGATCAGTTCAGAAAGAAATATTCCAACTTCAATAGTTTTCCCTAAACCAACTCCATCAGCTATAAGCAATCTTGGTCTTGGCAACTGTAGCGCTTTAAGCGTTGGAGTTAACTGATAATCGGCTGCATTAATGGCAGCTTTATGGGCAATTGTAATTTTTTCTGAAAAAACTGCCGCATTGCGAATTTGTGTTTCAAGAAAAAGTTTAGTTTTTCGGTATCCACTATCAGTATCAGCAATTAAGTTAGTCTGATTCGGGTCAATTGGTTTTATATCCGAATCAATTGTAGAATCAAAAGAAAATCTCTTCCCTTTAACCAGTTCACTTATGCCTTCAGCTTCCAGTAACCATGTTCCATCATAATTGGAATTAGAATTGGTAATAATGAAGTCTTCGCCACGGGTTGATATGCGTTGTCCTATTGTTAGATTCATTTATGCTTTGGTGTTTTTCGCTTAGGGTTAATTTTTAGTTCATCTTCTGCTACTTTCATTGCTTTAATTGCCACATCTTCATCTTTTACTATGTCATATACTTTATCAGCAAGCCAAAGTGAAAGCAGATCATCCTCCGGTACACTAAAAATCCTGCAAAGTATTGTTACATGCTCTCTTTTAGCATTTCTTTCTCCACGCTCAATTTTGCTAAGCATAGGCGTGTCCATGTCTAACTGGTTTGCTACCTGCCGCTGCAATAAGCATTTTTGCTCTCTGAGTAGTTTTATCTGTTCTCCAAATTGGTTCACTGTACTTGTATTGGCTTGTCAAATAATGGCAAATATAAGGGCTGTGTATGCAATATAAAGTATTGTTTGCATAAAAAAAGGGCTATAAAAGCCCTTCATCAGCAAATGAATAGTACGCCTCTGATGTAACAATGATGTGGTCTAACACCCTTATATCGTGATAGCTTGCTGCAGTTTTAATCTTCGCTGTTAGTTGCTCGTCTGCAAGGCTTGGTTTAAGGTTGCCGCTTGGATGGTTGTGTCCTAAGACAATTCCCACTGCCAACCCTTTAATAGCGGCAGCTAGTATTAATCTTGGGTCAGCAACAGTGCCCGTAATTCCTCCGGCAGATGCTTCATAAACTCCCGTAACCCGATTTGCCCGGTTAATCAATAACACTTTAAATTCTTCCTGCATTTCCAACTTGTTTTCATCCCATACTTTCAGGAATGTTTGATAACAATCTTTAGAAGTCTTAATCAATGGCCTTTCAGAAGCTTTCACTTTGGTTTTATAAACCAGTTCCACTTCTGCTACTTTGCTCCAATCTGGTTGAATCATTGTGTTCTGTTCCATAACATTCATTTTAAAGATTTAAAAATTAATTATGGAACCAGCCCCGGCTTTTGGCGACCAAGGCAATGAAGCAACGGAATAAATAGCGCAGCGGTTTATGCCGGAATTTCATTGCCGCTACAGAAGCCAAAAGGCGAACTTTGTGGGAGAATTAATGAAGAAAAAATAATTACTTTTAACAGTATGAGAACGATTAAAGAAATTATTGATGAACTTACTGATAAGGGTATTAAAGCATACGGTGCTGATAGCCACTTTTATGATTATACTGATAATGAAGAGAGTCCCCTGAAAACACTCTTTGATGAATTCTTTCAATTCGGCCAGGAATATCTTGATAGAGATGACCTTGAATTTAATGTTAAACCTGCAAGATTATACTACAGTACAAATACCGGGTTAAATGCTCTTGCAAGAAAAGTGAATGACTATTATTTGGTAGAAATCTATATGGGCACAATTGCCTGGATGGAAAAGTTTTATTTGGAAATGGAGGATAAGTTTAATCAAGATGGCCTCCAGCATTATAAACAAATCTCACAACTAAGGGGAGTGACGCCTGGCAAATTTCTTTTGCAATTGGCAACTACCTATTATTTCTATCATGAAGTCGGCCATCTAATCCAGCGTAGCGTACAGGATGCAGACTATGTCGAATATCTTCAAAACGAATGTGTAGGAGATCAAATTCCGACACGGCACATGAGGGAATTGGATGCAGATTGGAATTCCGCCTTCTGTATGGCCATGCATTTAAAGCAATTTGCCGAAGTGGAATCAAATGGAGGCTACATAGTTGACCCAGGGATTTTGTTGGAAATAGCAGCATTAGGATTGGCGGCGATGTATATGTATTTTATTAATCGCACAGATAAAAATCCAGTTATTTATTATCAGGAAAAGTGCCATCCTCATCCTTCTGTAAGATTATCATACATGCTGGTTTTTGTGCTTGATAATCTACAGGCAAATGTTCCATATCCTATTAATAAAAATGAAATTCTTAAAAAGGCTATTCAGATAAGTGAACTACTACTGAAAGATGGCGAGAACAATATCATTGAAGAATATAGCAAAGCACTTTTGAAAGAAATAAAAAAAGTAGAAGATTATATAAAAAAGATAATGGGTGATACAGAAAACTATCCTTACCTGTGCAAACATATACTGGTACCGGGAAGTTCTTGAAAAAAATTACTTCTCCCAAATTACACTTAATGTGTAATTATAAGTTCGGGCATATAAACAATACTCAAAAAATCTCGAATCAGCCTCATCATCATTTTTCATTTGAAACCAATCTGACTTCCATATATCCTGTTTTGATTCATCACCGTAATAAGCCTTTTTACTAGTAAACACTTCATAGGCCACTGACCCTGTTGGTGGCGGGAAATTATATTCAAAAAAAGGGCAGAAATGATAAAATCCCTCGGACTTTTTCCACCACTTCATTTTGTTATCCTTGCAATATATTATAAAAACAGGGTGATTGCCCCGCTTTACAAATTTTAAGATAGCAGCAGTTTTACTGACTTGAAAACGATTAGCCAGATATTCGATAACCTTTGGCTCAAATTTTTTTCTTTCACACTCATTATAAAAAAGTTCAGAGGGCATTAAAAACTCTGCAGCAAATTCGTTGGCTTCCATTTCGTGTGGCCCTGCTTTATACCAGTTCATTAAATCTTCCTCAGTATCGGAAAAGATAGGCTTGATATCTCTGTGCATTTCATAATGCCCTAACTCATGTGCAGCAGCAAAGCGTTTTTTTGTTTCAAATTGAATATCAGAGTTAATTGTTATGATGGACCTGTTATTCACCGAAACGATTTCGCCTTCTTTCCCTTTTAATGGAACCTCTTCGTAAAAAGCTTTTCGTCCGAAAATAATTCTCTTTAACGACTCTTCCGTAGGGTCATTTAATCCGCATTCTTCCAACACTTTTTTTGCCTTATGTTCGGCTGCTGTATATGTGAAATTCATTTTTCATTATTATTCTGCTGGCTCATAAACTTCAATATAAAATGGCGGATAAGAATGTTCCTGATATCGTCTTTACTGAGGTTTTCTACATTGCGGAAACTCATGGATAATTCTTCTTTTTGAACAAGTTCCGGCAAAGAGAAATTAATGTTGGCGAATAAATTATCAACCCATGCTGTCGCTTCTGCTTTTACACTTTCGGCTGCCTGCATTTCTTGCTCAGTCCTGCCGGCATCAGCCAGCATCTGCATTTTCTTTATTCTTTTCAATCCTTCTGTAACCAGTTTGTCAGTATTTACTCCCTCTGATGCAAGAAATTCTTTAGCAGCTTCTTTACTACTACTATCATTTTCTGCAGTACTTAGAAACAGGTTTACAAAATCAGATTTACTTTGATTTGCTTTGTTGCTCATACCGTTTGCTTGTTTTTGTTGAAATAAGCCGCTGCCCGATTAATAACTGTAGTCAATCGCCGCATGGCATTGTCGTAAACATCTGCTGTCATGGTGAATTCTTCTATTACTTTCCTGCGTTTCATTCCATAGGTGTATATCCCTAAAAAGATGTTTTCTGCATCAACATCGCCCTGAACTTCTTTTTCAATATATTCTTTGATAGCATTATAATCAATATCATCTGGAAATAATGCATCTGTGTATGGAAGTAATCGTTCCGAATATGATGATGCATTTTCCTCATCCTCTTCACCATTGTCTTCCGCAAAAATATCATCTGTTAGGTTGTTTTCTTTTTTTCTCAGGTCGTTTGCAATAAAAGACCGTACCAGGTTATATTTTAAATATTCAAGTAATTCTCCTTGTTCTGGATCAAACTTTTCTGGATGTTCTAAATACCTGCCAATAGCCGCAAAAACATAATCTTCCACTTCCTTGCCCATAAGAAAGGTAGTGGTTTTTTCTCCCCTGAACCAAGGTTTACCTCTTACCCATGAACGGGTAAAGGCAGTTAGCCTTATAATAATATCTTTCCATTCTTCATCAGTCACCGTGCATGTATTCATTTGTTACCTGTCATGTTAGTATATGTTGGTAAAATAGTTTTTTTTACGGCCATCTGCAAAAAAAACATATTAGCCAACATGTATAGGTATAAACAAAATTATTTTAAAATGGAAAAAGAAACAGAAAAGTTAGGGGGTCAGGAACCCCACGATGAAATCATTGATGTGGAAGCTTTTACAAAAGAAGGTAAAAGGCCACCAGTTGGTAAAAAGTACAAGGTGAAAATTGGTGAGCATTACTTCATCTTCGACCATCATGTTGTTACAGGCAGGGAACTGCTGGAAAAGGCGTCTATTAGGCCATTGGAGTGTTTTTGGTTGTACCAGAAACTAAAGGACTGTGATTTTGAAAAGATTGATCTCACAGAAAAGGTGGATTTAGCAAAAGGAGGTATCGAACATTTTGTGGTGAAACCCACGGAGGTGTTTAATTATTTTGTAGACAGTGAGCCGGAAACTACAGACCAGAAGGAACTATCGCCAAACCAGATATTGGAAGCGGCCGGGTTAACTCCTGTGAGTGATTATTACCTAGTAAGGATTAATTCTGATGGTAGCCAGACATCCCTTAAAGACAGCCCTACCACACCGTTGAAAATGGTATGCCCGGCAGTAAAATTTATCTCAGCTTTCAGGGGTGAAACCAATGTATCTTAAATTTTAGCGTATGGCAAAATTAGACTTCATCAATCAATTGCAGGCTCTTGACTATGCAGTACAAGAGCCTGCCCCTGATTTTGTATCATTTGAGTACGAAATACCAGTAGGGAAATTTATTGGGCAAAAGGTGTGGATGGGTTTACAGGTGACCGATAGCTTTCCGATGAATGCTCCACCCGGCCCCCATTTTAAACCACATCTTTTACCTATATCGGGTGGCGGAGGAGTGCATCCTTTGGGTGCTATTCATGCCAGTCCGTTAGGTACTGAATGGCAATACTGGAGCAGGCCATTTAATAATGAATGGAACAGAACCGACAGGACCGTAAAATCATATTTGGCTCACATTCGAAATTTATTTGCAACTATTATATGAAGACATTTAGTGTAGTTATAACTGATGAGATCCATCAAACTCTATTAGACCACTTAATTCGTGAAGATGAACAGGAAGATCTGTGCTTTGCAACTTATGTACCCAGCAATGGTGACAATCGAAATACAGGAATACTGTCACAATTAATTTTACCGGAAGAAGATGAAAGAAATGTTCACGGCAACGTTGGATTTATGCCCAATTATTTTGAAAGGGTTTTAAAAATAGCTTGTGAAAGAAAAGAAGGCATTGCATTTTTGCATTCTCATCCTTCATCTGGCTGGCAAGGAATGAGTGAAGACGATATAATTGCAGAAACAAGATTATCCCCTTCAGTTATGGCAGCTACTGGCTTCCCTTTGTTAGGCTTAACATTAGGAACAGATGGTGCATGGAGTGGACGTTTTTGGATAAAAGACGATAGGGAGAAAAGGAAATATAACCGTAACTGGTGTGAAACTGTGAGGGTGATTGGAAAAAAACTTAGCATTACTTATAATGATTACTTATTACAGCCCAGTTTTGATAAGGCAAAACAATTACGTACTATTTCTGCGTGGGGGAATAAAACCCAGGAAGACCTTTCCCGTTTAAAAATTGGAATTGTAGGCTTAGGTAGTGTTGGGAGTATTGTGGCTGAAATACTGGCAAGAACTGGCATTTCGAATTTTACACTAATTGACTTTGATTCTGTTGAAGAAAAAAACCTTGACCGGCTCACTAATATTTTTAAAGATGATATTGGAAGAGCCAAAGTATTAGCAGTAGCTGATGGAATACGCAGAAGTGCCACAGCACCAAAAATTAAAATTAATTGTTGTGAATATAGTATTTGCGAAAAACAGGGATTTGAAGCGGCTATAGATTGCGACATACTATTCAGTTGCGTAGATAGACCTTGGCCCAGGCAGGTTCTTAACTTTATTTCATATGCTCACCTAATACCTGTGATTGACGGTGGCATATTGGTTCGTACCAATAAAAAAAATACTAGTATTATTGGCGCTGAATGGAAAGCGCAAACTGTAGGATATAAAAGGGCTTGCCTGGAATGCTTAGGTCAATATAAAACGGAAAATGCGGCATTGGAAATAAGTGGCAAGTTGGACGATCCCGAATACATCAAAGGATTAGACAAATCCAAATTTCTGGATGCACATGAAAATGTATTTCCATTCAGTTCTCATTTAGCTTCCATGGAAGTATTACAGATGTTGACACTTTTTATTGCTCCTTCGGGCATTGATGATGTAGGGCAGCAACTTTATCATTTTGTTTTAGGCACAATGGATATTGAAAGTGAAAAGGAGTGTCATATAAATTGCTTTTTTCAATCCGTTATAGGTAGAGGTGATTTAACCAATGTGGTAGTTTACGGGGAGCATACTGTTGCTGCCAATGCCAGAAACTTAAGGACTCAAGCTGTTAGTAGCATTTTAGGTCATGATTCAAACGAATTAAAAAAGGAAAATTGGCTTAAAAAATTGAAGAGTTTTTTTTAAATAATAATTTTGCAAAGCTCAAAAGAACAGATAATCTATAGTTTATCTATTTCATAAAGCCTTCGCTATAACCCAACGCCCCACGCCCTCAAGCGTGGGGCGTTTCCAGGCTTTAACAATCTGATTAAATAAGGGGCAAACATTGTGTTTGCCCCTTGCCAATCTTAATTATAAAATTCCGCCATTACACCTTTTGCAA
>Ga0209023_10005145_pt1 | contig 14451 bp, 11 predicted proteins | sample LakOneMetagenome_FD_187468 | JGI IMG/M metagenome (GOLD analysis project Ga0209023, IMG submission 187468) | Freshwater and sediment microbial communities from Lake Erie, Canada (SPAdes) (version 2) | ecosystem: Environmental > Aquatic > Freshwater > Lentic | place: Lake Erie, Canada...
ACGTTTTACTTTAAACGCAGTTTGCTGGAAACCTGTGGTTATTATGAAACACATTTCTTTTCGGCCGCTGATTATGAATTCATGACCCGTTACCTGTACTATCATAAAACCAGTGCTGCCTATATTCCCAAGCTGATCGTAAAAATGCGTAATGGCGGTATGAGCAACAGCAGCATAGCCCGCAGGCTGCGAGCCAACCGCAGGGATTACCTGGCCATGAAAAAGAACCGGGTGCCCATGCCCTTTGTGGTTGCCTTTTTAAAACCGGTGATCAAACTGCACCAGTACACGAATATGGGGCTAGCCAGGTTTTTTTCCTGAGCCTTCATTTGCCCGCAGATAACGCGGATGACGCGAAGGGATTGCTTCGCAATATTTTTAGCCACGGATACTTCGACAGGCTCAGTACTCAGATTTACACGGATGTTGTTAAATGCCGAAGATTTTTTCTTATCGATACCATGTATTGATCCATGTTAATTAGTGAAATCCGTGGCAACGTCTTTTCGCCGCAGGCGAACCTGCAATGCAGTGCTGCATCTGCGGCAAAATTCCTGAAATATGTTTAACCTCTTTAGAAAAAAGACAACTGATACTGCAAGCCTGCTGCCGGTTCAGGTAGATATGCATTCGCATATACTGCCGGGCATTGATGACGGGGCGCCGGATGTGGAAACATCCCTTGTGCTGGTAAGGGGCTTGTACGACCTGGGCATACGAACCTGCATTGCCACACCGCATATCATCGGCGACCTGTACCGCAACAGTGATGAAACCATTGAACCTGCCCTGGCAAAACTGCGACAGGCCTGTGCCGCCGCAGCCATACCGATGCAGATAACAGCCGCAGCCGAATACATGCTGGATGATTATTTTATGGAACTGCTGCAGGGGCCGGCACGGCTGCGCACCCTGAAGCATAACCTGTTGCTGACCGAACTGCCCTATATTGCCGAACCGGTAAACATGCCCGAAATGCTTTTTCATATCATTACAGGGGGCTACCAGCCGGTGCTGGCACATCCCGAGCGTTACCTGTATTTTCACCATAATTATGAACAGTACAGCTGGCTGAAAGACCAGGGTTTTATATTGCAGGTTAATTTTTTATCGCTTACCGGTTACTATGGTAAGAATGTGGCCCGGGCCGCCCGTTACCTGCTGGATAAGGGACTGGCAGGCATGGTGGGTACCGACCTGCATCATGGCAGGCATTTAGCAGCCCTGCAATCTGCTGAAAATCAGCAGTTATTCAGAAAATATATAAAAGATACAGGGCTGCAGAATAAAGAACTGCCGGCCTGAAAATAAGACATACAAGAACTGGAAGCAGCCATGGGGCTGCTTTTTGCATTGATACAAGCCGGTATGTAAATAATCACAACCGCTGTATTTAATAAAAAATGTACCTTTTGGCGGGCAACCTGCGGGCTGTTTATTACGTTTAATTGCAAAAGAACCGAAGTGCTTTCTTCAGAGGAGTTAACGCTGCATATCAGGGGCTGCGCCCTTAATGAAAGAGAGAGTCAGAAAAAAATATATAACTCTTTCTTTGGCTATGCTATGTCTATATGCGACTGCTATGCCGCCAATGAAGAAGATGCCATTGAAATATTAAATGACGGCTTTCTTAAAATTTTTAAAGAGATACACCGTTTTACGCCTGCCTACAGCAATGAGATGAACTCCTTCAAGGGATGGTTAAGAAAGATCATGGTTTGCACGGCCATCGATCATTTCCGCAAAAATGTTAAGCATAAAGTGGTGGGCGAATTGAATGTATCTTCGCTAAACACACAGGTGGCAGAAGAATCTGCTTTGGAGAAGATCTCTTATGACGAGATCATCCGCTCTATCCAGAATCTTTCGCCTGCATACAGAACGGTACTGAACCTTTTTATCATTGAAGGGTTTAGTCATGAAGAGATTGCAGAGCAGCTGGGTATTGCCGTGGGTACCTCCAAATCGAACCTGGCCAAGGCAAGAAAGCAGTTACAGAAAATAATTTTTACCCAAAATAAAACAGCAGCGATCAAAAATGTTGGATGAAGAAATGGACCATATCATCAGGGAGGCAGCTGATAAACACCACCCGGCCTACAACGACAAGGCCTGGGAGCAAATGGAAAAGAAGCTGGACAAACACCTTCCGCAGAAAAAGGACAGGAGAAGACTGATCTTCTTCCTGCTGTTCTCTTTATTGCTGGGCGGGGGCATCCTGTTTACCGTAAGTAAACTGGGCGGCAGCGATATGGATAATACTGCAGGAAAGGGTACAGTTAACGGAAATGCCGCTGATGCAAATAAAGACAAACAGCTTACAGCAGATAATTCAGCTGCGGGCACTACAGCTGATAACCGCCAGGCAAATACAGATGTCCCACCAACGGGCACTGCTGTAGCTACAGCGGGAGGAATGAACAACAATAATACTACCCCGGATAAAACAACAGCAACAGGATCCCTGTACACACCACAGCAAAAGAATAGGGTACCAGGCGAAAACGAATACCTGTACAACAGAACGCCTGCCGGCCGCAGCAATAAGGGCAAAACATCAGCCCGGATCAGTAATCCAAACCTGTCAGAAGACGGGGAGACTGCAGCAACTGCTACGGATGGGCAAAAGAAAAGGAGTACCACAAATACAAAGGCAAAGCAGTCTGTAAGCATTGCCAATGCAACTGCTGAAGAAGATAACAACAGTGCCGGCAGCAATGCCGATATGGCAAAAACAGAAAAGACAGAGCCGGCTAACACCGATAAAAAACCGTTAGCTACCGAAGTGGCTGAAACTGAAAAAGAAGAGAAAAAGGACAAAGAAAAAGAACCGGCTACAAAAACCGAAGAGAAGCCTGTGGCAGCTGCTGGTAAAAAGAAAAACAACAATACATTCGGCAGCAACTTTGGTATTACAGCTTCCATTGGCCCTGATATGAGCTTTGTGAAACTGAACAATACCGGCAAAACAACCCTAACCTATGGCGCAGGACTAAGTTATGATTTTGCCAAACGCTTTACGGCCCGGGCAGGTTTTTATGTATCTAAAAAAATATACCAGGCAAAGCCCGATGAATACCATTCGCCGGGCGGTAACTATCCAAACCTTACGGGTGTAGATGCCAATTGCAAAGTGTATGAGATACCGGTGAGCATTTCATATAATTTTGGCCAGCGCAATAAACACAACTGGTTTGGCAATGCAGGTCTTTCTTCTTTCATCATGAAAAAAGAAGATTATACCTACAACTATAAATCGCCGGCCGGGCAAACCTATACTTATTACCAGGAGCTGAGCAATAAGAACAAACATTATTTTGCCGTGCTTACACTTTCTGCCGGTTATAAATACCAGCTAACAAACAGGTTCTCTATGCAGGCAGAACCCTATGCAAAAATTCCTTTAGGCGGGGTAGGGCAGGGAAAAATAAAACTGAGCAGTGCCGGTGTTTTATTTACTGTTACCTATAAGCCATTTAAAAAGAAGAAGTAGGTTTTAAAAATGGGCTGAGTTAAAAAAGCTTCCTCTTAAAAGGAAGCTTTTGCATTTTGGATAGCAGGCAAAAGCGACAATAAGTGGCAGCTTGTAAAACATGGCGGCAGCTAACAAAGACTTACTGTTACCCGGTACTTGTAACTTACATGCATGGTTATTATGCCAGGCTGCAACAATAAGCAGGACAGGTTTTAAAATAGTACAGGTATTAAAAAAGCTTCCTTTTTCGGGAAGCTTTTTTGTGCCTGTATAATAACAAAAGGGAACGCTTATTTCTTATTTTTATTTCTGCGTAAAACAAAATCACGGGTGATGGTGAATCCCCAGCGGTATTGCCCTTTCTTCCACGATGAAGTGGTATGCGGTATAAACCTGTTCTCTAAAATATTGGTGCTGTTGGTGAAATTAACATGGAATATATGCCCGGGTGTTACCAGTTCCAGTCCAACGCCCAGTGCATCATAAAAATTAACCCCTTTCAGTTTAAGTGAATCTACCGAGCTTTTGGGGCGGAAGGCATGGAAATAATCGGCAATAAAAACAAAGCGTTTGTAAATGGGCACACGCAGGGCGCCACCCATCGCAAAAATATGGTTCACATCATTTTTCACCACATAGTTGGTATGCACATAAGTTGGGTTTAACTGCAGGCTGAACCATTTACCAAATTTACGGGCCACCATCACCTGTAGCACCTGGCTTTGCCTGTCGGATGTTTTGCGGTAATAATTTTCCCGGGTAGAATCGGTGCTGGCTCTTTGTGATGAACTTACGCCATTGGCAAATATGGCCAGCGATAGCGGATGCGTAGGATCATTTTCTCTTTGCTCCAGTATCTTGTATTTTAAACCCAGCTCCCATAAAGTAAATACCTGTCCATCGCCTTTATTGCGGGATACGATCACGTTCAGGTTTTTGCTGATACCGTACAGGAATGCGATCTTGATATCGGTTGAACCATCCAGTCCGAATGCATTTCTGATACCTCCGTTCCTGCCGCTGGCATCGCCGAAATTATGCACCACTTTAAATTCAAAATGGCCCTTCTGCAGCATTTCTACCGTGTTGGCATTGATAAGCCTCTGTGCTAAAAAAACCTTTACAGGCGGCTTCCCTGCAGGCTTTGCAGTTTTACTGTCAAGCTCATTCATCAGGTTATTGGATGTAGTATCCACCTGCGCCATGGCCGAAAAGCCCGTCATTATGCAGAAACTAAAAAGTAATTTTCTCATAAAATTGTTTTTGGTTAAATGATTGTCAATGGCCAAATCGAAATAAAGTTTTGCGGGGTTGCCAATGCTGATTTGGGCGGGGTCTTTTTTACATCATCATATTTTCATATCAACCCTAAAATTGTTTACAACTTGGTATTGAAATCCCCCCCCCCAAAAAAAAAAAGCCTTTCAGTTGCATAAAATGGAAAGAAAAGTGAATCATACAAGAGATTTAATATCTGCCATGCTTCTGTTGTAAACTCGAGCCTTGACGAAAAGATTCCTTCTTCGTTGAAATATCAATAAGTTTTAATTTTTGGCTCAGTTTTTGCATAAATAAAGTTTCTTATATTTTGTTTTCCCCTTTTAGATTCCCCATCCCGGTGTTTTTTTACAACCCATTAAAGGCTATAACAAATTTTATAACCAAAGTTTTTATTGTTTTTTGAGATTACAAAAACACTAATTATTTATGAAAAAAATTAAAATTGTAACGTTGCTATTAGCTGCTGCTTTAAATTATGTTGTAGTTTACGGGCAATGGAATTTAACGGGCAATGCCGGAACTAATCCTCCAACTAATTTTTTGGGAACTACCGATCAGCAACCGTTGGTGTTTAAAGTAAACAATCTTTTTTCAGGCCTTATAGATTATGATGCCAATAAAGCAAATACCGTGCTTGGACATCAATCCCTGATCTCACTTTCAACTGGTATCCATAATTCGGGTCTGGGATTTGCTGCGCTTTATGCAAATACCAGTGGTGGTGCCAATACAGCTGTGGGTACCTATGCACTCACTTCCAACCAACGGGGTTGGAACAATTCGGCCTTTGGGGCTTATGCCTTAACGGCTTCATTGGGAAATGAAAATACTGCTGTAGGAACATCATCACTTACTGCCAATTCGAGTGGAAGCCAAAATTGCGCTATAGGATACAGAGCACTTTATTCCAATACCACCGGGAATTTTAATACATCTGCTGGTTATAAAACTCTTTATTCCAATACGGCTTCGGGAGCTACTGCTATTGGTTATCAGGCTCTTTATTCCAACAGTATCGGTACCAATAATACAGCTACTGGTTATAATGCACTTTATTCAAATAGTTCAGGTTCCGGGAATACTGCAAATGGTTATGAGGCACTTTCTTCAAGCAGTACTGGTTCTTATAATGTTGCTAATGGGCATTGGGCATTGAAAAACAATACTTCAGGCGAATGGAATCTTGCAATTGGTAGCTATAGCCTTTTTAACAATACAACAGGGGGAAATAATATCGCTGTTGGTTATGAAGCTCTCTATAATAACACAAATACAGGGGACGGCGACAACGTCGCAGTTGGTCAGCTTGCACTTTATGCAAATACAACAGGGAAAGCAAATACTGCAATGGGATTAATATCTCTATGGAATAACACTACCGGAGTAGAAAATACTGCTGTAGGTTCGTCAACATTAACAAATAATACAACTGGAATAAAAAATACAGCTCTTGGTATTAATGCAGATGTAAATGCGCCAAATTATTCATTTACAACAATGCTTGGTGAAGGAGCTGTGGGAACCGGTAGTAATATGGTTCGTGTAGGAAGTAATTTGATTACCAGTATAGGAGGATATGCTAACTGGACGAATATTTCTGATAAAAGAGTAAAGCGAAATATTCAGACAAATGTGCCGGGGTTAGATTTTATAAATAAACTTAGCCCGGTTACTTACAATCTTGATTTAAATGCTGCAGATGCAGTTATTCAACCTCGTATTCTTAAGGACAAAAATGGAAAAGCAGTTCAGATTTCAAATGAAGAATTGACTGCAAGAAAACAAAAAGAGCAAATCACTTATACAGGATTTATTGCGCAGGAAGTTGAAAGCGCTGCAAAATCAATAGGCTATGATTTTAGTGGTGTAGATGTACCAAAGAACGATAAAGATCTCTATGGGTTGCGTTATTCAGAATTTGTGGTGCCCTTGGTAAAAGCAGTTCAGGAACTTTCAACTCAGAATGATAAAAAAGAAGCAATTATTGCTGATTTAAACCAAAAAGTTGATCATCTTCAGTCACAAATTGATCGTATTTTAAAAGATAAATCTTTAGATCAAGGTCAACTAAAATCAATAAGTGTTGCTGAATCTCACTTAGAACAGAACTCGCCAAACCCCTTTAATGTTGATACTAAAATTCGATACTTTCTTTCCACAGCATCAGGCAATTCAAGTTTAGTCATAACTAATGTTAATGGACAAGTACTGAAAACAGTTTTATTAAAAGGCAAGGAAAACGGTGAAGTAATTATCAGTAGCAGAGAATTGACACCAGGCATTTATTTTTATAGTTTAATATTAAACGGGAATAAGGTAGATACCAAAGAGATGGTTATTACCAAATAAAAAGATTATCAAATAATTTCTCTTCCGCAGAGCGCTTTTCTAGTCGCTCTGCTTTTTTTATCTGAAATCGTCTAAATATAAAAGCACATAGCCACAATTTGTTTAAACTGTACATTTGCCTATATGATTTTATAAATAACTTTTCCCGGATGGAGAATAATAAAATACGTGTTCTGGTAAATGCATCGTTTGAACAGGGAGCATCTTTATTTGAATGGCTAAAAAGATATGCAAAGCATAGCGATGACCGGTTTGTATATTGGGATGAGTTTGCATTTTCTACCGACAGGCTGCCTGAGTGTGACGCATTGCTGGTATTCAATAACCCATCTGAAAGAATAAACACAATTTGTTTTCCTGAAAATGTAATTGCTTTTATGATGGAGCCGGGGGTTTACAGTGAAAATCCATGGATGTTTAAAGGATTGCAGCAGTATGCATGTGTTTATTCACCGCTCAAAAATGCTGCCAATACAATTCTTTCGCATGGTTTTTTAGGCTGGCATGTATTACCAAACTGGTCAGAATTATCCATGCTTGCAGTTCCGGAAAAGACAGCGGTCATGTCGTGCATTGCATCCAAGCTTCAGCAATTTAAAGGGCACCGGCTGCGCTATAATTTTATAAATACCCTTCAAAAGGAAACTTCTTTTATTGATTTTTTTGGGAAAGGCAGCAATTATATTGCAGATAAGATGGATGGTTTATTGCCTTATCGTTACAGTATTGCTATTGAAAATACTTCAGAACCATATTATTTCACTGAAAAAATTACAGATTGTCTCCTTGCTTATACCGTGCCTGTTTATTATGGCTGCACAAACATTGGAAAATATTTTCCCGAAAGATCTTTTATCAATATTGATATTCAGGACCCAAGGAAAGCCATTCGAACGATCAGGGAAATAACAGAAAATGACGATTGGCGGGAAAGGCTAAGTGCATTGCAGGAGGCCAGGGAACTGGTTTTAAATAAGTATCAGCCCTTAGCTGCTGCAGCAGCAGTGTTACGGAATACAAAACCAACTGAAAAAAAACAAATCCATCTGAAACCTGTTCCAGACAGGTTATTAAGAAAAATAAAAAATCTGTTGAAATAGGTCTGTAAAAAATGATGCGGAGGCTTCCATCCGGTGGGGGATTACGATAAGTACATAAATTCCCGGGGTAGGTATCATCGTTTTACATGAAAAAAGACCTGTTTAAAGATATTTCGGCCAGTACGATACAGATAGTGCTTAACCAGTCGCTTGGACTTCTGGCATTTATTATCATTTCCCGTTATCTCAATAAGGCCGAATATGGTGAATTAAACTGGTCGCTTGCCATACTTACATTTACAATTACACTCCTTAGCCTGAGGCTCGAACAAATTGTGGTAAGGAAAGTTGCAGCCGGGGGCGATGCGGCAAAAATGCTTACATTATTTGCAGGCCACACTTTTTTTTCAGGCATTGCTTTTTATACTTTTCTTTTTTTGTCATCCCTGGCTTTCCCTTCTTTTTTCGAAAGGCACCAGCTATTGTTGATACTGGCCATCAGCCAGTTGATCAGTTTTATCTCATTGCCTTTTAAGCAAATTGCAAACGGTAAAGAACTTTTCAGGCTGCTGGCAGTGATGTCATCTGTTTCAAATCTGATAAGGGCTGTCTGGTTATTGTTGGTAATATTTTTTTCGGATTTGACGGTTCAGAAGGTGCTCACTATATACATTGTTTCTGCACTGGCAGAATTGGTAGTTAATTTTTATATTGTACAGTACCGGCTGAAGATAGCTGCCGGCAGGTTCATCATCAAAGACTACTTTTTACTGCTTGGCGAATCGTTACCGCAAATCGGGTCTGTTTTTTTAAATGCCTGTATAGCCCGTATAGACTGGATATTACTTGGTATTTTTTCAGGTACTGTCATTACAGCTGAATATAGTTTTGCATACAGGGTATTTGAGCTTTGTCCTGTTCCTTTGTTAATACTGGGGCCTGTTTTATTGAGCAGATTTTCAAAATACTTCAGCCAAAACAACGAAGCAACATTATTGAATAAGAAAAAAGAAATTGGCTTTCTTATTCGTTGCCAGATGATAGCTGCAACCTGTATTCCACTTGTGTTAAATATTTTGTGGTCGCCCCTGATCGACATGATCACAAATAACAAATACGGGGCTGTAAATAAAACCAATTTCCTGTTGCTTTCGCTTTGCCTCCCTTTTCAATACATGAATAACCTTTTATGGACGGTAGAGTTTGCACAGAACCGCCTTAAACGGATTTTTAAAATAACTGCTGTTACCTGCCTGGTAATTGTAGCCGGCGATCTGTTTATGATCCCTTTACTGAATGCAAGGGGAGCCGCTATTGTTTACCTTTTGGCAACAATTACAGAGTGCCTGATCTATTTACGTGTATCAATTATTGGCCGGATCAGGGAAAGCTGGCAATCATTATTTTTTTGTACCGCTATTTTGTTACTCAGCGGTTTTGCAGTTAACTACATTACTGATATTGTTTTAATACAGTTGCTTTTAGCCGCTGCCATTTATTTTATACTGCTACTGGTAACAAAGCAAATTAAAAGGGATGATATGCAGATGATCAGGGAATGGCTTTATAAAAAACAACCTGCTTATATTTAAAACCAGGCTTTTCAGTATGCTAAACCAGATAATTAACTATGTGAAAGACAGGACGAGGCTGATAAACTGGCCCCTGTTAATTTTCCTGTTGCTGGTACTGAATGTAAAGCTGATTTTAAAAGTTTCAGCGATCCTTATCATCTGTATCGTAAACCGAAACAGCATTTCAATTAAAAATTTTTTCCTGCAGCGCTACCTGTTTTTTTATTTTGGCCTGGTCTGCATCGGGCTTATAAACCTGTTGCTGCAATATAAACATATTAACAGGGCTTATATGGGAACGGCAACCATTGGCCTGGCATTCTGGATGATGAGTGCCGTTATTGCTTACCAGTTTTTTATTATGGTGCAGAAAGAAAGTACAGAAAAAATTCACTACACGATCAGTGTTTTTTTTGTATTGCACATGGTGGTTGTTTTTCTTAATTTTTTACAAATTGTATTCGAAACAGGTTCTGTTAATCCATATACGTACAAGGGATTAAACCAGAAATATTACATGAGTACCGGCGATTTTATTACGGGTATAACTTTTGATGCACCAGTAACTACCGCATTTATCTGTGCCTTTGGTATCCTCTACTTCCTGTATCGCAAACAATTTCTGTTATCGCTTGCCAGTATGGCAGCGTTGCTGATAATGGCCAGTAATTTTGCAAACCTGGTATTGGTGGCTGTTTTTGTTTTTGCTTTTGTCTTCTGGAGCAGCAGGATACAAAAAAGCGTTATCCTTATTTGTGTAGTTATGCTTATTGTTTTCATGGCTAAAATTTCGAAAAAGAATAATGAGCATGTTGGCAGAATATTCTACCAGATCATTGATAAACCATATGATCTGCCACCTGTTAAGGTATTTACGCTCGACGAATTAAAAAAAGCGCCCGACAGCCTGCTTACGCCCGAAGAACAAAGAAAAAAATATGCCCGGAACTTTATTGACAGCATGAATACGATAAGGCTGGGCAATGATTATCAGGAACCCGAAAATATACTGGCAAAAAAATCAGTGCCGGACACTGTAAAGAGATCAACTGATTCATCTTTTTATAAATTTCAGCAAAGCGAGACCGTAGAGAAAAAAATAAACCGCTATGCTGAATTTTTGAACCAGGCGTATACAGCGAGGCTCCGGGACAGCATGCGACATGCATATAATTGGAAACGGCCTGGTAAATGGATCGCTGCAGAGCAATTGATTGATTTTTATAAAAGCCGGCATTCTAAAATATTACTCGGAGATGGTATTGCTAATTTTTCATCCAGGCTTGCTTTTAAGGCTACCATGTTAAATATGGCTGGCCAGTATCCTGGTAGCTTTAAATATATAAATCCGGATTTTCTGGTTAACCATCTTTATGTATATCTCTATTTTCATTCGCAGGAGCAAAGTAATCATGAAGCTTCCAATACACCGGATGCTGTTTATTTTCAGGTAGCTGGCGAGTATGGTGTAGCCGGCCTGCTTATGTTGGGATTTTTATATGTTGGATTCTTCATCCGCCGTGTAAGCAGGCAAAGCTTTGGGCTACCCTTGCTTCTCCTTCTGGCCGGTGCTTTTTTTGCAGAATACTGGTTTGAACAGTTTTCTATTGTGGTTTTATTTGAGTTGTTGATGTTTGTAGAAATGAAAGACAGGCGCAGGGAGGAGCTGCCGGTATGAAAAATCCACTGATAACGGTATTGATGCCGGCTTATAATGCGGAAAAATTTATTGCCGAAGCCATTGCTTCTGTTTTAAGTCAGACATTTACCGATTTTGAATTACTAATCATTAATGATGGATCTACAGATAGTACTCAAAAAATAATTGAAAGTTTTCCGGATGAACGTATCAGGCTGATTAACCAAACAAACCAGGGAATTTCAGCCGCATTGAACATCGGCTTGCTAAATGCCAAGGCCGGTATTATTGCACGCTTTGATGCAGATGATATTTGCTACCCGGAAAGACTTGAAAAGCAATACTTGTTTTTAGAACAGCATAAGGACTATGTATTGACAGGAACTGATGCCGAGTATATTGATGAAAACGGGGAATTTGTTTTTAAGTCGGTATTGGCGGGGTATAAGGATAACGAAATAAGAAACCTGCCTTATTCTGTCTGCCCCTTTTATCACCCGACAGTAGCATATAGAAAACATGCAATTATTGAAGCGGGCATGTATGACCTGAATGCCCACAGTTTTGAAGATCATTTATTGTGGCGAAGGATCATACGACTTGGAAAAGTACATAATATTAATGAATGCCTTATCAGATACCGCTACAACCCTGATTCTATAACCATAGATGAGCGCTGGAGAACAAAGCGATTCAGAGAAATAAAGTCTGAAGCTTTGCAAAAAGCCGCCATAACGGAAAAGAACGGGATTGAATTACTTGAAATTTTAAAAAAACAGAATAATAAGAAGGTAAAAGTGGGAGCCTACTATTTGTTACTGGGAAAAAAATATTTATGGAATAACCACCAGCCTGAAAAAGCAAGGAATAATTTACGGAAAGCGATAATTAATAATCCAACAAGGCTGGACAGCTATGCTATCATGCTTCTAAGTTATTGCCCAAAATCTTTTATTAACTGGCTTTACGCAAAACGCCTTGAGAAAACCTGAACAATGTTTTTGTAAAACACCTATACAGCCAATAGTAATACGCTGCAAATGAATGAAAACGTAAAAATATTATTTCTTTCCAGAGCTTCTCTCTTTACTGTAAAAGGAGGAGATACCATACAGGTTTTAAAAACTGCGGAAGCGCTGCGGCAATATGATATTGGTGTTGATATTAAACTCTGTAATGAAAAGAATATTCACTACGCTGAATATGCTCTCATTCATTTTTTCAATATACGCCCGGCCGACATGATGCTGCATATAAAAAAAAGCAGCTTGCCTTATGTAGTATCCACTATTTATGTTGATTACGCTAAACCAAATGCACAAAAAGCAGCAGGAGCAAGAGACAGGATACTGAACTTATTTTCGAGTGACGCACAGGAATATATAAAGACGATCGCTAAAGCCATACTGCGCCGGGAGAAAATAATATCAAAAGGTTATATCTGGAAACTGCATAAAAGATCGGTAAAATGGACACTTGAAAATGCCGCAGCACTTTTGCCCAATTCTGAAAATGAATATAAAAGGTTGCTGGATGCTTATGCAGTTGAAAAAATGTATACCGTAATTCCAAATGCAGCCGATACTGAGATATTCAATTACAGGCAGGAAGAAATAAAACTAAAGGATAATAATATGGTTATTTGTGTGGCCAGAATTGAGCAAAGAAAAAATCAGCTCAATCTGATCAAAGCCCTCAATGATACTGATTTTCAATTATACCTTATCGGCAGCCCGGCCCCAAATCATACCGGTTATTACAGCGAATGCAAAAGGGTTAGCAAGTCTAATATACATTTCATTGAAGCCATTGCGCAGGAAGAATTGGTGCAGTATTATAAGAAAGCCAAGGTGCATATTTTGCCTAGTTGGTTCGAAACTACCGGGCTTGCATCGCTGGAAGCATTGTTTTGCGGATGCAATATCGTGATAACGCAATATGGAGATACGCGGGATTATTTTGATGCTAGTGAGTTTATTTATTGCAAGCCTGAATCTGTAATATCTATCAGGGAAGCGGTGGAGAAAGCCGCTTCCATGGAGATAAATACCAGGCTTATTGATAATGCCATGGAAAAATACAACTGGCAAAAGACTGCTGAAAAAACATTTTCTGTGTATAAAAAATTTATTGAGCAATGCAGCCACTGAACATTGCCATTATAGGCACGAGGGGCATACCAAACCACTACGGCGGCTTTGAACAGGTGGCGCAATACCTGTCGGAAGGACTTGTGCAAAAGGGGCACCGGGTTACCGTGTATAATTCCAGTAATCATCCTTATAAACAAGCAACATGGAACGGAGTAGAAATTATTCACTGTTACGATGGGGAGCAGTTTATTGGTACTGCAGGACAATTCATTTACGATTTAAACTGCATCCGCAATGCCCGAAAAAAAGATTTTGATGTGATCCTGTTCTTAGGATATACAAGCAGCTCGGTATGGGGCCGCTTGTTTCCAAGCCGTGCTGTTATCATCAGCAATATGGATGGGATGGAATGGAAACGCAGCAAATACAAAGGGCCGGTAAAACGATTTTTACGCTATGCCGAAAAACTGGCTGTTAAGCACAGCGATCAGCTGGTAGCCGATTCAACTGCCGTGCAGCAATACCTGGATGCCAGATACCAGTTGCGTAGCAGCTATATTCCTTATGGTGCGGTAATTCATGAAGGGGCCAATGAAGCGGCTCTGCAAACATACGGGCTGCTGAAACAGGGATATTATATGCTGATGGCAAGAATGGAACCGGAGAATAATATTGAGATGATACTGGATGGCTTTTGTAAAACAAGTTCCACTGATCGGTTCATCGTGGTTGGTAATACGGCTAATGACTTTGGAAAAAAAATGGCAGCAAAATACCGGGATGACGATCGGGTACATTTTACAGGCGCCATCTTTAACCAGGAAACCATTCATGCCTTGCGGCAATACTGCAAAATTTATTTTCACGGGCACAGTGTGGGCGGTACCAATCCCTCCCTGCTGGAAGCCATGGCCAGTGAGGCTTTGATAGCAGCGCATGATAATGAATTTAACCGGGCTGTGCTGCAGGAAGATGCGTTGTATTTTAATCATGCGGATGA
>Ga0209023_10005146_pt1 | contig 14446 bp, 9 predicted proteins | sample LakOneMetagenome_FD_187468 | JGI IMG/M metagenome (GOLD analysis project Ga0209023, IMG submission 187468) | Freshwater and sediment microbial communities from Lake Erie, Canada (SPAdes) (version 2) | ecosystem: Environmental > Aquatic > Freshwater > Lentic | place: Lake Erie, Canada | collected...
TCAAGTATTATTTTATCAGTTTCCTTGCCGTCTACTTTTAGTGTCCACCCGGCATCATAAGGTATGGTGATGTACATCATCTTATCCGCGGTTGCGGTGATATTCCCGGTGAGATGCGTTTCATCGAATTTTGTAAGGGCAAGTGTATCCCTGCTCAATTCATCTATCAATTGTTTGTAAAGAGGTACGCTAAAAGTTGGCTGCGAGATAGTATCCCTTAATTGGAATTCGTTGAGTCCTGCTACTTTGTTTATGTCTGTATCTTTTATTACGCAGGCTTTTAGTGTCGTGAAATCTTTCTGAGACATGATCAGATTTTCGAAGACACTTTCCTTTATGTAGTGGTCATAGGTAAAGCCAACAGGGAGCACAAATTTGCTGCGATATATTTTTACATCTCCGGTAGTTTTGACCAGGTCGCATACTACGCTCCAGATAGGATTGATCTGCGTCTTTGCGAGCATATATTTTACGCGGTTCTCAGCTTCCAGTATAGGCCTTGATGTAAGCCCTAGTGCCCACCGGGATTCTATTTCGACGTTTTTATTAGAAATGCCCATCAGCTGCAGGTATGAAATATAGTATTGCTGGTTGAACGGGCTATAGCCACTCGTTCCTCTATACCCCTGAGCTTGCGCATCATTAATGGAGTAATGCATGGCCTTGGACGAAGCATAGGTTTTATCTATCCTATAGAATGAGTTGTCTACGCTTTTCAGGTAGTCCAAAGCTTCTAAGGTATTATCGTTATACCCTTTTCTCGCGGCAATATCTTCAGTAGTAACAGCTTTACGATCATTTACTGTAATACCGCACAGGAAGCAAAGCTCGAAAATAAGCACAAACAGGAAAATGTATTTAAGATAGACAGGGCTACCCGGTTTGCTCATAAAAAACAGCAATGCCCCGTAAACAAAAAGCATGATGGTAACAAAAACGGAAACAGTAGGCACTACAATATCATCATCAAAGAAAGGATAATGCAGGAGCCCGAATAAGACTACCACAGTAGCAACAAGTATGATCAGGTTGATCTTTTGTTTTTTTATTATTTGGTCAAGGGCAAATATGGAATAATATATGAAGAAGAAGGCAACGAAGAATGAATATGCCCTATAATAGTCGCCGCTAAACAACCAGAATGCACGACGGAAATAAGGGAAAATGATAGGCATCATCCATATTGCAAGAAATAAGATGAAGGCGATCCTGATGCGTTTTTCAAGAAACTGGAATACTTGCGGCATCAGTAAAAGACACGGAAGGCCACAATAGAACAACGGTGCTTCAAGGTAATTGGTCCAGCCCTTAAAGTCAGAGCCGCTGCCTAGTAAATCATTTGAGAAGAATCGCATAACGCTGGTACCCATTTGTAAAGGTTCTGCGATGGAAAAGGTTGGAGTGGCTTTAAGTATGCTGGCGTAAGAGTTAACTCCGCTGCCACGGGGACTCTCCAATATTTGGTAAATGATCTCGATCATCAACGGCGCGCCAAGCAACATGCCGAGAAAACCCAGACCAGCCATCTTAAGAAAAATACCGGTTAGGTTTTTTACGGTGAACTTATTGTCGTGGATATGCCTGAGCAAGGTGTATGTAATGAGTAAAATACCGTAGATGTATAAGTTTACGGGCTGGGAAATACAGATGAGGAAGATAGCGATGGGAAACCACCACCACTTTTGGCGGGAATACAGTAATTCAAAAGCAAGCAACAACAACGCCATGTTAAATGCTTCGAACGTAAATATCTGCCAGCCACTACCTAATATTATGAAGCCAGAAAATGCAAAGCACAATGTGCCAACAGCGCATATATAATTGGAAAGTTTAAGTGTTTTTAAATAGTAGTAGAAAACAAGACCTCCTAATAGTATTTTAATTAATTCTTTATATATCGTTCCGTATGCAATGTGATCTTTACCTGCGATATATAAAAAAATATCAAAAGGGTCGCGAAAGGCGAAGGGGAGAATGTTCTGTCCCATTCCAAAATTGAAAGACCATTTTGGAATGCCATATGTAGCTATATACTCTGCTGTATTATGTAAAAAAGGATATGAATAGTTTTCAGAATCGCTGCCCATATCATTGAAATAGTAGGCCTTTTCAAAAAGAAGATAATCCTTGAATATAATAAAACCGACAAGAAATATTAAACCAAGAACTAATAAGGGAGCTTTATTACCTAAATTATCGAAAAAGTCCTTGACAGGAGTTGTGTTTGTTTCCGTAATAGTATTAATTACTTCAACTTTGGCAGGATCTGATTTTTTTTTTGCAGACACGATAATGTGGTTTTGTATTTTTGCTAAAATACAAAGAAGCTGTTAATCAGCCAATGTTTACTTTTTATTGCTGAAATTATCCTTGAATAAGCGATTTTATACCAAATTATTTATGCAGGTGATTTTGGGCTAATGTATTGCTCGTTTAACACAAATATTATACCTTGGAATTGTTTTTTTAAAAGTACGGGATAGTGATGGAACACGTAAAGTTGCAGGGAAAACTCAGGACAAAAATATTAGCGCTGCATTATAAGGCAAATTCAGGTCATATTGGGTGTTCACTCAGTTGTATTGATATAATGATCAGCATCCTTAAGTTCAGACAAGAGGGAGACAATTTTATACTTTCGAAGGGGCATGCAGCTACCGCTTTGTATACGATGCTGAACGAAATAGGGGAGATACCGGATACTGTAATGGATACCTTTTATAAAAACGCTACTACATTGCCGGCACATCCCGCCGCATTAAAGTTTAATGCTATTCCATTTGCAACCGGTTCGCTGGGTCATGGGTTGCCGCTGGCAACGGGTGTAGCCAAAGCTAAAAAACTCGGTTCCAGGCCAGGTATCAGTTATGTATTAATGAGCGATGGAGAAACAAATGAAGGGACGACCTGGGAGGCGGCTCATTTTGCTGTCGCTAATAAACTGGATAACCTTGTTGTGTTTATTGATAAGAACGGATTGCAAGGCTATGGCAATACCGCTGATATTTTAGGGGATACTGCTTCATTAAAGATATGGGAGGCTATAGGCTTTGACATTATTGAGGCTGATGGTCACAATATTGATGCTCTCGTACATGCCAAAGAGCAACTCGTGGCATACAAAAATGGCAAACCTAAACTGGTAATAGCCAAAACAGTAAAAGGGAAGGGAGTACCATATATGGAAAACCGACTGGAATGGCACTACCTGCCTATGAATGAAACACAATATAATGAAGCCGTGCAGCGTATAGAGAGTGATTACAATGTTTAGCTGATATAGATTAAAAATATGAGAAAGCACTTTTCGAATTATATAGAACAGATAGCTGAACAAAACGACGATATAGTTTTTGTAACAGGTGATCTTGGGTACAACGCCCTGGAAAATCTGGGTGTGAAAATGGGCGACCGCTTTATTAATGCAGGCGTGGCAGAGCAGAACATGATCGGTATTGCCGCCGGTATGGCATCGCAGGGCTACCGTGTTATTTGCTACAGTATAGCTCCTTTTGTGGTATACCGTTGCCTGGAGCAGATAAGAAATGATGTCTGTTTTCACAATTTGCCTGTCTATGTGGTAGGTAATGGTGGGGGGTATGGCTATGGTATTATGGGATCCTCTCATCATGCTATTGAAGACATTGCTTGCCTGAGCGGGTTGCCGAACATGAGATGTTTTGTGCCGGCTTTCATAGAAGATATGAATACCTGCCTGGATGATATGTTTTCACAAAGAGCACCTGCATATTTTCGCCTTGGTCTCGGCAAGAATATGCCTTCGTATCTTAGCCAGAATAGCTATGGAGCAGCAAGTGCCGCTAATGAAAATGCAAAACTGACATTGGTAGCACAGAGCCCTGTTGCCAATAATATGGTAGCTGCGCTGAAAGAGCATGCCCGCAAAGATGAAATAGATGTGTTTGTAGTGAATAAAATGCCACTTAACGGACTTTCAGATGATATTAAAGCGAGCATAAGAAGAACTCAGAATATATTGACCATAGAAGAGCATATAGCTATAGGCGGATTGGGAAGCGCGGTATCGTTGCTGGTTAACGAGTTTGGACTCCCAGTAAGGAAATTTGTTAGCCTTCATGCTGAGGGTTACCCTAACGGCTTATATGGAAGCCAGGGATATCACCAGCAAATAAGCGGGCTTGATGAGGAAAATATATCACGAACAATAAACGCTTACTTTTAAGTTTCATGATAAACTACCAGGAACTACAGGAAAAGATCAGGAAACTGGATGGCCCTATCTTTATTTTTGGAGCCAGTGGCTTCATTGGCGCAAACATCATCAATGATATTTTTACGGTCCGCGATGATTGCTTTGCAATAACGCATAATACAAATAGTGCGTGGCGCTTGAAATTGCTGGATGTACCGTTTAAGAATATTCTGCATTGCGATATTACGTCGTCCATATCTGTAAAGAATATTTTCGAGCAGTATAAGCCTAAAACAGTTTTTAACCTTGCTGCTTATGGAGCGTATAGCAAACAGAGCGATGTAAGGTTAATTTATGAAACAAACGTAAATGGCACCGTAAATATACTGGATAACTGTGCTGATGTAAGTGCGTATATACACGCAGGTAGCAGCTCGGAATACGGTACAAACTCCGCAGCGCCACAGGAAAGTGATGCGCTGGAACCCAACAGTCATTATGCCGCATCTAAAGTATCTGCGGCGTACATCATACAGTATTACGGTCGTTTTAAAAATGTAGCCGCAGTTAATTTGCGCTTGTACTCTGTCTATGGTTTCTGGGAAGAACCCGACAGGCTTGTTCCTGTAATGATAGAAAAAGCAAGGCAAGGGACGTATCCTAATCTTGTAGAGAAAGATATAAGCAGGGACTTTGTTTACATTACGGACACCGTTGAAGCATTTGTAGATGCAGCATTAAACATCAAAAAGGAAATTCACGGTAACTCGTACAATATTTGTACCGGTAAGAAAACTACACTGGAGCAATTGGTGGATCTTGTAAAAGACGAGTTTAGGATCGGAGCAACACCTGTGTGGGGCAATATGCAGAACCGAAAATGGGATCTTAAAGACTGGTATGGTAACCCGGATAATACGAGCAAGGATCTGAACTGGACCGTTAAAACTGATTTGCGGGAGGGATTGAGGAAAACGTACAACTGGCATGAGTCGATCGGATATATAGATACCGTTTTGCCGGCATTTAAAAATACCAAGTTAAATGCAAAGATAACAGCCATTGTAGCTTGCTATAAAGATGCGCAGGCAATACCGGTTATGTATGACCGGCTTGTGAAAATGTTCAATGAAACAAAGATCAGGTACGAGATCATTTTCGTAAATGACTGTTCACCTGATGACTCAGAAGCAGTAATTGCGGAAATTGCTGCCAAAGACAATAATGTAATCGGAATAACTCACTCACGAAATTTCGGGTCACAGTCGGCTTTTCTAAGCGGAATGGAGATATCAACGGGAGATGCTGTTGTGCTTATGGATGGAGACCTGCAGGATCCGCCTGAAATTATTCCTGCATTCTATGAAAAGTGGATGGAAGGTTATGATGTAGTATATGGTAAACGCGTAAAGAGAGAGATGTCATTTTTTATGAATCTTGTTTATAAAGGATTCTACAGAATTTTCAGTTCTATATCCTATATCAAAATACCCGTAGATGCTGGCGATTTTTCTATAATAGATAAGAAGGTAGTAAGGGAGTTGATAGCTCTTCCAGAGACAGAGGTTTTTCTGCGGGGATTAAGGGCCTGGGTGGGCTTTAAGCAAACGGGTGTTGATTATGTACGGCCGGAAAGAATGTTTGGGAAAAGTACAAACAACTGGCGCAAGAATATAGGCTGGGCAAAGAAAGCAATTTTCTCTTTTAGCTTTGTACCGCTCGAGTTATTAAGCTACCTTGGTTTTATACTCACCGGTGTTTCATTTCTCGCGATAGTAGCACAGATAATAGCGAAGGTATTATATCCTGATGTACCTCATGGTACTACGACAGTTATTGTACTTATCCTATTCTTTGGTGGTGTGCAGTTGCTTGCAGTGTCTATACTTGGCGAGTATTTATCAAAGATATTCGAGGAGACGAAGAGCCGGCCTAAGTTTATCAGGAGGTCAGTGATCTTTAAAGGGAAATCATTGGATACCGCTGCAGAGATAGAAAATTTCAAAAAAGATAATCAAAGAATAAAATAATTGTCGTTTTTTCATGAATAAGTACACATACATCACCAAAGAATGCCTGTTTTGCAAGGAAACTGATGCTGCAAATCATCCTGTGCTGTACAAAAAGAGCTTTATGGATGAGGAGTTAAATGCCGAAGCATTTGAGGCGCGTAAAACAACTAAACACAAACATTATGAAATGGTAAGGTGCGCTAAGACCGGCCTTATCTTTTCTCGCAATATACTGGATGATGATACGCTGAACGAACTGTATAAAGGCAGTGAAATAAAGTTCAACGAAATGCTGGAGTACATCAAGAATGATTACTGGAAACCTATTAGCGGATATGTGGGTAAATGGAGCCGTAAAAAGGCACTGGATATTGGCTGTAGTACAGGTTTTTTTCTGGAGGTGCTGAAAGATAATGGTTATGATGAAGTATATGGATGCGAGCCCGGCGAAGAACCGAAGGCAATAGCAAGAGCCGACATTAGAGACAACATACATACAGGCTTTTACAAGCCGGGATTGTATCCGAAAGATTACTTTGACCTTATTACTTGCTTTCAGACATTAGATCATCTCAGTGATCCGCTGGGCATGGTAAAGAATATGTATGAGAACCTGAAGCCGGGCGGACATGTATATATGATCATGCATAATTCGAAGGCATTGCAGGCAAGAATATTTGGGGAGAAGTCTCCGATAATAGATGTTGAACATATCTATCTCTTTAATAAAGAAAACCTGCCGATGTTAAGCGAGAAGGCAGGTTTTAAAGTGGTTTCTATTTTCGATATTACTACCGGCTACCCGTTCAGTTACTGGCTGAGGATGGCTCCGTTGCCGCTTAAGAAACTATGGGTGTCACTTTTTAAGGTTTTTGGCATGTACAATAAAATATTGCCTTTTCATGCAGGTAATATGGGTATAATCCTGGAAAAATAATTTCTGTATGATCGTATCATTATCCCTTACCTTAATGGACCGTCTTTGTAATATTCGAGAATATGTGTTGGCTTTTCTTTGTTTGCTCTTCAGCACAGCTGTTACTGCTCAAGCGCCTGTCGCTTCGGATGCTGATGTGAAAATGCAGCAATACAATCAGCGGGCGTTAACCCTGTTGAATAACAATAAACTTGATGAGGCAGTCCCAATTATTGAAAAGGCGCTGGCGATAAAGGATAATGCATCATCGCACTACTATTTGTGCCACGTTTACGCAGTGGAGAATGAATGGAGCAAATCTGTGAAGGAAGGGGAAAAGGCAATAAGTATGCAGCCTGATTTTCTACCTGCTTATTCTGATCTTTTATATGCCTACACTAAAACCGGCGAATGGAAAAAAGCTGAAGGGATAAGGGAACAGGTGAAAAAATCTGATAATAATGGCTCAACTAATGAAATACTCAAGACGTTAGATTCGTCATTGGCCAATGAGACACGTGCTAAGATAATACTGGCATTATTTTTTCTCGCATTGGGTGCTGCATTTTTATACCCGCTATTCTCGGCATCAAAGGTTAATGGAGATAGGCTTCCGCTGGCTGACGGACCGCGTATCAGTAACATTATTTTAGTAAGTGGTTCTGTATGCTGCCTCTTTTGGCTGATGTTTGAAGCCTCTACCCAACTTATATGGTCGTTCAACCCGCGTATGGATGCCATGTTGTTCACACCTACCGTAAGGTTATTTATTTTTGAAAGAGATGGCATTGAAAGTTTTGTGTTATACGGATTGAGTCTTGGGTGCATGGGTGTGACGCTTGTATTGGCTAACCTGTTGCTGAAACTACAGAACAGGAGCATTTATTTCGGCGTTTTTACAGTGCTTTTTCTTGTCTGTGCCTATTATTTCTACAGTATTGACTTTATCCCGCCGATGTATGCTCCAGGGGGGGAAGAAGGGGCTTCAAAATTTCCTTTGATTTTCGGAGCGCTGGCGGCACTTTGCTTTGGCAGCTATTTCCTGTACAAGAGACTAAGTATTGTTATCAAGATCGTAATGGTATTTCTGATCGCATATACTACGCTAGTAATGATACTTCCGTCAAGCCTGGTAGATCTGTCTTTTATACTTTATCCTGCCATGCGCATGATGTACGGCGCTAAAATACCCGATATATACTTCCAGTATGATCTGCTGTTGTCATTTATAGCCTTTGTCTGGATGAAGCTGAATTACTCCATTGAAACATTTCCTTACCTCGGGCAAGTATCTTACTTTATTTTCTTTGTCGGTATCTTCTTTTTTTCTGATCGTTACTTTAAAGCTAAGTGGCTTTCGGTTTTATTTATCCTTTCGCTGCTTATTATACGCTACTACGCTATATGGGAGGTAGGCGCCGGTATTTTCCAGGTTACTCCGCTTCGTCTTGACCTCTGGTTCATTCCATTGATTCTTGCATATCGTAAGGGTATCCACCACTGGGCTGTTGGCCTTTCGCTGGGATTACTTATCATGCTTCACAGGAACCTTGGTATTATATACGCAGGCGCATATGTGGAACTCGTCCTTCTTTTGCTGGTATTCGACCTCGTTGCATTGAGAGCGAAGGATCAATTCACCGGTGCATACATACGTGATACTTTTATGAACCATGTGCGCTTAAATGTGAAAAATGCGCTGATGCTTGTTGGGTCAGTGGCCCTTTGCTTTATATTATTCAAGGAGATGTTTTCGCCCAGCGCGCTTATTTACAGGCAAATAGGTGTGGGTATGATCAGGATATCGCAATTCTCTTTTTATTGGTATGTCCCTGTTATGATGGGTTGCCTTGCAGTGATATTATATCGCTTCAGAGATAAACTGGGAGAGCGTTACAGCGTGGGAGGTATGTTTACATTACTACTAGCTGTGGGCAATTGTATGTATTTTTTTGGTCGCAGCCATGAGAACAACATAATCAATATTTCTGCGCTGCTTATACTGGCTATCTTCATTCTTTTTGATTCGCTTATCTACTTATCTCCGCAGAAAGAAGCAGCGCTGCCACCACCCCAGAAAGCCAACAATAGAAAGGAAGCGAATGCCTCCGTCGAAAAAGATAAAAATAGTTTTCTCACTAAAAGGACGGCATACGTTTCTCTGCCCTTTCTGTTCGTATTTATTTCAGGATATTACTACTCCGACAGGTTGACTGAAAAGTGTGATATTCAATATAATAATTTCAAGGAGTCACAATATGTTTGCCCGTTGCTACCGATGTCAATGGATACCGCTGCTATCAGGCATATTACGGCTAACAGCCCTAATGTATTCTTCCTTGAATTCAATACAGATTTTTACTACTACTACTTTGGAAACTATGAGCCACATGGTTATTTTAACCCTATGGAGTCATGGATATATAAGAAAGACCTGCTTGACTTCATGCAGGACTTGCTTAATAAACACTACTATGTGGTATACAACATCAGAAAGTATTCCGGATACACTGAGTATGTTACGGGCCTTGATTATAACCATAGCCGCCAGGAAAATGATATGGTAGCAATATCTAAGGAAAATGCAAGCCTTCTGCTGCCTGCAGGCGGTTTGTTGCACAAGGCATTTACTGATACCGCTGCGCAGAACGGTTTGGATTTCTCACAAGTGGATATTAAAGATAACTTTTCCGTAGAGGTGATCGTGAAGCCAATAGGATTACAATCACCCAACAGCACCATCCTCAATAATTTTAACAGGATGAACCAGTTATCTGGTTTCACATTACAGTCGAGCGGTAGCCCGGGCCAATATGTATTTGCTTATGGAAGTGGTGCCGGGATGCCGAGTTTAGTATTTGCACTTGAAGACAACAAGTGGCATTACTTAGTGGTGTCTGTCACGAAGGATGCTGTGAAAATATACGATAACGGAAAGCTGGTAAGCAATGTTGGTACAGGAGCTGCCGGCTACATTAACAGTGATATTCCTCTTACCATAGGTAATCGGGCAACACGTGATGGACACTTTAACGGGTACATCAGAGAGGTAAAAATAAGTCAGGGCAATATAGACGAAGCAACCATTGCCAAAAACGTTCAGCAGACAGAAACAGCACTTAACACGCTCAGATAAGGCACTGATACTTATTTTTTGATAATGATCGTATAACCCAGAGGATCTTCTTCTGCGCCAAGGTTAAGCACTAAAGAAATGTGTGCTATTAATACTGTTATTGCAAGAATAGGAGACAATGCTATCCATAATGGGACGAATATCCATTTCCATGCATGTGCCGGAATTAGGTTTCTGAAAAACAGTACTATTACTTTGGAGCTGATAGCTGCAATGTCCGTTCCACGTGGCTTGATTTCGAAAGAGGAAAATTTAGAAAAGATCATTTTCAGGCTGCTGGGAGTATAGCGAAAATAATCCCATGGAATATAATGATACCTGGCGCTCCATGGTATCGTCACAATACCCCTGGCTCCGGGTTTCAAAACACGATACATTTCATCTGTTAGTTTCTGGTAATTGGCTACATGTTCCATCACCTCAGTACAGATTACAGCATCAAATTTTTCATTTTCAAAGGGTATGTCTTCTCCATTAAAAGGAGTAATCTTGGAATTATTGTAGTCGAATTTTTCAGCATCAACTATGTCTATCCCATAGTATGTCGTTGCAGATTCATTGAGCAGAAAGTTATAAGGAGATTGACCGCAACCAATATCCAATACATTTCCCCTAAAATGAGGCAGTTCTTTTTTTACATCGCGAAATATTGTCAGTATCTGCAAGTCTAATAACATTCTTCCGTAAAATTTGATTTTACCAGTAAATGTTTCCGGTGGGGTGTTAGATACCGGCCTGAATTTTTCTGCCATGTAAGGATTTTATTAGTGCCTAAATTTAGTAAAATAAAATTATTGCTGCTGAATTTTTAAAAAGGAAAGATTATTGGCAATCAGTAATACATATATTCATGAATGGGTATGCGAATTGTCAGGTATTTGAATTGTAAGATAACTTATAACCTATTTCGACCTATTTTTGTTGCCTGATGTCGGAACAATTTAAATCGGGTTTTGTAAATATATTCGGAGCGCCTAATGCTGGTAAGTCTACACTACTCAACTTATTGCTGGGAGAGCGGCTGGTTATTATTTCTCCTAAGGTGCAAACGACGAGGCACCGTATCCTTGGTATTCTTACTGAGCCCAACTACCAGATCGTATTTTCCGATACGCCGGGTATCATTGAGCCAAAGTATAAGTTGCACCAGAAAATGATGCTGCAGGTGAAAAGCGCGTTGGAGGATGCAGATGTAGCTATTTTAATGCACGATATTACCCAGCCGATAGAGGACTTTGAACTGATCAGTAATTCCTTGAAGTTGAAAGCACCAGCCATACTGTTGCTCAATAAAACAGATATGGTGAAGGATAAGAGCACGATAGAGACTACCGTACAACTATTTAAAGATCGTTATCCTAAGTGGGAGGTATTGGCTATCTCTGCAAGAAAATCTGTAAATACAGATAAGATAATGCCGTTGGTATTGAAGTTTCTCCCGGAAGGGTTTGCCTTCTATCCAGATGATAGTATATCTGATCGTTCGGAGCGCTTTTTTGTCGGTGAGATGATCAGGGAGCAGATATATGCATTGTACGAAGAAGAGATACCTTATCATGCGGCTGTGCTGGTGCAGTCGTTTGAAGAGAAGACCACATTGACAGTGATCAAGGCGGACATTATCGTGAGCAGAGAAACACAGAAGATGATATTGCTCGGGAAGGGCGGTAGTATGATCAAACAACTGGGTATCAATTCCCGAAAAGTGATAGAAGAATTTCTTCAGAAGAAAGTGCACCTGGAGCTATTTATTAAAGTGCGGCCTAAGTGGCGTGATAACGAAAACTATCTGCGCGAATATGGATATAATTGATGACCGCCTTGCGGTAATTCAACCACTCAGCAAATTCTGGTATGAACAAAAGGTAGCCCGTATGGATATGCTGCGCCTTGATCTGCTGCATCCGGTAGTGTCCGGCAATAAGTGGTATAAGCTGCGCCTGAACGTAAAGCATGCTATTGAGAACGGGTTCAAAACAATTGTAACATCCGGTGGCGGTTTTTCCAATCACCTTATAGCCACTGCTTTCACAGCGAATAGGTTTGGTGTAAGATCTGTAGGTATTGTGCGTGGCAAATATGATGTACTTACCCCCACATTAAAGGCGTGTGTTGCCGAAGGAATGGAGCTCATCTTTGTAACGCAGGAAGATTATAAGAACAGCCACCAGCCGGAATGGGCTGCAAATATTGTTGCTCATTTTGATGAGATCATGATCATACCTGAAGGTGGCGCTAATGAATGGGGCAGAACGGGAGCAGGATTGCTCAGCAGGTTCATAAAAGATGATTACACCCATGTGGTCGTTTCTGTTGGTACAGGAACAACGCTTATCGGGCTGAGGAATAAGATCAGTGAACAGCAACAGATCCTTGGTTTTGTGCCCATGAAAAATGGCGTTTATCTTAAAGATAATATCAGTGGTCATCTCGTACCTGGAAAAGATAAAAACTGGCAACTGTTTGATCGCTGGCATTTTGGCGGTTTCGGTAAGTGGAACAATGAGTTGCTGGGTTTTATGAATGATTTCTACAGAGAGAATAATATTCCGCTTGATATTGTTTATACGTCAAAAATGATGTTTGGAGTTCGTGAGATGCTCGCCGATAATTCTTTTTCAAGTTGTGATAAACTGTTGTGTATTCATACCGGGGGGCTACAAGGTAATGTATCAGTGCAGGGCGAGTTGATCTATTAGGAAACTCCCCAACATTTCTTTTGTACGCCTCATTTTTGACTAGAATTAGCCTTCTGAATGTATTTTAGTTTTGTGATAGTGGTTTGTGTCATTTTGGTTAAGATATTATAATATGGATCTGGCTTTCAGTATTTACCATCATGCTCCTGAAATTCCGGATATGACGACGTCGAAAAAAAAAATACTCTTACCACTAGCTCATGTAATTGCCTGGCTGGTGTTCCTGTCGTTGCCGGCGATATTTAATCCAAGGCAGCACGGAACGGGTATATTCCGTATTGTAAATGATATAATGGAGCCTCCTCGCTGGACAAACGGGCTTTTTCTTATCGCGTTATTTTATGTCAATTATTATCTCGTAATACCCGGGCTTTTTTTTACGAGGAAGTACCTACTCCTCACATTGTCCTTCATTGTTAGTTTCAATATTTTTTTTCTATTGAATTACATGATGATGCCACCGGAAATAAAGGCAATGAACTCAGATGCCTTTACCCCTCTTGGCAATAGCTTTAATTTATTTATGTTCATTATCGTTTACTTGTTCTCTTTTGCAATATCCCTCTACGAGCAATGGCAAAGAACCCGGGATCAAATGCTGAATACAGAAATCCAGTTTCTGAAGGCACAGATCAATCCTCACTTTTTATTCAACACGCTGAACAGCATTTATTCGCTTGCATTAATAAAATCAGATCATGCTCCGGATGCTATTGTGAAGCTTTCCGGTATGATGAGGTATTCGATAAGCGATGCTAATCTAAGTTTCGTATCACTTTCCAAGGAGATCAACTATATTACAAACTATGTGGAGCTGCAGAAATTAAGACTGACAGACAAAGTGAAAATATGTTATGACCTTACAGGGCAGGTTGATGGTAAACAATTGGCACCATTTTTACTGATCCCGTTTGTAGAAAATGCTTTCAAGCACGGGGTGAATGCGGAAGAAAATTCCGATATTCGGATAACGATAGCCATTGGCGACAAAGACATCCAGCTGAGTGTGATCAATAATAAGGTATTTATGCGCAAGGATATAGAAAAAGGTGAAGGACTGGGTGTAAATACGACAAGGAAGAGACTGGAACTTTTATACCCTGGCAGGCATGAATTGAAGGTTACTGACAATGAAAAGGAGTTTGGTATATTTCTAAAAATCATTTTCTGATGCTGACTGCTATTGCTATTGATGATGAACCATTGGCGCTTGAAGTGATCAAAGCATTTTGTGCCAAGATAGATTCTATGAAACTTGTAAGGACTTTTACTGAAGCCAGCGCTGCACTAAAGTTTTTAGAAGAGGAACATGTAGACCTTCTTTTGCTGGATATCAATATGCCTGCAATTTCGGGTATTGAATTTTATAAAAAAGTATCGAAGGATACTATGGTCATATTTACAACTGCTTACAGTCAGTATGCAGTTGAAGGATTCAATTTGAGTGCTGTAGATTATTTATTAAAGCCGTTCGAGTTCAGCAGATTCCAGGTGGCAATAGAAAAGGCC
>Ga0209023_10005148_pt1 | contig 14443 bp, 10 predicted proteins | sample LakOneMetagenome_FD_187468 | JGI IMG/M metagenome (GOLD analysis project Ga0209023, IMG submission 187468) | Freshwater and sediment microbial communities from Lake Erie, Canada (SPAdes) (version 2) | ecosystem: Environmental > Aquatic > Freshwater > Lentic | place: Lake Erie, Canada...
TGCTCTCGTCGACCCAAGGATCAGACCCGCGCAGGAACCGGTACGAGTTGGTGGTGTCGACGCGGTTCTCGTGGAACGCGGTGACGATCTCGTCGACCGATGCGCCCCCGCCCAGCAGGTGCTCCAGGAGCTCGCGGCGCTCGACGGCGATGTCCCAGTCCGGGTCGTAGACCCCGCGGTCGATCAGCTCGCGCCACACCGTGTCGGTGGCCGGCTCGGGCGTCTCGGACATGCGCGAACGCTAGTGCCGCGCCCGTGTCCGTCAGCGGCCGGCGCCGCCGGCCGTGGTGCCGCCGAGGGGGAGGGGATCCAACCCGAGCTTGCGGTGGTCCCACGAGCGGATGCGCTGCACATCGAGGCGCACCGCCACGCGCTTGTGGAGCATGAACTCGACGAGCGGCTTGACCTCGTCGCTGTACGGGCCGTTGTAGCGCTCCCACACGTTGACGCCGACGTCCCAGAGCGCGTCCGGATCCTCGACGATGACACCGGTGCCCTCGATCGACACACCGCGCAACGAGTCGTAGGTCTCGCCGTCCTCGATCATGCAGGTGAGGCGCCCGTCGCGCAGCAGGTTCTGCGCCTTCTGCGACTTCATTTTGGTCTCGAACCAGATCTGCCCGTCGATCACGCCGAACCACATGGCGACGAGGTGCGGCGTACCCGTGGGGCCGATGGTCGCCATCGTCGCGGTGCGGCTGCTCTCGATGTAGGCGGCGACCTCGTCGTCACTCATCGCGATCTTGCTGCGCTCGTTCGTCCCCATGACCGACCCTCTCTTGCGCGCCGGTGCGGCGCGTCCCCGAGCGCTGATCGTTCCTCACGGGGCGTCCGGCCGCCAATCACACGCGGTCCTCGCCATCGCTCTCGCTGCTCTGGTGCTGTTGGCGACGCGCGACATCGTCGCGGCCCCCGTTCTCGGCGCAGCCCCAGCCGCCTCCCAGGCTGCGCCCAGCAAGAGATGTGACCGTGTGGACACAAACCCTCCCGGCCGTCGGGAGCCCACCACGAAGGAGCCCGCCATGCGCCACGACCACCGCCCTCCGGATCCCGCACCCTCCTCCCCGTCGCCTTCGCCGCGAGCGGGACGGACCCTGGATCGCCGCCGCTTCCTCGGGCTCGCCGCCGCGACAGGCGCGACGGCGGCCGCGGTCGGATGCAGCGCGTCACTGCTCACGCGAGCCGATGCGTCCTCACCGACCTCGTCACCGGCGACTCCGACCTCGCCCTCGACGCCATCGTCCGCCTCACGCTCGACCGTCACCACCGGTGCCGGCACCTCCAGCACCACAGCCGCGGCGTCCGCCACGCCGTTCGGGCTCGGCGACGTCAGCACCGAGCACCTCACGATCACGGTGGCGGACGGGTACCGCACGATCTCGACAGCCTCGTACCCGGACTGGGCCATCGACCCGAGCTTCCGCTACCCGGGCACCCCGGCGGTGAGCGACCTGGCGTTCAAGGTGACCACGTCCCCGGCCGTCGCCGCCGAGGCGACCCAGGTGCGCACCGGGCAGGTCTTCGGCGTGCTGCTCAACAGCGTGGTGTGCGACCCGGCGACCGCCGAGTTCTACAACCGCATCCGCAACAGCACGTGGAACGAGACGCCCCGCGGGCTCGACGCCCACGGCTGCCACACCCGTCCGGACGGCTTCTACCACTGCCACAAGGTCACGGCGGCGTGGGCCAGCGACCCGTCGGTGCACTCGCCCCTCGTGGCGTGGGCGGCGGACGGGTTCCCCGTCTACCTGCGCTACGGCTACACCGATGCGCAGGACCCGACGAGCGGCGTGCGGAACCTGCAGTCGTCGTACCGCCTCAGGTCCGGCAGCCGTCCGTCGAGCAGCACGGACCCGGGCGGCACCTACGACGGCACCTACGTCGCCGACTACGAGTACGTGCCCGGCCTCGGCGACCTGGACGAGTGTGGCGGTCGGCAGTGCGTCACCCCGGAGTTCCCGGCGGGCACCTACGCCTACTTCCTGACCGACACCTGGCCCTCCGTGCCGAGCTGGCTGCGGGGCACGCCGGACCCGACCTTCGCGCCGGGCTACGGCGGCGGCAGCGTGAAGCGACCGTCCTGATCGGACATCGCCAGGTCGATCCGGGCCGGCTCCGTTCGGCGCGAGCCGTGGCGGCGGGCGACGTCGGGGCGCGGTCCTGCGTCAGCGCTCAGTCCGCCGCCGCGCCCGTCTCCCGCTCGATCATGCGCCCGATGATCCCGGCTACTCGGTCGCGGATCTCGTCGTCGCTGACCGCATCGAGCTCCGCCGCTTCGACGAACGTGTCCTCGAGGAAGGCCCACCCCGCAACGAGCGCGATCAGCGTGGCCGTGACCAGGCGGGTGTGCTCGTCATCGGGCGCGCCGGCGGCGACGAGTTGGGCGAGGTGCGCGTTGAAGCCGGGGAACCTCGCGGCGGTGTCGTCACCGGCGCGCTCGCTGCCGTCCGCAGACATCGCCAGGGCGCGGGTCGGGTTGTCGCGCAGGTGGTCGAGCGCAGCGAGGAAGCCGTCGACGGGTCGTGCGCTTCGGCCACGACGCCGGCGTACTGCGTGGTCAGCTCGGAGAGCGCGTCGGCGACGAGTTGGTCCTTGCTCCCGAAGTGGCGGTTCACGAGCGAGTGCTGCACGCCCGCCCGATCGCCGATGGCACGGATGGACACGTCGGTCGGCAGGCGCTCGGACAGCAGGTCGACGGTCGCCTGCAGCAGATCGGCTCGCACGTCGTCGCCCTTGCGGTAGGCCCTCTTCGGTTCACGGGCGGCACTCATGGGTCCAGCTTGCCGTGCATGCCCTCGTTTGCGCGCCAGTCTGCGGCCCCGGCGACGACCACCAGGTCTGCGTGATCGTGCCAGGCCGCGTGGGTCGCGGCGTCGCCGCGCCGTGCGGACCGCGACGCGCCGCCCTGGGACCGGCAGGCAACAGGACGGATACGCTCGCGGTCCTCCCCCGGCGGCGCGGGGAACGTGAGGAGCGGGCATGGCGGACACAGGATCGGTCGGCGGGTGAGGTGAGGGCACTGGGTCGGGCGCTGCCCCTCGTCGTCGTGCTCGCGTTGGCAACCGCCTGCAACGGCTGGCTCTCGTTCCGCGGAGACCCGGGGCTCTCCGGCTTCAACCCGAACGAGTCCGTCCTCACGCCGGCGAACATCGCGTCGTTGCAGGAGGTGTTCGCCACGGCGCCCGCGACCGGTGGACTCGAAGGCGGACCCGTGGTCGCCAATGGCGTCGTCTACGTCACCTCGACGGCGGGTGAGCTCTTGGCCTACGACGCACGGGGGTCCGCGAACTGCAGCGGGTCGCCGGTTCGCTGCGTGCCGCTCTGGCGTGCCGGGCTCCCGGCGTACAGCGCGGCGGCGCCGACCATCAGCGGTGATCTCGTCTATGTGGTGTCCGGAAGCACGGATGCGCCCGGCACGCTCCAGGCCTTCCGCGCCGGGACGGGGGCGAGCTGCGCCCTCGACGGCTCGGGTCCGACGCGGACGTGCGCACCGGTGTGGCAGGCGAACGTCACCTCTCCCTTCGCGGCGCCGACGGTCGCGGACGGTGTGCTGTACACGATCGACCTGTCAACCGGGTCGACGCGGCTCGTCGCCTTCGACGCAGCGGGGGTGAACGGGTGCGGTGGCCAGCCGGTCGTCTGCAGCCCGTTGTGGGCGACCGCCGACGGCAGCACCCACGTGGCTCCCGCCGTCGCGAACGGCCTCGTCTACCAGCCGCAGACCTCGGGTGTGGTGCATGCGTACGACGCGCGAGGTGAGCGAGGCTGCAGTGGGAGCCCGAAGACGTGCGCACCGTTGTGGTCCACGACCCCACCACCTCCCATGGACAACGAGCCCTTCGCTGCACCCGTGGTCGGCGGGTTCCTCGTCATGCGTGCCTCCAGGTCGTTGCAGGTCTTCGACGCGCTCGGCTCGACCGGATGCGCAGGTACCCCGGTCGTGTGCCAACCCCTGTGGTCGGCCACCGTCGGCCAGCAAGGGCTCCTCGTGTTCGACGCGGTCGCGCACGGCAACGTGTACGTCATGGCGGACTCCCAGATCGCGGTGTACGACCTCGCGGGGGTCAACGGCTGCGGCGGGAGTCCCCGGACCTGCTCCCCCCTGCGCTTCATCCGGTGGGGAACCCGCCCGCCCGGCAACATCGGGGGGAACGACGCCGTGGCGCGAAGCTCGTCGTTGACGATCGCCGGCGACGTCGGCCTGGTCGGACTCGGCGGGCAAGGGTCGACTGACTGGCGCCTTGTTGCCTTCGACGCCACTTCGACGACTGCCTGCACCGGCGTACCGCTCACCTGCCCGATCCTGTGGGCGCGATCCCTCGGGACCTGGGTGGACTCCACGCCGGCGGTGCTCGACGGCCGCGTGTACGTCGGCACGAGAGACGGCGTCCTCCACGTCTTCGCTCCATCAGGGTGACGCCACCGACCTGCGCACCCTGACGGCCGCGCCGCGCGCCCGCTGGTCCGTCGCGGCCAGCACGTTGCGCGGACGGCACGTCAGTCGGCGAGGAACGGCGCCACGGCGTCCGTGAGCGCCGGCGCGTCGAAGATGTCGTAGTGGGATGTCGCGGGAAGGACCGCGAGGCGGTGGGGCGTCGGCCGCGTGCCGTCCCAGCCGGCGTCGGTCAGACCGCCGCCCAGCAGGGCGAAGAGCTCCACGCCGTGCCCCGGCGAGAAGCTGTCCGCGTCGCCCATCACGTACATGGTCGGCATCGTCAGGGTGCGCACGTCTTCCGTCCAGTCGTACGGCCGGCGCAGCAGGTCGCCGGTCTTGTCCATCAGCGCCGGGAACCCGTCGGGGTCCGGGGCGACCGCGACGTACGCGGCGTACATCGGTGTCTGGCGCAGGTGCTCGAAGCCGGCGCTGCTCATCTGGTCCATGCCGGCGCGCGCCTCGGGGAACCAGGCGTCGCGGCGGAACGGCGACGACACCACCACGAGCCGGCGCACCCGCGCGGGGTGCTGGATGGCGGCCCGCAGGGCGGACCCGCCGCCGAGCGAGTAGCCGAGCAGGTCGGCCTGCTCGAAGCCGAGCTCCTCGATGAGCGTCGCGAGGTCGTCGCCGAAGGCCTCGTAGCTGAACGGGCGGTCGATGTCCGCGGTGTGACCGTGGCCCTGGAGCTCGATGGCGATGACCGGGCGGTCGGTTGCGAGGCGGTCGAGCACGGCGCCGAACATCGAGGTCACCCCGAAGCCCCCGTGGGCCACGACCAGCGGCACGCCGTCGGCGGCGCCGCGCCGCTCCCAGTACATCTTCAGGCCGTTCACGTCGGCGTAGCCGGTGTCGATCACCCTGTCCGCGTCGGGGCCTGCGTCGGGGCCTGCATCGGGTTTCGCGTCGGAGTTCGGGTCGTTGCTCATCGGGGTTGCTCCTCGTGATCGTGGTCGTTCTACTCGTGCAACGAACCCACCAGCGAGAACTCATCGGATGTCCGATGCATCGATGAGCGCTGGCGGACGCGCCCCAAGGCTGGTGCCCACGCCTCCGGTAGCCTGCGACGGTCGTGCGGGGAGGCGAGCTGTCGAGCACCGTGGACCTGTTCGAGCCCGGCGCCCCCGTGACCATCACGACCCCCGACCCCTCCCAGACGCGCGAGCGGTACTGACGCGAGGGGCGGCGGCGCGTCGAGCGCTGGTGGTCAGTGGCCCTGCTCGCTCGTGGGCAGCGGCGGTGGCGGGAGGAGCGAGTGGGTAGCTTCCGGGGAGGCGGATCCCGCCGGGTCGCTCGGCGCGGCCGGGCGCAGTTCGCCGGCGAGCCACGCCGCCTTGCGCAGGAAGAGGGGGTCGTGCGCGACTGAACCACCCGAGGCCGGGGCGAAGCAGTGGACCGTGCCGTCCATCGTCCGGATCGTCACTGATCGGCGTGCCGTGAACGCCGCAAGGGTCCCGGTCGCGCTCGCCTGGTCGATGGTGACGCCGAGGATCCGGTGTCGGGGGATGCGGTGGGTCCGCAGCACAGAGCGCACGACCACGTGCTCGGCATCGATCACGAGCGCATCCACCCAGTGCAGCACGAAGAGGATCAGCAGGGTCGCGCCACCGAAGGTCCCGAACATGATGGCGAACGCGACGATCCCTTCGGACGCGTTCGCGTAGGTGATCGTCAGCGGCAGCAGCAGGACCGTCGCCGCCCGCCGCACGAACGGGTTGCGCAGCACGACCCGACCGTCGAAGTCGTACGCCGGACGCCACGGATCGAGGGGTCGCGAGAACCATGCCGCGCCGCGCCGCTCCACCCACCGGGCCCCGATGCCAGAGGCCAGATCCGGCCACCCGGCCGGGTCGCCGAGTGTGAACATCCGCCCCGCCAGCGTGAACGACACCGAGCCGCTGCGCAGGACCATCGGCACGACGTAGGTGCCCGTGCGCGACGTGACTGCGAGCTCCAGCTTGGTCTCGTCGACCGCAAGGATCTCGTTCCAGGCCAGTGACGTCGTGCGGAAGAGGCTGCGGATCACCAGTCGCGTGGGCGAGATCCGCACGGCCGTGCGGCCGGCCCAGACCGCGGCGAAGGCGCCGCCGGCCACGAGGACGATCAGCACGCTCACGACGTTGGCCGCACGGGGGTCGGGATCGCCTGGTGGGACGTACCGGTTTGCCGCGGTCCACACCAGGACGCCGCCCAACGCGAGCCATGCGCAGATGCCCCCGACCCAGAACGGGCCGGCGATCCGGTACGTCATCGTGTCCGGGAGCGTCGCCGCCCGTTCTGCCGCTGACTCAGGTCCGCCCGCATGCATGTGGTTCAGGGTAGCGGGAAGGCCGACCGCGGACCGGCGCCGATCGGCCGGCTCACTCCAGGCCGGCGGCCTCGCGGGTGATCTCGGTGAGCGCTGCCCAGTCGACGTCACCCAGGCCGTGGTTCATCGCGGTCACGAGGCGGTCCCGCACGACGTTCCCGATCGGCAGCGGGGCCTGCACCTCGCCGGCGGCGGCCAGCATCATGCCGACGTCCTTCAGGCCGCCCGCCAGGGCGAAGCCGCCGGGTTCGAACGACCGGTCGAAGATGCGCTGGTTGTAGGCGACCGTGGCGGGGCCGGGCAGCATGACATCCAGCATCCCCTGCACCACGGCCTTGTCGACGCCCGCCTTCTCGGTCCAGGCGTAGACCTCGCCGATGAGCTCGAGCACCGACACCAACGTGTAGTTGGCGATGAGCTTCGCGTGGGTGGCCTGCTGAGGATCGTCGCCGACGACGAGCACCCTCGCGCTGAACGCGTCGAGCACCGCCCGGGCGCGACCGATCACGTCGTCGGGACCGGCGGCGAGCACGACCAGCTCGCCGGCTTCCGCGACGTCGGGCCGACCGAGGACGTGCGCGGCGGCGTACCCGCTGCCGTGCGCCTGGTGCGCGGCGACGAGCTGTCTCGTGCACTCCGGCGAGACCGTGGTGGTGCCCACGTGCACGGCGTCGGTGCGCATCCCCTGCACGATGCCGTCCGGTCCGGCCGTCGCGGCCAGCACCGACGCGTCGTCGAAGAGGCAGGACACGACGACGTCCGCGTTCGCCACGGCCTCCGCCGGCGATGCCGCCGACCGGGCGCCGGCCTCCACGAACGCCGCGGTCTTCGCGTCGCTGCGGTTCCACACGACGGTGTCGAAGCCGGCCGCGAGGACGTTGTGTGCGATCCCGCTCCCCATCTTGCCCAGGCCGATGCACGCCACGGTCATGTCGGCAGGGGTCGCGGCGTCACGTTCGCTCATGGGTCTCCTCGGGGCGGGGGCCCGCAGAGGGTGCCAGCTGCGCATCCGGGTGTCCACGAGACCACGCTGCCCTCGAGACCAGGCTGTGCTGGAGACCACGCGGCCTCAGCTCACCAGAGCCAGGAGACGCACAAGGCGGCTTGGGGCAGAGGCGCGGCCATCGGGCCGGGGGTGGGCCGGCCCGATGACCTCTCGCTGTCCAGGATGCGCCGCGGCCTGCGCCGCGACCCGCCGCAGGGCTCAGATGCCGAGCGGCAGCTTGGACGGCGTGAACGGCTCGGTGCCCGCCACCAACTGCACCGAGGTGAACGACGTGTGGGTCTGGAGGTAGCTCAGCTCGTGGGCGAGGTCACCCACGCCGTTGGAGCCGGCGACCGGCGCGAGCGCCAGCGTCGAGAGGACCCCGACCGCCTTGCCCGACGGGTCGAGGAACGCACTGCCGGAGTCGCCGGGGATGCCCGGTGACACGGTGTAGACGCTGTGGCTCCAGCCGGCGCCGGCGTCCCCGAGGCTGATGCCGGTCTTCGGGCTGAGCAGCGTGATGCCCTGGCGCAGGCTCGAGTTGCCGTACGAGAACACCTTGTCCCCGTTGACCGTGCCGGTGGTGTTCAGCCCGACGGGCCCACCCCAGTGCGGGATGCTCGGGTTCACCTTGGCCACGTCCGCCGGGTCGAGGCGGATGAGCGCGAGGTCGTTGTAGGCGCACGTATCGGCATCGGTCTCGCGGAGCTGTTGCATCGTGAGCCACGAGTTGTAGACGAGCGTGCCGGGGCGGCTGGCGCCGTCCACGGTGACCTCGGTGCCGAGAGGCAGCGACGGCGACGTGCACCCGTCGGTCTCGGTGCTGCCGCCCGTGCCCGAGCAGTGCGCGGCCTGACCGATGTAGACCGCGGTCCCGTCGGCGTAGATGAAGTTGGCGGTGCACTGCGCACCCCCGGTGTCGGTCTGGACCCCGGGATGGATGGTGGCGGTCGCGGCCGGCGCCCAGGTCGGTGCCGCGTTGCTCGCCGCCCCTCCGAACAGGAGCGTGGCGACCAGGACCAGCGCCGCGACGCACGCGACGACCGAAAGCTTCTTTGCGCTCATTCATTCCCCCACTTGTCGGCGCCACGGTGTGGTGGCGGGCCGGCTGACTTGTTGCTGTCAGGAGGAAGGAGTACCCGGAAGGGTGGGCCGCAGACCCCCTTCGGAAAGAAAGGAACAAGAGTGTGCAGAATTGTCACGGAACGCGAACGTCACCCCACGCACAGCTGCTGGCACGCGGCGTGGGGTGGTTCGCTAGCCTTGCCCGAAGCTGAACAGGGTCTCGGCGAAGGGGGCGGACGAGTGGGACGTTTGGAGCGGAGCTTGCCGCGGAGACGCGCGGCGATCGCCGGGGGTCTGGCCGTGATCGCGCTGATGGCCGCGGTCGTGGGCTCGGTGGCGACGGCATCCGTCGCTGGTGCGGCGCCGCCACCGGTCGGCACCGTCTCGAACGTCGTGCCGTACCCCGACCCCGGCATCGACGGGCCCCGCGGCATCACGATGGGTCCTGACGACGCGATCTGGGTGACGAGCGGCAGTGACACGATCTCGCGCTTCACCAGCGCCGGCGGGCTCACGAACGAGTACCACGACCCGGCGATCGTCAACCCGGGTGTCATCTCGAGTGGCGGCGACGGCGCGCTGTGGTTCATCAACGGCAACGGCACGCTCGGCCGCATCACCACTGCGGGTGTGGTCAGTGTGTACAGCGATCCGGCGCTCAGCGGCGTGGACCACCTCACTGCGGGTCCGGACGGCGCGGTGTGGTTCACCAAGGCAGGCCCGAAGGTGATCGGGCGGATCACCACGGCCGGCGTCGTCACCACCTTCACGGACCCGCTCATCCACGGGCCGGGCGAGATCGTCGCCGGGCCGGACGGGGCCTTGTGGTTCACCAACGTGCTCGAGGTCGGGCGGATCACGACCACCGGCGTCGTCACGAGCTACGACGTGTCGCTGCCCTCGGACGCGATCAAACCAGGTGTGGCGGGCATCGCAGTCGGCCCGGACGGAGCGCTCTACTACACCGCCCGAATGGAGTTCATGAACGTGCGGGCGGGTCGGTTCGGCAAGATCACGACCGCAGGTGCCGTCACCGCAGGGACGTATCTGGGAGGCCTCTATCCCGGGAAGCTGGTGTCGACGCCGGGCGGGCCGTTGTGGTTCCTGATCGCTGGCGGGAACGGCACCACGGTCGGCCAGCTCTTTCCCGAGACCCTCCAGACCGCCTTCCCCGGAACGTCCGCTACCGACGTGTCCCCCGACAACGGCCTCGGGTACTGGACGGTGGACACCGACCGGAACGCGGTGGCGCACGACGGCGCAGTCGTCGCCGAATCCGTGGACCGCATCGGCGATGCGATCACCCGTGGACCCGACGGGGCGCTGTGGTACCTCACGGCGCCCAGCACGATCGACCGGGTCGCGCCCAACGGCACGCTCACCCGCTTCCCGTCGCCGGCGACCCTCCTGCGGTCCCCGTCGATGGTCGTCGGTTCCGACGGCGCGCTCTGGTACCCCGGCACGACGGATCAAGGCCTGATGATGAACCGCGTGGCGATGGACGGCTCCGTCACCACGTTTCCGGTGGGCCAGCCGCCGCCGGGGTGGATGGATGTGACCGCCGGACCGGACGGCGCCATCTGGTTCACCTACACCGACGGTTCCTATGTCGGGCAGATCGGTCGCATCACCACGCGGGGCATCGTGTCGATCTTCAGCGCGACCAACCTGTTCCCCCGCTCGATCGTCGCCGGCCGCGACGGTGCGCTGTGGTTCACCAACAGCGGCAACGACGGGAACCAGAGCGGCGGCTCCATCGGGCGCATCACGACCGACGGCGTCGTCTCGTTCCGGAACCCGCCCGGCGGCGGTCTGAAGACCGAGATCACCCTCGGGCCCGATGGCGCGCTGTGGATGGTGTCCCAGTCCGACCCCCTCGCCATCGTCCGCTTGGAGACAGGACCGTTCAGCTCGTACTACGGCACTGCGTTCCCCACGACGGTCAGCGGCACGGCCACCGGGATCGACACCGGTCCGGACGGTCGCCTGTGGGTGACGACGTCGAACGGGACCATCCTGCGGATGACCACGACCGGCACGTACGAGACGTTCGCCTTGCCCGCACCGACGCAGGCGACCGACATCGGGCCGGGGCCCGACGGCGGCATGTGGTTCACCCAGGTCGGGCTGCCGCCGATCGCGGGGTCCACGTATGCGCTGGGCCGCATCGAGGCGCTCGGGGCGGTCAACGCGCCGTCAGCGCCGGACATCCTGGCCGAAGGCGGGGACGGCACGTTCACGGCCCGCTGGACCGTCAGCGACAACGGCGCACCGATCTCGGGGGTCACCGTGACGCTGACACCCGGCGGGGCGACGTGCTCGTGGGCGGCAGGCCCGCAGACGTGCACCGTCTCCGGCCTGACGAACGGCACCAAGTACACGGCGACGGCGCGGGCGACCAACAGCGCGGGCACCGGACCGGCCAGCGGCACACCTGCGGCCGCCACGCCGCACAAGCGGCCGCCGCAGCCGGCGTTCGTGAAGGCGGTCAACGTCGCCAACAACTGCGCGAGTGTGAACTGGTGGCCGCCCCAGGGTGACCCGATCGTCAAGTCCCGCATCACCGCGACGGCAGGTACGTTCGTCTGGACCGTCGAGTTCGCCGGCGCGGGGAGCAGCCAGACGGTGTGCGCCCCGTTCCCGCTCACGGCCTCGGCGTCGTTCAAGATCATGCTCCTCACCGCGCTCGACAGCGGCCCGCTGTCCAACGCCACGAACTCGGTGGTGGTCGGGGCACCGGCGACGCCGGGCAAGCCGACCGCCAAGTCGGGCAACGGCAGCGCGGTGGTGTCGTGGTCGAACGGTCCGGTCGCCCAGACCTACACGCAGTCGATCATCACGCCGTACCGCAACGGCGTGGCCCAGGCTCCGCAGACGTTCACCAGCGGCGCGGCGAGCCAGACCATCACCGGTCTCGACAACGGGGCCACCTACACGTTCACGGTCGCGACGAGGAACGCGAACGGTACGAGTGTCGCCTCGGATCGGTCGGCGTCGATCGTGGTCGGTCTGCCGTCTGCGCCGGCGTTCGTCTCGGCGGTGGCGGGCACTGCCAGCGCGAAGGTCCAGTGGTGGCCGCCGACCGTGCCGGTCACCAGCTCCACCGTGACGCCGTACCTGAACGGGGTGGCGCAGGCGCCGCTCGTCTTCAACGACGCCAAGTCGGCGCAGACGATCACGGGGCTCTCGAGCGGCCAGAGCTACACGTTCGTGGTCGCGCTCACCAACGCCACGGGCACGGGCCCCACCTCGACGACCGCCGCTGTCATCATCGGCTGACGCGCAGGTTCAGGGCACGCCTTCGTCGTCGAGGCGCTCGCGCTCGGCGGCGATCTCGCGCGGGTGCTCGCTGTCCTCGATCATCTCGACGCCGATCGAGCTCTCGAAGGAGTCGATCACGCCGTAGCTCGCCGTCGGCGAGCCGAAGCCCTTCGGCGCGACCATGATCCGCTCGCCCTCGGCGACCTCGGACTCGGTCGAGCGGGGGTCGGGGTGCTCCGCGGCGAGCTCGGCGAGCGCCGCCAGCTCTTCGTCCGATGGGATGGGTGGCAACTTGTCGTGCGTGCCCATGGTCGGCTCCTCCCGAGTCGGTTTCAGGCCGCGACCTTACCGGCCGGGGTCCCGACGGCTCAGGCCACGACGTCGATCTCGACCGCCGGCGCGCTGAACTGCGCGTTGTAGAGCGCGTGGTACGCCCCGCCCTTGGCCAGCAGCTCGTCGTGGTTGCCCTGCTCGACGATGCGGCCCTTCTCCATCACGAGGATGGTGTCCGCGTCGCGGATGGTCGAGAGGCGGTGGGCGATCACGAAGCTGGTGCGGTTGGAGCGCAACGCCGCCATGGCCCGCTGGATGAGCACCTCGGTGCGGGTGTCGACCGAGCTCGTGGCCTCGTCGAGGATGAGGATGGTGGGATTGGCCAGGAACGCGCGAGCGATCGTCAGCAGCTGCTTCTCGCCGGCGCTGACGGTGCCGCCTTCGTCGTCGATCTGGGTGTCGTAGCCGTCGGGGAGCGAGTGCACGAAGCGGTCGACGTAGGTGGCCTTCGCCGCGGCGAGGATCTCCTCGTCGGTCGCGTCGAGGTTGCCGTAGGCGATGTTCTCCTTGATGGTGCCGCCGAAGAGCCATGTGTCCTGCAGCACCATGCCGATGTTGCTGCGCAGCTCGCGCCGCTTCATCTTCGAGACGTCCTGCCCGTCGAGGCGGATCATGCCGTCGTCGATCTCGTAGAAGCGCATGATCAGGTTGACCAGCGTGGTCTTGCCGGCGCCCGTGGGACCGACGATGGCGACGGTCTGGCCCGGCTCCGCGATCAGCGAGAGATCTTCGATGAGCGGGTTCTTCGGGTCGTACGAGAACGACACGTGGTCGAACTCGACGCGGCCCTGCGGGCGCTCGTCGGTCAGCGGGTCGGTGAGGTCGGCGGACTCCTCCTTCGCGTCGAGCAGGTGGAAGACCCGCTCGGCCGAGGCGATGCCCGACTGCATGACGTTGAACATCGACGCCAGCTGGGTGAGCGGCTGCGTGAACTGCCGGGAGTACTGGATGAACGCCTGGATGGCGCCGATGGTCATCGCTCCCGAGGTGACCTGCAGGCCGCCGACGACCGCGATCACCACGTAGTTGAGGTTGCCGAAGAACATCATCGCCGGCTGGATGGTGCCGGAGATGAACTGCGCCCCGAAGCTGGCCTCGAACAGCTCCTCGTTCTTGTCGCTGAAGCGCTTCTCGACGTCCGTCTGCTGGCCGAACACCTTCACCAGCGAGTGGCCCGTGAACGCCTCTTCGACCTGCGCGTTGAGCGAACCGGTGTGGCGCCACTGGGCGATGAAGCGCCCGCGGGAGCGCTTGGCGATCGCCTTCATCGTCCAGATCGAGAGCGGGACGGTGGTGAGCGCCACGACCGCCAGCAGCGGCGAGATCGTCAGCATCATGATGATGACGCCGATGATCGTGAGCACCGAGGTGAGCATCTGGCTCAGCGTCTGCTGGAGGCTCTGGGCCACGTTGTCGATGTCGTTCGTGACCCGGCTGAGCAGATCGCCGCGGGGCTGGGTGTCGACGTAGCTCAGCGGCAGCCGGTTGAGCTTGTCCTCGACGTCGGCGCGCAGGCGGAACATCGTGCGCTGCACGACGCCAGCCAGCATGTAGGCCTGGGTGTAGGCCATGATCGCCGACACGATGTAGATGCCGGCCACGAGGAGCAGCGTCTTGTGCAGCTCGCTGTAGTCGATGCCCGCCGGGCTGCGGACCCCGGCGATGATCGTGTTGGTGGCGTTGCCGAGGATCTTGGGGCCCGTGACCGACAACGCGACGCTCGCGACGGCGAGCGTGAGCACGGCGACGACCTTGAGCCGCTCGGGCCGCAGGCGCGCCAGCAGGCGACCGGCAGATCCCTTGAAGTCCTCCGACTTCTCGGCGGGCATGCCGGCCGCCTGGAAGCGGGCGGCCATCCCCGTGCGCGGCTCCTGGGGCTTGGGCGCGTCGTCCGCCGACTCACGCTGCGCCTTCTCGAACGCAGTCTCCTCGGCTTCGACGAACGCGGCCGCCGCACCGGCGGAGCCGGCGCCGGTGGCGTCGCCCTCACCGGCGACGCTCAGCGACTCGATCGCCGCGAGCTCGGCGTCGATCGCGGCATCGATCGCGGCATCGACCT
>Ga0209023_10005149_pt1 | contig 14441 bp, 10 predicted proteins | sample LakOneMetagenome_FD_187468 | JGI IMG/M metagenome (GOLD analysis project Ga0209023, IMG submission 187468) | Freshwater and sediment microbial communities from Lake Erie, Canada (SPAdes) (version 2) | ecosystem: Environmental > Aquatic > Freshwater > Lentic | place: Lake Erie, Canada...
CACCCCCGGCCGCGACGGCATGGGATACCTCGAGATGACCCTCAGCAACGAAGATGCCAACGCGATCGCCGACCGCGTCGAAGCCATGGCGAAGAAGCTCAACACGACCGACGAGTCCCGAACGCTTCCGCAGCTGCGCACCGACGTCGCCGTTGACCTGCTGCTGCAAGGGGTGACGGCGACCGGACTCGGCGCCGGAATCCGCGGCAACGTCTACGTCACCGTCCCGGTACTCACCCTGATGGGCAAGAGCGAAGAACCCGGCACCCTGGAGGGCGTCGGGCCCATCGACGCGGAGACCGCCCGACGGATCGCGGGAACCGCCACGAGCTTCACCCGCGTCCTCGTTCACCCGGAAACGGGAGCGGTGCTCTCCGTCGGACGCACGAAGTACAAGGTGCCGAAAGACCTCAAGCGCTGGCTGCAACTCCGCGACGGCACCTGCCGCGCGGCCGGTTGCAACCGCCGCGTGCAGGACTGCGACATCGACCACACCATCCCCTGGGAAAACGGCGGCGAAACCATCTTCTCCAACCTTGCCCACCTCTGCCGCAGGAGCCACCGGGTGAAACACGAGACGGGTTGGGCGGTTGAACAAGACACGCACGGCACCCTCACCTGGACCAGCCCAGCCGGCAAGCACTACGCCACCCACCCCGCCAACCGCATCCGACCCACCATCCCAAAAACAGACACTGGCCCAACCCGAACCAAGTCGGCCTACATCAACCCGTGGACGATACCCGTCACCGACTCAAGCGGCTGCCCACTCTGATGAGCTGACCGACGGGAAGTACACCGCGGAAGGCCAGAACCCGCCGCCAGCACGATCGACGCGTCAGGGCCGACGTTCACCGATGCCTGCGGAGTACCGATCTGCGGAGTACCGACCCGTGGAGTACCAACTTGAGGAGTACCGACCCGTGGAGTACCGACCCGTGGAGTACCGACCCGTGGAGTACCGACCCGTGGAGTACCGACCCGTGTACTTCTGGCCCGTGGACTTCTGACCTGCCGAGTGCCGCCCAGCTGAGTATCGATTTGGCGACTGCGTCACGCCTTCGCTAGCGTGAGCGCACGGCCAAGGCGGAAGGTTGTCCATGCAGAGATACCCGGAGATCGAACCATTCGATACCGGAATGATGGATGTCGGCGACGGTCACCGCGTGTACTGGGAAGCGAGCGGAAGCCCGGCCGGCACGCCCGTGGTCATCCTGCACGGCGGCCCGGGATCGGGAACTACACCCGGCGGTCGGCGCAGTTGGAATCCCTCGAAGTACCTGATCATCCAGATGGATCAGCGCAACTGCGGCAAGAGCACCCCGGCGGCGAGCGACCCCACGGTGGGCCTCGACACGAATACGACAGCTCATCTGCTCGCGGACATTGAGCAGCTGCGCGAGCACCTGCATATCGATCGGTGGGTGGTGTGGGGTGCCTCGTGGGGATGCACCCTCGCGTTGGCGTACGCCGAGGCTCACCCGGAACGGGTCCGGGCGCTAATCCTCGTTTCGGTCACCATGACCCGCCGCAGGGATGTGCATTGGCTCTACCACGACATCGGCCGGTATCTTCCTGAGCAGTGGCAGGCCTTCCAATCAGGGGTTCCGGCCGCGCACCGTGACGCTGACCTCGTCGCGGCGTACAACTCGCTACTCAATCACTCCGACGACCCCGAGACCCAGGCCGATGCGGCCCAGCGCTGGTGCGACTGGGAAGACGCGGCCGTTTCGCTCGAACCGGGCTGGAGTCCGAGCATCCGCTATCGGGACCCCACGTTTCGAATGCAATTCGCGCGTATCGTGGCGCACTATTTCTCCCATGGGGCCTGGCTGGAAGACAACCAGCTGCTTCGAGACGCGCACCGCCTCGCCGGCATCCCCGGAGTCTTGATTCACGGGGCGCTGGATATCGGTGGTCCAGCGGATGTGCCGTGGCTACTCGCCCAGGCCTGGCCGGATGCGCAGCTGACTCTGGTGGCAGAAGCCGGTCACCACGGAAGCGAACGCACCGGACAGCTGATTCTGGAGGCCGCAGCTCGATTCGAGAACGTGCAATAGCCGACAGGTCCGTCGGCTCTCCGCCGATGAACGCTCACCACCAAACTCCAGTGTCGGTGGCCGTCGATACCCTCTGCCGTAACCCCATTCGGGGCGTCCATCGGTGAGGAGATACTCATGCGACAGAACGAACTGAAGAACGACAGGCAACACGACACGCAACACGACGGGGCACCAACCAGTCACGGCCGCTTCGAGCGGCGAAAAAGGCGCTGGTGGCTCCTTGCCATGCTGCTCACGGTTTTGTTCGTGGCGGCGTTCGCCACCTTTGTAGCCGGCCGGGGACCGCAGCCCTCTGCGGCCGGAACCGGAGTTCGCCCCATCGCCGAGGTGCAGGGCACGGGCGCGGAAAGTCCCTTCCAAGGCGCCGTCGTCACCGTCGAGGGTGTGGTCACTGCCGACCATCGGGCGGGCGGCTTCGCCGGTATTTATCTGCAAACGGCCGGCTCCGGGGGAGTCACGGATGCCACCCCCGGCGCGTCGGACGCGCTCTTCGTGTACCTCGGATCCGGCTCTCAACGTCAGGATAGCGCGGTGGCCCTGGGCGACATCGTGCGCGTCACCGGGCGGGTGAGCGAGCACGATGGTCTTACTGAAATCACCGCCTCGGCACCGGGCAGCATCGTGGGCGTGGCGGTCGACAGCTCGGCATCCGGCAGCGCGGCACCGGTACCGACGGACCTGCCCGCCTCGGCGATGGGCGCGGCGCGGGAAGCGCTCGAAGGCATGCTCGTGCAACCGTCGGGGACTTATCGAGTGAGTGACAGTCACGAACTCGACCAGTTCGGTTCCCTCGGGCTCAGCGCCGGGTCGGAAACGCCGGTCGTCGGTACTGAGCAGGCTCTGCCTGGCGCGGCAGCTGCCGCCGTAACGGCCGCCAACCGAGCACGGCGGCTGGTGCTCGACGACGGTTCCAGCTCGCGCCGCGGACGGGCTGCGCCGGCCGGGCAACCCTATTTCTCCGGTGACAGCGTGGTGCGCTCCGGCGACACCGTCCTGTGGCCGTCGCACGCGTGGGTACTCTCCTATGGATTCGACGCCTGGCGCCTGCAGCCCACCGAACCAATCGACAGCAGGAGCGACCCGGCCCTGCTGCCCAGCTTCGAGTCCACGAACCCGCGTCCGCTCACGCCGCCGGAGGTGGGCGGCAGGGTGCGCGCGGCCACCTTCAACGTGCAGAACTACTTCACGACGCTCTCGAGCGACAACGCGCAGGCGCGCGGCGCGGCGACACCGGCGGAATTCAGCGTGCAGAAATCCAAGATCGTGGCCGCCATCAACGGCCTTGGAGCGGATGTCGTGTGCCTGTTGGAAATCGAGAACTCCATCGCACTCGGCGATCCGATCGACACCGCGGTCGCTGACCTGGTGAACGGGCTCAACGCGGCGCTCGGCAATTCGGTGTGGGCATTCGTGCCCACACCCGCAGCACTCGCTGACGCGGTGAAGACCGACGTCATCACCACAGCCCTCATCTACAAAACGGATGCCGTGACTCCCGTCGGGCCCAGCCGGACGCAGCTGCCAGCCGCAGGTCTCGGTCACACTCGCGCCCCGATCGCGCAGACATTTCAGCTTTCTGGCCGCACGGTGACGGTGGTAGCCAACCACTTCAAGTCCAAAAGCGGTGACGGCGCGGAACCCGCCGACGGACAGGGGCAGTTCACGGAGCAGCGGGTTCGCCAGTCACGTTCGCTCGTCGACTTCGTGGGAGAGCTGCAGACGGCCTCCGGCAGCCCCGATGTGCTGCTGCTCGGTGACTTCAACGCCTACGCCGAAGAGGACCCGATAAGAGTTCTCACCCAATCCGGCCTCATCGACCTGCTGCCGACGCTGGCCCCTGGCCAGTACACCTACCGGTATGACGGAGAAGTGGGCTCGCTCGACCATGCCTTCGCCACCCCGTCGCTCGCCGCGGTCGTTTCCGGAGCGGCCGTGTGGTCCATCAATTCTCCCGAGTGGGCCGACCGGGGTTACGCTTCGGTGCTGGCGGATCCGGCAACCCCGTTCCGCTCCAGCGACCACGATCCCGTGCTGGTGGGCATCACACCTTAGGGGCAACAGGTATCGTTGAGGGGTCTGGCAAAGGAGGAAACATGACCACTCGGTGGGCTCGTTTCACTCGCGGCTGGATCGTGGCGGTCGTCTCCACTTTTGTGGCCGCGGTGTCGCACACCGTGGGCGGCGGCTCCGGCCCGGGCCTGCTCCCGATCGTCCTTTCACTGGCTTTCGCCGGCATGATTTGCGTCGCACTCGCCGGGCGCACCCTGTCGCTCTGGCGTGGAGTGCTCGCGGTGCTGGCCAGCCAAGTGATCTTCCACGGACTGTTCTCCCTCGGCGGCTCGGGCGGCGCACTCTCACCCGACGCGATCGCGGCCTCGGCAACGCACCAGCACGAACTGCTACCCGGAATCATCGAAGCCTCGGGGGCAGCCACAGTGCACGGCGCCGGCCATGACGGTGTCGGCATCTGGGTGGCCCACTTCGTTGCCGCAGCGGTCACCAGCGTCGCTCTGCGCTTCGGCGAACGCGCCTTCTGGGGCCTGTTCGAGACGGCCAGGCTCGTCATCCGCGCGCTCCTCCAACCAGGGCTGATCGTGGTGGTGCCGCCAGTGGTGGGCCGTCGCCCGACCACTGCGTGCGTGAGCACGCCGCGTGACCTCTTGGTTCTGCTGTCGTCCGTTCGCCGCCGGGGACCGCCGTTGGTCGTTTGCGTTGCCTGAGCATCCCGCCATCAAACGGCGCCGTGCCCGGTCACTACCAGACCAAAACCCATTCCGCACCGAATAAGCAGCAGACAACGCCCTGCCTTCTGGCAGCCGGTGTCGGTCGCCGTGCATCCACACTCTTAGGGACAACCCTCGTGAAGTTTTCATCCGCACAATCCGTAGGCTCTACTCTGTCTGCGTTGACCAAAACCCTGCTCGGTGGCGGCATCGTCATCGCAGCGGTGGTGCTTGCGGCCGGCCCGGCGTCGGCGCACAACAGCCCGGTCGGGTATTCCCCGGCCGAGAATTCAGTCGTCACCCAGCAGCCGGGCGTGTTTTCGGTCACCACGAGTGACGAGCTTCTCGATCTGGACGGCAGCGGCTCAGCGAGCGCCATGAACGTCAGCGGTCCGACAGGCGGCGCCACTCCTCTTTACTATGGCGACGGATGTGCCACGGTCTCCGGGGCGACGCTGGAAACGGCGGCCCAGCTCGGAGCAGCAGGTGAATATACGGTGATCTGGCAGACCGTCTCGACCGACGGCCACCCCATTTCCGGGGAATTTGCCTTCACGTGGCAGCCGGCCGACGGAGAGGTTCTGGCCGCCGGATCGACGGTCACGCCGGATTGCGGCGGCGCTGCCGAGCAAGTGACCGGGGCTCCGGGCGTCGGCACGGCCGAGTCGACCACGGCTTCAAGCGGGAGTGGTGCGGCGTGGATCGGAGGCGTCCTCGGCGCCATTCTGCTCGCGGTCGGCGTGACGTTCTTCGTGCTGCGCCGCAAGCCGAAGCAGTAACCGGGCCCGTCGCCCGCGACCGCGGGAACCAGGCTCAGCCGGATTCGATTGGCCCCGGGTGCCGCGATCGAAGGATCAGGGGTACCCGGGGGTGCGGGCAGGTAGACTCGCACGGTGAGTTGGAACGCCGAAATCCCGTGGAATCCTGACGAGTTCGAACCACCGGACGACTTCGATGCACCCCCACCCCCCGACTTCGGCGGCTCCGCCCCCGAAACACAGTCGTTCGAGCCGTACAGCGGCGACGGGCGGATGCCGGCCGGCCGGCCCGCATCCGTGGCGCGCGCGGTCGACACGGCGCCGGCCACCCGCAAGTTCGCGACCGCCGCCGAGGCCCTGCACACCGTGTTCGGCTATGACTCCTTCCGCGGCGACCAGGCCGAGATCATCGCCCAGGTCGTGGACGGCAAGGACGCCGTGGTGCTCATGCCCACCGGCGGCGGTAAGAGCCTCTGCTACCAAATTCCGAGCCTGGTGCGCGAGGGCACCGGCATCGTCGTCTCCCCGCTCATTGCACTCATGCAAGACCAGGTCGATGCCCTGACCGCCGTCGGCGTGCGCGCCGCCTTCCTCAACTCCAGCCAGGATTCCACCGCCCGCGGCCAAGTGGAGCGCGACTACCTCTCGGGCAACCTCGACCTGCTCTACGTTGCGCCCGAGCGGCTCTCGAGCGAGGCCACCAAACGCTTCCTCGATCAGGGCACGATCGCGCTCTTCGCCATTGATGAGGCGCACTGTGTGTCGCAGTGGGGTCATGACTTCCGCCCCGATTACCTCGCCCTCTCCGAGCTCGCCGACCGCTGGCCCGACGTGCCGCGCATCGCGCTCACGGCAACGGCAACGGATGCCACGCATCAGGAAATCACCAGCCGCCTGCAGATGGGCGACGCCAAGCACTTCGTGGCGAGCTTTGACCGACCCAACATCCAGTACCGCATCGTGGGCAAGTCCGAGGTGCGCAAGCAGTTGCTCTCGTTCATCAAGACCGAACACCCCGAGGATGCGGGCATCGTCTATGCGCTCAGCCGCAAGACCGTGGAGCAGACCGCTGAGTTCCTGCGCCAAAACGGCATCAACGCGCTGCCGTACCATGCCGGCCTCGACGCCGGATTGCGCTCGCGCACGCAGTCGAAGTTTCTGCGCGACGAAGGTGTCGTCATCGTGGCAACGATCGCCTTCGGCATGGGCATCGACAAGCCCGATGTGCGCTTTGTCGCCCACATCGACCTGCCCAAATCGGTCGAGGGCTACTACCAGGAGACCGGCCGCGCCGGCCGTGACGGCGCCCCCGCCAACGCCTGGCTCGCCTACGGCCTCGCCGACGTGGTGCAGCAGCGCCGCATGATCGACGAGTCGCCGGGGGATATGGCTCACCGGCGCAAGCTTTCCGCGCACCTCGACGCCATGCTCGCGCTCTGTGAGACCGTGCACTGCCGCCGCGTCAATCTGTTGCGCTACTTCGGCCAGGACAGTGTTCCGTGCGGAAACTGCGACACGTGCCTCGAGCCGCCGGAGGCCTGGGACGGCACCGTTCCGGCTCAGAAGCTGCTGTCCACGATCGTGCGCCTGTTGCGCGAGCGCAATCAGAAGTTCGGTGCCGGTCACCTCATCGACATTCTGCGCGGCAAGGAAACTCCCCGCGTGACGCAACAACGGCACACCGAGCTGAAGACCTGGGGTATCGGCGCCGACCTCAGCGACCAGCAGTGGCGTGGCGTGGTGCGGCAGCTGCTCGCACAGGGTTTTCTTGCCACATCGGGGGAGTACGGCACGTTGATTCTCACCGAGACTGCCACCGAGGTGCTCGCCGGCACCCGTCAGGTGCAGCTGCGCACCGAGCCCGACCGCCCCGTGCGCTCCGCCGCTGCCCGCACCTCGAGCAAGAAGGCCGCGGCCGCCGATCTCTCTCCCGCGCAGGCAACGCTGTTCGAAGCCCTGCGTGCGTGGCGTTCCGCACAGTCCCGGGAACAGGGCGTTCCCGCGTACATTGTGTTCGGGGACGCGACCCTACTCGCCGTCGCTGCCGCGAAACCGGCCAGCCTGAGCGACCTGGACGGGATCACCGGCATCGGCGCGAAGAAGCTTGAGGCCTACGGCGAGGCACTGCTCGAGGTGGTCGCCGCCGAACCCGGCGCATGACGTGCTGAGCGACGGCACCTCCTGAGCGACGTCACCTTGTGGGTGATAGCTGAGGGATAGCTGATGCAGTTGCGGAAACCTACAAGACGGATGCCGCGCTGCACATGCTTCTTTGTAGGCCGGTCACGCACTATTTCGCGCGTGGTGACGTTCGCCCTAGCGTTGGCAGACAGCAACGTTTCGCGCGAAACAGTTAGGACCAATGATGGCCGATACCATGCAGCGCTCCACCAGTCGCCCCGCTCCGAGTGCGCCCGGCCCCGACACCGGGCCGGTCGCCCTCAACGGCGTGACGACCCCGCCGACCGTCGATGTGGCGAGCCTCGGCCGCCAGCTGCTCGGCACCTGGGCCGACGTGCGCCTGCAGGCCCGCGAGCTGTCCGCCCGCCCGGACATGCAGGGAATCCCCGGCCTGCCGATGGCTGAACACCGCTCCCGGGTCTTCGGTCAGCTCAAAGTCCTCGCCGAGAACGGCCACGTGCTGCGCGCCTTCCCCACCTACCTCGGCGGCAAGGACGACCACGGCGGAAACATCGCCGGGTTTGAAGAACTCGTAATGGCCGACCCGAGCCTGCAGATCAAGGGCGGCGTGCAGTGGGGCCTGTTCGGTGCCGCTGTGCTGCACCTCGGGACGAAGAAGCACCATGACAAGTACCTGCCCGACATCATGGACCTCACTGTTCCCGGCGCCTTCGCGATGACCGAGATCGGTCACGGTTCCGACGTGGCCAGCATCGGCACCACGGCCACCTTCGACCCCGAGACCGACGAATTCGTCATCCACACCCCGTTCCGTGCGGCGTGGAAGGACTACCTCGGCAACGCCGCGAAAGACGGCATCGCCTGTGTGCTGTTCGCCAAACTCATCACCAAGGGTGTCAACCACGGCGTGCACGCGTTCTACCTGCCCATTCGCGACGAGACCGGCGCCTTCCTGCCCGGCGTCGGCGGCGAAGACGACGGCCTCAAGGGCGGCCTCAACGGCATCGACAACGGCCGGCTGCACTTCGACCAGGTGCGTATCCCGCGTGAGAACCTGCTCAACCGCTACGGCGACGTCACCGCCGACGGCACCTACTCCAGCCCTATTTCCAGCCCGGGCCGCCGCTTCTTCACCATGCTCGGAACCCTGGTGCAGGGCCGCGTATCCCTCGACGGCGCCGCCACCTCGGCATCCGCTCTCGCGCTGACGATCGCCATCACCTACAGCGGTCAGCGTCGTCAGTTCACCGCGGGAAACCCCGCCGACGAAGAGGTCATTCTCGATTACCAGCGCCACCAGCGCCGGCTGCTGCCTCGGCTGGCAACCACCTACGCGCAGACCTTCGCGCACGATGAGTTCCTGGTGAAGTTCGACGGTGTGTTCAGCGGCAAGGCCGACACCGAGGCCGATCGGCAAGACCTCGAGACCCTCGCCGCCGCACTCAAGCCGTTGTCCACCTGGCACGCCCTCGACACACTGCAGGAAGCCCGCGAGGCCTGTGGCGGCGCCGGTTTCATGGCAGCCAACCGACTCGTGGGACTGCGCGCCGACCTGGACGTGTACGCCACGTTCGAGGGCGACAACAACGTCCTGCTCCAGCTGGTGGCCAAGCGACTCCTCACCGACTACAGCCGCAAATTCGCCAAGGCGGACCCCGGCGCGCTCGCGCTCCTGGTCGTTCACCAGGCCGCCGGCCGGGCCTACAGCGGGAGCGGACTACGCAGCCTCGCGCAGGCCATGACCGACCGTGGTTCGACCGCGCGCTCGGTGGGCGCCCTCCGCGACACGGAGGTGCAGCGTCAGCTGCTGACCGACCGCGTCGAGACCATGATCGCCGACGTCGCCGGCAAGCTGCGGGCCGCGATCAAGCTTCCGAAGAAAGAGGCGGCGGCCCTCTTCAACGCCCACCAGAACGAACTCATCGAGGCGGCGCGAGCGCACGCCGAACTGCTGCAGTGGGAAGCTTTTACCCGGGCGCTCGAGAAGACCGAGGACCCCGGAACGAAGCATGTGCTGACCTGGCTGCGCAACCTGTTCGGCCTCGGCCTGGTCGAGAAGAATCTCGCCTGGTACCTCATCAACGGGCGGTTGTCGGCGAAGCGGGCGCAGGCGGTCACCGCCTACATCGACCGGTTGATCGCCCGGATCCGTCCGCATGCGCAGAATCTCGTGGACGCGTTCGGCTACACGCAGGATCACCTGCGTGCCCCGATCGCGAGCGGAATCGAGCGCGAACGCCAGGACGAGGCTCGCGAGTATTACGCGCACCTGCGGGCAGCCGGGTTGGCGCCCCGCGACGAGAAGTCCTCCGCGAAGTAGCGGCTGTCGTACCGCGGTACCAGACGCCCGGGCGCAGAACCATCCCGGCGGTTGATGTGTGGGTCGCGGGGCCGAACATATCGTGTTCAGTGGGGTCGACATCCTTGTGCCGGCCCCACCGACACGAAAGCGAGACCGGATGATTCAGGCACAGTCCCTGACCAAACGCTACGGAAGCAAAACGGCCGTCGACGCGGTCGACTTCGTGGTGCAGCCCGGCATGGTCACCGGTTTTCTCGGGCCGAACGGCGCCGGGAAATCCACCACGATGCGCATGATTGTGGGTTTGGACCGGCCGACCAGCGGATCCGTGACCGTGAACGGCAAGCCGTACCGCGAACACAAGGCTCCCCTGCGTGAGGTGGGTGTGCTCCTCGACGCCAAGGCCGTGCACACCGGCCGCAGCGCGTATAACCACCTGCGTGCGATGGCAGCCACGCACAGCATCCCTACCAGCCGCGTGCATGAGGTCATCGAGCAGACCGGTCTCGAATCCGTCGCCCGCAAACGGGTCGGTGGATTCTCGCTCGGCATGGGCCAGCGCCTCGGGATCGCCGCGGCGCTGCTCGGAGACCCGGCCACCCTTATCCTCGATGAACCCGTGAACGGGCTCGACCCTGAGGGCGTGCAGTGGGTACGTCGCCTCACCCGTCAGCTCGCGTCAGAGGGGCGCACCGTGATGCTGTCCTCACACCTGATGAGCGAAATGGCGCTCACGGCCGACCACCTCATCGTTCTCGGCCGGGGCCGCGTGATAGCGGATGCCTCCATCGCCGACATCATCGCCACCGCCGGTCGCAGCTCCGTCCGCGCGCGCACCCCGCGTGCCGCGGAGCTGTCCAATCTGCTTGCCGGTCCCGACGTCACCATTACCAGCACCGAGCAGGACGTGCTGGAAATATCGGGCCTGACCGTCGCCGAGATCGGCGACCGGGCTGCAACCGCCGGGATTCCCGTGCACGAGCTGTCGGCGGTGACCGCGTCGCTCGAAGACGCGTACATGACGTTGACCCAGAACGAGGTGGAGTACGTCGCCGGCGGCTCGCCGCAACCCACAGCACCTGTCACCGAGGAGGCGGCACGATGAGCGCCCTGACCCACTCCGATTCGCCCGCCCCGGCCCGTGAATCGTTTGTTCCTGCCGGGCACGGTCTGAGCTTCTCCGGCCTTCTGCGGTCGGAGTCCATCAAGCTGTGGAGCCTTCGTTCCACCTACTGGACCTTCTCCCTGGTGATCGTTTTCGCGATCGGCATCGCCATTGCGCTCGCGTTCACGCTGTCCGGATATCCCGCTAATGGAGTTGCCGGCGCACCAACCGAAACCGGCCTGTTCGTGATGGTGGCGACCGCCGGCCTCGGCCTCGGGCAGCTGATCGTGGCGGTGCTGGGCGTGCTGTCGATCAGTGGCGAGTATTCCAGCGGCATGATCAAGTCCACGCTCACGGCCGTTCCGCGTCGTCTGGCGGCGCTATGGGCCAAGGCCGTGGTGCTGTTCTCGTTCACCTTTGCGGTGGGACTCGTCAGCGTGCTCGGCGGCTTCGCCGTAGCGCTTCCCATCATGGCGCGTAACGACCTGCACGCGAGCCTGTTCGATTCGGCTGTGCTGCTTCCGCTGCTGGGGAACGCGCTCTTTCTGGCGCTTCTCGCGGTCTTCTCGCTGGGGATCGGCACAATCGTGCGCAGCAGTGCGGGCGGTATCGCCACAGCCCTCGGAATTCTGCTGCTGTTGCCCACCCTGCTCGGTTTGTTCTCGCTGCTGGTGGGATGGGTGAGTGACCTCATGCCGTTCCTCCTCACGAGTGCGGGAGCCGAGATGATCACGCCCAATACTATGGAGTCCTGGCAGGCCCTGCTCGTGGTGCTCGGTTGGGTGGCCGTGAGTCTGGGCGGCGCCGCGCTGCTGCTGAAAAGGCGCGACGCGTAATATTCAGTAAGTGATGCAAACGAATCTCTCCCCCGGGCGCGGCACGATGCCCGGGGGAGGTTTGCGTCTGCCGACCCCGCCGGGAGTGGTGCGGCGCTTCTGGTCCCGGCATCCGTTTGTGGCGGACATGCTCATTGCGAGCATTTACCTCCTGTCCATGGGGCTGTCAACTCTTCGGCAGGCGAGTGCCGGACCGGCCCTGATCGATGTGTTGTACGGGGCCGTGGTCGCGTGCGTCACGATAGCGCTGGTCTTCCGGCGTCGGTTTCCGCTGCTGCTCCTTTCGCTGACCCTGATCGGACTCGTCGTTGCGTTCTCGCAGTACGGCCAGGCGCAGACCATCTCCGTTTTGTTCGCCCTGTATGCCGTTGCGGTGTATCGCACCGCTTTCGCGGCCTGGGTTGGATTCATCGCCAGTGTCTTGGTCGGCGTGACAGCAGCCTGGTTCAGCGGAGTCGTGTACGGATCCTGGATTTCGGTCGCGATGCAGATCTCGGTCATGATGCTCGCGGCCACCCTGATCGGAGTCAACGTGGGCAACAGCAAACGCTACGTGGCGGCGTTGCTCGAGCTGGCCGCCCAACTCGCCCGGGACCGTGACCAGCAGGCGCTGCTGGCCAGGGCCGCCGAGCGGGCGCGCATAGCGCGTGAGATGCACGATGTGGTGGCCCACAGCCTGTCGGTGATGGTGGCGCTCGCCGACGGGGCACACGCCATCGCTCCCAAAGATCCGGAGCGTTCCCGGGAGGCCATGTTGGAGGTCGGCGCCACCGGCCGCAGCTCCATGGCCGAGATGCGTCGTCTGCTCGGGGTGCTGGCCGACGACACCGAACGGGCTACCGTGGATCGGCGGGCAGCGTCTGCCCTGCTGGCTCCGCTCGCGCCTCAGCCGGGCACGGATCAGCTCGTCGAACTCGTGGAATCGTTCCGCTCCGCAGACGTTCCGATCCGACTGGAACAGAACGGTCGCGGTCCCCGCAACGCCGGGGTGCAACTGACGATCTATCGCATCGTGCAGGAATCCCTCACCAACGTGCTGCGCTATTCCGACAGTCCGACACTCGTGACGGTTCGCATCATCGCCACGGCCAACCGGGTGGACGTGGTCGTCACCGACAACGGACTGCAGCACGCCGCCGGCCCGTCACTGGGGTCCGGCCGGGGGATCATCGGCTTGCAGGAGCGCGTCGCCCTGTACGGCGGCACACTAAACGCCGGTCCGGCAGCGAATCGTGGATGGCGCGTAGCGGGCTCGATGACCTTCGTCTCGGAGCACAGCGAATGACAACGATCCGGGTGATGCTCGTCGACGACCAGGCGCTTCTGCGGGTGGGCTTCCGAATGCTGCTCGAGGCCGAAGACGACCTGTGCGTTGTCGCGGAGGCCGGTGACGGTGCCGAAGCGGTTGTGCTGGCCGCCCGCGAACAGCCCCACGTTGTTTTGATGGATGTGCGGATGCCGGGTGTCGATGGCATCGAGGCCACCGCTCGCATCACGTCGGCGTATCCCGATATTCGAGTCATCATCCTGACCACCTTTGACCTCGACGAGTACGCCTTCGGCGGGCTGCGCGCCGGTGCGAGTGGATTCCTGCTCAAGAACACGGAGCCGGGTGAGCTGATTGCGGCGATTCGCTCGGTGGCATCGGGTGAAGCATCCGTTTCACCCCGCGTCACCCAGCGGATGCTTGAACTCTTCGGTTCGAAACTTCCTGCCGCCACGGCCGAAGCGGATGCCGTGGAGAATCGCCTCAGCGTGCTGACCGGGCGCGAACGTGAAGTGTTCCTCGCGATAGCGGAAGGGCTGTCTAATCCCGAGCTCGCCTCCCGGTATTTCTTGTCGGAATCGACGGTGAAAACGCACGTGGGCAGAATCCTGCAGAAGCTCGGGCTGCGTGACCGGGTGCAGGCCGTCATTCTCGCCTACGAGCTCGACCTCGTGGGGTAATAGGCTCGGGGTATGCGCACCTTCTACCCCGAGATCGAACCGTACGAAACCGGCATGCTTGATGTCGGGGACGGGCAGACGCTGTACTGGGAGGCGTCCGGAAACCCGGATGGCAAGCCGGCGGTGTACCTGCACGGTGGTCCGGGCGGTGGGAGCAGCGCGGCGCAACGCCGCGTCTTCGACCCGCAGAAATATCGCATCATCCTGTTCGACCAGCGTGGCTGCGGGCTGAGTACCCCGCACGCCAGTGCGGCCCAGGCCGACCTGGCCACCAACACCACCTGGCACCTTGTGGCCGATCTGGAGAAGCTCCGAGAACACCTCGGCATTGACCGCTGGCTCGTTTGTGGCGGCTCGTGGGGAAGCACCCTCGGTCTGGCGTACGCCGAAACGCATCCCGACAAGGTGACGGAGCTCGTGCTGCGCGGCATCTTCACACTGCGTCCGGTTGAACTGGATTGGTTTTACGAGGGCGGTGCGGCGGCCATCTACCCGGATCTCTGGGAGGCTTTCCTCGCCCCTGTTCCGGTGAACGAACGGGGGCACCTGATCGAGGCTTACGGTC
>Ga0209023_10005150_pt1 | contig 14440 bp, 12 predicted proteins | sample LakOneMetagenome_FD_187468 | JGI IMG/M metagenome (GOLD analysis project Ga0209023, IMG submission 187468) | Freshwater and sediment microbial communities from Lake Erie, Canada (SPAdes) (version 2) | ecosystem: Environmental > Aquatic > Freshwater > Lentic | place: Lake Erie, Canada...
GACGTCGGCCTCCAGCGCGTCGAGCGCGGAGGTCCAGGCCGCGCGCCAATCCTCGGTACTCACGGCGGGCCTCAGGCGGCGGGCGAGGTGGCGGCCGTCGCGGCGGCAGCCTCCCGCCACGCGTCACGGAGGGGCTCGGTCAGTATGCGCGCGCCGGCGGCCCGCTCCGGGTCCCGCTTGACGTTCGCGGCAATAAGCTCACTAAGGAGGAAATCGTACAGCTGGGCCAGGCCGGGCCCGCCCTCCCAGGAGCCGACCTCCAGCGAGGTACGCAGCTCCAGCACGATGTCCTGGGCGTGCAGCAGCTGCTTGGAGCCCTCCTGGAAGTTGCCGTTGCGCAGCGCCTCCTCGCCCCGGGTGATGTCCAGGACCAGGCGGTCGTACAGCATGACCAACAGCTTCGCCGGCGACGCGGTGGCGACTGAGTCGGCGAGGTACCGGTCCCGCATCGCGGGCTTTGGCATCGTCATCAGGGGCTCGTTTCGGTGGCGGTGTTGGCGGTGGCGGTGGGGTGGGGCGCTCAGCCGGAGGTCGGCAGGCCGGCGATCTGCCCGGCCAGCCAGGACGACTGGTTCTTCATCGAGCTGAGCGCGGTCTCCAGGCTGGCGAACTGCTTCTGCAGCGCGGTCTTGCGCATGTCGAGCCGGATGTCCCATTCGGAGACCTGGTCGTTGAGGTTGCCGATGTACTCGTTCTGCCGGTTGATCAGGCCCTGGAGCAGGCCTTCCTTCTTGGCAGTGACATTTGTTGGCAGTCGGACGCCCTCGGTGGCGCGCAGACCGATGGTCTGCAGCTTGCGGGCGATGCCGTTGGCCTGGTCCCAGCCCGGGTCGAAGTCGTACGCGTTGGCGTTGACGTGCGCGACATCGGTGTAGGAGTCGAAGTACGACTGCGTCTTGGCCGCGTCCGCGGTGTACGCCGCCTTGAACTTGTCCTGGTCGAAGGTCAGCTGGCCGTCCCGGGTGGTCTCGATCCCGACCGCCCGCAGCGAGCCCAGCGCGCCCGCGCCGCCGGAGACGGCGTCGAGGATGTTCTGCTCCAGCGTGCGCATGGTGAAGTCGCCGGCCAGGGCGCCCGCCGTGCTTTTACCGCCGGTGGCGGTGGCCGGGTTCATCACGGTCTGCTTGCTGATCTCCGACAGGGCCGCGTTGGCCGTGTCGATCAGGTTCTTGACGCTGGCGGCGACCTTGTCGGCGTCGGCGCCGACACTGACGACGGCGTTGGCCTCGCCGACGGCCTGCTTGCGGACGGCGGTGATGGACACGCCGGGCAGGACGTCCGCGAAGGTGTTGGTCGACGAGGTGACCGTGTACGGGGTGGTGGTACCGACGGTGATCTGGGCGTCGGTGCCCTGGCTGCTGATGGTCTCCGCGCCGAGGCCGTCGATGGCGACCGGGCTGCTGAAGCTCTCGGCGGCGCCGGACTTCTTGGCGGTCAGCTGCAGCGTGTACTGGCCGGGGGCGACCTGGACGGCCGAGGCCGTGTAGGCGGCGTTGGTCGTTCCGTTGATCGACTTGACCACGTCCGACAGCGAACCGCTGGTCGGGGTGACAGTCGTGGAGGTGCCGTCGGCGAGCTTCACGTCGAGGGTGCTGCCGGACATGATCGAGGCGCTGGTGGCGCCGACCCGGCCGGCGAAGGTCACGGTGTGGTTCGCGGCGAGCGAGTCCACGTGGAAGGAGAGGGAGCCGGTGGCGGCTCCGCTGCTGCTGGTGGCGACGGCGGCGTCCGAGGTGCTGGTGGCCTTCATGGCGCCCCAGATGTCGGTGCCGCCGAGGGCCTTGGCAGCGGTAACCAGCGCGGCCATCTTGCTGTTGATCGCCTGGTAGGCACTGACGACCTTGGACTGGTTGGCGACCTTCTGCTGAAGGGCGGCCTGCGGCGCGGACTCGACCTGCATCAGCGAATCGATCAGGCTACTGGTACTGAGACCACTTACCAGACCGTCAACGCTCATTGAAGAGGACATAGTGTCAGCTCCCGCCGTTCGGGGGGTTTAAGGGAATGTCCGGGGCGGCCGGCATTGAGCCAGCCGCCCCGTCCATTCTTTTGCCTATGAAGTTGTGGGTGGAACCTATTCAGTTAGGTCGCTTCTGCCCGTTGTTAAGGCTTAGCCACGCAGCAGCTGCAGGACACCCTGCGACGACTGGTTGGCCTGAGCCAGCATGGCGGTACCGGCCTGGGACAGGATCTGGCTGCGAGTGAACTGCATCATTTCCTGGGCCATGTCGGTGTCACGGATGCGGCTCTCCGAAGCGGCAAGGTTCTCGCCCGCGACGCTCAGGTTGTTGATCTTGTGCTCGAGCCGGTTCTGGGTGGCACCCAGATCGGCGCGCTGGTCCGACACGGTCGCGATGGCCGTGTCGATGTTCGTCAGAGCGGTCTGAGCGTTGGCCGAAGTGGTGAGGTCGCCGACCGCGGTCATGATCGTGGCGGCCTTCATGTCACCGATGGTGACCTGGAGGGTCTCACCGGCGTTGGCGCCAACCTGGAAGTCCTTGCCGGAGAAGGTGCCATCGAGCAGCGCCTGACCGTTGAACTTCGTGTTGTTGGCGATGTCGTCGAGCTCCAGCGCGAGCTGCTGGAACTCCTTGTCGGCCTTGGCCTTGTCACTGTCGGTTACAGCACCGTCGTTAGAGGCCTGAACAGCGAGGTCACGCATACGCTGCAGAATGCTGTGGGTCTCGGTCAGCGCACCTTCAGCGGTTTGCACGACGGAGATACCGTCCTGCGCGTTACGGACGGCGACCTTGAGGCCACCGACCTGGCTGCGCAGGCCCTCGCTGATCGCCAGGCCAGCGGCGTCGTCCGCGGCCCGGTTGATGCGGAAGCCCGAAGAGAGCTTCTCGAGCGACTTGCTCATCTGGCCGTCCGTGGTGGACAGGTTCCGGTACGAGTTCATCGCGGCAATGTTCTGGTTAATACGCAGACCCATGACATTTCCTCCTTGATATGGGGTCCAACCCGGCCTTCCGTGTGCCGGTCACCACTCCAATCGGTGGGGAGTGGTTGGTCCTAAGGTTTGTTGCGGTTTTTCTCGGCCAATTTCGGCGAGAAATCTATGCGGCGGCCTTCTTCACCGGGAGGCCCTGGTGATTGGTCATTGCCAGCCGGCTGCTGAGGCTGCCCCGGGAGGCCACCTCGGCGTAGTACGTCGCCCGGCGGCGCGCCACGCAGCCATCCGGCCGCTCACTGGTGCTGACCATCTCCGGGTCGAGTTGGGTGTTCATGCCGTCCTTGAGCAGGGTCAGTGCTTCGGCACGTAGCTGGGATACCCGCGATTCGGTGACGCCAAGCTCGTCGGCGATGTCCGCCATCGGCTTTTCTTCCAGGAAGTAGCGGGAGACGACCAGCCGCAGCCGCTCCGGCAGCGCCTGGACGGCGTCGTACAGGTAGCCGATGCGCTCACGGTGCAGCAGCATGTCCTCGGGCCCCGGCGTGCGCTCGGTAACCATGTCCTCGGCGGTGCCGGCGGTGAAGCCCTGCAGGCTCAGCACGACGGCGCGCTGGACGTCCTCCTCGACCGAGGTGACCTCGTTCACGCCGACGCCGAGGGCCTCGGCCAGCTCGGTGGCGGTGGGCGTACGGCCCAGCATCGCGGTGAGCTGCTGACGGGCGGTGTCGGTCTGGCGGGCCCGGTGACGGACCGAGCGGCTGGCCCAGTCCTGGCCGCGCAGCTCGTCCAGGAGCGCGCCGCGGATACGGGTCGTGGCGAAGCGGGCGAACGGGATGCCGCGCTCGGCGTCGAACGACTTGCCGGCGGTCACCAGGGCGGCCAGGCCGGCCGAGGTGAGGTCGTCGCGCTGCACGTGCGAGGGGAGTCGGGACAGCATCTCGCGGACCAGGTGGCCAACAAGCGGCATGTGCGCTCGAATCAGCTCTTCCAGTTCGCGGCCGATACGTACAGGTGCGGTGCGGGTGGTGGCGGTGGTGGTGGTGGTCATCGCGTCCCTTTCCCTGGCGGTGTGCCCGGCCCCCGGCAGGAGCGGCGCATCGTCGGACAAGAAAGAGATTCCGCGGCTACGGGTACGTGTTCGGTGCCCACTTGGTTGCCGACCGGTTGCTTCGGGAAAGGGCCGGGTGTGGAACTCCTCAGCCCGGTAATCCAGCTGCCGACGGGTACGGCAAGTGGGGCGCGCTGGCATTCGTCGGCGGCGACGAGACGACAACGGCGGGAGCGCTGCGTTGAGCCTGACGGAGCTGTCCAGTGTTCTGTTCCGAACGCGGGAGCTGATGGAGCTTCTCCTCTTCAAGCTGGAAGAGGAGCAGTTGCTGCTGACCGCGGGTCGGTCGCGGTGGCTGGCCCATGCCACCCGGGAGGTCGAGCTCGTCCTTGAGCAGATTCGGCAGACCGAGGTGCTGCGTGCCGCGCACTCGCAGGCCGCCGCGCAGGAGCTGGAGCTGCCGGCTGACGCCAGCCTGGGTCAGCTCGCCGAGGCCGCGCCGCAGCCCTGGTTCGACCTGCTGCACCAGCACCGGCGGGCGTTCCTGACGCTCACCGCCGAGATTTCCGGGATGGCCGAGACCAACCGTGACCTGCTCACGGCCGGTCAGCGGGCCGCCCGCGAGACGATGATGATGGTGGCCGGATCGGTCGAAACCTACGGACGCGACGGTCAGTCGCACGTAGCCGACCGACGGGCCCGACTTGTGGATGAGGCGATCTGATGTCGAGCACATTTGGCGGTCTGTCGACCGCTCTGTCAGCGCTGTACTCCCAGCGTAAGGGCATGGACACCACCGGACAGAACGTCGCGAACGCCAACACCGAGGGCTACACCCGTCAGCGTGCCGAAATGACGCCGCTGGGCGGCTCGGCCACCCCCGCCATGTACGCCATCTGGGACGGCCCCGGCACCGGTGTGGCGGTCGAGAGCATCTCCCGCCTGCGCGACAACTTCCTGGAGCAGCGCGGCCGGGCCGAGCACAGCCAGAGCAGCCTGCTCGACCTGCAGCAGCAGACGTACGGCCGGATCGAGAACATCTTCGCCGAGCCCAGCGACACCGCCCTGCAGTCCCAGCTCGGTGACCTGTGGGCCGGCTTTGGCGACATCGCCAACAACCCCGGCGACGGGGCCGCCCGTACCCAGCTGCTGCAGCGCGCCAACGTCGTCGCCGACGGCATCAACGCCCGCTACGCCGCGCTGAACTCCCAGTGGGACACCTCACGGGCCCAGCTGGACGGCTTCACCACCCAGATGAACAACGCAGCCGACGCGGTCGCCCAGCTCAACTACTCCATCCAGCAGGCCCAGGGCGCCGGGCTGCCCACCAACGAACTGCAGGACAAGCGTGACCTGCGGATGATGGAGCTGGCCCAGCTCGGCGGCGTCACCACGGTGGCCCGCAGCAACGGCTCGGTCGACGTCTTCCTGGGCGGCTCCACGCTGGTATCCGGGGGCTCCGCCCGGCACATCCAGGCCACCGGTGGTACCCAGCTGACCGACCTACCGGCCACCCCGGTGACCCTGAAGTGGACCGACAACAATACGGTCGCCACCGTCACCGCCGGCTCGGTCGCCGCCAACCAGGACATCCTCAACAACGTGATCCCGGGTATCGGCGCCAAGCTCGATCAGGTCGCCCAGGCGCTCGCCAACTCGGTCAATCCGGTGCACCAGGCCGGTTTCGGCCTGGACGGTGTCAGCGGTCGCAGCCTGTTCGTCGACAGCTCCGGCGTACTGGGCATCACCGCCCGGACGATCTCGGTCGGCATTGCCAACCCCGACCAGTTGGGCGCGGCCACCGTGGCCGGCACCCTGGACGGCACCAACGCCCAGCGGATCGCCGACCTGGCCAGCTCCGCCGCCGGCCCGGACAAGGTCTACCGCTCGATGGTGGTGCAGATCGGCGTCTCGTCGCAGACTTCGCAGCGCCGCTTCGACATCCAGCAGACCGTCACGCAGGACATGGACGCGCTGCGCTCGGCCGACGCCGGGGTCAACCTGGATGAGGAGATGACCAACCTGGTCAGCTACCAGAAGGCGTACTCGGCCGCGGCCCGGGTCATGACCTCGGTGGACGAAGCGCTCGACACCCTCATTAATCGCACCGGTCTGGTCGGGAGATAACCATGGCGATGTCAATCCGTACCACCCAGCAGTCCATCGTCGCCCGGGTGACCAACAATCTGCAGGGCAACCTGGGTCGGCTCGGCAAGCTCCAGGAGCAGATGTCCAGCGGCAAGCTGATCAACCGGCCGTCGGACTCGCCGACCGGTACCGTTTCGTCGCTGCAGTTGCGCGGTCAGCTGCGCATCCTGGACCAGTACTCCCGCAACGCCGACAACGGTCTGGGCTGGCTGGGCACCATCGACAACACGCTGACCAGTGGACTGGACCAGATCCGGCGCGCCCGCGACCTGGCCCTGTCCGGCAAGTCCGCGGGTGTGGCCGGCTCGGCCGACGCCCGCGAGGCGATGGCGGTCGAGGTCGACAACATCCGCGAGGAAATGATCAACCTCGCCAACACCAAGTACCTGGACCGGCCGGTCTTCGGTGGCACCACCGCCGGCAGCGTCGCCTACAACCCGGCCGGCATGTACGTCGGTACGGCGGCCGCGCCCGGCGGCACGGTGGACCGGACCATCGGTGACGGCACCAGCGTGCGGGTTGAGGTGACCGGGCCGGAGGCGTTCGGTGCGGATGGTTCGCCGACCAAGCTCTTCGATGTCCTCGCCTCGATCGCGGCGAACCTGCGCGCGGGCAACAGCAACGCGCTCGACGTTGACCTGGGCAACATCGACACGGCGATGAAGAACGTCCAGACACAGCTCGCGACGGTCGGTGCCCGCTACAATCGCGTAGAACTTATGCGACAAACCGCCGATAACCGGATTCTTGACCTGAAGACCCAGCTGTCGGACGTGGAAGACATCGACCTACCGAAGACGATTATGGACGTGCAGCTCCAGCAGACGGCCTACCAAGCGGCGCTGAATGTGTCCGCGAAGGTGATCCAGCCATCCCTGGTGGACTTCCTGCGCTAACCGACCGCGACGAGGAGCCCATGGCAGAGCAGGACGAGCCGGAAGACCTTCCGGTCATCGAGTTCGTGTCGCCGATGCCGGGCTTTCCCAAGCACCGCGACTTCGTACTGGTACAGATGGACGACGCCGGGGTGCTCTACTCCCTGCGCTCGGTGATCGACCCGGAGCTGCGGTTCCTGGTGGTGCCGCCGGCACCGTTCTTCCCCGACTATGCCCCCGAAGTGCCCGACGAGGACATTGAGCTGCTGGGCGTCAGCGATCCGGACCAGCTGCTTCTGCTGCTGGTGATCACGGCGGGGGAGACGGCGGCCGGCAGCACCGCCAACCAGCTCGCGCCGATCATCATCGATCAGTCCACCCGCCGGGCGCTACAGGTGGTTCTCACCGGCAGCGACTTCCCGGTCCGGGCCGGCCTGGTCGCGGCGTAGGGGGACGACATGCTGGTACTGACCCGCCGAGCCGGCGAGAGCGTGCACATCGGCGACGAGGTCGTGGTGACGGTGCTGGAGGTCCGCGGCGACGTCGTCCGCGTCGGCATCCGCGCGCCGCGCGAGATCCAGGTGCACCGCGAGGAGATCTACCGCGAGCTGCAGGCGGCGAACAAGGCCGCCGCCTCGCCCAGCGACGAGTCGGTCCGCGACCTCGCCCAACTGCTGCGGCCACCGACCGACAAGTCCTGACCACCGTACGTCCGGCAGCGCCCCGTTCCGACAGCCCACCGCTGTTGCAACGGGGCGCTGCTGATATCCGACAGTTAACACTGAGTGATCGTTAACTCCAATCTAGACAAATAGGTGATCGCCGATACGTCTGTGCAGCTCAGCCCGTTGCTGAATGGTCGTTAGGGTTTCCAACTGGGGTTTTGTTGCTCCAGCGGGTGTGGTGGAGGGTGTTGACGGACGGCGTCGGGTGACTTTTACTCAGCGTGGATCCATCGAAAGATGTGAGTAAAACCGAAGTGGCGTGATTACTCACTGTGTGCCTTGCCCGGCTCCTGATGACACCGTGCCCACGCATGCGGCTCGACGCGCCGGGCCCGGTGTCCTCCCACCCCCACACCCCCACGGAGGAGCGATGAACCCCAGGTTCGCGTTTGCGGCAGTGACCTCGGCCGCCTTGGTCGCCAGCAGCCTCTCTCTCACCGCCGTCCCCGGTAGCGCCGCCACCACTTCCCCCACCGGTTCGTTCGCAGCCGCCCGGCGGGCCGGTGCGGCCGCCGACAGCCTGGTGGCCAGCCAACCGACGCTGTTCCGGCTGTCCGCACAGGACCGGATGCGCCAAGCCAATGTCACCACCGGTGGCCCGCTGGAGTACGTCTCCTACCTGCGCAACTACCGCGATCTGCCGGTCATCGGCGGCGACGCCGTCGTCGTCACCGACAGCGCGGGCAAGATCCTGTCCCACTGGACCGCCCAGGACACCCCGCTGCGGGTCGACACCACCCCGAAGCTGACCGCCGCCGCCGCGGCGACGGTCGCCCGGCGCCAGTTCACCAGGGTGGACACTGTCGGTACGCCGACGCTGACCGTGGTCGCCCAGGGCAGCGGTGTGCTGGCCTACGAGGTGGCGGTGACCGGCCTCGTTGCCGGCAAGCGGGGCCCGCAGGAGGCCGCCAGGCGCCTCTACATCGACGCCAACACCGGCCGGATCCTGACCAAGTGGACGGTCGATCAGATCCACGACGGCGTCGGCAACGGCTACTACAACGGGTCGGTTCCGCTGGACACCTCCCACCTCAACGACATGTACCTGATGAAGGACCCGAAGCGCCCCGGCCTGTCCTGCGGTGTGCTCGGCGGCTCGGTCTTCACCAAACCGGTCGACACCTGGGGCAACGGCACCGCCGCCGACATGGAGACCGCCTGCACCGACGCCTACTACGCCGCCCAGCAGGAGTGGGACATGCTGGGCAGTTGGCTCGGCCGTTCCGGCTTTGACGGTCAGGGCCACGGCTTCCCGATCTACGTCAACTACGACAAGCCCAACGCCCAGTGGCTCGGCGACAGCAACGCGGCGCGCTTCGGTCACTCGGTGGATCGCAACCGCCAGTTGACCAGCCTGGACATGGTCGGCCACGAGATGGGGCACGCTGTCGTCCAGGCCACCCCGGGTGGGGCGAGCGTCGAGTCGGGCCAGAATGAGTCCGCCGGTGACATCTTCGGTGCGCTGACCGAGTCCTACGCCAACAACGCCAAGGACCGGCCGGATTATCAGGTGGGGGAGTCGGCAAACCTGCTCAACGCCGGCCCCATCCGGTACATGTACCAGCCGTCGTTGACCAGTGACCCCGACTGCTACTCGTCCAAGATCCCGGCGACCGAGATGCACGCGGCCGCCGGCCCGCAGAACCACTGGTTCTATCTGCTGGCCGAGGGCAGCAACCCGACCAACGGCCAGCCCAAGAGCCCGACCTGTAATGGTGCGGCGGTCAGCGGCATCGGCATCCAGTCGGCCGGCCGGATTTTCATGGCCGGGTTGATGCGCAAAACGTCGGGCTGGACCCACGCCAAGGCGCGCACCGCGACCGTTGCGGCGGCCAAGGAGTTGTTCGCCGGCGGTGCTGAGTGCCGTGCGACCAAGGCGGCCTGGGATGCGGTGAGCGTCCCCGCTGCGGCCGGTGAGGTCGCCTGTCCGTAGCTGTCAGCACCCCGATGAGGGGCCGTGGCCACCACCCGTGGCCGCGGCCCCTCATGCGTGTTCGGGGCGTGCCCGGTACCGCTGCTCGGCGCCGGGCGCTGCCCCGTACGCCGAGTGAGACGGCTATCCGACAGTTCACGCTGAGTGGTCGTTAAGTTTCCCGCCCCGGGTGCGGTGTGTGGATAGACATACGAGCAGCTCACTGCCGTACTGAATGATCGTTAGGGGTGTTAGCTGGGGTTTCGCCGCACTGTCCGGTGTGGATCAGGTGGTTGACGGATGCGGGTTCGTGAATTTTACTCAGCATGGCTTCGCAAAAATGTGAGCGAGGCCACAGTAGTAGGTCACTCCCCGTATGGCCTTTCGCTGGCAACGCAGCACCGTTGGTCGACGCGATTCCCCCTCGGCGCCCGGCCACCCCCACCCACCCCCATGGAGGAAACGATGAACCCCAGGTTCGCGTTTGCGGCACTGACCACCGCATCGATGGTCGCCAGCACCCTTGCCCTGACCGCAGTCGCCAGTGAGGCGGCGACGGCCCCGCCCGCCGACAGCCTGGTCGCGGCCCGACAGGCGGGCGCTGCGGCCGAAAGTCTGGTCGCCCAGCAGCCGAAACTGTTCCGCCTGGCCGACCAGGACCGCCTCGAGCGGGCCGGCGTCACCCGCGGCGCCTCGCTGGAGTACGTCTCGTTCCTGCGCTCCTACCGCGGCCTGCCGGTGACCGGCGGCGATGCGGTCGTCGTCACCGACACCGCCGGGCGCGTGCTGTCCCACTGGACGGCGCAGGAGTCCCGGCTCCAGGTCGACACCACGCCGAAGCTGACCCCGCAGGCGGCCGCGGCGATCGCCCGCAAGCAGTTCAGCAAGGTCGACACGGCCAGCACGCCGAAGCTGACCGTGGTGGCCGACGGCAACGGAGTGCTGGCCTACGAGGTGGCGCTGACCGGCGCCGTCGCCGGCAAGGGCGGCCAGCTCGCCGCGGCCAAGCGCTTCTACGTGGACGCCCGGACCGGCCGGATCCTCGCCAACTGGACCGTCAACGAGATCCTCGACGCCACCGGCACCGGCTACTACAACGGCCCGGTCGCCATCGACACCACCCCGGCCAACGGCTCGTACGTGCTCAAGGACCCCAGGCGGCCCGGGCTCTCCTGCGGCATGCTCGGCGGCGGCCCATTCACCAAGCCCGTCGACACCTGGGGCAACGGCAAGCCACTGGACTTCGAGACCGGCTGCGCCGACGTGATGTACGCGGCTGGTCAGGAGTGGGACATGCTGGGCAGCTGGCTCGGCCGCTCCGGTATCGACGGCCAGGGCCACGGCTTCCCGATGTACGTCAACTTCCCCAAGGTCAACGCCCAGTGGTTGCGGCCGGACAATATCGCCCGGTTCGGCCACACCTCCGACGGCAAGCGGCAGTTGACCAACCTGGACGTGGTCGGCCACGAACTCGGCCACGCGATCAACCAGTTCACCCCCGGCGGCAGCACCGGCACCTACGAGGCCGCTGGCATGAACGAGTCCACCGGCGACATCTTCGGCGCCCTCACCGAGTTCTACGCCAACAACCCGAAGGACAAGCCCGACTACCAGGTGGGTGAACTGCCGGACCTGGACGGCGAGGGCCCGATCCGGTACATGTACCAGCCGTCGCTGATCCGGAACAACCCGGACTGCTTCGAGCCGAACAACATCCAGCAGGAGGAGCACCGGGGCGCCGGCCCGCAGAACCACTGGTTCTACCTGCTGGCCGAGGGCAGCAACCCGTCCAGCGGTCAGCCGAAGAGCCCGACCTGCAACGGGGCAGCCGTCAGCGGCATCGGCATCCAGAAGGCCGGCAAGATCTACATGGCGACGTTGATGCGCAAGACCTCTGGTTGGTCGCACGTCAAGGCCCGCGCCGCCAGCGTCGCCGCCGCCAAGGAGCTGTTCGGAGGTGGTACCGAGTGCGCCACCACCAAGGCGGCCTGGGATGCGGTGAAGGTCCCGGCCACGGCCGGCGAGGCCGACTGCGCGACCCCGACCACCCCGACCACCCCGACCACCCCGACCACCCCGACCACCCCGGCACCCAACGGGAGCTGCAAGGGCTTCACGAAGTACGACTCCGGGACGCTGGCAGCCGGCGAGCGCGCCTACAGCACCGAGTTCACCGCCGGTGCCGGTAAGCACACCGCCTGCCTCACCGTGCCGGCCGGCGCCGACTTCGATCTCTTCCTGGAGAAGAAGATCGGTGGCAGTTGGTTCAGCGTGGCCAGCGCTCTGACCTCGCAGGGCGACGAGGCGTTGACCTACACCGGCACAGCCGGCAGCTACCGGTACCGCATCTCGGCGTACCGCGGTAGCGGCTCCGCCACCCTCGGATTCAACGCTCCGTAACTGTCCCCACCCCCAGTGTGCGGGGCCGTGGCCGCTGTGGCGGCTGCGGCCCCGCACACTGTGCTGGCTGGAGTCGCTGCGCGGTCGGCCGTGGGCGGAAAAGTTCGTAACGGTCCGCGGTGCCCGCGTCCAGTCTTCCGTCAGCTACCCGACAAAATGGACCGGTTGCCCCGGGTGGCGAGAGGCATCGATGTGTCACCACCATTCGCCTCGAGGCTGCTCAGCTGGCGCAAAGCGACGAATCCCTTATGCCGCACCAAATTTTCACACTGTAAGCGAGCGATGTGGATGAATAACGCAAGGTTGACGCTGACTTGGGTGGTGCCTTTTACTCTGCCTGGCGTATTTCACTGTGAGTGATGCCACACCTTCTTTTTCGCGGTGCCCCACCCCACCCCGGAGGAACAATGAAGCCCAAGGTCGCGTATGCGGCGGTGACCACGGCTGCCGTGGTCGCTGGCACGATCGCGTTCACCATGGCGTCCAGTCAGGCGGAGACCAACGCCGCCGCGGACGCCCTCGCTCCCGTCCGGCTCGCCGCCTCCGGCGCCGACAGCCTGATTGCCGCCCAGCCCAAGCTGTTCCAGCTCGCCCCCGGCGACCAGCTCCAGCAGGAGAAGGTCACCCGCGGCGGCGCGCTGCAGTACGTCTCCCTCCGCCGCAGCTACCGGGGCCTACCGGTCACCGGCGGCGATGCCGTCGTGGTCACCAACGCCCAGGGCCAGCCGCTGTCCACCTGGACCGCGCAGGAGTACCGGCTGAAGGTCAACACCAAGGCGACGGTCAGCGCCGCAGCGGCCGAAAAGGTGGCCCGCGGACTCCTCACCAAGGTGGACAAGGTCGTCGCGCCCGCACTGACCGTCGTCGCCCAGGACAGCGGCAAGCTGGCCTACGAGGTGGTCGTCTCCGGCGCGAAGAAGACCCGCAAGGGCCTGATCAACAGCCGCCAGCGGATCTTCGTGGACGCCCACACCGGCAAGGTTCTGCCGAAGTGGACCCTGGAGGAGATCGTCGACGAGTCGGCCACCGGCCGCGGCTTCTACTACAACCCGGTCACCATCGACACGACCCGCTCGGGCAGCTCGTTCCGGATGGTCGACCCGAACCGGCCGGGCATCAACTGCTCCGACATGAACGGCCAGATCTTCAGCCAGACCGGCAACAGCTGGGGCTCGGGCAAGGACCTCCAGGCCGCCTGCGTAGACGCGATGTACGCGGCCAAGTCGGAGTGGTCGATGCTCAGCGAGTGGCTCGGCCGCAACGGCATTGACGGGCAGGGCCGCGGCTTCCCGATGCACGTCGGCTGGGACCAGACGAACGCTCAGTGGGACACCGCCGAGACCGAGTTCGGCCGCTCCGACGACGGCCAGCGCCCGCTGACCAACATCGACGTCGTCGCGCACGAGTTCGGCCACGCGATCGTGCAGTACACCCCGGGCGGCGGCTGGGTCGACAACGGCATGAACGAGTCGGCCGCCGACATTTTCGGCGCGCTTACCGAGGCGTACGCGAACAACCCCAAGGACAAGCCCGACTACGAGGTCGGCGAGCTGGCGAACCTCTACAACGAGGGCCCGATCCGCTACATGTACGACCCGTCCAAGGCCGGCCACGCCAACTGCTACACCCCGGCCAACAACAGCGCCGAGGTGCACGCCGCCGCCGGACCGCAGAACCACTTCTTCTACCTGCTCGCCGAGGGCAGCAGGCCCACCAACGGTCAGCCCGCCAGCCCGACCTGCAACGGTCGCACCGTCACCAGTATCGGGATCAGGAAGGCCGGCCAGATCTGGATGGGTGCGCTGATGCGCAAGACCTCCGGCTGGTCCCACTCCAAGGCCCGGGCGGCCACCGTGGCGGCGGCCAAGGAGCTGTTCCCTGTCGGTGCCGAGTGCGCCACCGTCAAGGCCGCCTGGGACGCGGTCACCGTGCCGGCCATCGCCGGTGAGGTCGACTGCGGGCCGACCAACATTCCCCCCACCGCCCCCGGCAGCAGCACCCCGACGGGCGCACCCCGCCCCACGCCGACGCTGTCGCCCACCACCACACCGTCGAAGGGCCCCGACGGAACGCCGGCGCCCAAGCCGACCGCCTGCCCCGGCTTCGCCCACTACGACTCCGGCGACCTGGCCGAGGGGGAGCGGACCTACTCGTACGAGTTCGCCGCGGCCGCCGGACGCCACCAGGCCTGCCTGAACGTGCCGGCCGGCGCCGACTTCGACCTCTACCTGGAGCGCAAGAGTGCTGGTGGCAGCTGGCTGACCGTGGCCAGCGCCATGACCAGCGGCGGCGACGAGGCCATTAGCTACGCCGGTTCCGCCGGCACCTACCGGTACCGGGTGGTGGCCTACACCGGCAGCGGTTTCTCCACCCTGGGCTTCAACAACCCGTAGCCCGGACGGACACAGTGCCCCGGACCGCGATCGCGGTCCGGGG
>Ga0209023_10005152_pt1 | contig 14434 bp, 11 predicted proteins | sample LakOneMetagenome_FD_187468 | JGI IMG/M metagenome (GOLD analysis project Ga0209023, IMG submission 187468) | Freshwater and sediment microbial communities from Lake Erie, Canada (SPAdes) (version 2) | ecosystem: Environmental > Aquatic > Freshwater > Lentic | place: Lake Erie, Canada...
GGGGGATCCAGTACGCGGCGACGTCTCGATTGTTCTCGGACGTCTCCGGAATACTGGATCCCCGCCTTCGCGGGGATGACGAGAAGAAGGCTTGGACAGAGAGCGACGATGTTTGATCTCCGCCAGCTCGAGCACGCGCATCAAGTCGTCACGGCGGCGATGCTGCCGACGCCGGCGCATGCGTGGCCGCTGCTGGCCCAGCGCCTCGGCGCCGAGGTCATCGTCAAGCACGAGAACCACACGCCGATCGGCGCCTTCAAGGTGCGCGGCGGGCTGGTCTACGCCGAGCGTCTGAAGCGCGAACGGCCCGGCGTCGCCGGGCTGATCTCGGCGACGCGTGGCAATCACGGGCAGAGCCTCGCTTTCGCGGCCGGCCGCTACAAGCTGCCGGTGACGATCTATGTGCCGCGCGGCAACTCCGTCGAGAAGAACCGCGCCATGCAGGCGTTCGGCGCCGAGCTGATCGAGCACGGCGAGGATTTTGAGGCGGCGCGTCTCGAAGCGGTACGCCAGGCCGAGACGCGCAGCCTTGAAATCGTGCCGTCGTTCCATATCGACCTGGTGCGAGGCGTCGCGACCTATGCGCTCGAACTGCTTCGCACCGCATCTGACATCGACGTGCTCTACGTGCCGATCGGGCAGGGTTCGGGGATTTGCGGCTGCATCCTCGCGCGCGACCTGCTCGGATTGAAGACCGAGATCGTCGGCGTCCAGTCGACCGAAGCGCCGTCCTATGCGCTTTCGTTCGCGGCCGGCAAGATCGTCTCGACCGACACCAGCAACACCCGGGCCGACGGCATGGCGACACGCGTGCCGGACGCCGAGGCGCTGGCGATCATTCGCAAAGGCGCGTCCCGCATCGTGCAGGTCTCCGATGACGAGATCGGCGCCGCCATCCGGGCGTACTGGACCGATACGCATAACCTCGCCGAAGGCGCGGGCGCGGCCCCGCTCGCCGCGGCGCTGCAGGAAAAGGCCCGCAATCGCGGCAAACGCGTCGGACTGATCCTGTCCGGCGGCAACATCGATTTCGATCTCTTCCAGAAATGGATCGCGCAAGAGACGACCGTCGTCCCGGAACGGATGGCGGTGTGAGGATGGCTACCATCGCGCAACGAATATCGCTGTCATCGTCCGGCTTGCCGCCTCCGCTAAAGCTCCGGCGAGCCAACACGGGGAAGCCTCGGCGAAGCCTTGGCGTAGCCGGGACCGGACGATCCAGTACGCCGTGGCCCCTGAGCTCGTCTCAAGCGCCGGCGATTACTGGATGCCCGCCTTCGCGGGCATGACGAAAGAGAATGACAAGGGGACGACCATGAACCAGCCCGCATCCGCCTACTTCCTCGAAGAGCGCCACGATCCAACCGAAGCGCACACGCTGTCGGTGCTGGTGCAGAACGAGCCCGGTGTGCTCGCGCGCGTGATCGGGCTATTTTCGGGTCGCGGCTACAACATCGAAAGTCTCACCGTCTCCGAGACCGAGAGCCAGAAGCATCTGTCGCGGATCACCATCGTCACCACGGGCACGCCGATGGTGATCGAGCAGATCAAGCACCAGCTCGATCGCATGGTCCCGGTCTATAGCGTCGTCGACATGACCTTGACCGGCCGTTCGATCGAGCGCGAATTGGCGATGGTGAAAGTCCGCGGCGGCGGCGACAACCGGGTCGAGGCGCTGCGGCTGGCGGATGCGTTCCGCGCCCGCGTCATCGACGCCACCACCGAGAGCTTCGTGTTCGAGATCACCGGCAACTCCACCAAGATCAACCAGTTCATCGACCTGATGCGTCCGCTCGGCCTGGTCGAAGTGTCGCGCACCGGCGTCGCCGCCATCGGACGCGGGCCTGAAGGGATGTGAACATGCTGGCGCGCGACTGGTATTATACTCAGCGACGGCAGCGTGGGCTCGATTCCGCGGTCGCCGCGATCTACGACCGTCATGACGACAGCGACGTCCGCGCGCGCGCCGCGTTGAACATGCTCGGCGTCCAGCGCGGCTGGCGGGTCGCCGATATCGGCTGCGGCAACGGCGTGCTGGCCTGCGAAGCCGCGCTGATGGGCGCCGAGGTCGATGCGATCGATATTTCTCCGGCGATGCTGGAACTCGCCAAGATCTATGCCCGCGATCGCAAGGCCGCGGTCCGGACCCAGCCGGCGGGCATGCTGAGCTTCGCCTACAAGCCGAATTCCTACGATCTGATCGTCAGCGAATTCACGCTGCATCATCTGCCGGATTTCTGGAAGGCGGTAGCGCTGGCCAGGATATTCGCGGCGCTGAAGCCCGGCGCCAACTTCTATCTGCGCGACATCGTGTTCGTCAGCATGCCCGACGGCGTCGACCGCGACGTCGACCAGTGGGCGGATTTCACCATCAAGAACCACGACTTCGAGCGCGAAGGCGTCATCACCCACATGCGCGACGAATATTCGACCTTCGGCTGGGTGATCGAGCGCATGCTGACCGACGTCGGCTTCGTGCTGGAGACGGTCGACTATCACGCGCCGCTGCATGGCACGTACCTTTTGCGCAAACCGAAGCCGGACCAGGCGAGCTAGCGGGACAAATGTCGCATTCGCTGCTGATCGCCTTCGTCATCTTCGCCAACGTGATGGCGTTCACGCCGGGGCCGAACAACATCATGGTGCTGTCGTCCGGCCTGACCTACGGCCTGCGGCCGACATTTCCGCACGTCGCGGGTATCGGGATCGGCGTCGGCTTCATGGTCGCCGCGGTCGGTCTGGGTTTTGGCGCCATCTTCGTCGCCTATCCGGTGCTGCAGACCATCCTGAAATATGCCGGTGCGGCGTATCTGATCTATCTCGCTGTCGTTATCGCGATGTCGGCGCCGTCAGCGCCGGGAAAGGCCAGCGGGCGCGGCCCGATGACGTTCTGGGGCGCGGTCATGTTCCAGTGGGTCAACGTCAAGGGCTGGGTGATGGCGATCGGCTGCATTACCGCCTATGGGGCGATTGCCGGCTTTCCCTGGAACATCGTCATCCAGAGCGTCGTCATGCTGTTGCTGGGGGCGTTGTCGTCGCTGGCCTGGGCGGCGGCCGGAAGCTGGCTGCAGCCGTTGCTGCGCTCCCCGGCAGCGGTACGGGCCTTCAACGTCGCCATGGCGATCCTGCTGCTGGCCTCCCTCTATCCCGTCTTCATGGATGCATGATGTCGCACCGCGCCATGCGAGATCAGGGTTTCCCCTGAGGGCAAAAAGCTCTAGACAACGCCGGAAATTCGCGGGCGACCGGCGGTCCGTTACCACCCAACTGCCTGATTAACCGGCCGATTTGGCCATTCGATTGAGGAAACGACTATGCGAGTTTATTACGATCGTGATGCCGACCTGAACCTGATCAAGGGCAAGAAGGTCGTCATCGTCGGCTACGGCAGCCAGGGCCATGCCCACGCGCTGAACCTGAAGGATTCCGGCGTCAAGGAAGTCGCCATTGCGCTGCGCAAGGGCTCGGCCTCGGCCAAGAAGGCGGAAGCCGCCGGCTTCAAGGTGATGGAAGTCGCCGAGGCCGCCAAATGGGCCGATCTGGTCATGATGCTGACCCCCGACGAACTGCAGGGCGACATCTACCGCGAGCACCTGCACGACAACATGAAGAAGGGCGCCGCCCTCGTGTTCGCCCACGGCCTCAACGTCCACTTCAACCTGCTCGACCCGCGCGCCGACCTCGACGTGCTGATGATCGCCCCCAAGGGCCCCGGCCACACCGTGCGCTCGGAATACCAGCGCGGCGGCGGCGTGCCCTGCCTGATCGCGATCGCCAAGGACGTCTCGGGCAACGCCCATGACCTCGGCCTGTCCTACGCTTCCGCCGTCGGCGGCGGCCGCGCCGGCATCATCGAGACCACCTTCAAGGAAGAGTGCGAGACCGACCTGTTCGGCGAGCAGGTCGTGCTCTGCGGCGGCCTGGTCGAACTGATCAAGGGCGGCTTCGAGACCCTGGTCGAGGCGGGCTACGCTCCCGAGATGGCCTACTTCGAGTGCCTGCACGAAGTGAAGCTGATCGTCGACCTGATTTATGAAGGCGGTATCGCCAACATGAACTACTCGATCTCCAACACCGCCGAGTACGGCGAATACGTCACCGGTCCCCGCATCGTCACCGCAGAGACCAAGGCCGAGATGAAGCGTGTCCTCGAAGACATCCAGGCCGGCAAGTTCGCCCGCGACTGGATGCTCGAGAACAAGGTCAACCAGACCTCGTTCAAGGCCACCCGCGCCAAGCTCGCCGCTCACCCGATCGAGGAAGTCGGCGAGAAGCTCCGCGACATGATGCCGTGGATCAAGAAGGGCGCGCTCGTGGACAAGACCAAGAACTGAGGCTTGATCCACGCTTGAAGTGCGGGATCGCGCAGGCGCGATCCCGATGATCAAGAAGGGCGCTCTGGTCGACAAGACCAAGAACTGAGGTTCTCTCCCGGTCCTGGACTTCGTTCGCACTGCAACGAAATTTTAAGGCTGAGGCGGCAATATCAGGCGAGATCGCGGACACGCGGTCTCGCCTTTTGCTTGAAGGATTGGTTCTTCAGCAGGCCAGTTCCTGATCCGGGAAAACCGACTTGAAGTTCGCTCCGCATCCTCTGCGCGAACTAGCTCACGCGATACATTAGCAGCCAAAAGTTCTGAGATATCCGAGTCAAAGCACAGGTTGTTCATGTGCGTTTGATGCTGCTCGAACCTTGGTCGAGCAGGCGATCTGGCTCCGATCTACTTCTCGATTCGGTTATGAACCTGCCAGAACCGCACGGTGCGCTGGGCGGTCTCTATCGACAGCTTGCGGAAATCGCGCGCACGATCTCAGCGTTCGGATGGTCTTCGCGGACCGATGGTAAGCATCGCATGAGCATGAATATCGGATTCCGGCAACGTCGCGGCTTGCGCACGGGCGCGTGCGTCGGCAACCCGTTGAGACGTCATCGTATTTCGGTTCGTGGCGGCAAAACCACGGTAGCGTGATCGTTGATCGCCGCCCGCGTGATATTACCACCGAATATTAAGGTCGCAGGGCGACTCTGGAGCCTCGCAGTTTTCCTGAGGCTGGCTCGTCATCGTGGGAATTTTTCGGTCGATTGTCCGCTCGCCGGGGGCGCCGGTTGCTGCGCTCGGGGCACTGCTGTGCCTGTCGACCATCGTCCTGTTCCTCACCGATCTGCAAGGCCGATACTGGAGCCGGATCGCCCAGGCCGAGGCCGATGCGCAAAGCTTCGCGAGGGTTCTCGCCGAACACACGGTGCTGACCTTCGAGGACGTCGATCGCGCCCTGCTTCGCGCGGAAGCGATCCGCCGGGCGACCCTTTTGGGAACAACGACGGATCGCGGGCTGGCCAACGCTGCGCTGCGACAGCTTCAAAAGAGCTCGTCGCTGCTCGTTGCCATCGGCTGGACCGATGCATCGGGACAGGTCGTCGCGCATTCCTATGACCGGCCGCTGCCGCGCAACAATATCTCTGGGATGGCGCATTTCATTGCCCACCGCGACAAGGCTGACGAAGGGATGTTCATCTCACCGCCCTATCGTTCGGCGGCAGGGGACAAATGGTTCACTGCGGCGTCACGCAGGCTGAACAATCCCGATGGCAGCTTTGCGGGGATCGTCACCGCGCCGCTCGATCAATCCTATTTCACCAAGATCTACCGCTCGATCGATCTCGGTCACGGCGGATCGATCGTGCTGCTGCACCGCGATGGACGAATCCTGGCGCGGGAGCCCGAGAAAAAGGAGGCCATCGGACGTTCTTTCGCGGACGGTCCGCTGCTGACGAAGTATTTGCCGGCGTCGGAGCAGGGCGCCTACGAGACGACCAGCCTCGTGGATGGTGTGGACCGCATCGCCGGCTACAAGGCGGTGCCGGGATTGCCGCTGGTGCTGTTGGTAACCTATGCCCGCGCCGAAGTTCTGGCGCCGTGGTATCGGCATTTCACCACCTTTGGCCTGCTGGTTGCCGCCATCGTCGTCATCATCGTGTTCGGCACGGTGGTGCTCGTGCGCCAGACCAACAATATCGCGGCAAAGACCAGGGCGCTGGCTGCGATCAACGGGCGCTTCGAAGCCGCGTTGGGCAACATGCCGCATGGACTGAGCATGTTCGACCGGCACAGGCGCTTGGTGACCTGGAATGCCCGCTACGCGGAAATATACCAATTGCCACCGGCATTGTTGCGCGTCGGTACCCACGTCAACCTGGTCATGGTCGATCTGGTTGCCCGCGGCATTCTTAAGGGAGGAACGGACCAGGCCGCCATCGACGCCAAGGTCGCGGCCATGGATGCCGTTCCGATCGACGCACAGGGAAGCCGGATCGAGGAATTCTCCGATGGACGGCTGATCCGGATCTCTCGGCAGCCGATGCGGGACGGCGGTTGGGTCGCCACCCACGAGGATATCACGGAGGCGCGCCGCGCCGAGGCACGGCTCATCGACAGTTCAGCAGAACTGAAACTCACCAACGAACGCTTCGACATCGCGATCAGCAATATGCCGCAGGGACTTTGCCTGTTCGATGCTGACAAGCGGTTGGTAGTTTCGAACCACCGCTATCAGGAAATGTACGGGCTTCCGGACGAACTGGTCCGGCCGGGCACGCCGTTGCTCCGCATCCTGCAATTTTACGAAGATCGCGGCGATGCCGACGACATGAACATCGAGGATCATCTTCGTCGGATGCCGACGCAACAAATGCAGGGCTACCAGACGCCCGGCGGTCGCAAGATATCCATCGAGCGCAAGCCGCTGCCGGACGGCGGATGGGTTGCAACGCATACTGACATCACCGAGCAGGAGCGCAGCCGAATATTGCTGGCGGAGAAGGCCGCCGAACTTGAGGCGATGAACGTGCGCTTCGACGCGGCGCTCAACAACATGTCGCAGGGGCTCTGCATGTTCGACGCCGAGCAGCGGGTCGTGGTTTCCAACGCACGTTACGGCGAGATCTATCACCTTGCGCCCGACCAGATAAAGCCGGGGACTCCGTTGGCGCAAATTCTCGAATACCGCCGCCAGCAGGGCACCGATTTCTCCGGCATCGTGCCCAAGGACTATCTGACCCAGAACGTGCGTGAGGCCAAGGAAGTGCGCGAGCTCTCGGACGGGCGCGTGGTGGCGATTACCCGCCAGATGATGTCGACCGGCGGTTGGGTGACCGCACACGACGACATCACGGTGCGGGCCCGCGACGAGCAGCGCATCGCCTATCTCGCGCAGCACGATCTGCTGACGGGCCTCGCAAATCGCGCGATGTTCTCCGAACGGCTGGACGAGGCCGCCAAACGCCTGCAACGTCACGGCACGACGTTCACCATCCTGCTGCTCGACCTCGACAAGTTCAAGAACGTCAACGATACGCTGGGGCATCCCGCCGGCGATCAGTTGCTGGTCGAGGTCGCGCAACGCCTGAAATCGTCGCTACGCGATACCGACGTGGTGGCGCGCCTCGGCGGCGACGAGTTCGCCATCATCCAGGAAAATGAAAAGAACCAGAGCGAGGGCGCGATTCAGCTCGCGCTCCGGATCATCGGCCTGATCGAGCAACCGTTCGAGATCGACGGCCATCAGGTCGGGGTGGGGACCAGCATCGGCATCGCCTTTGCGCCGGAACATGGCGTCGATGGCGAGAGCCTGCTGCAGAAGGCCGACATTGCGCTGTACGCGGCCAAGACGGGCGGCCGCAACGATTTCCGTATCTTCAAACCGGAGTTGACCGAGGCCGCGGACAAGCAGAAATCGATGGAAGGTGAGCTGCGTGAAGCGATTTTGAACAACGAATTCGAACTGCACTACCAGCCGGTGCTCGATACGAAGACGCGCGCCGTCACCGGCGCCGAGGCATTCGTGCGCTGGCACCACCCCTCGAAGGGCCTGCTGACGCCGGGCCAGTTCCTGCCGCTGGCGGAGTCGGCGGGATTGATGCCGTCCCTCGGCGACTCGATCCTGCGCCAGGCCTGCCTCGATGCTGCGGCGTGGCCGGCCGGGATGCGGGTCGCCGTCAACGTCGCGGCGGCGCAACTGGCCAAGGGCAACCTGCTCGACGTTGTCCTGTGCGCGCTGGTCGATTCCGGACTGTCGCCGGACCGACTGGAGCTTGAGATCGCGGATACCGCCTTGCTGCACGGAAACCAGGCGGCGCATCTGCTGGCGATACGACAGTTGAAGAACCTCGGCATCTCGATCGCCCTCGACAGTTGCGAGGCAGGGTATTCGTCGGCTGGCTACCTGACCGGCTTTCCATTCGACAAGATCAAGATCGACCAGCCGATCGTGCAGGGTGTCGCGACCCGCCGGGAATGCGCAGCCGTGGTGGCCTCCGTGGTCGCGCTGGCGCGCGGCCTCGATATCGTCACGGTTGCCAAGGGTGTCGAACGTAGCGAGCAATTGGAGGCGCTGGCGGCGGCCGGTGTGGACTCCGTGCAAGGGTATCTGTTTACACGGCCGGTTCCGAACTCGGAGCTGGACTTTGATTTGTCCGCGGCCCTGGCCAGGGCGGTCGCCTGAAGGGCGCCATTGGAAACCAGCGAGCCGTTGCTCGATCAGACCGGGAGACGTCAGACGTGAATGCGCAGGAAAGCCTGATCGACCAGCTCGAAGGCGTGTTGGCGAGCAATGATCTGGCGAAGCGGGCGGCGGTCTTGCACCGCGTCACCGATCTCTTCATTCACGGGTCGGGGAAGTTCTCTTCCGAACAGATCGATCTGTTCGACGAGGTCATGATCAAGCTGATGGAGAATATCGAGCTAGCCGCCCGGGTGGCGTTCGGAGGCCGGCTCGCCCGGGTGTCGGATGCGCCGGGCAAGGTCATCCGCAAGCTTGCCTTCGACAGCGCGAGCGAGGTGGCCGCACCGGTGTTGACCCACTCCGCACGGCTCGACGAGGCCTCTCTGGTGGAGAATGCGCGAACCCAAAGCCAGGCACACCTGCTGGCGATCTCGGCTCGGGAGTCGGTTTCCGAGGCCGTTACCGATGTCCTGGTCGACCGCGGTGATCATGACGTGGTGTCCAACACCGCCGGTAACCGTGGCGCGAGGTTTTCGACGACAGGCCTGTCGGCGCTCGTCAGCAAGGCGCAGGGCGAGGGCGATCTGGCATTGTGCGTCTGGTCACGGCCGGACATCCCGCGGCAGGAGCTGGTGAGGCTGTTCGCCAAGGCGTCCGATGCGATCCGGGGCAAGCTCGAGGCGGTCGATCCGCGGCGGGCCGTGCTGATCCGGACCGCGGTGGCGGAGGCGGCCGACCGGATTCAGGCGACGGCGCGCGCCGGGTCGCAAACCCATGCGCAGGCCCTTGCCGAGGTCCGGGCGCTGCACGCGCAGGGCAGGCTCGACGAAACCCGGCTGCTCGGCTTCGTCGAGCAAGGCATCTTCGACAAGACCGCTGTTGCGCTGTCGCTGATGTGCGATGTGCCGATCGGACTTGTCGAGCGAGCGCTGATCCAGAGCGAGCCGGAACAGCTCCTCGTTCTTGCAAAGGCCATCGACCTGTCCTGGGAGACGACGAAAGCCATGTTGCAGCAGTGCGCGCCGCGCAGCGGCGTCACCAAAGAGTGGTTCGACCAGCGGTTTGCCGGCTTCCTGCGGCTGCAGCCCAAGACCGCGAAGACCGCGTTGCAGTTCTATCGGTTGCGGGCGCAGGCGACGAACGGATCAGCCTAGGCTCGGGCCGTGGCGATCCGAGCGCGCCCTACTTCTCGATCCGGTTATGAAGCTGCCAGAACCGCACCGTGCGCTGGGCGGTCTCCATCGACAGTTTGCGGAAGTCGCGCTGCGCCACTTCCAGCGTCGCGTCGTCGATCGGGTATTCCTTCGGCCGGTTGCGCAGGATGCTCTCTACCGTTGGCCAGTTGAGTTTGGCCGACCGGCAGGGGATCAGGATCAGGTCGTTGCGGGGGCCTTCCATCAGCCGGCCCACCATGTCGAGCGGCATGTCGTTGAGCACCGCCAGCGAGACGGTGACCTCGTCGAACTTGCCGGCTTCGGCAAAATTGTAGACCGCCGCGTCGTCCAGTTCGTTCAGCCCCTTCATCAGCTTCACGAGTTCCTCGGCGACGCCATAGCTGCGCCGCGGCGGCGGGGGTTCGCCCGCGATCGCGTTCAACACCTGTTTGATCTCTTCCCGGATCGAGGGCGGCGCGATCGCCAGCAGGCGGGCACGAACCGTCTCCTTGGCGCGGCGCAACAGGTCTTTCAGGAACTGGGCCGGCAGGTCGGGGCGGAGGCCGAGGATCTCGACCAGTTCGTCGTCGGTGCCGGCACGGGCGACGATGGTGGAGTAGCCCTGGTCGGAGAATTGCGCGCCGGCGTTGTTGGCGAGTTTGCGGATCACCCGGCCTTCGCCGCGATCGACGATGACGTCAGTGACGGCGGCGGGCAACTCGGCCCGGCCGGAAATGGCGAGCAGGTGGTCCTGCCCCTTGGTGCTGGCAATCCGGACCAGCGTTTCGGTGCCGAGCCGGCTCGAATGCGCCAGCACGTCGCCGGCGACCGCGATCTCGTCGTCCTGCGCCAGATGCTGGATCACCTCGAACGGCGCGTAGTCGAGCGGCGCCAGCCGCCTGGAGAGTTCGGCCTTGGCCCGGGTCTCGACCCGGGCGATCAACAGGCAGAGCACGTCGTCGAAGACCTTGACCTGGTCGTCGCTGAGACGGTCCCCGTCATTGAGAAAGAGGTCGGTGACCTGCCTCAGGGTATCGACCCGCTTGGCGGATGAACCTCCTCTGACGGCGTCTTCGAGTTCGGCGATAATCGAGTGGGACGGCTGGTGCACTTCGGCAGCCTGTTTGTTGTTTCAATTTCAGGCTGCACTGTGCCGATAGGCGTCTTACCCCTGCGTTAAGGCGGAACCCGGTAGAATTACAGAACGGCCGCCGCAAAATCAGGCAATGGCGTGTGTGCCGATCGCCGCGTTGCATGCCGGCGCGGATGCACGTCGATCATTGCGCGGTCTGCATTCGCGATTGCTTTACCAAACTTGCTGCGCCGCACGCAGCATTTCCAGCGACAATTGGCCCGTTATTCGACCTGATCGCGCCTTCCGGTACTCCGCTCCGGCTGCTATCCTCTCCAAACCGTTCCACAAAAAACTCGAATAGGAAACTGTCCAACAAGAAGCCGTCAAGCCTGGCCCGCATCCGAGGAGGAAACTCATGAAGCGCGTGCTTAAGGATTTTTTCACGACGAACTTCACTAAAGCTCTGCTCAAGGCGCTTGGACTTTCCGGACTGATCATCGTCGTCGCCACCGCGTCCGCCGCCGCGCAAAAGAAGTACGACGCCGGCGTATCCGACACCGAGATCAAGATCGGCAACATCATGCCGTATTCGGGGCCGGCTTCGGCCTATGGCATCATCGGCAAGACGATGAGCGCCTATATGCGGATGATCAACGACAATGGCGGCGTCAACGGCCGCAAGATCAACTTCATTTCCTACGACGACGCCTACTCGCCGCCGAAGACGGTCGAGCAGGCCCGCAAGCTGGTCGAGAGCGACGAGGTATTCCTGATCTTCGCGCCGCTCGGCACCGCGTCGAATGCGGCGATTCAGAAATACATGAACACCATGAAAGTGCCGCAACTGTTCGTCGCCACCGGCGCCTCGCGCTGGGGCGATCCCGAGCACTTCCCGTGGACCATCGGCTGGCAGCCGAACTACCGCGCGGAGGCGCGGATCTATGCCACCTACGTCCTGCAGCATCACCCGAATGCCAGGATCGGCGTGCTCTACCAGAACGACGATTTCGGCAAGGATTACGTGCTCGGCCTGAAGGACGTGTTGCGCGACAAATACGACACGATGGTCGTCGCCAGCGTACCCTACGAGATCAGCATGCCGACGGTGGATTCCCAGGTGGTGGCGATCAAGACCGCCAACCCCGACATCTTCGTCAATATCGGTACGCCGAAATTTGCTGCGCAAGCGATCAAGAAGATCGCCGAACTCGGCTGGCACCCGATCCAGATCATGACCAACGTGTCGGCCTCGGTCGGCGCGGTGCTGAAACCCGCAGGGCTGGAAAACTCCGCCGGCATCCTGAGCGCCGGTTATCAGATGGACGTCACCGATCCGCAGTGGGACTCCCATCCCGGGATGCAGAAGTACCGCGCCTTCATGGCGAAGTACTATCCGGAGGCCGACCGTTCCGAGAGCGGGCCGCTGACGGCGTACAATACCTCGACCGCGCTGGTCGAGGTGCTGAAACGCTGCGGCGACGATCTCACGCGCGAAAACGTCATGAAGATCGTCGCCAACATGGATTTCGAGATCAACACCTACATCCCCGGCATCCGCATCAAGACCTCGCCGACGGATTTCTACCCGATCGAACAGGTCCAGATGATGAAGTTCACCGGCGAGAAGTGGCAGCTGTTCGGCCCGATCATCGACGGCCACGCAGAGTAGGGGGCTTATCCTGCGATCGCCGGAATTCGGCGACGGATCGGCTGCGCCGGAAGCGGCTTGCTGATGCGAGCCGGCGACGGAGCAGCAGCCTTCTTGCCGCAGTTCGTCCCGCTCTTCATTCGCGCCTTCATCTCCTTGCTGGCGCAGACCAGGCGGGCGCGCAGCTCCTGCGACTGGGCAATGTGACGGTCCAGTTCGACCAGCTTTCGTTCGATCTGCCCGATCAGATAGTCGTGGCGCAGGCCGTGACTTTTGGTCTCCGCCAGCGCCCCCTTGATCTCGTCGAGCGTGAAGCCGAGCGATTGCGCCTGCAGGATCATGCTCAGCGCTTCGGCCGAACTCTCGTCATACTCGCGGTAGCCGGCCGCCGTCCGGCGCACCGGCTTCACCAGGCCCTGGTCCTCGAGAAAGCGGATTTTCGACGACGCCACGTCGAACCGTCGCGCCAGTTCACCGATCTGCATCGCCGAAATCTCCTCGAAAAGGCTGCCCCGCGCGCCTTGACCTTCAAGTTAGGTTGAAGGTGTAAGGTGGGCTCATCCGTCACCGATGACAAGGCCAATTCATGCACGCGCCCGTCCCGCCCCAATCGCTGTTCGCCCCGCTGACGCTGCCGAACCGGGCGGTCATTCCCAACCGCATCGGCAAGGCGTCGATGGAAGAGAACATGGCCGATGCCAACCAGCTCCCGGGCGAGGACCTGCGGCGGCTGTATGCGAACTGGGCCGAAGGCGGCGCCGGGCTGATCCTGTCCGGCAACGTGATGATCGATCCGACCGCGCTGACCGGTCCCGGCGGCGTGGTGCTCGACGAGCGCCAGCCGCTCGAACCATTCAAGGCCTGGGCGCGGGAGGGCATGCGGCACGGCGGCCAGATGTGGCTGCAGATCAACCATCCGGGCCGGCAGGTGTTTGCCGCAATGGGGCAGGAGGCGGTGGCGCCGTCGGCGATCGGCGTCGATCTCGGCGCCCATTCGCATCTGTTTCCGGTGCCGCGCGCGCTCGATGAAGCCGGTGTTGCCGCGATCGTCGCGCGCTTCGCCACCACCGCCCGGCTGGCGGAGGCGGCAGGCTTCTCCGGCGTGCAGATCCACGCCGCGCACGGCTATCTGATCAGTCAGTTTCTGTCGCCGCTCACCAACCGGCGCACCGATGCGTGGGGCGGCGAGTTGCACAACCGCGCGCGGCTGCTGCTCGATGTCGTCAAGGCGGTACGCGGCGTCGTGTCGCCCGGCTTCGCGGTCGCGGTCAAGCTCAACTCGGCCGACTTTCAAAAAGGCGGCTTCGAGGCGGCGGATGCCGCGCAGGTGGTGCGCTGGCTCAACCAGCTTCCGGTCGATCTCGTCGAACTGTCCGGCGGCAGTTACGAAAGCCCGGCGATGCAGGGCTCGCCGAAGAGCGGCAGCACCGCGGCGCGCGAGGCTTATTTTATCGACTTCGCCCGCGACATCAGCGCGGTGGCGCGCATGCCGGTGATGGTCACCGGCGGCATCCGTCGCCGCATTGTTGCCGAACAGGCGCTGCAGCCGAGCGAAGGCAGGCCAGGCGTTGCGATGATCGGCATTGCCAGCGCCTTTGCGTTCGAACCGAAGCTGGCGGCGAAGTGGAAGGCCGGTGAAGCCCTCGACATCCGGATCCCCGACGTCGCCTGGAAAAACAAGGCCTACGCCAGTCTGGCGAAGATGGCGCTGGTGAAGCTGCAACTGCGACGCCTCGGCAAGGGACTGCAGCCGAAGCCCAACGCCAGCCCGCTGCTGTCGTTGATCCGCCAGCAGATCATCACCAAGCGGCGCACCCGGCTCTACCGGGCCTGGGTGTCCCAGCCGCGGTCCGGCGCGTGATATCGCCCGTGGCCGAACCGGTATCAGGACTGGCGTTTCCGCTCAAAATGCCGGAACATCACAGCGCATCAAGGAATCCAAAATGAAATCTGTCGTCATCACCGGCGCGTCCACCGGCATCGGCTGGGCAGCGGCAAAGCTGCTGCTCGACCGCGGCTATCGCGTGTTCGGCAGCGTGCGCAAGCAGGCCGATG